>JAABUT010000330.1_pt1 | contig 83201 bp, 72 predicted proteins | sample 5559281 | NCBI WGS metagenome assembly JAABUT01 (sample SAMN10711880, study PRJNA513359) | rock metagenome | isolation source: Antarctica rocks | place: Antarctica: Victoria Land, Ricker Hills nord | collected 2016-01-04 | reverse complement strand
GATTCTACGTCAATTGTGCGATGAGCGCTGCTATGTTGAACGTTGAACTTTAACATTCGCAATACTTTCAATATTGACTGTTATGTCAAACATTAATATTATTCAATTATTTTTAAAGATCTGAATTCAGCTGATTCAGAGCTACAAGTATGTCTTAGAAAGTTTTGTCAAATAATGAATGCATGAAGTTCAGTAGTGATCGGGGAATTGCTGCTATGCGGGAAATCCGACCGCTCAGCGCATCGAAATATCCCCAACCTCGACTGCTAAATCAAACCTTGATATTTTTCGATTATTTTCGAAGCATTGAATTCGTCTGATTCAGGGCTACAATTATGCCTCCCAAAGTATGTGAGATAGTCAACGCGCAGAAATTGATCCGGGCGAGGGAAATGTTACTACTAGGTGAGCGGTCAACCAGCGCAGTGAACCTCCCCAACCCCGATTACTAGGTCAAATCTGAATATTTTTCGATTATTTCTGAAGCATTGAATTCAGCTCAATCAGGGCTACAATTATGTCCTTCAAAGTATATCTAGTAGTCAATGCGCATATGTTGATCCGGGCGGGGGAAGGGTTACTACTAGGTGGGCGGTCACCCAGCGCAGTGAACCTCCCCAACCCCATTTACTAGATCAAACCTCGATGTTTTTCAATTATTTTGAAAGCATTGAATTCAGCTAATTCAGGGCTACAATTATGCCCCCCAAAGTATGTGAGGTAGTCAGCGCATCGAGGTTGATCCGGGCGGATAATTCGATAGCAGGTAGCAAATCCACCCATTCGCTTCGTCGGTAGGGCTGAACACTGCTGCTAGGACTAATCACTGCTTCTAGAGCTGAAAGCCTCCGATAGGGCTGATCACTGCTTCTAGGGCTGAGCATAGGTGGGAACAGGTAGGCCTCGGGGCATCAACATCCCCAATCTCATTTACTCGATCAAACCTTGATATAAATCAATTATTTTGACGGCATTGAATTCAGCTAATTCAGGGCTACAATCATGCCTTCCAAAGTATGTGAGGTAGTCAGCGCGCATATGTTGATCCGGGCGGGGGAAGGGCTACTACTAGGGGGGCGGTCACCCAGCGCAGTGAGTCTCCCCAACCCCGATTACTAGGTCAAACCTGCAGATTTTTCGATTATTTTGAAAGCATTGAATTCGGCTCAATCAGAGCTACAATTATGCCTTCCAAAGTATGTGAGGTAGTCAGCGCGCAGGAATTGATTCGGGCGGGGGAAGGTGATGACAGCTGAGCGATCGAGCGACCAAAACCGTCAATATCTCTCATCGCAGTTGCCGAATCAAACCTTCATATTTTCGAATTATTTTTGAAGCGTTGAAGTCGTCTGAGTCGACTCTACAATTGTTGTCATAGAAAGTATCGAGCTCGAGCACGTCTAGTAGAAATTCGAAGCAGGTGACGGATTGATCGAGAGGCAGGTGACGAATCGACGTGCCAAGACAATCGTCGTCGAGATCGATGAGAGCGTCATCTGCTCAGGTGACGATCGAGAATAAGAGATAGATGAATGATTGAGAATAAAGAGTATTCATATACTATTAATGATGCTTTTGAGTACAACAATGACATTCATTGTAACAACACTTCATACTATAATTCTGTCTTTAAATAAGTCTCTGTAGATATATATAATATACATAAAAAGAAGAATTAATATATGTGACATAAGCAACGAAAGTGATGAAAGCAACGAAAGTGAGATTCAGTTCAATGCATATGAATAAACGCAGATTTTATTAACAAAAGCAAGATTCAGTTCAGTAACATATGAATGAATGCAGATTTTATTGATAAAAGCAAAACTCAGCTCAGTAAAATCAGTTTAAATTCAGATTTTATTCAACTTTAAATGATGAATGTCACTTAAGTTAAATTCTAAAATTTAGTTCACTTTATAAACTGTTGATGTAATTATGTGAATTGAATAAAGCAAGTTAATGCAGATTATTTCACTTCATCTGTAATGAAGAAGCATTTATATAATGTTAAAGATCAGCATAGAATGAGTCATATGAATGTAAGATAATGAGTATATAAATGCTAAGAAAGAAAAGTATCTAGAAAAAAAGAGTTGACTATTTATATGATTCAGAAAAACATAAGCTAACTTTGAATAAAATTGACTTTGAAACAAGTCTATGCTTTAGCGATGAGCAATCAACGATAGTTCTCAGAATAATTATCAACATAGTCATCAACATAGTCATCAATGAAGATGCGAAGCTAAAATCATAACAAAGAATATGATGAGAAACATGATAGAAAATATAATAAAAAGTTTGATCACTTTGATAGAAAATTTGATAGAAAGTAAGTTTGCAATTGAGTTCAAGTTAACTTGTTAAGTTAATTGAATTGAATCGAGAGTCTGACTCAACTCAATTAAGTTGAGTTAATCTTTTTTAACTTAACTCAATTCTGAAACTCAACTTAAGTTGAGTTGAACAATTTGAACTCAATAACAAATCTATGAGTAGTAGCTTAGCTCAGTCATTCTGCATGTATGAACAGAAGAATCAAAGATATGTTTTTACATTTTGATTGATTCATTCACTTTAATTATCAATTTGAAAATGATAGACTGTGAAGAGTTGAACATAGCTAGTAGTTGAGACTGAAGCTGATATTAACAAAGAAATAAAACGTTTTTTCAAAGCTGCTATTGATTTGACTGTTCATTACTCATCATATAGCTGATAATTGACTTGTTATTTGTTATTTACATCTTAAAGAAAGATTTTAAGCTTATCAAGTGAGTTAAACTTTATAAGACAAACTGATAATATATTCTGAAGATGATTATTGATTTTATTCTGAATGTCATTCATCAGAGTGATATCATTGTAGTTCAGAAAGCTGAATATTTTAATGAATTTTAAATAGAAAGAGCTGAAAGACTTGTTGAGCTGCTTCAGAGCAACATATTTGCAATGACACTTTCAAATCAGATTCTGATTTTTGTAAATTTCTTTCAGATGTTTCAGTAACTCTGATAATAATTGATAAAATGAGAAAGCATTAATATGATGCTTTGCATAAATTTGCTGATCAGCATTGTCTTCTAGTCTGAAAATCACATAGACAATATGAATCTTTTTAGTAAAGTAATGATTTGCATTGACATCGAGCTTGTCAGCTATTTTGATGTTTCATGTCTTTCAGATAGAATCATTTGTTTCAATGAAGATGAGTGAATTCAAAAGCTTGATGAACTTGTGATGATCATTTTCATTTTCATTATCAGATAAAGTAGAAAATTCTCGTTGAAAGTGCGCTTCTTTCTGATTGACTCATTGCTCAGTTGACTGAGTATCTTGACAAGATATAGATTGATCAGCTTGACGTTGTTTCGCTCTGAAGTTCAATCGCTCATTTTGTAGTTGACTGATCTTTTTCTCTAACTCATCATTCTTATTAAAAGTGACTTCTAGTTGTTTTGCTCTCTTTTTGTGATTATCTTGTACAAGAAATCAATGTTCATTGAGTTGTAAAGTCAAGTCTTGCTGACTTCAAAGCTCATTCAGCATATTGATGACTTTGTTGAATTAATTGCTGATTCAATGAAACAATTGTTCTTTGATATTTATGTTTCATGCAATGACAGCTTTCTCAACTTCAACTGAAGCATCAATGAGTAGAAGTGAAACTCTTCTATTGACAGTGCTTCTAAGCAGATGAGTTGTTTAAGACTCAACTGATTCAACATCACATGTCATGATGAGAGAAGATAGAAGTTGTTGAGATAAGAGTAGATGAAAGATTGATGTTTTGATGAGTGAAAATTCAAAGAATTTCTTGTAAATTTCAGATAATAACTGAATGCTTTATTTGAAAAATCTCTTGCAAATAGAATGATGAAAATGAGTGTAGAATCGAAGAATTTCTTGTGATCTAAAATAATAATGCAAATTTGAAGAATTTCTTGCAAATTTTTCTTACTGAATAAATTGTTTTGTATCATCTATTCATCAATAGCAGAGTAGTAGATGATGAGCATTTATCTAATGTTAGAAATCAGCATAAAGTGAGTCAATATGAGTGTCATTTAACTAGAAGATAAATGCTAAGAAAGAAAGATAGTTACAGAAAAGAAGCTGATTACATATGTGTGTTTCTCAGTTAACGCTAGACTCAATAGAAACTAGTCAAGATGACAAAGTGAGAATAAATCTGATAAGACTAGAAGATTGAGTTTGACAAGACTAAAATTATGATATCTTCTACTTCAACTTTATGAAGCTATTCAACTATCTAGAATACAATGATCACATTCTGATGAACAATCTTCAGAATAAGATCAACAATTGCTTGCAGAATGCTCTATTGATTTGCTTGAAAGATGTTATCATTCTACATTATTTCAAGAGCTTTCTTCAGAATGTGAATAATAGACAGTGAGTCAATTATCAACTTCAAAGCGAATGTTGCATGATCATCATCAAAGTCACTGTTGTATCTGATAAACGCGTTGCTACTTCATTATCAGCAGTGATGACTTTGATAATTGAATATGTCAAGTTGACTATCTTTTCTATCTTTGAGTTAGTCAGATCGTCTATTGTCTGCTATATCTGTAAGACTTCAAATCACTTATTCAAGAACTGTTCTCAGAACAAGATTAATACTTCTGCTTTTCAAGCTTTCACTCTTCGTCTACATGAAATCATTATTTCAAAGAATAAAGAGAATGAGAAAATGTCTTTTTTTGAAGATAGCAAGACAAAAAACTAGAGACTTTCATCAAAGACACAATGAAAGATGTGTTAATTTCTTCAATGATGATCATGTCAGATGATTCTTTTGCTTCTGAATCTTTGATTATTGAATGTGTACTTTCTAGCAATGAAATTAGTTACTCATTGAAGTCATTGATTAACATCAAAGCTGCTGACTATTCATTCATTAATGAAGTGATTGCGCAGATTGTTTATGATCAGTTGCAAATCAAGCTTCTGACTTTGATCAAAGTGAAGTCAATTCAAGAATTTGATGATCATTATGCTAAGAAACTCATTACTCATGTCATTTATTCAAATCTGACTGTTCAAGATCATATGATTGACACTGCTTCTATGTTGATCACTTGATTAAATCAACATCAAATGATTCTTGAAAAAACATGAATGAATAAAATCAATTTAATAATTGATATGCAAATCGATTTTCTTCAATTTTTGAATTTCAACTTTACTAGTCAGAAATCAATTGCTTTATTCTCAAGCAATAAATCAATCACAAAACGAAAGAGCTTGACTTCTACTCATATACTGAAGAGATCTTTCACTTTCATTACATCTCAACTCAGTCAGAAATCATTCTCTTCTTGTCAGTTCATTGAGAAGTCAGTTAAACTAATTGAACAGTCAAAATCATATGACGCAGTTTTGTTTAGCATCAACTTTAAATCAATGTTCAGTCTGAAATCAACTTTCAGTTCAATGAGCATATCAATGATAAAGACAGCAGTCTATAGAATGTTAGTCAAATGATCAGATATCAAGATCTTTGCTGTTATTATCTTGAAAATTGATTGACTCATAACTACAGCTGAGAATAAGCTTGAAGAAGTGAATTTACATGAGCTTTCACACGTCAAGATTCTCGATCAAGTCAAGATCAAGCTTCTCTCTGAATATCATGACTATTTAGACATCTTCGATCAAGCAATGATCAATCAGTTATCATTGCATCATTTCTATGATCACAAAATTGAGTTGATCGATGAAGAAATGTTTTCGCGAAGTAGATTATATCAGATGTTTGATCATAAGCTTCAGAAGATAAAGAAGTATCTGATTAAACATCTGAACAAAAAGTTCATTTTCTTCAGCTTTGCATCATACATCTTGCTCATTTTGTTCATTGAAAAGAAAGACGAAAGTTTGTGTTTCTGCATTAATTACAGAAAGCTCAATGCTTTGATCAAATGAGATTGCTACTCTTTGTCATTGATAGACGAAACTTTCACTCATATATAAGAAAGCAAGTATCTGACTCGATTGAACATCATTGTCACGTTCAACAAGCTACACATGCACTCAGATAATGAAGATTTGACTATCTTCATTATCTTCTTCAACTCATACAAATATCATGTAATGTTCTTTGAATTAATCAATGAATTGATGTTTTATCAACATTATATGAACGACGTGTTGTTTGAATATCTACATCAGTTTTGTCAGATTTATTTAGATGACATTATCATCTACAGCAAAATCTTGAAGAAACATAAGTGACATGTATGATTGATTTTGAATAAACTACGAGAAGCTGATCTACAGATAGACATCAATAAATGCAAGTTTCATGTTCAGAAAATCATTTTTTTAGAACTTTTGATATCAATCGAGAGACTTAAGATGAATTCATGAAAGATGCAAGCAGTCGTTGATTGATTTACACTCAATAATCTCACTCAGATGCAGTTCTTCATTGACTTTTGCAATTTCTATCAACGCTTCATCAAGAACTTTTCAAAGATTGTTCATTCAATGATTTGACTTACTCAAAAGAAGATCATATTTGAATGAAATGAAGTCTGTCAAACTGCATTCAATCACATGAAGAAACATATGACTGAGACTTTTATACTTCGTCACTTTGATCAGATTCACAATTTCATTCTTGAAATTAACTCATTCAACTACGTCAATGATGAAGTTCTGTCTTGATATGATGATGAAGATGTTTTACATTCAATTGTCTTTTATAGCAAAAACATGTCTTTTGCTGAATGCAACTACAAGATATATGATAAGAAACTGCTGATCATAATTTGAGCTTTTAAACATTGATGACTTGAACTGAAGCTAACTGACATTTCTATCAAGATGTTCATCGATCATCAAGCGCTCATTTCATTGATGAAAGATAAAGAGCTGAGCAAATATCAGATGCGTTGACTTCAGAAGTTAGCTGACTTTAACTTCAAGATAATATATTGATCTGACAAACAAAACATTAAGATCAATGCATTAACTCGTTGAGCTGACTTCATGTCTAAAGATTTCAATGATGAACGCATTTGATATCAAAGAACTACTATTCTGACATTGAATTGAATGAATATTGCTGATCTAAAAAAGAATAATGATCAATCAATCTATAAATAGATTCTTGAGATTAATGAGATTGACGAGAATTGTATGCTACTTCGCGAAGTAATAGCAAGAGACGAGACATAATATGAAGATATTAAATTGAAAAATTGTCAAATTCAGAATTAAATCTTGTATCATGATAGTCAGTTATGAGTTTCATTCAACAAGCTTCTACAAATAAATCTGATTTGTAAAATACATGATCAATTGTTGATTGATCATTCTAAAATTCTTAGAACAGTGAAGATCATAAAGCGAAATTACTATTGATCTTCTATGCGAAAAACGATAGATCAATATATTCAAAACTGCTACGTATGTCAACGTTCAAAAACATCAAGAAATAAATCAAATGACTTACTTCAATCTCTATCTATATCTGAACAGTGATGACAAGACATAGCAATGAACTTCATTATTGATTTATTTGATTCATATGATTACAACGCTATTCTGACTGTCATCTGCAAATTATCAAAAGAAAGACATTATATTTCTTGCATCATTGATGATGAAGATATCACAGCTGAAAAGACAGCTGAAATGCTGATTCAATGAGTATATTGAACTCATGATCTATCAAGCTTCATAGTATCTGATCGAGATTCACAATTCATCTCTATACTATGAAAGTTTCTTTGCAAACGACTGAGCATTTTTCTTTGATTGTTCATCATCTATCATTCTCAGATCAATGATCAAAGTGAACAAGTCAATCAGAATGTCAAGCGATATCTTCAATTCTTCTGTTCATATATGCAGAATGACTGATCTAAGTGACTATTCATGATTGAGTTTGTCAACAATAACATCTTGTCATCAGTCATCTTCTTGATCTTCTTCTTCATTAACAAGAGCTTTCATTCTCATATGAGTTTCAATTCTGACATCATTGAGTATGAAAGCACTTGCAAATGCTTGCAGATCAATCAAGTCAAGAATATATCTGAACAAATGAACAAGACTTTGATCTTCGCTTATGAAGCTCTGATCAAAACATGAAAACAAATGATGAATCAAGCTAATAAGCATAGAAAGAAGATTAATTACAAGATCAAATCAAAGATGTTTCTGAATAAATGAAACATCATTACAGCGAAATCTTTCAAAAAATTGAATGACAAGATGCTCAGCTCATTTCAGATCACTGAGTCTGTTGACTCATTTTATAAGTTGAAACTATCAGAAACTATACATATACATGATGTATTTCATTCAGAGCTTCTTCGTTCTGTCGTTGATGACTCTTTGTCTGATCAAAAGAATGAATCTTCGAAATCAATAGTGATAAACGATGAAGACGAATGAAAAATCAATGATATACTGAACTTTCAATGCTATAGAAGACAACTTCAATATTGAATCAAATGAAAGAACTATGACAATGATCTTAACTGATATAATGCTGACGATGATGAATTTATGAACGCTCAAAAGATGATTGATGACTTTCATATCAAATATTCAAGAAAAGCGCACTAAGAAACAACATTCATGCAAACATGAATAGTCAAGAAAGAAAAATAATGTTACAATTCTAGTTTTTGTCTATTCTTCATCTAGTCTTCGCCTGATTTCATTCTAATCGAGTCTAGCGAGAATCTGATTTAAAGATGATATCATTGAAACTCTGCATCATATATGTAAGACGTCAACTCAATTGAGTCTAGCACAGAGCTGAGAAACATACATATAAGAATTGAGTTCTTTTCTGTAGATACTTTTCTTTCTTAGCATTTATTCATTAGTTAAATGATATCTCTATGACTCATTCTAGATCGATCTTTAACATCATTTATTATATCAGAATTCAAAGAGACGTTCAATTTCTTCATTCAATGTATGCATGAAGAACTATTTAATGACTGCTTGTTTTTACAAATCATTATAGTCAATCAAAGCAAGAGATTGATGACTTCATTATTTATATTTATGCTTGATGTTCAGCTTCAGTTATGCAATTGACATGTCTGCGAAAATATTCAAGCATGAGTAGTTAAATTCAAAGTCAACTACTTCTTTGAACATCATGAAGAGATCAAGAATGTTACATGACAGTGAGTGAAATTCAATATTACTACTGAGCTGCAAGTCAATTGAGCAGCATTGCTGACACTATTACATTCATCTGATCGAGACTACTTTTGAATCGATTGATACTTCAAGAAAAGACAAATGATTTTATGTTATACATGATGATATTGTAATCTTGAAGCAGTGATCTCACAGTGAAATGAAAGTCTTCATTTTATTCTTAAGATCATCATGAACTTTCAGATGTCTTTAAAAAACATCATTAAGTTCATGAAGTTTAAACTGAAGTTATGATATCACTTTATTTGTAAAATTGATGAGAAATCTCATATAAATAAATCTTGAGTCATTGATTTTGAAGCATTTCAATTACTTGTGAATCATGTGATTATCTGAGTTCTAGAAAAGATAAATTCTGAATGAATAGCAGTCAAGAAGTTCATTACTCAGTCAATCACTGCAAATTCATGTGACTGTGATATTTACATTAAATATGAACTTCTTTGCAAACATTATTTCTTATGCATTTGCAGACAAGAATTTTTGATTTCAATATTGCTTCTTCATTCTTGCTGATGACTGAATGAATCTTTTATAGCATTGAGCAACTGACAGACTAAATACTACAATGACTTCATTAATTTGAATGATGCAAATTCAACAAGATATCATGATGTTAGTAAAAATAGATTTCTTCATGCAGCAGTCAGCTTGCAGAAGCTGCATGAAAAGTTATCACATCAGCAGATTAATCTTCTAGTCAATCAGCTGTTTATCTTTCATATCAATGTGACTGTCACACACGAGAGATTGCAGAAAGTGAGTCAAAGACTTTTCATGATGTTTTCAAAATCATCTTCTACAAGAAAAGAAGCTTAAGCTGAGCTTTGTCAAAAGAAGAAACATGATAGAGTCAATGCTTAAGCTTTGACTGCAGCGAAAGCAGCTGAGCGAAATGCTAAGCAAAGAAATAAACAAAAGAAGAAGAACAGTGAGACTGCTAAGCAAAGAAATGAAAAAAAGAAGAAGAACAGTGAGACTACAGTCTCACTGTCATCGAATTTTTCTTCATTCTTCGCTTCACTCTTCGTCATTATGATGTTCAAGTCTTGAGATAGATCGAAAGATAGTAAAAATCTCACATCGATCACTACTACTACTACTTTCAATGAATCTTCACTCTCTTTCGTCTCATCTGTGATGACTAGAACAATCAAATCTGATCATGCAGTGAAGAAAACAACTGTATGAAAGCAGAAGTCTCAGTCTAGACGTCGCTCTCAAGAATCTACGTTGAAGATAGTGACTTCAAAGTCAATAAGAAAGAGGTCTAAGTCTAATTTGATGACTGCAGCAACATTGAATGAAAGAAAGTCTCAACAAAAGAGGCTTATTGAATCGACATTCATAATAGAATAAATCAGTTTATGGTGGGAAATCTACATGTATTTGATAGCAAGCTACACCTAAATGAAAGTAGATTTCGTGCTTAGTAAAAGTGACGCTGCTCGCAATGTGCGTCGATAAGTTGCGTCCTCAAGACCTTTCGATTATCAGAAGACGTTCTCAAATTATTCACTGGCATTCCTCAGCCAATTGGGAGCTCTCTTCGGAAATTCTCAGAATGTGAGAAAAGACATTTTGAGGAACTGCGAAGGTGTTCTATCCAGCGGAGAAATGCTTCTCGTCCTTGGAAGGCCAGGCAGCGGTTGTACGACTCTTCTCAAATCGCTGGCGGGAGAAACACATGGATTTCGTATTGACCACACATCAGAGATCAATTATCAAGGTAATTCAATTTCACGTCATATATGGTCTGTGTAATGCACTAATTGCTTCGGGCTAGGAATGTCGATGGACAAGGTACGCAAACACTTCCGTGGAGAATGCACCTATCTATCAGAGTCAGACATTCATTCCCCCCATTTGACTGTATCTCAAACTTTGATGTTTGCTGCGCAAGCTAGAACGCCCAAATTGCTTGACACCAAATCTGATCCGATGGTCGAGGCCTCAAGGTCAATGAATGTTATTGTTGAGAGCCTAGGCATTGAAGGAACCCTGGCCACTAAGGTTGGGAGTTCCTTTATAAGAGGCGCCAGCGGCGGAGAGCGTAAGAGGGTCAGTATTGCAGAAGTGCTAGTAGGTGGCTCTTCTGTACAATGCTGGGATAATAGTACTCGAGGACTCGATAGCGCCAACGCCCTGCAATTTGTGAAAACCATTCGATCGTCCAACAAAAAAACGGGCTCTGTGGCAGTTGCTAGTCTCTATCAAGCTTCTGAGGACATTTATAACACCTTCGATAAGGTGACCCTTTTGTATGAGGGCCGCCAAATCTTCTTTGGGACCACTACTGCAGCGAAAGTCTATTTCACGAACCTTGGATTCGTCTGTCCCCAACGTTCTACTACTGCCGACTTCTTGTGTTCGCTTACGAATCCTCTCGAAAAGTACCGTGGGAAAAGGATACGAGATTAAAGTTCCTCGAAGTCCTGATGAATTCGCGCAAATATGGGATCGCAGCGCCGACAGAGATAAAGTAAAAGTACAGATCCAATCCTATGAAAACAAATTCCCTTTAGGTTCTCGAGACAAACAAGATGAACGAGGGCTTTTTAAGCTACCTTGGCAGCCATGGTCAACGCCGTACAAAATAACTCTCCTTGAGCAAATCAGGCTCTGCATTGTGCGAGCCTTTCAGAGACTGATCGAGGATCTACCACCGGTCATCTCGGCCATTGTAGGCAACGCCATTGTGTCAATTATTCTCGGCAGTATGTTCTACAATATGCCAGACGACACCAGTAGCTTCTTCGGCCGAGGAGTTCTATTGTTTTTCACAATTCTAACAAACACCTTCCTTGCATCCTTTGAGGGGGTCCAGCTGTGGGACCATCGACCCGTTGTCGAGAAGCATTTTCAATTTGCGTTTTATCGCCCATCCGCCGAAGCAATAGCATCCATGGTATGCGACCTTCCCAACAAGGTGCTTCTAATAGCGTGCTTCAACATACCCTTCTATTTTCTCGCCAACATGCGGAGAACTCCCACGGCCTTCTTTACATTCTATCTTTTCGCGTTTATCAGTCTGCTCACTGGATCGATGCTATACCGGACAATCGGAGCTATGTCTCGTACTCTGACTGCTTCAATAGCACCCGGAGCAGACTTCATATTGCTGCTTGTAATTTACACAGGATTCGTTCTGCCTATCCCTAGCATGCATCCCTGGTTCAGGTGGTTTGGCTATATTAACCCGGTGGGGTATGCCTTCGAGAGCCTCATGATCAACGAATTTTCTGGCCGCCAGTTCCCTTGCGTTAGTTTTATTCCGCAAGGGCAAAGCTACCTGCATGCTGCTGCTAACCAAAGAATGTGTGCCGTCACTGGTGCTCGTCCAGGCGAGACCGTAGTCGAAGGCTCAACATATCTGGCGACTACGTTTCAATATTTTCCAGAACACCTTTGGCGGAACTTGGGTATTCTGATCGGCTTGATGTGTTTCCTTTGCTTTCTCTACCTTTTCGCGGCAGAATATGTCCCCTCTCAGCGATCAAGGGGGGAGGTACTGATTTTCCGTCGCCACCAAGAATCACGCGCTGGAGGGAAAGACGAAGAATCTCAGCAGCCCCAATCGGTTACGCCGAAATTCTCAGATTCAAGCTATTTGGACCGAAGCGGGGAGTGGCTAGGCGGGAGAGAGACCCACGCGGCAACTTTTCTCTGGGACAATCTCAGCTATGATTTCGAGACGAAAGCGGGCTCTCGACGGTTACTCGATGATGTTGAAGGTTGGGTCGAACCGGGAACTTTAACAGCCCTAATGGGTGAGTCTGGTGCGGGGAAGACCACACTTCTGAATGTGCTTGCTCACAGAACAACGACTGGGGTGATCAATGGGGACAAAATCGTTGATGCAAAATTCCACAACAAAGGATTTGCGCGCAAAGTCGGTTACGCGCAACAGCAGGACATGGGCACTCCAACAGCAACTGTTAGAGAAGCACTCATTTTCAGTGCCCTTCTGCGACAGCCGTCAGAATATTCTAGAGCAGAGAAGTTGGCTTACGTCGACCAAGTGATCTCGACCCTCGATTTGATGGATTTTGCCAATGCGGTAATAGGAACTCCCGGAGAAGGTCTCAACATCGAGCAAAGGAAACGTGTTACTATTGGCATTGAGCTTGCTGCAAGGCCAGAACTGCTGCTCTTCCTGGACGAACCTACTTCTGGGCTAGATAGCAATACGGCATGGTCAATTTGCTCTCTTCTTCGTAAACTTGCTGATTCCGGTCAAGCGATCCTATGTACCATCCACCAGCCTTCGGGAGTCCTATTCGAAATATTCGACAGACTACTATTCATCCAGAACGGTCAGTCGATCTACTTTGGAGACATAGGTCCCAACTCGCAGACAGTTATCAATTATTTCCATAGGGGTGAAGTTCCAGGATGCAAACCAGAAGAGAATCCTGCAGAATGGCTTATGGATATCACCAGCGGGGCGGCAGATGCAAACAAGAAGATAGATTGGCCCAAGATCTGGCAAGACTCAAGAGAAAGGCTAAAAGTCAAAGATGCGCTGAAAGTGATGAAGAAAAGGCTACAGGCGCCTACCGTACAAGCACCGGAGACGGTTCAGTGTGAAAAGTATGCTTCGTCCTACCTAATGCAGCTTTACATTGTTACGAAGAGGAACTTTGAGCAAGATTGGCGCACTCCTTCGTACTTATATTCTAAAGTGTTTCTCACGCTTGGTGCCGTAAGTCATCGTCGGTCAGTTTCCTGTTGCATGTCTAACGACCATCGTAGGGCCTCGTCAACGGGTTCTCGTTCTACAAGTCTTCTAACAGTATTCAAGGCATTCAGAACCAAATATTCTCGGTCTTCCTTCTTTTCACATTACACAGCAGTCTTGTCCAACTGATAATGCAGCGTTTTCTTCAGAATCGCTCTCTGTACGAACTTGTGGAGCGCCCATCTCGCACATACTCGTGGATGGTATTCCTTATATCCAACATTGTCTCGGAGCTACCGTGGCAGACCATATTGGCCGTCATTCAATTCACCACTTGGTACTATCCTGTAGTAATGTACAGAAATGCCCTTGTCACACATTCTCTGAACGAAAGAGCAGGGCTAATGTTCCTTCTTATCTGGTCCTACATGCTGTTCTCCTCCACTTTCTCACAAATGATAGTTACCATCATGCCCGACGCCGCTACTGGAATAAATATCTCCGCATTATTCTACTCCCTGTCTCTGATATTCTGCGGGTAGGTTCAAGACGTGGATTCCCACCCTCTTATATTAGTAACCTCCCTACTGATAATCTCTCATAGAGTTCTAGTCAGTCCAAACGCTCTGCCTCGATTTTGGATATTCATGTACCGCACAACACCCCTTACGTACTTCATCAGTGGGATTGTTTCCACCGGCATTTCAGGCGTGGAAGTTCAATGTACAGAGAAGGAGATCTTGAGATTCGTTTCCCCCGATGGGCAGAATTGTGGTGCTTATCTACAAGACTACATCAATGAAAATGGAGGCAGACTTCTCAACCATGACACCGCACAGCAGTGCCAATTTTGCCCTGTGTCCAACACAGATAGCTTGATTGCGAGGATCGGAATCCACTATGACGATCGTTGGAGGAATTTCGCCATTACCCTGGCTTACAGTGCGATCAATATCGCCGGTGCCCTGTTTTTGTATTGGTGTTTCAGAGTTCCCCAAGCCTTTCGTCGCAAAAAGGCGAAGTAGCTGTCATATGCCGCGGATTAATATAAATTGCCGGGGAGGGCCCCCACGATTTCCTCAAACCAATTACAAGGAGGTGTTAAGCAACCCGCAATTCTCCCGCCTTGAAGCTATTACGATCAAGACTGACCGCATCCTGCCGTGCCTTGGAATTTCGATTGTTGACCGTTAATACTGAAGTGTCGTGGGTTGCAACCTGGGTTATCGCCTAGGCGCGTCATTGACGTAGGAGATCGATTCACTGATTGAGGTAAATAGGCATCCCGCTCAAACCACCCCAGAGCCAGATCATAAATACCAGATATGAAGGACTGGCGAATAGCGAAGCACTCATGGCATGGCAAGATTTGCTCATAGACGTGATGAACAGATAGGGTCGAGAAATCAGAATACCCTGTTCCGGAGTTTTCTTCTTTCATCCTTTTCCAAAGATCCTCGTTTGAGATACCCTCATCTTCTTGACCCGTAAAGAAGAATGGGAACAGGAAAGGTAAAATCAAAGGGAAAGCCAGAGTGCTTAATCCGAGCAACAGTCGTAGACCAGATTCGAGGTTCTGTGCCAGACGTGAAGGGTCCATTACGACTGCATGGGTCGTAATATAAATCCTTATGAAGAATTTAGAATTTGGGAATACATCTATCTTGTTGGACAGAAGGCTTGGGAAGGCCCAGCCTTTAGAACGATGAGATCCAACTAATGTATACCTTGCCGCACTCGTAAAAGGTTTGTTTCCGAAAGAAATGTAATGCACAGCTGTTTGTGGCCTACATGGCGCGCTGTATTCGCCGTGTTCAGCCGGACTATCTATCTTGTGCCAAACGTGCATATTTCAAACAAGGCTACAGCAGCCTATCAGGTGATGCTGAGCCTCATGACTCGCCGGCTATGTAGCCTACAACTGTTTTGCCGATCGTCCCACAAGCAAGGAAATAATTCGCTTTTACTTAGGTTACCAATAATTACCTATGAATTTAGCTTGGTAATTTACAACATTGAAAACGACTGTTACACATTTACTCTGCATCTTTTGTTTCGGGTGCCAGCTCCACCATATTCGTGCTTGTGGAGCTCGTGTCTAGTGAATTCAATGGTCGTATACCATGGGACTGCCGACTCTCCTGACAAATGAGTGGTTGGGTGTGGCACACTTTTCTGCGTTTCAAGCTTTCGAGAATCCTTGAACTCTTCGTGCTTCTGTATCTGTCTGTTTGTTTCGGGCACAGCAGCAGGCACATGGCAGGGAAGGGATACCCCCGCCCTCAGCCTCGTTGGTACAACCTCGATGAAGCGGAGCCTACGCGGATGAAGGTTGAGACGTACTCTATGGTTTCGTTATAAGAATGCCTTGGAGCCGTAAGGGTCCTGGAAGCTGCTACTACCTTAGTGCTACCAATCTTCTCCGCGAGAAGAACCATAGCAATCTCTTGATACTCAACTCTTGCCGCCATGTCACCATTTGACCAAGCAGGTCGAATACACAAGCAAGTTTTCCTAGTGGGTCTTCCGTTGCACTCATGGATCGAGCCACCCAACTGACCGCTTCGCCAAGGTATCAAATTCGATCCTCTTTGCTGTCTGCTTAATTAGTGCTTGCACGCGTTATTACATCCGGATCCATGTGCAGAAGCAACTTTCCAGCGATGACGGTATTCTACTGTTTGGTATCGCCTGCCTGATTGCCGCCATGGTATTGCTTTTCGTACTTGTCGACAAAATGTACATGGTTGGAGCAACAGAGACAGGGATGATAGGCGTTGAGCTGTCTTCGGACTTCATTGAACAGGCTTACGACTTTCAGAAACTCGTCACTGTGGCTTTGATTCTGACCTGGTGCTCGATCATATCGGTCAAGTTCAGCTATCTGTTCCTTTTCAAGAAATTGATCAATCGAATCCGGCCTATGATCATATACTGGTGGTTTACTGTGGTTTTCAACGCCATGATATCAGCTTATGGGGCAGCCGTGTATGTTGCTGCATGTCCAGATTACTACAACATCAAATCATGTACTTTCTCTCCTCCCCAATGCTTCGTGCTTTTCAGCAATGACGACTGACGGTCTGTTTCTAGTCCAATGTGCATTCGGCAATGGCTTGCACAGATCCATCGCTTTCTCGCTCAGTCAGATGGTGTTAGATATTGTCGGCGATCTCCTCAGTGCGTATCGTTGAGATTCTCATCTCTTACGGCAAGTGGACTAAACTCTTGTATTAGTCTTGTACATTCCCTGTCATATGATCTGGAGAGTGAAAATCAGTTGGAGACAGAAGCTTGCCTTGGCATCAACCCTCTGCCTTACTATACTGACAATCCTATGCACCATTACTCGAATCGCGGGAATTCACACTGGCCGCACTGTGAAATCTATTGACTCGGTATGGGGAACGTATTGGCAGTTTATTGCAGCAAATATAGCGCTGATCATGACCTCCGCCACCGCCTTCCGCACATTTTTCGTATCCAGAGGCGATGAAAGAGCAGCCGGTCTACCACGATCCAAGGAAACATGGTTCAGCAGAGGCCAACGGCTTCTTCGCTACGCATTTGCTCCACGTTCATGGCGATCCAAGCACAAGGCTCAAAGTTCGGGTGACGACAGCGGCTGGTACGATCACCCCATTGAGCTGCCCCAGGAAATTCCTCGAGCAACCATAACGGGTATCCGAACCTTCATCAATGGCCACGGAAAGACCAAAATGAGCAATTCTCAACTCATGCAAAGTGCTGTTGCCGAAGAACACGAAGACTCCTGGCCATTGTCCGCTGCGAGTAGGAGTGCGCCTGGCATCGCGGTTCAGCACGAATTTTCTACAAAGATTGAGGGAGTGTAGTGGGTTATCAGACAAGCAGTCGAGATGGAGGGAGAGGACCAAGAAGATCAGCATCGGCCTTGCAGTTACGATCTTACTGCTTCTTTGAACAGTTCAGGAAAGACAGCTTTTAAACGACAACTTCCATTCGTGAGAGAGTACTCCAGCGTATCGCCCTTTTTTTTCCATCATAACGTACTCGAGAGCTAGAAACTTTACGCTACCTATCCCAATTTGTTTGTACTGATAAAGAACTTCAAAGCATTCCCCTAAGCCTAACAATTATGCCTTCTTCAGCTTTCTACTCCTGCTTAACACTATAAACGCCATCAACCAAGTTCCCCAAATCTTCATCTCCCAAACCCATAATCACTCTCTTCAGCTCGCAGACTTCCCCATCGCTCAACCCCTCTTTACTCCTCGTGCACACATTCAACACCGCTGGCGCAAACAGCGATTTCTGCGCAAACACAACAATTCATCGTCCCCTCTCCCCCAACTCCCCATGGCCCAAAATCTCCCAATGATTCGTAACGAACTTGAGCCAGCCTGTGCCGCGCCATGTCCACGCGCCCAGTCTCCCTGTAGAGGGAGTATCCGTGCCGTGTATGGTTTGCACGGACGCGGAAGCAAGTGTTTGGTACGTAAGGCGGTTATCCAACGAAGGGTTTTCGCGGTTGGAAGGGGAGAGAGAGGTGTACGTGAGAAGAACGTTGCGTTTGTCGGACCAGACGGGGGAGAAGGTGTGGGTGATGTACCATTGACCGAGGAGCTGGTCAAGCGATGGAAGCGGTGGGGAAGCAGGACGGTGGAGAGCGAACAAGCTCGTTTTTTTTAATCCGCAAAGACGTTGTTTTCTTTTGAAAAAGTCTTGAAAACTATGGAAAAGACGCGAAGAAGATTCGGAATCCTACGGTAGGATTCCGGCCAAATTACGGTAATTCTTGACTGAGAGGTTGTGATCCTTGTAGTAGATTGGCTTTTTTTGCGTCAGACGCGCTCGCGAGAGCTGAACTCTAGATGTACATTATCAGCCTTGTTTACTTGCATTTTTCCCGCAATCCGACTCGGTAGGATTCTTAGAATTGCGGCAGAGTGCATGCATGTCCTGCTCATGATCATTGGCAAACCAATTCGGCTCCTTCCGCCACTCCAGAGAGTACTTTAAGGCGAGAGTGCAGGCTTCGGCGAAGTGAACTCCTAGAAGTGTCGGACATGAATGCTAGACATGACGAGCAAATTTTTGGAGAATTGATACTTATGCAACATCGATCCTCCAGTCCCTGACGATACTAGCCTTCTAATCCCTGATCACAGTCCACGGACCACTCTTTTCCGCCATGTGAAACAGCAACCCGTCCTGCTTCGCCATGGCGTGCAACCTTTTCCACTCAGTGACTGAGAGCACCAATTAAAACAACCTTCTCCGCTCGCACTTTGACCATGCGTCGAGGGTAAGGCTCGGTCATGAAACCTGATGCCCGCTAACCGTGAACAATATCATCCTTGGATGGGGACCACCTATCGATAGATATATCCGTGGATATCCTTGAAAAAGCTCTCCAATCGTGGGCCATTGCACCTGTAGTCATGGATAGAAAATCCACGTATAGATTAAGATATCCGTGGATGGGGTCATCATTCATAGATACTGTGCAAAAAACGATCTGGTGCAAAGATCTTGATTTTTCAGAATTTTGATAGCTCCGATTATGAATATAATGAGCCCCATCGGGGTACATCATTTGTGAATAGCATTACGTTCATGAATGGGGGGTATTAACGGTTAATGTGCATCAAACGCATGGTGGCCATGTCCCGGGACGTGAGATTCGAGGATTCCTTATCGAAGACGAATTGTGCCTAGATCTGAGCACCCGATTGTAACTAAATATCCGGCCAACGTCAATGTAGAGAGATCCCTTTACGCCGCCGGCTTGCCTAGGAAGACCTGTAGAGTGTAAGAATCCCATTGAATCATCTGGCCCAATCTTCGAGGCCGGTCTTATACGGACTCCCTCGTGGAAAGGGCTAGGATTGTTTTGCAAGGTCTGGAGATGTTAAGGAAGCTCTTGGTCAAATATATTGTGTACTCAATTTACTCGTAGTCTAGTTTATCGTTGGCAATATATACATGACACATTGTTGTTATAGCGCGTGAGACGTTTGCAATGATTTTCCTTTGGTCTTATTAACTAGTTCGAGTAAATTCGATTGACTCGAGGACGGAATTCAACAGCCTTGATGAGCTTTCCTGGTATGAGCTCGTCGGATGGACGAAGGAGTCGAACTTCACAGAGCCTAGACCGCCAAGTCCCATAGGATGAAGCTAACCACACCCTCATATTTATACTCTTGGAAGGGATGTGACAAGTCGATGCCTTTCCGAGATCGAACGAGGAGGTTGATCCGATATATATACATACACACCAAGCGTAGGTGCCCGCTGAAACCTGTTACAGAATGTACTGGGCTAACTTGTCTTTAGCTATGATTGGTGCTTGCCGGCACTGAAGCAAGGAATGCAATCACAAGGTTCCGCTGAATAACCACGGACGAATTCATACAAAAGATACAATAAGGTATGAGGGTCAGAAGAAGCATATAAGCATGTGTACATATTGGTTGAACTACTGTAGAAAGTAGGAACTACGGAGGGTGGGAGGAAGGTGAAAACTCTGACTCCCACGCCCTATAGGGATAAGCGAGATTGCCAACCACACAGGGTAACAACAGTACTGTTCCCTGTTTCCAACAAGATAGATCGTTCTGTTGCAACCAGTGTGGTTGAAGCGCAACGAACAAGTCAGCAGTCACCAAGCTCCAAATCTTCTTTGAGCCTAAGAAGTACGACTGATCACAAACATTAATGATCTCTATACCTGACGAATAGTACCGAAGAAACAGCATCTATTTACAAAACAAATGAGCAAGCATACTTTGCGGATAGTGTTGGGCTTCCCGCTGAGAGCGATGGCACGTTGCTGGGGTAGATGTCTGGCGCTGTGCGAGCAATCGATGCATGAGACGGTGACGGTGAGGTGCCAGACGGCACCTTGATGTTAGCCAATTTCGTTTCGAGTGTCGAGATCATCTCTAACTTGAGAACCTCCACTTGTGCCTTGAGCGCTTCGACTTGAGCCTTGAGCACCTCAATTTATGTCATGGAAGCTTCAGCCTGCTTTTCTAGCATCTGGGTAAGTAGGTCGATTAGCCGTCTGTACTCGTACTGTGTCTCTAAGGTTGCCCAGCTGGCAGCTGCCGCTTGCTCCTGGTTTGCCTCATCGTTTACAAGTTAGGTTGATTGGCGCATTTGTGCGAGCGTTGATAGTAGGAAAGCCGTCTTATTACTCGTCCGTTTCTGCCTCAATGATTTGAAATTAGACAAGGGAGACATTTTCAAACGCGTGCAGGGAACAAAAGAAAGCTTTGAATTTACCGTAGTATGCTTCACAAGCGGATAGAAACGGCAATAACAACAAGATCATGGACAACAATTGGCCGAAACTCCAATTGTTCTCTGCCGTAAGGTTTAAACTGCAAGTCATCTGCTGGTGAAGTTTATAATAATTCCGATCTGTCGATGTAGGTTGCATGGATTTCTGGGTGAAGCTGTAGGCAAATGCGACAATGCCAAAGACAATTTGTGCGCAAAATACGGTGCATGGTGTGAGGAAGACGAAGTACCACAAGATACTCGCAATGGGTCTCTGGACATATTCGGCCCAGCGCAACCTTTTCTGACCGAAGAAACGTTGGAAAAGAGAGCCCAGATGGCTGATTCCAAGCCATTGACGGGCGCTAGGCAGTAAGCTGTTCGTAATCCAAGCCTTCAAGTGATCTTGGGTATCGGGAAGAAGCTGCATTACGGCGGAGAAGAACACGTATAACAGCACAAACGCCTCTAGCGTACCGTCGATTGCTAGAGCAGCGTTGTTCACCTCATAAGCCCTACTACGTTCCACAGGGAATGGTATCAGAAAGATCCTGAAAGTAGGAGCGAGAACGATCGCTAGGACCAGTAGTAGTGCGAACAGAATGATGAATATCAGGCGAAGGATGCCGGCCCTTCTGTGTTGTTCAAAATGTTTCCGCAGGGTGATGACGCAGGCCAGATGAGTGCTGCTGGAGAGACAGCTTAGATAGACGACCAAATTCCAATGAGCAGAGAGATGGAGAACTCCTTGCTGGGTGAAGAGGTATCCGCAGATGAGGAGAGCGAACCCTGTAACAAGCTGCTGGTCTGCCAAATTAAGAATCAGACGGTCGAATATTCGCCGCCATCGGCGCTTCTTTGCTCTTTGCTTGTCTGATAGGCCTTTTCTAAGCCAGCGTTGGATCAGGAGTGGTAGGAAGGCCTTTTCGTCTTTGATTGCGGCATCGAGAATTGCCGCTACGATAGAGGCTGCTGTTGTGATTAAGGCAGCTAGGCTGAGAGACAGGACTATCTGAAAGTAGTTTTGGCTTAGCAGGAGTTGATGAGTTTAAGAAACAAATTACTCCAATATCGGTCACATCAGTATTTGCATGATGTGAACAGTCTGTGTCATTTGAAAATTGATCGGGATACGCATCGAATGCAATGCCATAAACAGCCGAAAGAAGGACCATTGTTTCGTGACGGCGTCTCTCTATGGAAAAGTTATTGTGAAAACAAATAGAATGGCCTGCGGAAGATGGCAAACTTATAGCGATCATGATCAAAGGGCGATGGGTGTGCAAACTTGCGTAATGTTTCCAGAATTTCGAGGCTGAGCTGCGACAACCTTGTCCGCGTCCTCAAGATTTACGCTGCGTTCCTGCCTATACACGACGGCGCGCTCACTTGAGCCTTGCAGCGAATGAGCACCGCGATGCGTCTTACAAAAGATGAAGGGCACAAGAACTTAAGTCTGGTGGAACAGAACGAGAAAAACCATCCCTCGCTATGCTATACTGTCGCACACTTCGGCGTCGTCCCTCCCACACCTTCAGAGGCGATGGCTCGAGTCGTGCCTGTGCCATCGTCAAAGACGCGCAAGCTAGCTCGATGGAACAGCTCTCCTCGGGGTATGTCCCCTCCCTTCAGTTCAGCTCAGACGAAGAGGGTGGACGCGAGCGACATTCCGCAGGCGGCGATGGAGGGTCTTCGAAGACGGCGGATAGAGGCGTCAGAGGTATGGCGCTTATAGGCCGTACGGGTAGCTATTTCAAAGGGCGGCAACTCATAGAGACGTTCCGCGCGTGAAGGCAGAAAGGAACTTATAGATGATGGTTCCACGATAGACGAGACCACGGCCCAAAGCGAGGAGCGCAGACGGAGGGATACTCCGCAAGATATAGGAGGCTATAGGAGCAGGGGGTGGATTGGAAGGGGTGAAGGTGAGGTATTGGTACGTTTTTATTTGATTGGCCTAGGTACTTATAGTCTTCTGCGCAACCTCTCTTCTGCTTTCTCTGTCTACCTCTAGCCCTTCGCCGTCCCGCCTTCATCCTACCTAGCCTTTCCAAAGGATCTCGGAGAGTTGGTCTGTCTATGGACAAGCAGAGGATGTGTATTGTCCTGGCGTAGGTCCAGAGTATGGTGGAGGATCAGCGGGCGGGTTGTCGCTGTAAAGGTTGTTAACTTCCTCTGGAGTATGATAGAGAGTCATGGTTTTACATGTGAAGCGTTTACGCCATCGTTTCCGTCAGCTTGTTGAATATGTCGTTGCTGTAGCATATTCGTAGCCCCCCGTTCCTCGCTTCGTAGTGAGCAATCAACCAACGCATTCAATCAACCAACGTGCTAGTGGGGGTTTCTATTAAACCTACCCTTTCTATTGACCACATTCTTCATTGATCGCTTCCACATACGCTCAAAATGGCTCAGTGAGTAATGTAGCGTTCACTTCTCCCTTTGCAACGAGCTCTGCCAGTATAACCTTCTTTGTCTGCGTCGTCCCAGATGAGCGTGCACTCTCGATCATTAATTTCAAGGCAAATCATGAAGATCTCTCGGACTCATGATCAACCGGAATCACAGGCGTTCCCTCGAAGCTCTGTCGACGTCACTTGCCCCACTGTGTCTTCAGGTTTCCGTCTTTAAGGATTTTCTGCTTCCGTAAGGCAGCAGACATAAACTTGCAGCAAGGCTACGAGCCTACGAAGGTTTGAAAGACATCTAATCGCCTAGAATTACGCGAGAACTTAGTTCCGTTGTTTGATTATTGTAATTTTGGGAATTGATTCATGTACATATATGGCCAATGTGCAAGAAATCTAGACAGGCTCGCCCTTTTTCCTGTCTATGTTGTCAACTACAACCTGTTGATCAGACTAAAGAGCCGTCTCAGCCATCTCTCATCGGTTGGCCTCAATGACTGGTCCCGTGTAAACCTTATTGGCGTGGAAAAAGTAATACAACACGCTGAACAGCATTGTGCCGCCGAACATCAGGCTACTATAATTCATCGTCGCCGCCGTAGGATGGTTTTCAGGCGGCCAAAGACTGAAGAAGAATATTATAACAAGATAAACGATAGCGAAGCCGTTGGTGACGATGCCGAAAGTGCCAGGAACCCGCCACGGGCCCCACACGAGCTCCGCACCAGGAAGATTGGTGAGTAAATTTTCGGAACTAGGGTAGAGCTTGATGTCGCCACGTAGACGCCGCCAGAGCATGAGCACAGCAACGAGGAAGTAGGAGCCGAAAAGGCCCACAACGGATAGAGAAACGATATCGTTGAATGCTGTGGACGAGCCGAGCACGATCAGAGCGAGGAGGCAGGCAGTCACAACGGTTAGAGAGACTGCGAGCACAGGAATCGCGGACTTGGAGTTGACGCGCTGTATATGCCCCCAGCCAGGGACCGCTCTGTCGCGCGAGAAAGCCCAGAGTTGCCGAGAGGCAGAGGCAACAATGCCGACCGTGGCGCAGAGAGACAGCGTAATAATAATCGAAGTCATCAGCGCAGCGCCCGTGATGCTCCCAACCGCCTGATAGAAAATTTCTATAAAGGGGAAATGAGTTTTTGTATGCAGGGCTGCGTCGATGTCTCCGATGCAAAACAGTAGTGCTAGTGCGATCCCGAAGCCCATCACCCCGTTCAAGACTATACTGAACACAATTGCCTTCGGAACCACGGTTGCAGCATTCTGAATCTCTTCGGACATGTGGATGGCTCCGTCGGCACCAAAGAAGGCGTAAACGTTGCCTAGCAGCCCAACGAACCAGGAAAGTTCTTTCGTGGGCCACTTTCCGCTGTTTATAAACAATTGAAAGACTTGAGAGGGTGGTGCGTGAGGGCCGAGGATGACCAAAGGAAGTAAAATGGCAAAGAAGCCAAGGATGTGGAGAATGAGGATCATTCCTTCGAGTTTAGGAAGCCAGCTGCTAATGAAGGTATTGACCAACACCCCACAGAGGATGACTCCCCAGAAGAGCATGACGCTGTGCCAAGGTTTGGGTTCGTATTGTGGGTCAGTAAGGATAATCAGACCCTGTGCCATTGTCCCGTTCAGGAATCCAACGGAAGCAACAAAAGCCTGCCAGCCAAGGACAGTCAACCAACCTATGTCTCCGACGTTAGTCTACGAGCTCTCTTCTTGCCATACTAAAGTTATGCCTCTATGCGATAGGGATGGAAGGGGGGGGGGCGCTTGCCCGTAATGTAACTCAGGAATTTTTGATACTTCAGGGGCGCAAGCATGGAAACCCAGTGATACTGTCCTCCAGATGTTGGTGCCCTGTAGGCCTGTCAGGAATCTACTTTGCTCGTATCCTTCTGGGAACTACCACCACTCACATCGAGCACGCTTCTGCAAGTGTCATGAAAACTGAGAGCGTCCCAATCCAGACAAAGATGTAGCCGTAAACGACGCCCGCTGGACCGCCGCTGCAGCTTCAGTCAGCACCCGGAAAGTTTGTAGGTGGTCTGGGGTGCGTACTTTGCAAAGCCTTGCGCGAAGACTCTTTGCTAGATTAGCACTGCGGTATGGGAAAGAAGCTTTTGAGAGATTGCGCACATCAAGAAAGCTTCCCATGTGATGACGACCGTACAGCTGAAGCCCAATATGGACATGAACCCAAAATTGCGCTGCCACCAGTGTCAGCAAAAGGATTCTCAATGGAAAGAAGCTTGCTAAGATCCAGACCTTGAGGACAGGATTCTTGCCCAGCCGGGCCATATCCTCGTCGTCATTGTTCTGCTTTGCGTCCATGGCCCTTAGCTCTACCCCGTTCATATGCTTCCCATCCATATTCGAGACGGATTGGTCCATTGCCATGAAGAAAGAAAAGATGTGCAAGATAAAGAGAAGGAGAGCTTTCCGGACAAGAGGTGAGGATCGCAAAGAAAGGGCAAGTCATTCCCCTTACCCCAAGATCGCCAGAGACCCATGTAAGCAGCAGCATGGGGGTGCGAGGGCACGCCTCTTCTCCGCAGTAGCTCAGCCAAGGGCCGCATGGTGGCTGCTGGCACATGCATTAACGCTGTCCGTCTCGTTCTGAAACCGAACCGTGGACGGAGACGTGTTTTAATACGAAGTACCTTATCTTACCGCTATCTCTTAGCGTTTCATACGTAGGCCCGGGTCTAAGGTACCATCTCCATAATACTTAGAGAGTAATATTGTATGTATTCAAGCAGGACGTCGGACACCTCGTAGAACCATGACGATCTGAGCCTGAGATCCAACTCTACGTCTTGCTCTCCCTACAATCACAACCCCTACGAGTGCTATACATATCTTGCTATACATATCTTGCGCGATGGCTGACCTACCTCTAGACTCTCCTGAGGTCGCGCACTCGCGCTCGGCCCGCCCCCACTATTCCAATGACCAACTCTATGCCTACTTCTCCCTCATCGAGCTTCCTTCCGCCAATCTCTCGTCTCCGTTACTGGCAGAGCCTGCGCTCGCACGCACCCGTGCCCATGGGCTACCCTTTCTAGCCGCGCTCATGCGACATCACCTAGCCGCCATCCCCTTTGAGAATTTGGCGCTCCACTTTCCTCCGCAGCGCGACGTGAGGCTGAATGACATGTCGTTGGATGTGCAGGAGATCTATAAACATATTGTAGAACATGGTGCAGGCCGGGGTGGGCATTGCCTGCAGATCAATTGCATGTTTGGCACCGTGCTGAGGAGCTTGGGCTTCGAGGTCATGAGCGCAGCTGGCAGAGTCAATACTGCGTGCCAGGACGTGGCAAGGCTTCCAGGCTATAAGGGCCCAAGCTACAATGGCTGGTAAGTTTTCTACTTGCTTGTCGTCTGTATGCCTTCGGCAAATTGTGCGTAACTTGCCAGCAATGGACCCGGTTGTACAAAATTCTGCAAGATCTCTTCGTCCGCATTTACCGAATATTTCCTGACTTCTTTCTATATAAGGGATCATATGATTAACCTTGTCACATTATCCTCACAGCGCTACCTCGTCGACGTGGGCATGGGCGCTCGCGGCCCCATTGTGCCTCTGCCACTGATCTCAGGTGCCTCAGCCTTCTCCATCTCTCCACGCGTGGTTCGCATGCTGCACGGCTGCATTCCGGAGCATACAACATCACACGCCTCAAACGCGCTCTGGCGACTTGAGGTGCGCAATCATGAACGCAGCCAGTGGAAGCCAACGTATGCGTTTAGTGAGATTGAGTTCTTGCCCGTGGACTTTGAAATGATGAATTGGTATATTAATGCGAGCCCCCGGAGCTGGTTTACGCAGCAAGTGTTTGTGGGGCGGATGGTTTTGGATGCTCAGAGGATGGAGGTTGTGGGAGATATAACGCTTTTCGAGAAGACACTGCGAAGGAGAATCCATGGCATTGTCGACCTAGAAGTGGAATGCCAAAGTGAGAGAGAAAGAGTGGAACTCCTGCGCAAGCATTTTGGCATCAAACTTACAGAAATCGATTGTACGGGTATCAACTGAATGATCTCCGAGATATCACAGCAGATATTTCAAGGACAGCAGGCAACGCAGGACAACAGATTTGCGAGCCTTTCAACTTCCCTCACGCTCTAGCAGAGCCTTCGGGGATACTTACATCTAATGCGCTTGAAATGTACGACTGATTCATCTGGACACTGTCATCCCCGAACCTGTCTACTCACCTTCTCAGCAGGTCTGCCCATCTTCTCTTGCAACATCGCAAGTGTGTCAATGGCTTCGAAATTATGCGTTCTGTTCATTGACGCCTACTACTCATTCTTGAATTAGCATAGCTTTACTTGAAACACAGCTCGATATTCAAATTGTAATGATTTACAATGATGCCAAGATCACGAATTTCCGCGTTCCTTGAACCGTTCGCCGTAATCGTGTGTAGTCCAGGTCCCCGCCATCCCAGCAATGCTGATGAGACCGGTTCGATGAAAGACGCCTCTGGACTTGCTGCTTGCGAGACTTTACTGGTTCGGTATCTGCCTTGGATCCCAAAGCCTTGCCATTCACCTCAGAGGAGCTGTTCAACGTCTGCCTCGGGACATGAGATCGAGGCCTGTGTTGGAGGTCAACTCATCCTCATTTTCGAAGGACTCTCGAAAGTGCATGCTGTGCAATATCACTCGCTGCACGCCATCCTCGGCCACCAAAGATGCGCAGAAGAAGGCTGTATCTCCACGTGAGAGCTGACAATGACTTTTCTTGACCTTCCCCATCTTGCCTGGGACCTGAGCATGCAGTTGGAGAAGTAGCCAGAGTTTCCCGAACAAGCCAAATAGAATCTTGATGGCCGTTTAGCACTTCGATATGCCGAAGTATGGATTCAACTCTCTCCCAACTCCACGTGGTCCCAGAAAAGTGTCCGGAACCCATGTAACATTGAAATCTTGGCAAAAACCAGGATATGTACACTAGCCTAGATGCGGGGCGGTTGAGCCGCTCCGAGGAATCCTTCCAATCGTCGCCTTCTGCGGTTCTATCCGCATCATCCTTCTCATCTTAAAACTCTTCAGCAAATAGTAATCGTCTTGGGAGTCCACGCCCTGACGCTACCTCTAGTGTGTGATGCTCCGCAGCTCCGGAACGAAGAGATTACGACTCCTAATTACGGAAGTATAAAATCCCACCACTATCTCTGCTAGAATAGCAACATTGGGGATCGTCGAGCCAAGGACACGAGAGATCAGATAGTCTGCTTTGAAGATAATCAATCCAGGGGATATTAACATACCGAGATGCTGGACACCGTCTACCGTGTACGGTTGGCCGTAACATACCCAAGCACCAACGTATTCTAAAACATGAAGCTGCCGCGAGTTCTAGAACAACCTGGGAAGGAGGCTAATCAGGGTCCTCGACTGGCGTTTGAAGCCTCAAGCTAGTTCTATTCTACCGGATATTCTCCTTGTTCCGCACCCAGTCAGATCGTTGAATGACCAGGCACGCCGGTTACGAAAAAAAGGCCGGACCGCGACACTCGATTCCCACTCGATGATTGCATCGGTTGGACTACTGGAACGTGCTCGGACTCAGCGGGACCTTGGGGTTATAAGGTACCACACACAGTAGCTTCTCACCTTCTTTGCCGGGGGTGGGATTCGAATTGTGCGATTGGGCTTTTTGCGTTACCCGAGTGGAAGCCAGGGGGATGCCTGCAAGTGCCAGTGCGGCAGGGTAGCATCGCGTGGCTTCGGAATATTCCATTTCCCATCTTCCGTCATCCGTCATCCAACACACACGCAACGAATAGAATGTTCGATTGATTGGTCTGTGGCACGTCCGAACGACCCAGAACTGCATCTTGTTTCCGCTCGGCTCGGCTGCTGACTGACATTTACTGTGGTACGCATGTGGTACGGAATACACCGGATTCATTCAACTATCTAATATTACTCGAATACCTAATCGTTTCGCTGATCGGTTTGGTGGCGCGCTCTGTTGGTACCTAGGCACGATCGCCATCGGTTAGTTGGGATGGGTAGGTAGTCTTCAGCAATTTTCACATCCCACATTGCGCTGCGGTGCACACAACCTCACCTTGAGTTTCTGCAATGCTGCGCCTGACATTGTTGCTGACTCCTGATCTGCGCTCGAACACTTGATAAATAATACTTCATACCGCGCTGTCTTGAAAACCCCCCTTCCCTTGGCGATGGCTCGCGGTCGCGTTGCCGTGACCAAGGACAACGTGAGCCCGGTGGTGGAAACGCTCATTTGGTTCTGTTTGGTTGTCTGTATCCTCACGGTGCTCGTGCGGCTCACGATCAAACGGTATATCCTGCGCAGGTTTGACCTGGACGACTACTTTATATGTATCAGCTTAGTATGGGGTTTCCCAGGCGGTGTGGGCGGTTGAGACGGGGACCTTGGCTGACCCTCCCAAGTTCTTCGCCTTTGCTCAATCCATCACGATTTCCCTCGCGGCTTCAAACGGCTTGGGGAAGCGTCTCAATTCTCTGGATCCTTTGCAATTATCCTCTCTCCTCAAGGTCAGTCGTGACGCTTTCGTGGATCGTTTGCAAGCTGACTGGCCAAAGGCGCAATATGCGGCCACGTTTCTCTTCCTGGCGAGTGTCTGTTTCGCCAAATTGTCGCTGGTTGCCTACCTGCGAAATCTCACCCCGTTGGCACTTTATCGCAAAGTGAGTCTGCTCATCGGCTTGGTAGTGGCGTTGTGGGCCACCACGGCGATATTATCCGCCGCCTTTCAATGCCGTTTGCCCAGACCCTGGGATTATATCAATAACACGTGTTTCAGCCGTGTGAGTCCAGCTCTCGGCCTTGACGTCGGATACTTCTGATGCTTTCTGAGACAGATTTCTTGGGCCGATTACGTAGCGGTCATCAACATTGCAACCGATGTGTTCTTGGTTGGTCTGCCTTTGGTGGTTGTGGCGAGGCTGCAAAGTGATAAAGGAAAGAAAGGCGTCCTGATGCTGTTTTTCTCCGCGCGTCTATGGTGATAATTGTTCCCCCCCCTCTGTCCGGAAAGCTTGCTGATCCAGCCGCAGTGTTGTCATCGCGGTCATTTGCCAGCTTGTCTACTTGCATCGAACCACGACCTCAAGCGATATAACCTTCGATATCTGGCCCGTGACGATTTGCACGCAAGTCATCCAGTGCCTCAGCATCCTCACCTCCTGCATGGTCTACCTCAAGCCCTTCCTCGACAGCCTGGAAACCGGTTTCATCCAAGTGGGCGACATGCGCCGGCAGAACGTCCCCGGGTTCGGCTTCAGCCCCGAGCATGGCTCCAAGAACTCCAAAGAGACGAAGACGGCGTTGAAATACCACAGTTTCAAGACCAAGCTGTCGAAGCTGCACACTCAGGATGAAGGCACCGAGTTGCGACAGATGGCGAGAGCGGACCTTCAGTATCTGGGGAATAGCGCTACCGCCGGTACGGCGCCGCATGATTGGGACCAACATAGCACATCCCATATCTTACGAACGACGACGTTGACGGTTCAAAGGGACGATAGCAAGGAGCAAGGTCATAAAAGTGTGGGTATTTGAGCGTTTGGGTAACAATAGGTTCCGCGAGTGGGCCAATGTATATATTGATTCAAGCAAGACTGCCGCTAGATTAAAAGCCTCTCGGCGCAGATGTCGTTGACTGGGTCTACCATCTGATATTCACTGCTAGCTTGCTACGGTCTGTGCCATGCCGACATCCATGGTCCTTCTTTGCCATACAGCATTGCTTTCCTTGCCACAATCCAGGTTACCGCAACCTCGATTTCGCCGGCCGCAGGATCCTCCCCGTTCTTAATCGCCTCAACGAGCTGATTGATTTCCGCAACCTCGACCCTAAGCCGACTCGCATCGGACGGCGGTACTGGCGGCTCTTCTGCCAAAGCAAGTCTTCTGGCTGCGCCGCTTTGGAGTAATTGCACCAAAACGTTGAAGGTCCATTGATTCTTCCTTGACTTGACCTCTGGCGACGGATGCTTGTAGGTGGAGAGCGTTTCCAGGTGATGTATACGTAGTAGATCCTCAGTCCAGCACATGGGGTTAATGATGCCTGGTTCAACCGAAGTCGAGCGCGATAGAAGTGTTTTGACGAGGGGGGCCGTGATACTGGCACACATAGGAAGCTTGCTTAGTGATGAAGTTATAAGCGTGACGAGGTCTTACGCTGGGGTCAGTCCTCTGGCAATCCTCTCCGACACCAGCCAGGATATCATTTGCTTTGCTCTCGACGTCTCCGGAATTGTCCAGGCATCGATACCATCAATCTCCTGCCATTCAAGATACCCTCCAGGTCCTAGGGCCGTGGGTCAGCACCGAGTGAATCCCTGATCCAAAACAAGTCCATACTAACGAAGTATCTGCAACACAGAATCGACAAAGCTCTCCAGCCGATCCGCTTGAATGCCGTAGCTCAAGAAGCGGAGATGAACCAGGTCGAATCGGTCGTGATACTCGATCGGAAAGGGTTGCACGGCGTCATGGACCCGGAATTCCACGCCTGGGCGTGTCTGGCGAGGGAATTGGTCTCCCGACACATCAAACCCGGTCAGTTGGACGGTTTGCCCGCCCGAGGTGGCGTCGAGCTCCTGCCGTACTTCTTCCAACCAGACGCCTGTCCCGGTGCCCACGTCCGCAACCGCGCGAAGCTCGTGTCGAGGTATCGAAGGATGGATGAGATGGCCGTGGAAAAGAGCCCGGAGGAACTTGGATTGCGCGTTGAGGCGTCTCGACTCTTCTTCATCCCGTTGCAACATGTATGATCCTTTCTTGTCCATTTTGGTGTGGCTCGCCTTGTTCAAGGAAGGATACGCAGCGTGCAGTCTATGGGGGTACGCGCGACTTGGCAGTTCGGAGAGCGGAAAACAAGCTGTCGTGGGTGGGGAGGGGCGGTGGAGGGTGAAGATGTAAAACAGATGTAATAGGAAAATGAATACGGTACGTTAAGAGGTTTGGTATTACAGAAAGCAATTCTCTTTCTTCATGAGATTGTGATCTGTCTTCACAGATAGTCTGTTGTTGTAAAGACTTAGCTCACCTTCGTTTCTATTTGAGAACTATCGATCTATCGAACTGTAAAACATAAATGAAAATACTCGGATTTCTCAGCGAAATGCGGGGTACGGTAAACATGGACTAGTTCTAGCGAGAATGCAGAGATCAGCTCCTTCAGCGCCTCGCTCGACCCTCTTCTACTTCACAAAGAACAAGCTACACCTCGTGGGCAGATATAGCGATGAAGCAATCGCTGGCTACACAGCAAGGTGGAGGGTCAAATCCCCTCGATAAGACCGGTCTCAGCTTGCTGTCGCTCGATGGCGGCGGGGTGCGAGGGCTGTCGACGCTTTACATCTTGAAGGGTCTTGTGGCGCGACTGAATCACGAACGCCGAGAGGCCAATCTTCCAACTGTGAAACCATGCGAAGTGTTCGATCTCATTGGCGGTACCAGTACAGGCGGGTTATGTACATCACACTCTTCCTTTTCAGCTGGATCAACGCAGCAATTTTATTGCCATCATGCTAGGCCGGTTTGAAGTGGACGTAGTTAAAAGGCATCTCGGCATACGTGGATTTTATAGAGAGCGTCTTTGAGGAAAAACTAAGATGAGTCCAAGTGCATACTCTTTCATTACCAAGCGGTCGGCAGATCAGTCTCTCGACCTCCATCGATTGATGCATTTTGGAACTCGCAATTGATTGAGAAAGAAGGGCTCGTTGGCTCAGGTTGTACGCCTAGACCAGGTGTTTCCGAATAATGATAATAAATACCGGATGTTATGGAGACCCTACTTGCCCCATGTACGATATATACCGAATTCTTTCAACGAGGCTTTGAGGGAAATCTTTCGATACTTCGGAAATTCGGACTGTGCCTGCTGTACGATGAAAGGTATAACGGGGCGGAAAGGCCGCTTTTGCAAGTGCTGAAGACAAGAAAGAAGATATTAGGGCATGAGCATCAAGATACACTGACGGCCATGGCGAATTTGGCGTGAATTTACCGGAGTCAGGGACAATTGGATAAGGCTGAAGAGCTAGACATACAAGTGGTGAAGGCGGGAGAGGTGATATTGGGGAAGAAGCATCTAAAGTACACTAACAAGTATGAGAAACCTCGCGCCTACGTACAGGAAGCAGGGACGGTGGAAGGAGGCAGAAGAGCTGGATTGAAAAGTAATGATGGCGAGACAGTGGGTGCTAAGGGAGTAACGTCTAGACACGCTAAGCAGTATGGCCAACCTAGCGTTGGGATACTGGAATCAGAGACGATGGCAGGAGGCCGAAGAGCTATTATCACAAGTAGTAAGCAAGAGAGAGTGACGTGCTGGGCAAATATGATTAAGATATCTTGAGCAGAATAGCTGAACTAGTTTAGACGTCTTGTAAACAAAACACAGTGAGAGAGGGCTGAAGAGCTGAATTCTCAAGTGATGATGACGAGAAAGAAGATCTTGAAACAGGAGCATTCGGACACATCGAACAGCATGGCTCATCTAGCGGCGACGTACCAATAGCAATGGCGGTTGAAGGAAGCGGAAGAGTTAAAGGTGCAAGTAAGGGAGATAAGAAGGCGTGTGCAAGGTGGTACACATCCTGACACGCTCATGAGCACGTACCGTAATCAAACACGACTTAAAGAGGCCGAAGATCTGGAAACGCAAGCGTTGAAGATGAGGAACAAGGTCCAAGGGGATACCCACCCTTCTACGCTAACGAGTATGGACAATCTTGCTTGGACATTGAGGCTGCAGGGACGACACCACGAAGCCTGCATTCTTTTGAATAGATGTGCGCAACTCTCGACTGAGACACTGGGCATCGATCACCCTAGCACAAGACCTCGTCTCTGGGCTTTGACGATATTGGAGAACAAAGATGAGTGAAGTTCTTGTTTCTGGAGTAAGGAACTCCAGGGAGCGTTTGGAAAAGAGTGCCACGAAAACAGAGGGCAAGGACGTACGAAGGTATCAGCCAATTGACTGCCCTAAATATAGCGAGAACTAGCATGGGTTATCGATGAGGCAAGTCAGACGTTTCTGGGACCGTTCACAAGGGGCGGCGACCAAATGATCTTCTAGAAACCAAGGAGCAGAATCTCAGGTTGAAGTCGTAGTCCATGCCTGCTTTAGCCCGTATAGACGTGGCAAGGGGCATGTGCTATCCCTCACCCACATGGCCCGCTACCGCCGCATAAAGGTGGGCTGGATCGCCTTGTTTTCTTTCCTCCTCCACTTCTTTCGGTTCCCTCCCGCGAAGTTCCAAAATGTGGTTCCACAAGACATCATTCATGTTGCTAGTGGTTTTGATTTCGATTCTTCAATGCTGCGCGTCAAGGAATAACAATCTAGGAGGCGCTACTTGCGGTTCAATAGTCGCGAACCGCCTTTCAGAACTCTCAGATGTCTCTGTGGTTGCGACAGAGGCACACACTCTGTTCTTAAATAACTCAAAGGTGATCGACATAAATAGCCTTGACACCTTGCTCGTCGAAACGTTGCTAGATTGGTATTACAAGACTGTAGATTAGATATATGAAGATAACGAGCGACGTGTATTGAACGCAGGAAAAGCCATTGACAGTACGAGTACAGTAGATAGTGAGCTGGTGCAGAAGATTTAACAGACCAGGATCACTGATTGCCGATTTCTGATTTCGAAGGCATGGCGAACACTCGGGCTGAGGACGTTCAAATTGTCGCAAGGCAAGATCTTGGGAATGAGGGATGGACCTGGAAAGCAGTGCTTCTACCATCTTAAGAGCGAGCGACTTCGAGTTCAAGATGAAGCGCAAGCCAGCGCTGGTTTTCAGAAATCATTAAAGATTGGCTAGACTTCTAATATGACCAAGGATAATTTCCACGGAGTGTCGAATGTCGATGCCTTGATATCTCGTGGACCACAGACGAGGGTATAGGAAAAATAAGGGGTTACAACGTCTATCCAAGGACTGTTAGCTCTGCTAAAGGAATCCGTGAGGATGCGGGAAGGGCCTACTACTGGCCGTTCAATATAAGGTCAAATCTCGAGATGCTGGCCAACACCATCCACCATTAACCAAATATTAGGGTTAACGTCGCGGCCTTCGGAAAATGTTGTTGCATCGGGTGCTAAGATCGCCAATGCCGATGGTGCAACAACTGTTGTACAAGCTCGAAGAGAAGTGGTTCTTTCAGCAGGGTCGGTCAAGTCTCCATTTTTGCTCGAAAGATCCGGTACTAGTGACCCCGCGTCGAATATTCTGACATTTTCCAGCTTTCTTTCCAGACACAACATCCCTATGAAAGTATTGCTTCCTGGCGTAGGTGAGCATCTTCAAGATCAGATTCACAATCTCATTACCGTCAACGCATTCAAGGGGTCTTATACTGGCAAACCAGGATATTTTGCCTATGTCTCTGCGTCAAACGTATTCGGGATCATGATATCCTTTATCGTCTCATCTGTCCTCTCTGCTTTATCACAATATGCTGCGGCTGTCTCAGCGGCAGTAAGTTTGCCCTTAATGCATCTGGTCTCGAGTCCTCTTTCCGGACCCAGCAAGACCTCATCTTCAAGTCAAGCATGCCCTTGGCCGAGCTCCTTGTAACGCCCATTGTGAATTCCGTCCTTGGTGCATATTGGGCCTACAGCCTTTCTCTCGCGGCTTTATTCACATCAGTTCCGCCGACCCAACCGCGGCTGTCACCCTTAACCCAAATTACTCAATGTTGGATTGGGATCAGACGGTTCAAATAGTGGTTGCGCGTTTCATTCGCAAGATGTATATCACAGAACCGCTCGAAGCTTTCGTAGACGTGGGGACAGCCCCCGATCTCTCCAGCGTACCTCAAAACGCGACAGACGAGCAGTGGCTCCTATGGCTTAGAATACCCTGAATTTCAAATAATCATCCCGTATCGACAGAAGCATTCTTCCTAGATCGGCAGGTGATGTGGTTTATTAGACTAGAGATCTGTGGGCGGTCGATGCGTCGATGCTGCCAGCAAGGCAGATTTGCGGGCTTTTGACTAGTATGTTGTATGCTCTGGCAGAAAGAAAGAACTGCAGATGTTATCGAGAAAAGTAGTGGAAATAGGGTGGTCGAGCCTTGGGAGTATATGTACTTTCGATTAGACTGACAAGACCTCTTGTTAATGATTTCCCAGCTATATAGGATAACAGAGGTGTCCTCTGTTCCGTACGATCAAAGAACGAGTAAAATTCGTTGGAGGCATTCATAGACCATCAATATTCCGAGGGAAAAGCAGAGGGCCATGCGTTAACGAGGTAGCTTCTAAGAAAATGTTGAGGGAGATGTACTGTTGTTCACGAATAACACAAAGTGTAAAATGCTTTCGAGAAAGCCTACAGCAGACGTGTAACCCTTATTGAACACGAACTACTTGTCAATCGTGAAGTCTGTGTCAAACATGAAACACAGCAGACTTTCTAGAGAAAGAGTGAATAATTTCAACCCAGGTATAAGAGAAGATCACACCACACGCTCACGTCGTAGATGAAGTCTTCCCTATCCTAGAAAAGAAAATAAACTCGTCATAACCTCAGATACAGCATCAGATCAATCAATATCTCGAGATCTGCTTGTCAATGCATCGACCGAAATGTATCAAGATCCGTAGTAGAAGTAGGATCTTTCAATAAATGACAATATAGGCACCTAGAGTGATAATCCGCATTCATGGGACCATTTTTGCAATGGCCACAAAACCATTTGCTAATGTGTTTTGGCATCTTGGCGTATGTTATTGAATTTTTCCACGTCATCGGGTTGATATGGAGGCCGGGCGTCCGATATTTTGTCGGATTTGAAGGTAACAAGTGCATATGCTTGTAGAGGTGTAATTCAGCCGTTTCTTCGTCTGTCAAATCGACGGTCCCAGTCGTCATGGTGGCAGACGAACCAGGATTCATTGCTTCTTTGCCCATCGTCGCAAGGTGGTAATGTTGATCACAATGTGTGCTGCTAGTTGTCAGAAAGTTAGTAAAAGGGCTGAAGAGAAGATACGCACCAGAACCGCGCTCTGGATATCGAACTATTGCTGAGTTTCCTACCACATAGAGGACATTGCAGGCGAGACTCAGTGGCAAGACTTATGATAAGAATGGATAGCACAAGCTTTGTACCTGGAAGAACGGCTTCGTTCCAAGTTTCCCTAGTGATTTCCTGGCGTTCTGTTCGAGACCTTCTCGTTATACGATAAGCACTTGTAGAGATTCTAGCAAAACCCGGCCTCCCCTTATAGTCATCGACAAGAAAGGCCTTGAAAACCTTGAGGTCTGTCAGATCAATTCCAGTACTCGAATTAAGTTTGACTGTTGTTACTTACGTCAAAATATCGGACTAAGGTGAAATCAAGCCGCCGCGGATTGCCAAGGTGATCTTCAAAGGTGACCGTATATTGAAGTAAAAGGGGGCGAGGAATAGACCTTAGGACCCTCAGAGACCGTAAGAAGATATATAGGGAAGGACTAAGAAGACCACTGTATGAAATTAGCAATGAAGAGCAACTCATGGCCATAGTCCACTAACACGGCTTGTGTCAAGAAACTTCGTAACGCAGAGAGAAGCCGAAAGATCCTTAATATGTAAGTAACAAGCCTATCAAAAAAGCCAAGAAGGGGGCAAATCACCAGACAGCCACAACGGCCTCCATTTCATTATTGTCGGTGTGCTGGCGTCTAGCTTTCAACGCAGTGACGACTGACGGGGAAAGTTCAAGACAAGGTCTGGAAGGTACCGTTGCGAGGGCCTGGTCGAGGGAGATCTCTGTTCTTGTCAATTGCACCTGATCTCTCTTATGGCCTTCTGATGCTCCTTGTATCACTTTAGACTGCTCGAGTGTGAGCTCTTGCAAATCTTTGCGGATCTGTTGAACCAGCTTCAAGGTCTCCATGTGTTGCTTCGATGCTGTATCTTGACGTTTCATCAATCCAGAGAATTCATGTTTAAGCATATCTCTATTTGTATCTACTAGGCCTTGACTGATTGCGAAGTTGGTTGACACAAGATTCTTGCTTTCCGACGCGGTCGACGCAGCTTTCGCTGAGGATTGACTTCAACTCGTTACAACCAATGATGACGAAACAGGAAGATACAGTCAGAACTCACGCGTTATTCAGGATGCAGAGAAATTTGGCTGTCTCAAGCTGTTGCCACAGCTCTACACGAAACTTTGCAAGGTCTTCTGCAGCGCTAAAAGTCCAGTTGACACTCTTCATCACTTTGCGGTGTGGCGACGGAGTAGAGAGTAGATCCAAGGAGTTGCCATATTTGTTCTGCAGCTTTTTGTTGAAGAGCGCTATCGACCTGGCTGCAACGGCGAATTGAGATTGAACCGCGTTTCGGAGACCCGGGCTAATAGTTGAATCGTTGAAGAATTCCATCAGTGTTTCCAGTACAGCTTGTAAGGACTCGAGATCTCTGGTGGCCTTTTGATACTCGGATGTGGCTCCTTCCTTCTTTAGAGCGTGAACCACTTGGTGTGTCACCTGGGCCAGTAGGACAACATCGTTCACCGAGAAACCGAAGCCGGGAGCAGACATTATGATGTTACAGTAGCTGAACGGTTAGGGGGGTTATACGAAAAGCACTCAAGGACAACTTTGAAGAAGAAGTTGACGCTGTCGGCCTCGCACAGCCACGTCCATATTGTGTAACCTCTACCCCACCAAGAGGCATTAAGTTGCCTTGCTGCGGCTGCTGCAGGCATGCCCAACGTACTTCACGGGTTGACAGCCTCGTGAAAGTCTTGAGACAGCTAAACCATTCTCACGTTGCAATGTGAGGTGCATCAGAAGCATCTATGCATGTATATGTATATATTATGGAGGCTTTCTAGAAGGGTACCAGGAAAATAGGAAATTGTAGGGCGGGTCACGCCAATTAATAGCTTAACCAGCACTTTAACCTGTTCCCAACATCTTGAAAAATATCGAACAATAATCAGATCATAATAGAACACTCTCGCAGTGAACCAAGCGCTTGTTACTACTATGCTGTAAACTCATCAAATTACTCTTCCTAGGAGCCTTGAACAGGAGAGTCGAGGGATGATGACTTGTGCTCTTGTTGGGAAATCTATGACAGCAAAGCCCGTCACGCCTGCCGTGTAAGGTAGGCATGATGCATCACGTAGTCGGCTAAATTATCAACGATTGTAAGGTCATTCAATACCGTACCAATTACGAAGGTCTATATGTCGGTTTTAAAAGCCCCTAGGTTTAATACGAGGATCCATCAGCTTGGGACGGCTTGATCGAAGCGGGAGAACACGAGCGATGGAACACTTCAAGGTAGCTCGTATATTATGTCTTTGGATTATCCACAATGGCTGGAAAAGAATGGTGCAGCTAAAGATGGGAAATTTTTGAAGAGAGCAGTATTATAAAAGGAGAAAGCTTTGGAAATTTAACGGTAGAGTTTTCCGTGGGTCAAGAGATCACTAGCGCAATTACTCCAGGTCTTTCCACGCCGGCACGCCAGCAAAGAAGTCCTTGGGAGAGGTCAATTTCTCATCGAGAATCTACATCAAGTCAGTACCCTCGTCTCGATCGTTCATGTTTCAATGAAGGGATACTCACAGCATGGCTCTCATCCAAACTCGCCTTGCCATAGTATCCAAACTCATCCATAAACGCCATATTCTCATACAGCTCATCCTGCGCCTTCTTCGGCATACCCACACTGCCCAAGATTCCTTTATAAACATCTTCACTTAATTTGTTAAAGTGCGCCCCCTTGCCCGCTTTCGGATACGCAGCCTGGAAAGCCTTGATGATGTCGTCCGGGGTGTAGTAGTCTGTTGCGGCTAGTACGCGCTTGCCAAGAAGTTTCTCGCGGTTCAGCAGAATCGCTTTGACAATTTTGCCCGTGTCGCCGGCTGCGTCGAGGAGCGGGATGTGGGTGCTCTTTGGGAAGGCGCCGTTGAGGACGAATTCATGCTCTTCGGACTGGGGGTTGGGCATCAACATGCTGCCGGGGATATTGCTCATGAAGAAGCCAGGCAGGAAAAAGGTGGCCGGAATGCCGGTAGAGCGGATGTATTTCTCGACATCGGCCTTTGAGTCGAAATGCTCCACGCCTGAGAATTTCCCGTTGGTTACTGACATGTTACGTCAGTAAGTGCCTCGGGTAGATTTTACTCCAGCTCACGTTCGGTAACATTCAACAAGCTACTCCAGATCAAATGTTGCACTCCGGCAGCCTGATCCCAAGATCAGTAATTGCGGAAGAGGTAACGGGCAAGCTTACCTTGGCAACATCAGCGATGGTTTTCCCTTGTTGTATCTCCAAGTCCTTGTCCATCTTCTCCCAATAGTTGGTTATCTGGATTTAGAGCCTTAGCTGAACTCGCATATTTTATCTGCGGAAGTCATCGACTTCTTGCTACTTACTGCAAAGACGGAGTGCGCGCCTTTGAATGCACTTTCCACGGAGCTTTTGGAATTCATATCGCCCTATCACAACCCAGCAAATTAGCACAGTGCAGCGCGGGCACCGAAAAAGCAAAGACTAGAAATGGTAGGCTTACAGATACCATTTCGACTCCCTTTGCTGCAAGAGCCTGTGCATTTTCCTTGGAAGGATCTCTTGTGATGCCACGAATCTTGAACTCTTTCGCAGTCCGAGGGTCAGCAAGAACCGATTGGATGACTGAACCGCCTTGGTTTCCGGTTGCGCCGAAGACGACGAGAAGCTTGGATGGATTGGACATTCCTGTAGCGTTGAATGTAAATAGTAAAGTGTCAGAAAGCTTTGTGTGTTCTCGAGTAGGTAATACGCGGTGCTCTGAAAAGAACTGGATGTCAATGTCTTATCGTTTGGAGAAGTGAAATACTTTTGCTCTACCTCTCCGGGAACGAAAGGTGTTATATATCAATGAAAAATCGACCTTACCTTAACGTAGCTGCACAATGTTGGGGCACGTGCAAACCGAATGATTCTTCTCGGCCTCTTCGCCTTTGCGACACACGCGAGCGGCGCCACAGAAAGTCCGATGGCAACTCGATCATCATTAGTAAGAATTGCATGGGTACATTTACAACTTTTGGGTCATGATTGATAATAATAATGGAATTCTGACGATTCTGACGAGTGAGTTTGTCAGGATTCACAAATGCTTTGGTAAAAAAGCATTACCAGCATCATTGGACCATGTACTGTACTCGTATTTATGGCTCAGTCGCGCACGCTAATTTAGCGCCCCCACGAGAATATAGTACCTACCTCACCCTCAATATCATTAACGATTGCTTGTACCATCTCCTAGTATCTTTATAAATTTATATATGTTAAATATGATATATGGCACTGAAAATGGCGAGCCATAAAGGCTTCTATGTACGGATATATATGAGCTTCCGAAGGAGCTTCCGAAAGAGCTTTAAGCACGATTTCGAGACGGTTTTATAACCCTTCCACTGCGAGACATTTGAATATCTGAAGCCACCTCTTTCGCCTGTTCCGCCCCCCTGAACGGCATCTGAACCTGCTTTCGATGTCTTCTTGCTGGCCCCGGTGACGAAATTCTCTTCGGGCTCGTGGGCGTTGAAGGTAGGGGTAGAAGAATAGGCCGAGATGAAGAATTCTTCATAGAACCACACGTTCTTTATCCAGAGCTTGACTGAACACAGAGACCAAATGAGAATGACGGAACAAGAACCGCTGAACCCAGTTGACCCTCAGTTCTTCTGTTTCTCCAGCTGCTCGTAGTAATTCCATAGCCATGAGCCGAACTTGTTTGACTCGTGGAGGCCAGCCCCAGCTATGCATCAATATGACCCAATGAGCTAAAGCATCTTCTTGCTCCACTGAAAGTTTCTGACGTGGTATATAAGCAATTTCACGAGCCTGGCGACCATTGAGTCGTCTCCTTAGGGTGAATTCGCTAAGGTCATGTTGACGAGCAAACTTTCGGATTGAGAGCTTCTTCTCATTGTTTTGACAAGCGGTAACAGCGAGGTTCAAAGAGTTTCTGTTTACTGACTTCTTTGAGAGAGTTTAAGATAAGATGAAAGGTTGACGCTAGCCTAATCAGTACTAGCGTACGCGACTGAGTCATAAATACGAGTAGCTGTATTATTCTCTTTAGACGAAGGTGCAGCTGGTCGAGGGATTGAAAAAGTTGAGTCGAGATCGAAAAAAATTCTTGACGTCGAATTGAACTTTAAAAGTGACATATGCCTCGCACATTCAAGATCTGACGTCGAATTGAAAAAGCTTCGAGCTCTATGCGAAGCATATGTCAAAGAGCATTAAGCGAGATCACAAATAAATTCGGGGTTACAGTTGGTGAGAGGTTGGAAAAGTTGAGCCAGGGTCGGAACTTTTTTTTTTGATTTCGGCCTCGACTCAACTTTCTGCATATGCTAATCATGAGTTCAAAATTATTCCAATCCCGACTCAGCTTTCTGCATATGCTAATCATGAGCTCAAGAATTGATGTTATATAGTTAAAGTAGCTAGAAGATAAACAGCAAGAGCGAAGTATTGAAGCCGTGCATATGCACAGCTTGAGCGAAGCATCGAGAAAACAGCATAATCACAGATCACGCATAGTTCTAATATCATGAATAGCAAGACGAGCGAAGATTCTTCTACATATGCTTAGCATATGCATCAAAACATGTGAAATCAGCTTGTGACATGCTCATCAACAAGCTATCGCTCACGTTATTCTCAATCTTGAGCAAGCTGAGTTTCTTCTTAGTATATGCGTGACATATGCGAAGTGTGACACTCATCTTCAAGTCGTTCATTGATGTTTCTTTGTGCTCAGTTGATGCTGCGCATATGCATCAACGAGACTTTGATGATCAGATGTGAATTTTATTATGATTTCATTTAATGCTCTTGACATATGCTTCGCATAGAGTTTGAAGCTTTTTCAACTCGACGTCAGATCTTAAATGTGCAAGACATATGTCAATTTTAAAGTTCAATTCAACGTCAAGAATTTTTTTCAATCTCAACTCAACTTTTTCAATCTTTCAATCAGCTGTAACTTGAATAAATTCACATCTGATCATCAAAGTCTCATCTGTGCATATGCGCAGCATCAATCAAGCACAAAGAATCATTGATGAATGACTTAAAGATAAATGTTGCACTTTGCATATGCTGCACATATACTAAAAAGAAACTCAGTGTTATGAACATGTCTGAATCAATCAGAATTCAGATCTAATTCTAATCAATTTGATTAAAGCAAGTCATGATGCTATGTTTAGTTTGAATCTAGCACACTTCTTTGAGTCATTTTCAGCACTTCTTCTCATTGTTCAGCACTTTCTTCATTCATTTCTTTCATCATTCTTTTAAATAAACACATCTGACATATTACATCACATCTGTATCAAGTTTAACACAGTCTTAAGTCATTATTTATAAAAGAGCTTACACTCTTTCTCTTTTGTATTCTTAATGTCTTGTTATAGCTATTTCTAAAGAGCAATATATACATATCAGTCTTGAGTCTCTTTGATTGAATGATCTAGACATGATCTCAACATTACATTAAGAATTTCATTTATCATAGAATACAGATACTCATTACTCGTTCAATATACTCATTCAGACAGATCAAGTTTAAAGAAATTCATTTATTTGATGATCAACACAATCAAAAGACAGAACAACACTAAAGAGTTTATAAAATCAACAGCGAGACTGATTGAATTGCTAGACGACTTACAGCTCATTAAATACACATCATTCATTTCAATTAATAGAATCAGCAATAAAGAATCTTCATTGATTGCTAGAGAATCAAATCGATCAAGAGAATCAATTAACTCTCAAATCAAACAACAAAAATGACTTCATCTTCTATTGTTGAGCATTGCTCTTCGCTCAATTTCTTTCTTTTAAAACACTCATTCAATTCAATTTTTTCTTTCTTCTTCATCATGTTTTGCTTCTTCAAAGAGTGTTTCGAAGCTTCATTCTTCATTGTCGAAGATAATGATTCATTCGTTAAAATCATAACATCTTCTATGACTATGAAAGCTTTGAAGAAATGATGCGAAGAGCTGAAAGCTAGACTACAAGCTAGAGAGATTATCTCGTCATCATCAATCTACTCTGAGCGTTCTAGATCTCAGAAAATACTCGATTCTTCATTGTTCACTGATGAAAAGAACTTTATCTGAGAGAACTGATATGAAAAAGTTCAGAACAAGCTAAAAATCAACGTTGATCTCTTTTCAAGTAAACGAGTCAAGCTGAGTTATGTACATTTCAGATTATTTGATGATGCAGTTGAGATCACTCAGTCAAGACGTGAACATGACTGTTTCAATTCATACAAGATCGTTGATGAGCTTTTGAAAGAGTTAGCTCAGTTGTTTGATGATTCAGATAAAGAAGTCAACTTTCGTAGAAACTACTACAACTTGATTCAAGAACAGAAGAAATTCAGCAAGTTTTATACTCAATTTCAATGACTATTCTTTTATCTAGACTATCAAGAAAAACAGCTGATTGTTGATTTAAAGAATAAAATAAATCTTTGACTTTAATTCGCTTAAGTAACTCAATTGATTCAACTCAGTACTTTGAAAGAAATTTATTTCTACCTCATTTGATTGAATAATGATCAACGAGCTATTTGAGAAATCAAGAATAGAGAAGCAATGATCAAAGCTTAAACAATTAAACAGATCATCTTCGTTGAAAAATCAGTCAAAGCTACTCGTAGAATCATAGAAATGAAGATGATTGATCAGTCAAAATCACATGATGCTGTTTTGACTAGCATCAAAGAAAATGACTTACTAATTGAAAACTGCTTTTTATATCATAAGTCTGATCATACTTCTAAAGAGTGCTTGAATAGATCTTTCAGAATTAATGCATTAGATGACGAGTTTGATCATTTTTTGAACTTCAATTCAGAGTCTGATTCAAAAAACTAATTATTTCTTTTAGAGTCATTGAAGAGATAAAGATCATTTCTTTGTGCAATCTAATCGACGAAATTTCATTTATCAAAGAGAATTACTTTGAAAAGTCATTTCTAGTCAATGTCATTCTATTCTTGCAAGACGAATTCTTCAAGCTACAATCTCTGATAAATAGTGACTCGATGATCTACATCTTGATTCATACAAAGCTAGTCAATCAAATATGTCAGAAGCTCAAAATTCAACTCATACAACTAGCTAAAGAGAAGTTAATAAGAGAATATGACGAAAAGTTGACAAAGAAGATCATTACTCATAAAATTCTACTCAATCTCACAGTCGAAAGTCATAAGAAATTGACTGTTTCAATGTTAATAACTGATATAAATCATCATGACATCATATTAGAAAAGCTCTGAATGAACAAAAATGAAATACTACTAGATATGCAAAACGATGTCATCATTTTTTCAAATTAATTAGAAGCTCTCATTTCTATTTTTTCAATGTCAGTCAGAGCTTCACACTCAAAATGATCACGATCATCAAATTCTTCTATCAGTTCAATCTTCAAAGTGCTTCAACGACTCACTTCTACTGCTTCAAAAAAGAACTTTTCTATGTTCAGTGTGAAAGCTGTATCTTTTCATGCATTGATTAAATGATCAAAGAAGAATTGTGTTAGAGATCGATCTAGAGCGAGTCATAGAGATGTCATTTAACTAATAGATAAATGCTAAGGAAGAAAAGTATCTACAGGAAAGAACTCGACTTATATGTGTGTTTCTCAGCTCTGTGCTAGACTCGATTGAGTTGACGTCTTACACATATGATGCAGAGTTCTCATGACATCATCTATAGATCAGATTCTCGCTAGGCTCGATTAGAATGAAATCAGGCGAAGGCTAGAATCGTAACATTATCTCTTCTCTTTGACTATTCATGTTTGCATGAATGTTATTTCTTAGTGCGCTTTTCTTGAATATTTGATATGAAAGTCGTCAATCATCTCTTGAGCGTTCATAAACTCGTCATCGTCAGCGTTATATCAGTTGAGATCGTTGTCATAGCTCTTTCATTTGACTCGATATTGAAGTCGTCTTCGATATCGTCGAGAGTTCAATATATCGTCGATTTCTCATTCGTCTTCATCGTTTATCACTATTGACTTCGAAGATTCATTCTTCTGATCAGACAGAGAATCATTGACGGCGAAACGAAGAAGCTCTGAATGAAATACATCGTGTATACGCATAGTCTCAGATAGTTTCAATTTATAGAATGAGTCAACGAGATCGATGATCTGAAAAGAGTCGAGCATCTTGTCATTCAATTTTTTGAAGAATCTCGCTGTAATGATGTTTCGTTCGTTCAGAAACATCTTTGATTCGATCTTGTAATTGATCTTCTTTCTATGCTTGTTAGCTTGATTCATCATTTGTTCTCGTGTTTTGATCAGAGCTTCGCGAGCGAAGATCAGTGTCTTATTCATGTGATCGAATATATCTTCGACACGAGCGATCTGCAGTCGTTCGCGAGTGCTTTCATACTCGATGATGTCAGGGTCGAAGCTCATACGAGAATGAAAGCTCTTGTTCATGAAGAAGAGAATCAAGAAGATGACTGAGAACAAGGCGTTATTGTCGACAAACTCGATCATGAGTAGTCACTTAGATCAGTCGTTCTGCATATACGAACAGAAAGAACGAAGATATCGCTCGACATTCTGATTGACTCGTTCGCTTTGATCGTCAATCTGAGAGTGATAGACGATGAACAATCGAAGAGAAATGCTCAGTCGTTTGCAAAGAGACTTTCAGAGAATGAAGATGAACTGAGAATCTCGATCGAATACAATGAAGCTTGATAGATCGTGAATTCAATATACTCATTGAAGCAACATTTCAGCTGTCTTTTCGACTGTGATATCTTCATCATCAGTGATGCAAGAAATATAATGTCTTTCTTTCGACAATCTGCAGATGACAGTCAGAATAGCGTTGTAGTCGTACGAATCAGATAGATCGATAATGAAGTTCATGACTATGTTCTGTCATCGCTGTTCAGATACAGATAGAGATTGAAGCAAGTCGTTTGATTTATTTCTTGATGTCTTTAAACGTTGACATACATAGCAGTTTCGAATATATCGATCTATCGTTTTTCGCATAGACGATCAATAGTAGTTTCGTTTGATGATCTTCATCGTTCTAAGAATATCGAGATGATCTATTGAGGGTTGATCGTGCATCTCACGAATCAGATTCATTTGCAGAAGTTCATTGAACGAAACTCATAGCTGACTGTCTTTGTATAAGATTTCATTCTGAACTCGACAATTCTTCAGCTTGATGTCTTCACATTGTGCTTCGTCTCTTGCTATTGCTTCGCGAAGTAGCGTACAATTCTCGTCGATTTCATTAATCTCAAGAATCTGTTTATAGATTGATTGATCGTTATTCTTCTCTAGATCAGCGATCTTCATTCAATTTGATGTCAGAATAGTAGTTCTTTGATATCGAACGCGTTCATCGTCGAGATCTTTAGGCACGAAGTCAGCTCGACAAGTTAATGCATCGATCTTAATGTTCTGTTTGTCAGATCGATACATTATCTTGAAGTTGAAGTCAGCTAGCTTCTGAACTCAGCGCATCTGTCGTCGACTCAGCTTCTTGTCTTTCATCAATGAGATGAGCGCTTGATGATCGATGAACATCTTGATAGAAATGTCGATCAGCTTCAGTTTGAATCATCAGTGTTCAAAAGCTCGAATTATGATCAGCAGTTTCTTATCGTATATCTCGTAGTTGCATTCAGCAGAAGACATGTTCTTGCTATAGAAAACAATTGAATGTAGAACATCTTCGTCATCATATTGAGACAGAACTTCATCGTTGACGTAGTTGAATGAGTCGATTTCAAGAATAGCTTCACGAGTTTGATCAAAGTGACGTAGTATAGAAGTCTCGATCATACGTCTCTTCATATGGTCGAAGGCGATCTGACAGACTTCATTTCATTCAAATATGATCTTCTTTTGAGTGAGTCGAATCATTGAACGAACAATCTTCGAAAAGTTCTTGATGAAGCGTCGATAGAAGTTGCAGAAGTCAATGAAGAACTGCATCTGAGTGAGATTATTGAGTGTAGATCATTTCACTACTGCTTGTACCTTTCGTGAATTCATCTTCAATTCTTCGATGAATATCAATAGTTCTAGAAAGATGATCTTTTGAACATGAAACTCGCATTTGTTTATGTTCATCTGTAGATCAGCTTCTCGTAGTCTATTCAAGATCAATCGTACATGTCGCTTGTGTTTCTTCAAGATCTTGCTGTAGATGATAATGTCATCTAGATAGATCTGACAAAACTGATGAAGATATTCGAACAGCACGTCGTTCATATAGTGTTGATAGAACGTCGATTCGTTGATTAATTCAAAGAGCATTACATGATATTTGTATGAATCAAAGAAAGTGATAAAGATAGTCAAATCTTCGCTATCTGAATGCATTCGCAGTTTATTGAATGTGACAATGATGTTCAATCGAGTCAGATATTTGCTTTCTTGCATTCGAGCGAGAATCTCATCGATCAATGACAAAGAATAGCGATTTCGTTTGATCAAAGCATTGAGCTTTCTATAATCAATGCAGAAACGCAGGCTATCGTCTTTCTTTTCGACGAACAAGATAAGCGAGACGTATGAAGCGAAGCTAGAGAAAATGAATTCTTTGTTCAGATGTTCGATCAGATACTTCTTTATCTTCTGAAGCTTGTGATCGAACATCTGATACAGTCTGCTTCGAGAGAATGTTCTCTGATCGATCAACTCAATCTTGTGATCGTAGAAACGATGAGATGATAGCTGATCGATCATTGTTTGATCGAACACGTCTAGATAGTCGTGATATTCAGAGAAGAGCTTGACTTTGACTTGCTCGAGAGTCTCGACGTGTGAAAGCTCATGTAGATTCACTTCTTCAGACTTGTTTTCGACTGTAGTTATGAGTCGATCGATTTTCAAGACGATAACAGCAAAGATCTTGACGTCTGATCGTTTGACTAACATTCTATAGACGGCTGCCTCTATCATGAATATGTTGATTGAACTGAAAGCTGGTTTCAGACTGAACGTCGATTTAAAGTTGACGCTAGACGAAACTGCTTCGAGCGATTTTGACTGTTTGATCGATTTAACGAACTTCTCTTTTGACTGATCGAAAGAAAGTGATTTCTGACTGAGTTGAGAAGTAGCGAAAGTGAACGATCTTCTCAGTATATGAGTAGAAGTCAAGCTCTTCTGTTTCGTGATTGTTCTATGACTTGAGAGTAGAACAATCAGTTTCTGACTAGGAATGAAATTCGAAAATCGAAGAAAATCGATTCGCATATCTATTACTAGGTCGATTTTGTTCATTCATGTTTTTTCAAGAATCATTTGATGTTGATCTAATCGAGTGATCAACATAGAAGTCGTGTTCATCGTATGATCTTGAACAGTCAGATTCGAATAGATGACATGAATAATGAGTTTCTTAGCATAATGATCATCAAATTCTCGAATTGACTTCGCTTTGATCAAAGTCAGAAGCTCGATTTGCAACTGGTCACAAACAATCTGCGCGATCACTTCATCAATGAACGAATAGTCAGCAGCTTCGATGTCAATCAATGACTTCAATGAGTAACTAATTTCATTGCTAGAAAGTACACATTCAGTAGTCAAAGATTCAGAAGCAAAAGAATCATCTGACATGCTCGTCGTTGAAGAAATTAACACATCTTTCATCGCGTCTTTGATGAAAGTCTCTAGTTTTTTGCCTCGCTATTCTTTGAAAAAGAAGACATTTTCTCATTCTCTTTATTCTTCGAAATGACGATTTCATGTAGACGAAGAGTGAATGCACAAGATGTTGAGATGTTGATCTTGTTCTGAGAGCAGTTCTTGAATAAGTGATCTGAGATCTTGCAGATATAGCAGACGATAGACGATCTGACTGACTCAGAGGTAGAAAAGATAGTCGACTTGACATATTCGATTATCGAAGTCGTCACTGCTGACAATGAAGTAGCAGCGCGTTTATCAGATACGACAGTGACTTTGACGATGACAGTGCGAAGCTAGCTGTGTAGCTGATAGTTGACTCGCTGTTTATTATTCACATCTTGAAGAAAGATTCTCAAACGAGTGAGCGAAGTAAAATTCTCTGAACAGACTGATAGAGCGTTCTGCAAGCGATTATTGATTTTATTCTGAAGATCGTTCATCAGAGTGCAATCATCATAATCGAGATAGCTGAATAGCTTCATAAAGTCGAAGTAGAAGACATTGAAAGACTTGTCTGTTTGTCTCAGAGCGTTGTACTCGCGACGACACTTTCGATTTCTATTCAGTTCATCGTATATCTCTTTCAGATGCTCAAATAGCTCGTCGATCGAGATGTATGAATGCGAAGCGTCATGTCGACGTCGAGCGAAGATGTGCTCAGCAGCATCACCTTCTAGTCTAGATATCACATAGACAATACAGATATTCTCATTATCGAAGTGATCGACATTAGTCTGAAGCTTGTCGTCTATCTTGATTCTTCAGCTGTTTCATGTCGATTCATCTTCATCAGTGAATATAGATGAGTTCGAAAACTTGAAGAACTTGTGATGATCATTATCGAATAGAATGAACGACTCACGTCGAGTATGATTCTCGATAGATTGACGAGGTAGAGATTTCGTAGACTGACGAGATCGAAACTGATTCGCTGAACGCTGTTTCTTTTTTAGACTCAAGACTTTCTCTCGTAGATCAACGATAGTCTCTTCTTGAGTGTCTATTGTCATTTGATTGATTTCTAGCTCATCAAGTCTCTTGATGTGATCGACTTGAACATCGATTCATTGCTCGTTGAGTTTCAAAGTCATGTCTTGTTGATCTCTTAGCTCGATCAACATCTTGATGATCTCGTTCGACTGATCATGAGCTCATTGACGAAGTTGTTGACTCATGTTGATGTTTCATGAGATAGTGACATTCTGAGATTCAGCTGAGACATCGAAAGAAATAATGAAAACGCGTCTGCTAGCAGTGCTTCTAAGCAGACGAGCTGTTCGTGACTCGACTGGTTCGAAGTCGCGTGTCATTGTGAGAAAGATAGATAAGTAGATTTGATTGAGTGATTGATTTGATAAATTTGAGTAAATTTGAAGATGTGTTTTGATGAAAGTAATTCGAAGAATTCCTTGCGAATTTTCTGAATAAACGAAGTAGATTATTTCGTATCGTCTACACGTCGATAGCAGAGTAGTTGATGAGCATTTATCTACTGTTAGAAGTCGATCTAGAGCGAGTCATAGAGATGTCATTTAACTAATAGATAAATGCTAAGGAAGAAAAGTATCTACAGAAAAGAACTCGACTTATATGTGTGTTTCTCAGCTCTGTGCTAGACTCGATTGAGTTGACGCCTTACACATATGATGCAGAGTTCTCATGACATCATCTATAGATCAGGTTCTCGCTAGGCTCGATTAGAATGAAATCAGACGAAGACTAGAATCGTAACAAATTGCATCGAGATTTTTGCTATGTCAATCAAAGATATTGATAGAAAAATAGTTTACAACATTCAATGCGAACTGAACATTCTAGACGTTGCTTTCATCGATGCATCAGCTCAAAATCTAGAAGACATCAAAGTCAAGCTATCTTTGAAATATCAGAATTTTCTCGACGTGTTTGACTGAGCTCAAGTCGATAAGCTATCATCTCATCATTCATATGATCATAAGATAGAGTTCACTAATGATGTCATTTCTTCTAAATGTCGAGCTTATTGAATGTCACTTTACAAGCTTCAGAAGATCAAGAAATATCTGAATGAAAATCTGTCAAAGAGTTTTATTACTTCTAGCAAGATCTCATATTTCTCACTCGTTTTATTCACTCTGAAGATCAATGATGATCTTTGCTTCTGCATCAACTATCAAAAGCTCAATGTCATTATCAAAAGAAATCGCTACTCTTTATTGTTCATAGATGAGATGATTGACAAAATCGTTGACTGCAAGCATCTGACTCAACTGAATATAATTTTTGCTTTCAACAAACTTCGTATACATCTTGATAGTAAGAACTATACAATCTTCATTATTGCTTTAAAAGCGTACAAATCAAAGATTCTATCATTCAAATTAACAAATGATTCAATCTCGTTTCAGCAATATATGAATGATGTTTTATGAGACTTTCTAAATGACTTTTGTCAAGCTTATTTAAACGACATTCTCATATACAGCAAGACTCAAAAGAAGCATAAACAACATGTTAAAATGATACTAGATCATCTATGAGATGTTGATCTGCAGATAAATATTCAAAAGTGCAAATTCAACGTAGAAGAAACAATCTTCTTAAAAGTCATAGTATCAAAACAAGATCTTTGCATGAACTTTATCAAAGTGAAAGTTATAGTCAATTGAGTTACATCTACTAATCTAAAAAAGATACAAGACTTCGTTGACTTCATCAATTTCTATCAATGTTTCATCAAGAACTTTTCAAAACTAGTCAAGTTGTTCACTCAGCTGACTTGAAAAGACACATCTTTTGTTTGAAACAAAGTTTGCGTCAAAGTCTTTGACAATCTAAAGAAGCAGATCAGCTCGATCTCAGTTCTACATCATTTCGATGTCAAACGTCAAGCTATTTTGAAAATCAATGCATTCAACTATGTAAAAGACGACATACTATCTCAGTACAATGATGAGAATGTGCTTCACTTGATAGTCTTTTATAGTAAGAGCATGATTTCAGCTGAATGCAATTATCACATCTATGACAAGAAATTACTAACTATCATTCAATGCTTTGAACATTGATGATTTGAACTAAAAGATACTGAGTTATTTATTCAGATGTTTACTGATCATCAGACTTTGAAGATCTTTATGAAAAACAAACAGCTGACTTGACAATAAGCGAACTATCTGAATATTTTATTGAAGTTTAACTTTCAGATTATCTTTCAATCAGACAAAATAAACATCAAAGTCGATGCTTTAACTAAAATGTTGATGATCGATAGTTCTGAATCAGTTAAAGGCATGAATGATCATTTTCAGACTATACTGACTTCAAATTGAATAGACATTTTATTGATCAAGTTCAAAATCAAATCTGAATACAAGACTAATCTTTATCAATGCATACATCTATTCAATCAGAAGAATGAACTATGCAATGAGTATTGACAAACTATGAACAAAGATAAACTGAAGCTTCATGACATGAAGCTAAAGAACTGTCAAATCATTGACAATGTTTTATTTAAAAAGAGTCTACTATGAATGTTAAAATAAATGCATACAAAATTGCTTTAAAAGATTCATGATCAATCATCAATCTTGCACTCTGACATTAAATGAATGATTGATCTAGTTCAATGCTTCTACTATTGATCAGATCATCAAGCAACTATTTGACAATACATTCAAAACTGTCATGTTTGTCAGCGAAGCAAAGCATCTTGAGATGATACAAATAATTTGCTTCAGTCTTTATTGATTTCTCAGCAGCATTGACAAGATATAATTATGAACTTCATCATTGAGCTATCTTTATTGAAAAACTATAACGTCATTTGCATGATCATATGTCATCTTTTCAAAGAACATCACTATGTTTTCTGTCATTGAGAAGACGATGACATCTCAATCAAAGAAACAGTATGAATCATGCTATGAAACGTCTATTGACTTCATGATCTACTCAGTTCTATCGTTTCAAATAGAGACTTTCAGTTCATATTGATCATGTGACAAAGTTTTTGTAAATGACTGAAGATCAAAGTCAATCTATCAACAGTTTATCATTCAGAAATCAATGATCAGTCGAAATGAGCTAATCAAGATGTTGAATGTGAACTTTGAATCTACTGCAATTACATGCAGAATGACTGAGCTAAATGACTTTCAATGATGAAATTCAGTGACAATTTCAATATATTCTCAACTATCTTGATGATTTCTTTTTACTTCAATAAAGACTTTCATCTTCGAATGAGTTTTGATTCAGATACGACTGATTACAAAATGATTCATCAACGTATTGAAACTAGAAAGATTGATGACATTGTCACTCAAATGAGCGAACTTCTTATCTTTGATCATCAACAATTGAAAAAGATCAAGCAGATCATTGAAGCTCAGATAAACAAGCATAAATGAGATGTCATCTATGAAGTAGATGATCAAGTTTGATTAGTCTTTGAAAACATCAAAATCACTAGATCATGCAAAGATTTGAAAGACAAGCAGCTTGATCTCTATTCAATCACAGTCAAAGTTGAGATCTTCTATCGTCTTCAGCTATTTAGAAGCATGAAGCATATACATTCAATGTTCAGCTTAAAGTATTTACAATCTTCACTCAATGATTCTTTATTGAAACAACATTCTGAACTCTTTAGATCGATGATCATTGAAGAGAATGAAAAGCATTGAGAAGTAAATGATATATTGAACTTCAGACAATATAGAAGAAGACTACAATACAAGATCAAATGAATCAAAGTAAATCATGATGATGAATGATACTATGTCGATAAAGAAAAATTCAATGACTCAAAGAAAGTTCTGAATGAATTTCACAAGCTATACTCGAATAAGTTGCACTAAATTGAAAACATGATGAATTTTTTTGCTTTTATTTCTTTTCTATTCATGCAAACATGAATGTTCAAAGAAAGAAATAATGTTATGAACATGTCTGAATCAATCAGAGTTCAGATTTAATTCTAATCAATTTGATTAAAGCAAGTCATGATGCTATGCTTAGTTTGAATCTAGCGCATTTCTTCGAGTCATTCTCAGCACTTCTTTTCATTGTTCAGCACTTTCTTCATTCATCTCTTTCATCATTCTTTTTGTTACGATTCTAGCTACGCATTTATGTTGATAGCTATGTTGATGACTATGTCGATGACTATGTTCATGACTATCGTCGATCGCTCGTCACTAGACTATTGAATTGTTTCAAAGTCAACTCTATTCAGAATTAGCTTATGTTTCTCTGAGTCATATAGATAGTCGATTCTTCTCTTCTAGATACTTTTCTTTCTTAGCATTTATATACTCGTTACATTACACTCATATGACTCGCTCTATGCTGATCTCTAACACTTTTAGACAAACACATCTGACATATTACATCACATCTGTATCGAGCTTAGCGCAGTCTCAAGCCATTATTTATAGAAGAGCTTACACTCTTTCTCTTCTGTATTCTTAATGTCTTGTTATAGCTATCTTTAAAGAGCAATACATACATATCAGCTTTGAATCTCTTTGATTGAATGATCTAGGCATGATCTCAACACTCAGCTCGCTCAAGATTTGTTCACTTACAAATATTGAAAACAATGAGAAAAATTATGATGCAAATCATGAGCTGAACAACGAGAATGAAGAAGAAATTGCACAAGAAAGATCTGATGAAAATAACATAAGTGATAGTTTGTCGATGAGCATGTCACAAGTTGAGTTAATGATTTTGCATGTTTTGTGTCTATGCTAAGCATATGTAGAATAATCTTCGCTCATCTTGCTATTCATGATATATGCGTGATCTGTGATTGTGCTGTTTTCTTGATGCTTCGCTCAAGCTGTGCATATGCACGGCTTCAATACTTCGCTCTTGCTGTTTATCTTTGAGCTACTTTAACTATATAACATCAATTCTTGAGCTTATGATTAGCATATGCAGAAAGCTGAGTCGGGATTGGAATAATTTTGAACTCATGATTAGCATATGCAGAAAGTTGAGTCCGGGCCGGAATCAAAAAAAAAAGTTCCGGCCCTGGCTCAACTTTTCCAACCCCCCACCAACTGTAACCCCTCTTTAGACGATACTTCAGAGCAGCGGCTTTCGAGGAAGGATGATGCCATATTCACCAAAAAGGCGAAAACACTCACGACGGCAGCTTCTCGGTCTGAATTTTGGAACACGATTTATGGCCATGAGTTCTGCGAAAATGAAATATCTTCTACACTCACCCACCTTGACCCATGCCAACCCCCCTTGTAGCCTCTAGATCGCATGTCAAGCGTCACATAACGCCGTCTGATTCCTGCGCAGGCAGTTTTTCGATAGCTGAGGACTTTGATAGACGGCTTCATTACGGATTCTTGAGGAGCTCGAATTTTCGAAAACTGTTCCTCGGCCAAGGATCCCAATGACTTTGTTGACCAAGGCCATTGAATTGAGTAACATGGTTGAATCTTACTATTTGCTTGAACGCATTACTAGATTCTGCGAGAAGATGCTGAACATTTCTTGATTCTTTCTCCTCGGGACGCACTCCAAAGTCCCTGCGCCTGAAACCCAGGGAGAACTTGCGTCCGAGCATGTCTCCACGGGCCCACCATCTCCCGGCCTCTAAAATCTCCTGCCTTTCCAACCTGCCTGGGGGTTCATCACGATTTAGATTCTGGATTCCACTGCATAACCCAGCCAACCTCCCCGAGTTCTGTCTCGATCTCACCTTCCGGAAGCTGATCCACCTCCTTTAGACCTCTCCTCTCATACCATCTCTTGTTATGGTCTCCGCAGTAGAGCTGAACACAAACTCCGTCTTTGCCGGCTCGCTCCTTGCCCTCATTTACAAGCATCTTTCCGATGCCTTTACCTTGGAAGCGGGGATCGACACTGAGCATGTGTAAGTGCCATCTCTCCGACTTTAGAGCATCACTAGTTTCTACCATTAGGGTTTCTAAGTGGGCAGTATGCAGCGACCGGTTCAGATGGAAGAAAGCAGAGTACTTGCTCTCGATGGAGTTGAAAAAACGTTCAAACCCTATGCAAACGATTTTTTAGCTCTTGGCACATGCACTGGAGTCCAGGAAGAGAGGCGTTGTGACGCATGTAGTAAGGACATCCGTCAAACAGTCTGAAAACAGATACCCCGGGCGTAGCTGCCTTTCATCTTTTGCTTCTTCAATGCAATTTCATCAACGCGCCACCGGCGCCAAAACGCAGAGCCTACAATTTGCATCCTACCGTCCGCCCCCAGATCCTCTGGGTCTGTCTCAGCGACCACGACCACACCACCGGGCGCTAGGTACTGCTGCTTCCTGTCGTTCAAAGTCCACTTCCGGTGGGACTCTGGATGATCATGGCAATATGGATGAAGGAAATTTGACATGGTATCGGTCTCGAACGCTGCTATGAAGCAAGTAGTGATATCTGGAAGGTCAGCGCCGTTGGCTAGCCGAACGTGCATGCTGAAAACCGCGAATCGTAAATCGCAGAGAATCAGAGGAATTGGTCGCTTTACTGTCAGACAGTGGGTTGATACAGTGCCAATTCACTACAGTGTTTCATTACCATTGCAGCTGCACCTTATTATACAAAGTTCAGCTTCCGTTTTTGGAGTTTTCCATATCGATGACTCACAGTCCCCTCGGGCCTCGAATCGCGCCCTTTGAAAACACTTCCGGAAGCCACTCGTAGCGCCAGGCGGCACGAAGAATTCTAACACCCCTTCTTAGATTATTGTTTTCATCATTGTATTCACAGACTCTGGCCGTCACTTTTTTCTCTTTTCCTGTGTTCACAATCATCAGATATCGACCCGTGTTCGCTTTCAAATCCTTGCTTTTGTTCCCGACTTTCAGGTTTTATGCTATGATTGCCGAAGATGCCTGTATCGGACTCTAAAGCCATCGTCATGTCGGTGGACTTTTGATAGACTAATCGGCGGTTTCCAAGGACGAGCGACAGGGACAAATACGACTGTGCAGAATGCAGTGATGGTCTTCGCTGACGGCCGGTGGTTGTAGGTTGCGGATGTGAGGAAGGCGGTGCTGCAACGGCTGGCTCTCTGAACGTTACCAGCGATGACAATGCGACAGCCTTGGTGGGGCTCAACTACTTGGGCAACAACGAGACTATGGCTTTAGATGGGAACCAGACTCCAAGGTTGGCAGTAAACTTCTTCAAAGGTAGGAATGTCGTTTTCATTCTGCAAACCAGTGGGAGGCCGTTTATTGATGCTGTGGTTGTCAGCTAAAGTTCAAAGCACGTAGTAAGGATAAATCATGTAGCTTTCTTTCTACAGTACGGATCCATAAAGCTGCGAGTGTTCGTTCTAGATCATGTGATTTCGTGAGCTTTACGCAAGGAACGCGTCGCTTTGTTTGTTGACGATCGCGCTTCCAAGCTACGTCATACCTCATGTCAAGCTTAAAAACCCGAGATATCCAACACGCCAACTTAATCTATCTTCAATTATCGTAGTACAAGTACTACTACTATAACCAACCATGACTCCAAAAATATCTGAAGCGCAATCTCATGCTGGGCCGTTGCAAGACAAGGACGCAAACACCAATACTCCCGTCAAAGGTACGAGGATGTCACTACAGTGGCTTCTTACCGTCAACCAGCATATCGAGCAAGACCAGTTACTAAACAATTGCCAGGAGCTTCCGGAATTGCAAAGAACGCCAATGGTAAGAAGCGCGGCCAGCCTGACCACGCAATCAACAACAACGAGAACGAAAGTCCACCAAGCGCAAAGAAGCAAAAGCAATCTCCAACCGCAAACTCTGGCAAGAAGGTTGACGCCAAGAAGACCGATATCAAAAAGGACTCCTCCAAGGATAAACCCTCCCTTGAGGACCTCTCGGCCATCAAGCTCCCTAATGGAGGCCAAGGCCAAGTCCCCATTTTCGACACCTGCGATGACATCCGCAAAAAGATCAACGAACACCACTACCGCCTCCCCCACGCCACCCAAGCCGCCTTTGCCCGCACATTAACAGCCATGCTTCCCGGCGACGAGAAGGTCGAGTCTCGCCACCTGGCCACATTCCTCAAAGGCAAAGGTCCCCAGGAGGGAGGGCAGAGCCCGGCCTTTTACGCCGCCTATATTTATTTCGAGAAAGTGAGGGTGCTGCACGGCAAGGCGAAGAGTAAGAAGAGGCAGGATATGGAGGGCGCTTGGGAGGGGGAAGGTGGGTTCCCGCGAAGGGGGACGCATAATTTGTATATTACTTGTGTTGGGGGGGAGAGGCCGAGTTTTGATCGACTGGGGCAGCTGAAGATTACGGGCAATCCGGATAGGCCAGGGATTAGCAGGAAGAAGGTGCATTGAGTGGTCAAGGGAACGGGGCTTGGTAGGTCTGGCGAAGGAGGGCTGAGAGCCATAGGTGAGAGGGACAGGAGACAGCAGTGGAGATGCGCGATAGATGCAGATTGTAAAATAGCAGGCCAATTGTACGATAATAAGGGACCGTTGTGAGCATGCATCCCTAATCGTGAAAAGCAAACCTTCAAGTCTCGTTCAACTTTCAAGATATCTACAATCTTACCCTCCCCTTCTGTTTCCGTTACCCATATGTCGTCCTCCCATCCACTCGTCCACCCGTCCAACCATTCAATCACCCCCAACCCTTTTCGAATCTCCCTCGCTCTGGACCCCAAGTACCCCTGAACCACCCAAAGACCAAATCACACCTCAAACACACCACCACATTCACTCCCAATTTCCTTCCTAAGCTACGGACCTATTGAATTCTATTTCTTGTTGGAATTTCAGGTGTGATTTGGTTGGTAATCTCCGCCCTATAGGGCTGGGGCCCGCTAGTAGAGTTTCACCTTCCACCTCCTCCTAGATTGACTCCTATAAAAGCAACAACTAAAATATCAATATGCCCCCATATGATCTCGTTTTCCAAAATTTCTGGTTTCGAAAAACAGAACAAGAATAAAACACAAGAGCCGCAAGTTGATAAGGAGGACTCTGGACCAAAAGCGGACAGCCTAATTCCGACAACATCTCGGTGTCTAGAGCTTTTGACCGGCATCGACTACTATCAGATGCTTATCATTTTGGCTTCCGAGCTACCCCAGAGGGTTGTTATTGCAACTCGACCTTCAATGGAGGTTAACGATGCCACAAAGATATTGCCGGGAAGATCCCTCACTTGTTGCAAGCGGGGTCAATTTACGAGTCGTGTGTCCTGGTTTTCCGGCCAAGACGAAGAACATGGCTTCCCGGTACTTCGGCTCCCTGATCGAGCTTCCCTTATCAATTGTCGTCTCATAAGAGAACCCGTTATTTACTGATATACGCGCTGCTTTTCTCCATACGCTTAAGACTTTTATTCTTTCTCTCTCGTCTTCAGTCCAGCAATTTAGCGTTAAACCTCTCTCCTCAGACTTGATCGGCTTTCGTACACTGTTCCGACCAGAGCCATGGCTGCAGAAATATCTCCAGGCATTGAGAGGTCTTCAGACCTCAAGATGAATGGCATTGACGAAGTTGAGGTTGCCCCTGCCAGAAGAGGCCAGATGCCCGCATGCCTTCGCCAGTACTCCCCGGATGAACTTGCGCTTCAAGAGCGAAAGCTAGTTCGCAAGATTGACCTTCGATTAATGCCAGCCACGATTATCATATATGTCTTGAATTATTTAGATACGTCTATTCGGAATCTATCCCGGCGTTACCTCAAATAGACGTTTACTCTAACCTCGTCGATAATAGGAATACTATAGCTACAGCAAGGCTAGCGAGTCTAGAAGCAGAATTGAAACTGACAAGCATTCAGTATCAAGCAAGGTCTCCCCGGCCCTTCAGCGTCCCCATTGCTAAGCTTACGTGTAGACCTGTGTCAGCATTCTCTTTGTGGAGTGCGTACTAGCCACTTTTTTCCGAGTTGAAGGACATATGCTAACTGCCTTTGAAGGTATATTCGGATGCAAGTGCCTTCCAATCTCTTCCTCGACAAGATCGGGAAACCTGCTTCATATTTGCCAAATTGCATGATTCTATTGGTAAGCCACAAGAAACCCACAAGCCTCCCTTTCGCCAGTCCTAAATGGTTGACGTCTGTTTCTAGGGAATCATCTGTGGTTGCAGTAGTGCTGCACAAGGCTACAGTGGTCTGCTTGTCACTCCCTTTTTTCTTGGATTCATCGAAGCGGCTTATTTCGTGCGTTTCTCCTTGAAAATGCCTATTTCTTAAAAATTACCAGTCTCAGCCTGGGTGTATGGTTATATTAGCGTCTTGGTCCACACTTAAAGTACTCTCGCTTCGTACCGCGCCTCTTTACAGTAGATCCCTCTTGTCTGGGGCCTTCTCTGGACTGATCGCTGCGGGAGTTACTCGAGGCATGAATGGCGTACACGGTATTTCATCTTGGAGGTGGTTGTATATACTTGAGGTACACAATGGCTCAGTATAATCTCTTTCTGTAAATGACACTTAATTGGTAGGGCTCTCTCACAGTCGCCGTTATTTTTAGTGTTATTTTATCCTTCCCAATTTCCTAGCCAATACCAAAGGGATCTCCGAGGGGCAGAGGCAGCTAGCCTTGTGGAGGCTTCAAGAATTGGAAGACTGGCTTACACAAGGAGCACAATGCTTCTTCAAGGGATTCACAGACATGGTTCATGATTACAAAACGTGATTATTGGTGCTCCTGGTTGCGGGTACCGTCTCGAGCGGCATAATCAATAGCTTCTTTCCGACCATTTTTGGGACACTTAAGGGTACGTTCGAAACACTACTCGTGACCGCACCACCATATCTTCTCTCTTGCATTGTCGCACTTGGAGTATCGTTATTTGCCGATAGAACTGGCGAAAGATACTTTCACTTCACTATCCCACTTTGGACCTTAGTCATTGGATCCATCATATCGGCTTCTACAACGTTAACCGGATCCCGATATTTCGCTATGATAATCATGCTACCGAGGGTCTACACCGCCTTCGCTGTGGGAATGGCCTAGGTCACCAACATTCTCCCTCGGCCTTGTGCAAAGCGTGCTGCAGCCCTCGCACTTGCGAATGCATGCGGCAACATCTCGTCTCTCTGGGGACCGTATCTCTAACCGAAAAGCAACGGACCTCGCTACCTCATCGCCATAGGCATCAACACAGGCCCGGCACTCATGTCAATCGTTGTTGCTCCAGTGTTTCGGTTCGTCGCCGTCCGACTTTACCAGAGAACGGAGCCGAGAGGAGCAGCGAAGCGGCTCTCCTGTCGTCGTTGATGCTGTTGAAGCAAAACTTTCTCCCATTGCTAGCATGCCCGCTAAAAAAGGATTTCGGTACCTTTAGTAAAGTCTTCAGACTTGCGAATGCTACAAGTTCGGGACATCTTACTTTGACCCGGTTGACCATCGGTATCGGAGGAATGCCTTGCAGCAATATAGCTTCCCATTTCATTTTGTCAACGAGATCTAGGAGTGAGCCGCGTACGGCGGCCTTGAGAGCTTTGGAACAAATTCGTAGAAATTTGCACGGTACGTACAGTAACCCAATTAATCTCACAAGAGTTCGAGCTCCTAAAGTTTGTGTCTCACTCTGGTTTTAACAATTTTCATATTATCAACGCGCTCATTCATCGAACGAGGTTTATTATATTATATCACAGAGAAGAAAGAAAGATATGAGCTTTACGCTTGAGCTCTCTCTATTGTCTGTATCGTTCGGAGAACGAAATCTCAAGCAGATATATCACAGTTCAAGAGACGTACAGTTCGATTTGTCGATTATTTGTATCTTCATGGGATCGTTAACCGCAATGTATTTTTGTACGAAAAGCAAGGATTTATGTATCCTATGTCATGATGCTGGTCATTTATAGATGGCTTGATATACCAGTACATGTCTAGGATATTGTTCAGTGTTTTCTTTGGAAAAGTGCTGCAAACCATCCCCTCGTGACTTTGTATCTTCATCCGGTAGCAGTCTATTACTGTCAAGAAAGCGTAATACAATTGTGCTGATGATTGATCCGGGCGGGGAACGCCAAACTTAATTGCCGAGAAGGTGAGTGGATCTTTCCTTGAATCAAGCTGCCTAAAGCTTACGTCGCTGCAAAGGGTCATTCGCTTCTCCTTTGCAAAGACAGACGGATCACTCACACTTAAGAAAACCGATGCAATCAGACCAATGGCAAAGGCGACATACGGTAGAATAAAACTACTGCTTATTAGCTATATATTACAACCAGCCATCGGAACCCACAGCTTTCTCATTGCGGCCACTACCGCCTCAAGCGCTACCGCTTTGACGTTTGGCGACAGCGTTTCAAGAAAGTTGCCGCTCGTCCCAAGAATAGCGCTCTCGAGCTGCGCCTTGGTAATTCCAGGAACTACCTGCTGTAAGTTCTTCATTGCTATATTCACGAACACAGCGCCAGCGATCGATAACCCCATTGCAACACCAACGAGCTGAGCTGCTATGCATTAGTACAGTAATAGCATGGGTAGGTTATGCGTTTTTTTCCCCTCACCTAACATCATAAAAGTTATTCCATAGGCCATCATGGATGGTTCGACCGTGGATTGAATGATAGCATATCCTGCCTGGGCATAGCTTCCAGCCCCAATACCTATAAGTATCTCATATCCGTATATTCTGGCGGTCGACATGTTGACCGTGATTGTAGCTATGGTTATGAGCAATAAATATACGACATGGTACATGAGAATATGAGACTTACAGAGAAGGACTGTACCAACCAATCCCAAGCAGCTTCCTCCAATATACCATGGTTTGTAATAGCCACCATTTGATAAGACAGCTCCATTGACAAGGATCGTGACACTGACCGTTACAATGAGAGGAAGAAGCCTGACAGCGGAACGGAGAGCCGAGTCGCCTTGGGTGAATTGAAAGTATGCTGGGATATAATAAATCGGAGTGAAGCCGCCTCCGTTGCAGACTGCCATGAGTATAAAGAGTAAGACAGCTTCTTTGTTCTTCAAAAATTCAACAGGGAACATGCGATGTGCCGCCTCGAAGGGCCAGACTTGCGCAAAGCCGAATGCGATGGCCAGAACTCCGGAGAGCACAAACAGCGAGATGATCTGTCCGCTGTTCCATGCATACAACGTTCCCCCGAAGTTGATGGCCATGATTATACACACCAGGGTGCCAATGCTTAGCACGGCACCGAGGTAGTCGAAATCGCGGAAGCGAGACCAGAACTTTTGTGTCTTGCGGGGATCAAAAGCTGGGATAATGAAGACGTATACGGGGGTAAAGCAAGCACAGACACAAAGGTTCAAGTAGAAACCCCAACGCCATGTAGCATGAGACTGAGCAAAGGCTCCGCCAATGACAGGGCCAATGACCATACCGACACAAAATGTTAGACCTCTGCCGGTTTTTGTCAGAAAGAATCCAAGATATGAAGGAGTCGATAGACTCACAATACTCCCAGATACATTGGTCGTTCCGTATCACTAGTGCTGACAGAGAGCAGTGTCTGAGCGCCCAGATACATGCCATTGCCGCCCACGCCTGCAATCACACGTCCCACGATAAAGGCATTGATGCTTGGGGCTGCTCCGCACAGCGCCGACCCAATCATGAACAACGTTATTGATATCATGTAAAGACTTTTGGCGTTGAATAAACCATAGAGCTTTCCAAAAGGAAGGACGGTGACGACTCCTCCTATCATGAACCTATCAAGCTGTCAGAGCCATTCGACCCAAAGGCTACAGGTAGGGCCCACCCAACCGAGAGCCAAACCAGTTTGTTGCTTTCCCGAAAAACGCTTTCAATGACCTACATCGCTGTTATCAGTCGTGTCATCTTCCGATAGAAAAAGAAGTATATAACCGGAATAAGATCTGCTGTTATAGTATTATCAAGAGCATACAAGAAGACGGTTGAAAGTATGCTGAACGTCATGAGAAACCACTGCAGACTTATCAGTAAGACACGCCAAGATAGCGAGCACGAGTGTATCAAGGGTGAATGAAAACAGACAGAAAAGCCATGAACAGTTCTCGGCGAAGCCGGTGTATGCGCTCCCTCGACCGCCTCAACGTCAACAACTCCAACGCTCGTTGACTTGTTTTCAGGCAGCTCAGTTGTTCCAAGTGTTCCGGAGTCCAATTTCTCCCCATGAAGCTCAATGATAGCTGGTGGAAGATTCGACATTATGGACCAGACGAGACCGAGATGGATGATTTGGTTAATTCTGTGAATAGCTGTAATAAGGTTGTCAAGGCTTTCGAGAGAGATAAGTCATACAATAGAAATTTTGGCTAAGGTAGGATGAAACATGTGACCGGGGGGTTCCTAAAAGAAAGTGTTATGACAAGCAAATCTATCGCTGAGCCTTATGTCTATCCACTGATTGGGAGAGAGCGCAACGGGGCAGCTCCTGCACCGCTTGGAGATGTAAACCCTATGCAACCGCTAGAGTGTGGAGGATTCGACGGGCATGGCTGCCATCACACGTCAATCATTGGCTTGAACCCTGCTTTTGAATGTGGACAGCTGGTGGTGCATATTACGATGCGTCCTGTCAAACATACTGTGCCACCGTCAGCTGCAGCTAAGAAATTTAATCGAAAGCTCAAGACTGAATAATCAACTTACTAGAATAGCCATCAACGATCCAAAGGATTGGAACCCCGTAAATTAAGAAGGACAAACATGTATGAGATGAAAATCGATACCTTTTGCGCCTGAGAGTCTATCACAGCGTAGGTTAATTGATTTCATAAAGAATAATCTCTCTAGGTATTGGGGCATAGGCCTAAGGTAAGCCTTGTCATACCAACGATACCCTAAATCCCACCAACAACATGCCGCAAACGTGCGTCGGAGCTGCAAAGCTAGTGTACTCAAAGGCGCGTGCGTGGCACCATCATTCGTGAGCGCCGGGTCACGTCCGCCCTACTGCAACCATACGGCGTTTGCATTTGCTGCGCAATTCAAATACAAATACGCACTTCCAGGGTCAACACAGAACATCCTAGTTGGGGCCCTTCCTGGTCTATGCGAATATGAAGGGAACGGGGAATCCTCCTTCGCCTGCCTATGCAGCTCGTATTCCCGGCATGGCAGCTTTAGATCTCTAACAATGGTCAGGTAAGGGCCAAGGATAGTTGCGAGATCGCTCTCCAAACCATCGGAAGGTCTTGATCACACGCCCATGCTTCTCTTTTCGTCCGTGTCCCTACTTCCACTACAGCAGGAACAACTTTATCTTTTCCAACTCATTGTCTTGAAGCTTCCCAAACAGCAATCGTCTTATGTCAGACGGTCCAAAGGGGTGAGAACACTTAGCCAATAGATTATACGACAAGGTATTCTACGTTGATCCCTGTATTTTTCACTGCCTTTGTTGCTGTGACGGCATGTGGCGGATCTCTTCTCCCCTAGGACCCATGTGGAGGTTTCTCTTGGAGGTAATCAACTAAATATTGCTACGTCAAGATTGCGATGTTGGTAATGCAACGAGATCAAGAAGCATCAGCCATTTGCTATGAGAAGCCCATTGACAACTTCTTCGGACTATGCCTCTGCAAGTGGTTTTCAGCATTCGAGAGTTAGAGCTGATACTCTGAAACGACGGATTGAATAACGCAGTTAATGAGGTGACGGCCACCAATATTTCACCTTAAAGGAGCTCACAAAATGTAGGGAATCAAAGGCATTACGATGTTCTCATCGTCTAACAGAAATGTAGAGGGGACATAAGCTAGAACCTTGTACAAGAAGAACTAACAACGTGACATAGTCTAAGCAAGCAACTTTCATATGTAATGAAAGCATAGTCTGTGATTGACGGCTGAAACATGATCAGTCGCCTTCATTGATCAACGAACGGCCCTGCCGCAGGAAACACCAGGTCTAACATGCACTATTGATATAGCATCCTCTCAACATAGCTACCCTTCTTTCCACGGAAAGAAGTACTACAATTAGCCAATTTTTCAGTTCCGCATTCTCACATGAGCTATTTGAGTTTCTTCGTCCTCGTCTACGGTTTACAGACCTTGTGCCTCCCGAGGATATCCAAGTAGACATACCATAAGACAGCATGGCTTTCTCTGCCGAGCAGATGATAGTGCTAGCGGTTGTCTTCTCAACTCTAGCAGTGATAACTGTGGGACTTCGTTTCTGGGCTCGTAGATTAACGCGTGCGAGATATGGGCTGGATGATCTCTTGATTCTACCCGCTATGGTGAAATTTTCTTTACTACCTCTCATTCTTCCAGCTAGACATACACTTACCGAGTATAGCTCTCGACCGTGGGTATGGGAGTTGCTCTGACAATAGGTATGGGGCATACCTCCGAGGCGTGAGCCATGATGGCTGAAAGTAAGTAGGGTCATGTCTCGGTGAAATGGGGCAGCACCAGAAGCAGATAAAAGGCCCCGATGGGCAGCTCATAATCTATCATCGCCTCGTCGTCTATGAGAAGGTTCGTAAACGAGAGGTGGATTTAAATCACCAGAGTTAATAGCAGTAGTGCAAGTTTGCCATTCAGCTTATGTCGATAGCGTCCGTTGGCTTCTCCAAGCTCTCCACCGTCTTCCTCTATCGACGCATTTTCACCCAACGGATCTTTCGTATCGTCACCAATGCCTACATCACAGTACTGATTGGCTGGCTTCTTTGCTTCCAGATCGCGACACTGTTCCAATGTACTCCCGTCTCCACACTCTGGACTCAATGGGAGTACAACTATGCGGCTCATTGCGTACAGATTCTGCCTTATTACTATGCTGTTTCGACGACAGATACTCTCACCGACATCTTTATCCTCGTTCTTCCGTGGCGCGCGACCTGGAAGCTGCAGTTACCCATGAAACAGAGGCTAGCCGTAGGTGGAATGTTCCTCATGGGGATATTGTAAGTCTATCCTTTGGACCGTTCGTTTCTTGCTCGTTGATCATATGTCTCGCAGCGTCGTCGGTGCGTCCTTGGCTCGACTTATCATCTTCCTCGAACTTGGTGCACAATTTGTAGTACATTTTAACGACATTACCTGTAAGCTACTCCGATAGTCCAGAATAAGACTGCAATGAACTCTAAAACATAGCAGACTATACGTCTCCTGTATTTATCTGGAGTCTCATTGAAGGCTCACTCTCTGTCGTCTCCGCCTCTCTGCCAACAATGCGCCCACTTTTTATCCAGCGTCAGCCTCACGGCTCACGCTCGTATCATAGCTCAAGCAACAGGAACCAGAGTAGGCCACCCAAACCTACTAGGCTTGGAGAGGACGAAGAACCTTTACACTCGCCTACCTCGTTAAAGGGAGGAAAGGTCAACCCTCAAAGCATGGGGCTAAAGACACGGATTGAATCGATCCCAATGCAAAATATACATTCAGGCACTATGGGAGAAGATGGAATCTGGGTACAAAGAGACCTCTGGCTCGACACAGAAAGCCCGCGGGGACACCAGCGAGTGTAAATCTGTGCTATATGGGTAAAACCATCAGTGGCTGGAATTCAGATCTGGGGCATTCTGTGCTACCATCAACCAATAGTAGCCGCATCTACTTTTCGAATCACCTGCTTCAGCCAGATACGTGCCTTCGATTGTGCATCAATTGGCCGCACTCTCTGCTTCATACTTCAGAAGCCGCTGTACCAGTAAACCTTGTAAGCTATCGCGTATTTAACAGAAGGATTGGAGAAACAAGGCTACATCCCACGTGACAAAGCAGGCCGAGAGTGGTGGGGAGAACTTCAATTACTTGCCTTACGTAGAATGATGTGAATTCCCGCCCAGATGGTTGACCGGGAAGTTAAACTTCGTGACTTGTTAGTGCCAATGCGCGGCCCTGCACTGGTAATGTTGGACTCTATTGGACAAGCTCCTCACAGGAACCTTGGAAACCCCCGGACAGCGGGAGGTATCATCGTTTGGAAGGAATCTGACATAGATTCCGGTGTTGCACACAGCCTACCTCAAGAATCGCCGCAGAGCACCAATCATTCCAAAAAAAAAAGTAAAAACTGGTAGGGGTAGAATAGCTTTGCCGCTATCAAGCCTTTAGGCGAACCCTAAGCAATCCAAGCGAGCTGCTCTGAAGACCAGGTTTCGAAAAATAACGGTGAGAACAGTTCGTTTGTTTTTTGCGCGGATAGGCTACATTGGCACCGTATATCGAGCATCGACTTCATGTATTTGTTTCGTATATCGTCCATGTTTTTAGGCCAATTCAGCAACCCCCTAAGCACATAGCAGCCTCAGAGACTGCTCAAAAGCGTCAAGAGCTCCCTCTATTCAGACGACTGAGTGGGTGGGCTGGGCTGGGTTGGGAAAAGGAGTTAGTTTCTGGCGAAATCCCAAGGATACAGCTGGATGCCTTCACATCTCTAAACCCCTATTCCCGACAGGGAACAGGGGTGACTGCGCCCGCTGATTTGATCCTTGCTCCCTGCTAGCAATTTCGTTTGCGATCGCTTGGCCAATTAGACGGGTTAACCTTCCTATCATCCGGCTGCACGCTCCCCGGCTGCTTCGCTTGTCGATAGAACTAGACCGCAGTGCTTATTGGCTCGATCAAACAGCGCGGCTACTTTTGAGCGTTAATCCCTCGAGGCATGTGCGTGCTGTTCATAATGCGGGCGAATCTAGCGTTCTCAGCCCTTAGACTACATATACCGATGCACACCTCGTCATTGGCCCCCAGGCGAGCATGAACCATGTATCCAACCGCCTGGACCGCTTCAATCCGATCTAATGCTTGGCTCGAAGACTTTCCAACGCAGAAAATGGCCGAAAGGGCATTGCCTCCCCGCCCAGCCTTTTCGACGTGTTCCTTTTAATGGCCGTGAGGGGAAGATTGCAAAATCTTGCACAGTGTTCATTTAGGCGCCCAGAACAGTGTGCCCCGAACTCCCCGCATGGACTTTAATGAAACATCACCCCATTCAACACACCAGTCGAATTGCTCGATCGGAAGCGAAAGGTGTGACCTAGGCTGTTCGTGACGGCGAGTCGACTGTCCAGCTGCACAGGCCTCAGCAGCGTACAAGGAGCCGCACCACGCTGCGGCGCAGCTCAGATGTTGCCTGCCTACCAGCGGAATAGGAGCAGCCAAACTCCTTTCTAAATTTTCCATATCCCTCGAACGTTTGAGGAGTGCTTCGCTATACGGTTTCGTCCCATTCACTTGTCTGAGATCACGCTCTTCCGAAGATTGGGGATGAGATGCGGGTCTTGATCTACTCTCGAGCTCATGTCAAACGCTTCCAAAGAGGATTCCTTGGCGTAAGGCACGCAGTAAGCAGGCGGTCAGCGCAGGGGGTGCCTGCTGCAGGGATTTTGGTTCCACTGCTTGAGTCCATCCGCTATCAGACCGTTCTTTAGGCGGCAATCAGGCATTTCGAAAAGTGGAATAATACTAGATAATTTAGTGAAACTAATTAAAAACCGGTAAAATAATTTTTTGATTTCAAGTATGTGTTCTCACTCGATTATAACTTCAGTGACCTACCTTTTTTCTTTGCTTATACCAATTACAAGTAGTTCTGCTTCAACCGCAAATACTTTTCTTTCACCTTTCAAAACATGGAAGACAACATCACTTCTTCAGACTACATTGTGATTGGTGGTGGCATTACAGGATGTACGGTAGCGTCTCGCCTCCACCGGAGCAGCTCCTCTCCAAGTGTCACCCTTATCGAAGCCGGACCTGATCCGACAGGCAATCCAATGGTATCAACAGTAATGGGCGCCTTTGGCCTTCACAACTCCGAGTTGGATTGGGCCTACATGACGGAGCCCCAGCGCCATCTCAACAACCGCGTCTGCTACAATGCAGCAGGCAGAGCCCTTTCCGGTGGATCCATCCTGAATTACGGCGGCTGGTTACGTGGCGATGCCGCAGACTATGACCAGTGGAGCACGATTGTGAAAGACGACCGCTGGAGCTATGAGGGCTTGCTTCCCTTTTTCAAAAGGTCTGAGACCTTCTTTGATAAAAGAGAGGGAAGTGGTCATCATGGCTTTGCTGGCCCGATCAAAATACACTCCGTGTCGGCGAGTGATCCGAACCGTCGATACCCCCTTCGTGAACCTGTGCGGGCGGCCTGGGCCGAGCTTGGCGTGCACAAAATTGATGATATAAACAGCGGTGCTCCTTTAGGGCTTTCGGAATTCCAAGAGAGCTGGCTTGATGGTGTTAGACAGCCAGTGGCCATGGCTTACAGTCTTGCAGGGGTAAATGTCTTGACTAGCACCATGGTGGAGAAAGTCATTCTTGACAAACGTCTTGGCCAGAACCCAATGGCGGTTGGTGTACAATTGGCAGATGGGCAACAATTGCTTGCGCGAAAGGAAGTCATCATAGCCGCAGGAACATACCGCACTCCGCAAATTCTGATGCTCTCCGGCCTTGGGCCTGTCTCAGAATTGAAGAAACATAACATCGCCGTGGTACTGGACTTGGAAGACGTTGGCCAGAATTTCGTGGACCATTTTTCGCTCTTTCAATACTGGAAGCTCCGCCATCCTGAAGCTGGTTTGGCCATGGGAACTCCGCTTTGGACGAATCCGGCGTTTTTCAAGGGCATGCCGATTGATTGGAGCGTTGCGGAGGCTGCCCCTAGAAATTTGCTTGCAACCGCTTTGGCAGCTGATGGGGAAGATGTTACAGATGATCATCCTCAGTATTGCAGACCACGTTGCGATATAGAGTATACTGTGATGTATGCCCCTGCTGGTGCCGATATTGTAAGTGTTGATGCTCCCATGGACGGTACTTGCATTGCAACAAGTGTCATGCTCGGTCTCCCTACATCACGAGGTGCTATAACTCTTGCGTCATCCGATCCGGTAGCTCGACCCATTATCAATCCGAACTATAACGCGACCCAAGCTGACCGAGTGCGACTTCGAGCTGGGGTACGACGGATGATTCGCCTCCTGTACGATACCAGTCATGGCAAGGATATGGTCACTGGCGAGCTGCCGCCATCTGGATGCAGCGAGTTGAGCCTGACGTCAAGCGACGAGGAAATCGATGATCGAGTGAAGCGCGCAGGTGTCAATTTCTTCCATGCCATGGGCACGGCGGCAATGGGTAAGGTGGTGGACGCCGATCTTAAAGTTTACGGGGTGGAAAACCTCAGGATCGTTGACGCAAGTGTATTGCCGGTCCCAATTTCATCACATCCACAAGCTTGTCTATATGCTGTTGCTGAGCAGGCCGCAGACATGATACTACATGCTTGAGTAGAACATCCTACAGGATTCTTTTGTGATTAATGAGATCCAAATAAGAATGGTATAGGTCGTCTCAATGGAAATAATCGAGATATCGATGTACCTAGATGGGTAGGCACATCATTGGTAAATTTTCACCAGCCTTTCCAGTAGAATAACTTCAAGGTCTGAAATATTCTTGCGTGGCATGATGGTCTGCTTGATTTTACCTTGATGTAATCATCAGTCCGAGTAATGGGTGGCCGAATCTACCCCTCAAATCAAACCCTGGCGGAATCGTAGTATTGCCCCAGCACAACAAGTCCGCCCAGTCGTTGATATTGATTCCTTGACCAAAAGCTTCAACCGTAGCATCTTCCACTGTTGACGATCACGCTGCCGTACCACCAGCAGTAACAGGTTCCAGTGTCTCGACCTCCTTCAACATCGCGGCGTGGTCTTTGACTGCTAGATTTACCGCTTGCACCATGACATCTAGAAGTGCTACACTCTCTCATGGACGAAACATCGTTGGTCTTGAATCCGAAGCTGCCCGGAATTTTCAAGTCTACAAATTTGGCGAAAGAGAATATGGCGATGCTGAAGAATAGAAGGAGGGATACTCAAAAGCCAGACTTAGCCAGTGTATCCAGTTCCGAGAGTGTACTCATGATCTTATAATTGTACCGAGCCGCATGTGCACATTAGCTTTTAAACGTCATAAGATTCCGCTACTACGCTTAATTAGTCTCATTATGAGATATTGACACCAATTGCTTCAAGAAAAGCGGACGTAGGCGCAGGATTCAGCACTGATGGTATCGTAGATAAAGAGAGGCCAATAATCACACTATAGATAGCTCGGTCATTGCCAGCGGTAGCCCTTCCTCAAAAAAAATGTATATTTCCGACGGCAGTTCTGAACGCTATTGGTTCAGCAATCTCGAGCTCGGCTCTAACAGTATCTATTGAGGGTTTCGAGCGTCGTCAGTTCGCAAGCGGGAGACAGTATCATCTACTCGACTCGGTGCCTTAGCAAGCAAAACTTCGACTATACTGTCAAGTAATTCGCAGTACTAGACCCCTGTGATTTCTCCTCGGGGAGCTGGCTGTCGTTTAAATAGTCGAGGTCTAGTAAGTCGCTATGGAAAGCTGGTTCCAAAACTGAGTCGCTACTAGTCATGCGGTCCAAGCAATAGCTCGTCCACCAAACTCGCTTTCGGTGTTCACATCCGTATACGGGAAAATATGCAGTGCAGGTATACAAAGCCCTAAAAGGTTGAACAGACGAATGCTCATGCCAGCAAAAGTAGAGGATATTTTTGGGACAATTGAGTGAGTAGTAGTAAAAAATCCGATTTATGTTAGCGGATATATGGGATTCTGGGATTCTGGTATATTGCAGTAAAATACCAATTAGCCAGGGAGGAATTACAGGAAATTTGAGTGCTTCGACATGGTCTATCTTTGGCTCTTCATGGGGAATCCTCAGCAATCTTAAGCCTTGTTAAAATAGTTCATGATTCTAGAGGGTGTCGCTTGATCGGCTCCTGTTTTTGCTGTTTCAGCACGACCTGAACCAACCTCGTCGAGGAGAAGCGCTAGGTCCCTGTAGGTATTGTATGGTCTCCCAAGCACGAGGATTACTAAAAGTCGGCATGGCCACGTACGATCAGATGCCTGAGACAAAGGAAAGTATAGGTCAAGTCCGGTCGGTCTCGGAAAGATTTGCGAAACCAATGATATCCGCACATGTAAATCTTTCGAACTGACTTAATAGATGAATGGTATATGGGTAGGGTAGGTGCACTTAGAGTCTGTATCTAATTAGGCCTATGTTTACGTTCTATGGAGGATCTTACGTATCTCATCGAGTTCTAGACATGCGTAGCTGTGCTGAGGATAACATCCCCCAAGATCAGCGCAGATTGTTGAAGAAGCGTTATCATGCGCGCTCTCTGAGTCAGTATTTGAGGATGAATGATGAGAACACAGCTCTCTAAACTTCTGCGTAAATTTTTTTGGCGCTCGAGTTCTTCACCGATGTATCAGCGGGGGCAGGTGTCCTGGCTTCTGAGCTGTTGACTGCATGTGTCTTAGGAATTTTATTTCATTCTTTGGCATGCTTTAATCCTGCCCCGAGCCTTCTCAGGTAGCTCTCAGGCATCGTTGAGGTACGATCGCGCACACGGTAGGAGTATTCATTGTCGGTTGATTGACAGTATTTGCAGGGTTGCTCTTTTCCCAGAGATGGCCACTCGAGCGGCATAGAAATGAAGATGAAGACATTCTTATTTCTAGTACATTTCACCTTCTACCTATAACAGCAACGACAGTTAATGCCGTTCCTATTGTTGAAGCAATAGAAGCTGCAGTAGAAGCTGCAGTAGGAGCTGCAGTAGGAGCAGGAGGAGTAGTCGTTCAATTAGGAACATAGTTTCTAATTAGGAACATAGTTGTTGCAGTTGGTGGGACAACATTGAAGAATGTGCTTAGTATTCTAATCCTCAGTCGCGTTAACTTATCGTCGCATAACAATTCTCAACTCTCCACTCCAACACAGGCACCCAATTAATCTGCTTTCAAGATCATCTATTCATTGCAATTGTCCCAAATCAAATGCTACAATCCCACGTCGATGACGGGCGATAAAGCAATCAAAGGCGACAGGCCCAAAACCATCAGCACCCCACCCAGCAACCTTTTCGACCTTCCTCCTTCTCCTCCACCAACTGATATAAAAGTGCGGGATTCTACCAATATCCCTGTGCTAAATCCTTTCCAGTTGAGCTTTCTCCGTGCACTCAATGTACCTCCAAGTTCCCAGTTGCACCTCTCCTTTACGATATCGAAAGGTGCATATGCACGAGCAACAAAGCAGTTGGCTGCATCTGAGCCAGCAGTCTGGGCTTATGTCCAGGATAAGCTGAGGTGCGTATCCCGCTACTTCTCTACCATTCAGCACAATAGACTAACTCTGCGTATACAGGCACGACCTAATAAACGATTACCTTATCATCTTCCGCATGCCCACTCTCGTCCACGAATTCGTTTCTCGCAAAGTCGCCGACACCATCCACGATCGCCTACGCCTTATCCTATCCTCCCCTTCAATAAACTCCGATACAAGACGCCTCATCCAAGCAATAACGAGTTTAGGTTCAGCTCGTGTCAAGTTCACGAAAACCTGGCATCGTGAGCCAGACCAGCAGTTCAAGATCAAAAGCTTGCGGTATCCGGGCGTTATCCTGGAATCGGCACATAGCCAACGAAGCAACAGTTTGGCTAAAGCCGCGGACGATTATGTCGTTGAAAGCTGGGGCGCCGTCCAACTCGTGATTGGCATCGAAACAGATCCGAATTCCAAAAATGTCTACCTCAGCACTTGGGCGCCAAATTTGGAGACAGATGGAGAGGAGAAGGTATTGAGCAGTGAAAAAACAACCGGTTCGGATCTTGTTCGCGATGAAAAAGGCAATAATATGCAAGGAGAGCTGACCGTGAACCTCGGCCATTTAGAAGGAGAACAAGAGCAGGAGCTTCAAGACCAAGCTGCGGAGGCCGGGGAAGAAGAGATGGACGCAGAGACTCATAACATAAGGAAGAGAAAACGAGACAGCAGCAGTGAAGAGCGATTGTTAAGCGCCGATGAGAAAGATTGGATGCGTAGGGAGGGAAAGGCTGTAAAAAAGACAGAAGCCGCAGACAAGGACTATCCTGGATAGAAGTCATTTCGTATATTTATATGGCATCTTCCAATTCACTGCACCTGAAGTTCCGGAATTCAGCGTCCGATGGATTCTCGGCGCTTATCAAAGACCGTCACCCAATTGTTAATACGAGGGGTCTGACTACCTACAAGAGCTACAGAACTTGGCAACATCGTTGGTTTGGGACTTCAAAGGTTGAAGTTGGCAGTGAAGATCGCTTTAAAGAGCAGATATACTACTGGCTTCTACTCGCTCAATTTTTCAGCTTCTCAAGTTTGTAGATGCCCTTCCCTCCCGAAAATTCTGCACCAATCATCTTTGCTATTCTTGCTATCGTTTCTGTTGACATCTCGCCCACGACAAGAAAAGAATTTCTCTGGAGATGGACATTTTGAATGATTATGGGTCCATCAGATGAGATGAAGATCATAATATCACAATCCAAAGTGAGATTGTTAAGCTTATTCGAGTGCTGAAGTACGAAGGCGTAACGGTCGCTTGGACGCGCCAGTGAGTGCCAACGAAAGAATCGAACTTTGACAGTGTTGAATATAAGTTCATTTGTGGTTGTCCCACGAAAGGACCTTGTGTGGCCCATCATACTCCAATTTTTCATATCTCAAGGATTTCCAGATGATAAGGCAATGACATCCGAGTCATTGATAGCGAAATTTTCACCTAAGTTTGACAAGCCTGGCGAATTGTTAGACGACTATTCAAAAGACTCAGTTTCACCTACTCATTTTCAATCTCAAGAGAATAAAGGAAGGTATCTGACTATTCGTCCTGAGATCTTGATCTCTCTTACATTTGTATTTCTCCTGGACTAAACAGGGGTGGTGCTACAATTGACGCTGGTAAAAGTCCCGATGTAGGCGCCAGAGAAAGCTATCCGCGCGCTAACAGAGACCTGCAGGCGTGTTGAAGGATTGAGAATGGGAAATTAAGTTCTCCGTCTCCATTTCAAATCTCCTTTTATTATTTCTTATCACATCACATCACATCACACCAAATCAAACCCCGCCAAACGCCCAACGCCTTGTCTACACCTTCCCAACCCAAACCCAACCACAAACCCCAAAAACCAAAACTGATACCATCCAGTTCTCTTAGGCTGACCCAAACCAACAACCTACCCACGTCCCAACCCACCCCCTCTCACCCAGTCCGCGATCTCCCTTCCCCCGGCCCTCACCCCTCCTATCTCCCCCCCACCCCCAAACACACCACCACCATACCCAGCAGCCCAAGCCCTCCCTGCCACGGATCATGCGGTCAATACATACCTCCCCTATTAATACTAGCCCTGTGGAAGTGGTAGAGTGCTGTGATTTGGATGCTACATCCCTACTCTCGTTCCCCACGCTATCCCTGCTGTGGTTGTGGTAGTATGTCCAGCGGTCTAGGGTGTGAGCGCTGGTGTTGGTGTTGGTGTTGGTGCTGGGGGTGTTTGCGATGTTATGGTTGAGTTGTTAGAAGCAGAGAAAGGAGGCGTAAGGTGCGGTGTGTGCGAGGGGCGTTTCTTGAAAAGTCCCATACCAAGATAAGACGACCAGCAATTCCGCCACTATTGCGACTCTTCGATAGCTTGGGTTTGATTATGCCCGTAATCTTCTTGGCTGGACTGGAGGATTTGGGAGCGGTGGGAGGCTTTCGTTTGGCGACGAGGGAGGAGGTGCTGTCGAAGTCGTTTTGTCAGGCTGGCGGAGACGAGATTGTGACTGTTTCCAACTCGCAATTGTCCTGTATGCAATCATCAATTTGCGCCATCCTTCGTACCCCGTAAGCTTTCCCAGATTACGGTCTCCTAGCCCTCACGTGCTGGCCAAAAATTGTCGCCTCCGCTTTCTTCGCTCGTACAAAAGAATTTCTTCCTATAGAGGCGGTATATGAGAAAAAAAGGCATTAAAGGTTCTGGCGCCAAGAAAGAGGAAATCCAGGATGTTACGAAAATGGAGAAAAGGTATGCTGAGCTTATTCAAGCTAGAAGGTATCGCAGGAGCAGATTCTCTAAGATTACAATTCAAAACGCATTTCCTAGAAGACGAAAATGAGTATCCTGAAGCATTTTGCTAAGAATCCTACAAGCTTAGAAGGAAGACTTCTATTCGCTGTCCCAAAGAGTCAGTTATCAAACCAATTGCGATGCATCGAACAAATCCAAACTCAGAGTGTAGATAATTAGAAGCAGCATCTAATCTACTCAATAGCACAGACGCACAGTTTCGAAGAGAGTTCCGCTTTGATATTGCTCTGGTTAACAATCTTCCTATTGCCTTGATCTTCCTCCCCGCTGCCGACATCCTAACCTTTACTGTTGAAGGACGAGTCTCCTTGGAGACAATAGGACCAGATACCGTTGCCGAACTTATGCGAGTGTGGAACCAGAACAGCGTGAACGAGCTGAGTCGGGGAAGAGTACTCCTATTGAAGACTGTGATATATTTGGGTGTGAAGAGGTTATGGATTTAAGTTTTCGGGCTTGCAAGTTGCAGGTCCAAATTACTGTGAAAGGACAATACCAAAATCCGAGTGATCTAATGAAAAAATATTGGAACTTGGCTTCGTACATTTGGCAGAAGGTTATCGTCATATGCGAAACCTGTATCGTTTTTTTTTTAATTTGCCGAGAGCCCCATCAAAATTAGCGAATCTTCAAAAAGTGCAAAATAAGAACCAGATTTGTAGAATCAACCTCACTGCCCCCCCAGTGCTTCATATATAGTATATTCAATGATTTATATGTAGTATATTCAGTGCTCCATATGTGGCCCATTCAGTGCCTCATATGTGACTCATTCAGTGCCTCATAAATGATCTATTCAGTGCTTCATATGTGACAGAACAGGTCACATATGAAGCATCGGATATACTACATATGAAGCACTGGGTAGGTCACATATGAAGCATTGAATATACTACATATGGAGCATTGGATATACTACATATGGAGCATTGGATATACTACATATGAAGAACTGGGTAGATCACATATGGAGCGTTGAATATACTACGTATGAAGCACTGAATAGGCTACATATGGAGCACTGGATAGGCCACATATGGAGCACTGGATAGGCCACATATGAAGCACTGGGTAGGCCACATATGGAGCACTGGATAGGTCACATATGGAGCACTGGATAGGCCACATAAGAGGCACTGGATAGACCACATAAGAGGCACTGGATAGGCCACATAAGAGGCACTGGATATACTGCATTTAATATACTACATATGAAGCATCGGGGGGGCAGTGGGGTTGATTTTACAAATCTGGTTCTTATTTTGCACTTGTCACTAATTTTGATGGGGCTCTCGGCAAATCCTAAAAAAACGATACAGGTTTCGCATATGACGATAAATGAGGTCAGACAGACGTAACATTTATGCAACAAAGCAGCCATTCCAAACCCTCACCTCACCGTCTGCCTCAAATACTCTGGAAGTATGCGATGCGCGAAGTCAATACCATTGGCCATTATATGGGCGATGGGTCGCGCGCCCAGGTCCATGCCGCAATTGTTGGAGAGGAACACGTCGCGCTGAAAATCGTATGTGCATGCTCTCCTGTTGACGTTCCGCTGTGTACTAAGTGCATGGTGTTCCAGTACCGTGAAAAGGCTTTCTTTAAACAAGAAAAGGAAGCTTACGAGCATCTTCTCCGAAGCAAACCATCTCCATCTCTCAAGCTGCCCCGATACTTCGGCACCTTCGCCCTCACCGAATCTGTTTTATCAACCTTCGAATTTCAACACAGTCGAATTGACAAACGACAACATGTTGGCCCTTGCACTCCCTACAAAGTGGCACTTGGATTTGAGAAGTTCAGCGGAGTTGGCCTTCACACTATTATCAACGACCTAAAAGATACGTCTCTTGCCAAATTTGAAAAGGACCTATCCAAAACCATACGAGCGCTTCACGATATTGGCATATGCCACCGAGATCTCAAGGCCGATAACGTCTTGTTGGACCCTACTATGCTAGAAGATAATCAACAAGTCACAATGGAGTACATGGTGATCGACCTCAGTGAAGCTGCTCTGAAACATAAAACTTCCGAGCATTGTTGGAGAAAATTGCAGAAGCTTGACTCAAGTTACATGCGAGGAATGTTTTCGGATGCTCGGGCAGCGAAGGTGCGGCTGAACGGAATTTATCTCTCGTGTTGTTTGTACGTTGGGCTGACTTCTATGAACCATCTAGGCTGTTAGGTTAGGATTCCAAACACTTTCCAATATCTTACCTTCGAACCCAAACCTCAATAAAGATGTAGCCAAACAACCCGCGATAGACGTAGAGACACAATTGGAACTCTCTCGTTTGCTCAAAGTTGCATATTCAGCGCCGAAAATTTCGTCCCTTGTGGACGAAATTCTTCAGGCGACCACTTCTTTGGTACCGGAACTGTGTTCGGCTGTGGTCAAAATCCTTCATAATCGTGGGCGGTCGTCTGAGGCGCTTGCTTTACTGGAGGAACAATTTACGAATACTATAACCCAAAATGGCCGGTGTCCTCAGCTCAGTCGTCAGAAGGGCCTCATACTACAATCCTTGGGATCGGAAAGGCGTGACGCAGCACAAGCCTTCGAGTTCGCTATTGCTCAGTTCAGTGAGCAACTTGGACCACTCGATGACGCTACTCTCTCTACTCGACGGGAATATGCCCTCTTCCGAGCGAGAATTGGTGACCGCAATATAGCGACAAAGATTCTCAAAGATATTTTAGCGACATTGGCCAGCCACAAAGTCTACACGCGAAAGCAGGCTCGGATCATCGATACATGCTCGAAGGATATCAAAAGCTTTTCAGCCTTCAAAGCTCCGGATTCTTCCATTTTGGCCAACGATCACTAACACCTCACACCAAGCTCGAAGAGGAAATTTTCTTCTGATACAGACTCTGGTATTGATCTTCGGTCACCGAAGCGGTTGCATTGTAATTCAAATCGCGAACAATCGAGGTAAGAGAAAAATGCCTTTTGTGAAGATGAGCTCCTAACTTAGAGAAAGCAGGTCGGAAACAAACGATGCAGATCCGGCAAAATTCCAAACCTCCCCCCCTTCTTCCAAACCAATGCAAAACTCGTCCGCGCCGAGGACGTAGTCCTTAGGTAGGGGCAATCGCTCTCTAATACCAGTATCACATGGCCAATTTGTTCCGAATCAGTCAATCCTGGCAAGGGGAATCCGAAATTAACAATGCGTCACAACGGGGAAAAAGAAGCTGGGAAACACAATGGGACGGAGGACGAGGATGGACAGGGAGCCGTGCTCTTAACGTTTGCAAAGTCGTGAAGGACCACTCTCTAAGCACGCATCACATGGGAACAAGTTCACACGCCTGCGCTCGCAAGCTGAGCAAGATGGGAAAACGATGGCAGAAACCCGTTCTCCGACAATGGATGCTTGAGTTATGAACAAGGTCCAAAGCTTGATGATGCTTTGCGTTATATGCGAGCGCCATGACTGCTTCGTACACTTTGGCACCCTTCGACATATCACGCACGCACTTTTGAGGATTCTCGATGCAAGAAGGGGGACATTGGGTTAGATGTACAGCAGGAAGTACAATGCGACGTAGTTCGTAGACTGAAAAGATATATTTACTGCTTACAATCTTTGTTCCCTTTGGAAGCGTGTACCTATTTCGTGAAGCTGTATACTGTCCTTGCCATTCCTCTTTCCTTTACAAACCTTTGAACTGATCATATACCAAAACTCTGCTATTAGAGGTTGCTATTTGACGAGGGAAATTTTATCAATGAGGAATCCCTTAATGTCCTTCTGGCTCTCCGAAGTCGTTTCCTTACGCAACTGGTCTGCATGCTCATAGCCTTGAGCGCATATTTCCGTGGCGTTGTCCAATATCAGTTCCCACAACATGATCGCCCTTCAAGCCAAGACAGCGACTAGGCTCTGGTACCCCCTCTCCAACCATCTGATATTCCTCTCCAACCTTTACGCTTGTTTCCGGAAAAATCCTTAAAATTTCCCTTGCCAAGCCCGATTAATCCACATTGATAAAGTCTCTGCTTTCACCCATCCGAGCGGTTCCTAGATTCCTACTTCAAGAAGACCAATGCTAAGGTTATACAACGTCATGTGTTGTGATATCCTTCGGGCTCCCCTGTCCCTGGAGCTGGTTGGGATGCTGAAAGATTTCGTGGTCGCATTTATGCAGTTCCTTGTCTCGTTTCTCATGTCTTTTGACTGCTGTGGTCTCGTGTATTAGACCAGAGGCCAGGTACGAGTCGTCAATATCCCGTATGATATCTGTAGCCGGGTCTAGGCAGTTCAGTGCTGCAGCCAGTTTCCCAATACCAGACATTATGCTCTGGAAGTCAGTGGTCCCTAGGATCGTCTTGAGGGAGACTCTCCCGCTAGTAAAGATGATCTCTTCATCGCTGTAGTGTAGGGGTTGAAAGGAGACGTCGCCCCGACGTGTAACTATAGCAACAAGATTGTCTGGAGTTTGTAGCAGCATATCCTTGGCCCGCGTCTGCTTGCAGGAACTCCCGTGCTTGCAGGAACTCTTGTAACCGATTGTTGGACCTTACTACTAGAGGCAGTTGGGACTTTCATCGCACGCCCTGGTTCAATTTCATGGAGGAACAGGGTCAAAGAGGTGCATTACAAGCACTGTTCGAACATTTCCCCTTGAATACTGTCGCCCCTCCCGCCGGTACCAACTACGAAACGTAAACGGAACAACGACATCGACATACGCTTTGCGTTGAAGAAGCAGCGCACTCAGCACGATCAATTATATATCTCCGCCACCCCCTCCGCACGATTCAAAGACGTTCAGGTAACAACTATCAGTGGAGTGTGGCACCTAGACCAGCCTAGGACGAATAGCTTTAGAGGGAGAAATTCGCCACAGCGGCCCGGGTTACGATATTTGCGCCGGAACATCCTGTTTCCTGTACCGTGATCGCTCTTGGATTCTGGTGATACTGCGAGTACGAAGGTGACAGTAGT
>JAABUT010000329.1_pt1 | contig 83447 bp, 70 predicted proteins | sample 5559281 | NCBI WGS metagenome assembly JAABUT01 (sample SAMN10711880, study PRJNA513359) | rock metagenome | isolation source: Antarctica rocks | place: Antarctica: Victoria Land, Ricker Hills nord | collected 2016-01-04 | reverse complement strand
CTTTCGTACTTAGACATGGCGTAGGCATTATCTTTTGGTGTTTCTTCCAGGTGATGGTTTTCGTTGATCAGTTCGCCGGGTTTTCCTTCGCCCACAGCCGCAATCGAACTTACGTGTAGCAAGCGGATGCCTTTTTCCACACAAAGATTAACCAGATTGGCCGTGCCTTCCACATTATTTTGAATGAGTTTTTTTTTGTGGGAAGGATCAAAAGAAACCAAAGCCGCACAATGATAAACTTCGGTAACATCCTGCAATGCTTCTTTTAGGGCATCAATTTCAAGCAGGTCAGCTTCAACCCAAACAATTTTATGTTGATAAGGAAGCAGCATTTCCGGGATAATCGAACTTGTTCTTTTGGTGCAACGGATGCTGTTTTTATCGGCCAAAATTAGTTGCCGGCAAAGTTCCGAACCGAGAAAACCAGTTGCGCCGGTAATTAAAACCATAAAAAATTAAATATTATCACGCCAAACTTAAACAATTAGCACAGCGATAAAATTAGCGTTAAATTAAATTGGTGATATTCTTAAATCGAAAGTTTTTTTGTTCATTATAATACAATATAATTTTAAGCTCGCGCAGAAATCAAACAACGTGGCTAAATAATTGGTTTTCTGTTTTATAATCTTAAAATATGAAAACGATTTTAAAATCAGTAGCGTTATCGATATTCATTTTTGCAGCAACAGTATCGGTAAATGCACAAACTATTGTTCGTAAAAAACCAGTTGCGCCGCAGGCAGTTGCTATTCGTCCGCCAGCACCTTCGCCAAAACATGCTTGGGTAAGCGACGAATGGAAGCGCGATCCGAAGGGTTACGTTTGGAAAGGTGGCCACTGGGAAACGCCGCCCAGAGATAAAGCTTTTTTTGTTAAAGGACATTGGCGCCACGTGCCAAAAGGTTATGTGTGGGTGCCGGGCCACTGGAAATAATTGGATGCTGTTTTTACCGCACAAAAATTAGTTGTCGGCATAATTCGGAACCCAAAAAACCGGTTGTGCCGGTAACTAAAACTAGAAGCTGATTTCAGAAAAAATTTGACAAACTTAAGTATTCAGGTTTGATTAGTAATCCGGCGTAGGTTATCCGTTAAAATAGGAATTGCTAAAACTAACACTCCAATTTTAAGGGCATAAAAGAAGCATTGGAAAACCGGTAAAAGCCTTAAAATTTTTTATTCAAGGTTCTTCAAAACTTTTTTGCGGTAAGCCAGCGGGCTTTCGTTCAGTTTGGATTTAAAGGTTTTAAAAAAGTAGGAAACATCGGTAAAGCCACTCTCAAAACAAATTTCGGTTATCGGTTTCTCCGTTTGCAAAAGCTACTGCAAAGCGTAATTTAACCAGTATGCCGAAACCGTTTCCATAAATGTTTTTTGGGTGATCTTTTTATAGTATTTGCAAAAGGCGTTTGGCGACATATTGGCAACTTCAGCAATTTCATGCAAACTTATTTTCTGTTTAAAATGATCAATCAGATAACTTTGAACGGCATGTAAACGGTTGTTTTCATAAGCGGATTGCGCATGGACTAAAGCTTTTTTGTTCAAAATCTTGTATGTTTTGCTCAAAACCAGGTCATTTAAAATATCTAAAAAAGTTAAAAGCCGTTTAAAAGGTTCATCAATGGTACTGAGTTCCAGCATTTTGTGGATCACTTCCGAAGTATTGTTTCCCGTAGACTGAATGCCGAGCTGACTTTTTTCCAGTAGTTGCATCAGGTTCTGCATTTCATACTTGTTCCAAAAGTTATCGCCCAAAAAATCTTGTTTAAACTGGATCACAACAGAATACGCACTAATTTCATGGGTGATATTTGTTTCTGATTTCCAGCAATGCGGAAGGTTTGAACCCAGCAGCAGCAAATCCCCGGCATCAAACGAAGCCATGTGATCGCCTACAAAGCGGTTTCCTTTGCCTTTTAAAATTGCCGTCAGTTCAAACTCCGGGTGGAAATGAAAAGGTGCGGTAAACTCCAGCTCCTCAAAAACCCTCAAAGTATAAGAACTTTGCTGGTTTAAAGGCAAGGCTTCATAAGTTGGTTTAATCATAATTGTGTTTTTCTTTTATGCTGCCGGACGATTGATTTAAGTAAGTTTTTTATCATTTAATATTAAATTTTCAACGTTTAGTCTCAATATATAAGTTGTAAAAGAAATAAAAGGGATTGTTATTATGTTTGGTCCATGAATGTAAAAGAACCTGCGGCCGGCCTTTTAAAAACCAAGCAACACTTTGAAATTTTAGACGGACTTAGAGGAATTGCTGCTGTTGCGGTAGTGATCTTTCATTTTATGGAAATTGCCGTTCCGGATTATAGCAATAGTTTTATTGCACATGCTTATCTCGCCGTTGATTTCTTTTTCTGTTTATCCGGTTTCGTAATTGCTTACGCTTATGATAATAAACTGCAAAAAATAGGGATTGCATCATTTTTTAAGCTGAGGCTTATCCGCCTGCACCCACTGGTAATTATCGGTTCCGTTGTAGGTTTGCTGGCCTTTGTGTTTGATCCTTTCAGCAACCTTCACGAAGCCTATTCCGGCAAAATCCTGCTCCTGTTTATAACTTCCTGTCTGATGGTTCCTTACCCAATTGTGCATGAACGTTTTCTCAATCTTTTCCACCTCAACCCACCCATGTGGTCGTTGTTTTGGGAATACATTGCCAACATTGTTTATGCGCTGGTTTTGATTAAGTTGCGCAATAAAACACTGTGGCTTTTGGTAATAATTGCCGCGGTTTTCCTTTGTTATGAATCTCACAAAGCCGGCTACCTCGGTGTAGGATGGAGCGGTGATAGTTTTGCTGGCGGCGGCATAAGGGTTTTTTATTCTTTTTTAATCGGCATGTTGGTTTATCGTTCTAACTGGATTATCAAATCTCAACTTGGGTTTCTCTCAACAGGGATATTATTGGCACTTGCTTTTTTTGTTCCTTTCTCCGATAAGTTCAACCGGATAATAGACCCTTTGATTGTACTTTTTTACTTTCCTCTATTGGTTGCTTTGGGTGCAGGTGCCCGCTTAACTGCTGCATTTACTAAAATTTGCAAATTTTCAGGAGAAATCTCGTATCCGCTGTACATGATACATTATCCATTTATATGGCTGTTTATGAGTTATGTAGAGAAAAGAAAACCTGCCATGGCCCAAATGGAAATTGTGATGATAGTAGGTGTGGTTTTACTAATTGCACTGGCCTATTTTACTTTGATATTTTTAGACATTCCTATCCGAAGATATTTAAAAAATAAGATAACGCTTTAACCGGAGCGTGTTTAAATTTCTATCACATCCACCGGTAAGCCTGGAAGTAATGATTATAATGCTTCTTTTATGCCATAAATTTTGGTGCCGTATTTTTTTGTTTTTGGCTAAAGCCTTGTAGCCTGTCAACTTTATTCACGGCCTGAAGGTCGTGGCAATTAGAGCCTGTTTAAATTTCATTCAATTTATTTCTATGCTTCTTTTATCACCTAAAAATCAGTAAGCCTTATTAAATTTTTTGCGAAGCGTAGGATGCAAATACCAATTATTTAGGGCTAAAAGAAGCATTATTATTTTTTAGGTATAAATTTAAACAGGCTCTAAAACCCGGTAACCATCCTACTAAAATAGCCCCGTTTGATATCATTAGATATAAAGAAATGCAAAACAAGACGGCCAAATTGCCATGGCCTTCAGGCCGTGGACCGTAAATAATTTAGATATGGCTTTAGCCAAAATAACCGTAAAGAAATTTAAACAGGCTCTCGAACGCACATCAAGCATATTTCTGATGCTTCTTTTATCACCTAAAAACCCGTATCGCATTTTTACAAAATCAAGTTTTTAGGTGATAAAAGAAGCATCGCATTTTTTAAGCAAAAAATTCAGCTTCAAAAATTAATGCTGATGCGCCTTTTTATATTCATCGCTTTTGGATTTTTTGATCATTTCTGTGAGTAAATCTATTTCGCTTTGGTCATAAGGTTTAAAATCGCCGTGATACAAATCGTGCTGCCACATCTTTGGTTCCGGGTCGCCCGGGCGATGTCCCCAAGTTAGGTCCGTTTGCGTTTTACCATTTACCAATCCCCATAAATTGCAGCCCACTTTGTTGTCATAAAACACAGATAACACATCTTTTATGGTTGATCCAAACGGGCGGTTCATCCATTCGGTGTTGATAATCGGGCGGTTATATTGCTGCAAATCTTTAATTTGATCGGAAAGTACTTGTTTATTACCGTAATTATGAAAAGTAATCAAATCAGAACCATCCAAAATTAGCGCGTTCAAACGTGGGTTTTTATCAAAAATACCAATGCTTAAAGGCTGATCCGGATTGATAGTTCTGGCCCACACAATTACTTCTTTTAGCAATGGAAAACTGGCAGAGCCTAAGCCGCCGTTGGTTGGTTCGTTGTATAAATCCCAGAATAAAACCCGCTTGTCCGTTTTAAAACGGGTCATAATTGCTTTTACATATTTTTCCAATTTGGGCTGAGAAGATTGATCTATCACCATGCTGTGGCCCGGACTTGGCGACCAGGCCCAGGCGTACCATCCTTTTAACGGTTCCGGCTGCAGGCCAATCTGCGGGTCGCTTTTTATCCCGAAAGAACAATCATCAAAAAAAGCAGGTATAAATTTGATGTGATGCTTATCGCAAATCCGCATAAACGTATCTAAAGTTTTCAAAAAGTATTGCGGGTCGTCTTCATAAACGGCGTATTGCAGCACAGCCCGCAAAGAGTTCATTCCTGATTTTTCTGCCAAAGCAAGCTCTTTGTCAATCGAAGCTGCGTTGAATGTAGTTTTATCCCACATGGCGGTATAATTGATGGCATAAGCCGGGATATAATTAAAACCGCAATACCAGGGGTTTTCGTTGTACCATTTCCAAATTTTTTCTTCGGGCCAGCGTTGTGTCCGGGGCTGGCAAAAACTGTAATTAAAGGATAGGAGGAGGAGTAACAGAGCAGCTATTTTTTTCATCGTATTGGTTTGGTTTTAAGGTTTAGTATAACGGTTTGACAATAAATTCTTCATCCATAAATTAAGCTCCCACTGGTTAGAAAGAGGCGTTTGAGTGAATGGTGTAACCATCAAATAAGGTTCGGGACCGAATTCCGGACAAATAAATAAAGTTGGTGATTCGACTTTTTGGGAATGATCAATAATATCGTCCCACCATTTAAGGTGCTGGTTTAATGCAGTTTCCCATTCTGGTGCCCTTGCATCATTAACTTGCGGCCCCTGATCAAACCCAACCCTTGCATGGATATATTTTACATGAGGCAAAGTATTGGTGATTGTTTGCTGCTGGTCTTCCAGTAAACTTTCTGAAACCACACACCAATGCGAATAATCGGCCGTGATCTGCAAGTCAGGATACTTTAGTAAATAAGGCTGCAAACCGGCAGTATGAAAAGTAAACCTGCCCCGATGGGTTTCATGAACAATACGAACTCCTGTTTGATCTGTAATTTCAAAGGCTGCTTCAATTATCCGGCAATTCTCTTCAAAAGAAAAGTAATCTTTACCGGTATGGCTATTGATAAATTCAGGTTGTAATTCTGCCAAACGCAGGCAGTTGTTTTTGAACTTCAACAAGTAGTCGGAAAAGTTTTCCAATGCAGGAGGCAGCCATTGCTGGGCTATAAAAGTAAGTTGGTTTGCTTTGATGGATTTTACAAGTGCCAAACCTTTTTCCCCTGCCGGAACGTTGATCTCGGCACTATGATAGCCGGCTTTTAAAACCTGATCTGCAAAAGTCAAAAGATTATTTTCCTGTCCCCAAAACGGACAAACGAACTGGATATTCATAACCGGCTTATAAAACCAGCGGGTTTAAGGGTGATGCTGCTTTGCTGCCCGGTGCTAAAGAACTCAGCCATTGTTTACGGTCATTTTCCTGGTCTTTGTTTTTAGGCTTGGTAATAGTTGCACCATCGGCAAAGTAAATGATGGTCATTACTTCCCGTGTAATATTTTCGGAGGTATTTCCGGGCGCATTGTGCAGCGTCCAGCCATGATGAAAAGTTGCATCACCGGCGTTCATATAATCCGGCCTTGTGATCGGATATTTTTGCTCATCCACATATTGCTGAAGCAGTTTCTCCGAATGATCAGAAATAGCCACGTTTTCTACAAAGCCGGAATGCTGTGATCCGGATGCAAAAGTCAACATCCCCATTTCAACAGAAATATCAATCAGCGGCATCCACATGGTAATGGTATTGTTGGTATCCAAGGGCCAGTAATACTGGTCCTGGTGCCAAGGCGTTAAGCCTCCGCCCGGCTCTTTAAACAATGCCTGATCATGATAGATGCGCACATTATCAACCCCTAAAAGATCGGCTGCAATTTTGGCAAAACGCTTTGCAAGCGTAAATTTTTTCACCTGTTCATCAACAGCCCAAAGGTTCATCACCTGTAAAAAAGCTTTGCCGTAAGTATCCCGGTCTTCCAAGCTGCGTTTTTCGGTATTATAACGATAAGCGGCATCGTTGATCACTTTTCGATAAACTGCAGCTTCATCTGCATTCAAAATATCGCGGATTAAAACATGTCCGTTTTCCTGAAAATCCCGGATTTGCTGCTGGCTTACCGGTTTAAAATCATCCAGCTCTGGGAGTGTAGTTGCTGATAACATTATTTATTGAATTGGTTAGCTCAAACTAAACATAATTTTATCGGCATAAAAACAGTATTATTAGCCATATTGTGGAAGATATTATCCAAAAGAAAGCTTCAATCATGCTTTCATAATTAAATGGACTATAAGCAAATTATGATGATATGCGTTTGATGATGCTGTTTTTACAAGGTAAATTTTGGTATAACATATAAATTAAAATCAGAAATAATTACAACACAATCATAAAACTGAAAAATAAGTTAAATAACTGAAAAAATAGTTGTAAAACTGATTTATAAGTTATACATTTGGTTATGGAAGAATTAACCAAAACCGAAGAACGTGTAATGCAGATATTGTGGCGGCTTAAAAAGTGCTTCGTCAAAGACATTATTGATGCTTTGCCGGATGATCCGAAGCCGCCATACAATACCATTTCATCAGTTGTGCGCCTGCTGGAAAAAAAAGGTTACGTAGCTTTTAAAGCTTACGGCAAAACTTACGAATACTTTCCGGCAATCTCCAAAGCAGAATATCGCAAAGCTTCTTTTAAGAAGGTTTTTTCAGGATATTTTGATAATTCTGCCGAGTCACTTTTTTCATTTATGCTAAAAGAAGAAAAGCTGAGCGAAGACGATCTGAACAAGATCAAAGCTATTATCCATAAAAACGACGAAAAATGAAAGCTTTAATTTATCTGCTGCAAGTATCGGCCTGTACCGCTGTTTTTTATCTGTTTTATCGTTTGCTGCTTAGTCGGCTTACTTTTTTTACGATCAACCGGTGGTATTTGCTGGCTACCGTTTTCCTGAGTTTTATTATTCCGGTCTTAAATATTCCCGTTAATCCGCAGCAGCAACATATTGCGGTTGTGCAACAGGCGGTTTATATTAACACGCTGCAAACGGTGCCGGTAAATGTAACGGACGTAAACACGACTCAAATTGCAGAGCCAATAAACTGGATGCAATTGCTGAAGTTTTTTTATCTGATAGCTGTAATCGGATTGGCTTTTCATTTAATCATCACTTTAATTCTAATTTTTAAAAAGATTAAAAGCAAACAGTTAACTAAAGTTGGCCATGTAAATATCCTGCGTGGAAACAATAAACTCAATAATGGCTCCTTTTTCAACTATATTTTTTTGAACGATCAGGAACTTTCTGCGGATGAAATGCAGCAGATTATTGCGCACGAAATGCTGCACGTAAAATTGTACCATTCGGTTGACCGCCTGTTGTTAAAACTTGCGCAGATAATTTTATGGTTCAACCCATTTATCTATTTGTACGCCAAAGCAGTTGAAGAAAACCATGAATTTGAAGTGGATTGTGCGATGGCAAATTCCACCGATAAAAAACTGTATGCTGATCTGCTGCTGCATTTATCCGTAGCCGGGCAAGGTTTACTTTACCACAGTTTCAGTAAAATACCACTTAAAAAACGCATCATGATGTTATTTAACCAACCCTCAGCAAAAATGAAAAAAGTAATTTATGTATTGATCTTACCAGTGGTATTGATTAATTGTTTGGCTTTTGCAAAGCTAAAAAATGATAAAGCAGACAATAATTATATTAAAAAAGTAGAAAAATCAGGCAAAAGCCCGATGGTTTTAAAAGATCAGTTTTATACACGTTTAAGATTGAAAGACAAGAAAGGGGGATATTATGATAAAGTAATTGTTCAAACGAATAAACGTAACGGACGAAGTGCATCAGAAAATCTAAGCGTTAATGGTAAAGCTGTTTTTTTAATTGATAAGAAGCCTTATACCGAAGCGCAAATTAAAAGTATGCCAAGTTCATTTATTAATACATTGTTATTAGAAGGTATTTGGTTTGGTACAAAAAAACCTGCTGATTTAGCCAAGTACGACGCTATATTTATGTTGCACACCCAAAAAGATACTGATACTCTAAAATATCGCCAAAAACTTAAACGCACCCTGCAGCAAAACCAAGATTCAGAACATAATTTTAAAGTTACCAGTTTAACTTATCAAGCTTCTGAAAAAGTGATTGCGGCTTTAAAAAAGGATCAGCATAATTCTTATATTTCGGTGGGTAAAAGCATCAATATCAACACTTTAAAATCAGAACAAGGGCGTGTTTATAAGTTTCTTGCTGCCATGTTTCCTCATGTTGAAAAGAAAAATATTGTTTTTAATGTTGATACCACGCAGCAAAAAGGTTTTTGTACGATAAAAACAGTTGTGAAGCCATCGGTCTGATAAACTTCGCATGCTTCTTTTATGCCTGTAAAATTCAAATCTTTCTTTAAAATAACAGATATTTGAGCCAGAACTAAACTGCTTAAATGTCTTTGATTGATTTTTTTACGCCGGTTGATGCCGCGCGTTTATTACCGGAAAACACGATTTTGACTGGTCGCCTCGGAACGTGTATCCGGATTTTTACCGAATCTTTTCCTGACCTTGAAAACCAAAAACCTGATCTGGCCATCATCGGTGTGCAGGAAGACCGCAATGCCGACGGCAACACCGGCTGCGCGCTCGGCCCGGATTATATCCGCGAAAAACTTTACCATTTGTTTGAGGGAAGCAACAAGACAAAAATTGCCGATTTGGGCAATATCCGCCGCGGCGAAACGGTAATCGATACTTATGTTGCTGTAAAAACCGTGCTGGCCGAACTGATTAAAATGGATATTCTGCCGATTTTGATTGGCGGCAGCCAGGATCTAACGTACGCGCAATACCTGGCTTATGAAGTGCTGGAGCAGAAAGTTGATTTGGTGGTGGTGGATGCAAAACTGGATATGGAAGACGACAACTTTCAGGATAGTATCGAAACTACTTCCGCAGCTTTTCTCAACAAAATTTTTATGCACCAGCCGGATATGCTATTCAATTTCAGCAACTTAGGTTATCAAACGTACTTTGTAAACCAGGAGCGTTTGGCGATGATGGAAAAGCTGTTTTTCGATGCGCACCGTTTGGGCAATTTAAGCGGAAAAGTACAGCTGACCGAACCCGTGATCCGCAATGCCAGCATGATCAGTTTTGATGTTGGGGCCATTCGTTCTTCGGATGCGCAAGCCAATTTTAATGCCGGCCCAAATGGTTTTTATGGCGAAGAAGCCTGCCAGATTTGCCGTTATGCGGGTTTTAACGATAAGCTCAGTTCCATTGGTTTTTACGAATTTAACCCGGCTTACGATAGCAACGGGCAAACGGCAATGTTGCTGGCGCAGATGGTGTGGTACTTTATCGATGGCTTTTACAATCGGAAAAAAGATTTTCCGGTGCACCCGAAATCACAATATTTGATCTATAAAACGAGTTTAAAGCATGAAGAACATGAACTGGTTTTTGTAAAAAGCAAAAAGTCAGACCGTTGGTGGATGCAGATTCCGTATCCCTCGGCAGGTTCTAAAAACGAGCGTTTCCATTGGGTGCCATGCCATTATGACGATTATTTGTTGGCAGTTTCCGGAGAAATGCCCGATCTTTGGTGGCGCACTTATCAAAAATTAATCTGAAAAAATTTGCCAACATCAGCATACTTCTTTTACCACATAAAAATTGATATGAAAAAAATACTGTTTTTAATGCTGTCTGCTTCGCCTTTCTTGGCCAATGCACAAACAGCTGTTTATGATCTGAAAGGAAAAATCGGCACGCTGGGCCAGCCTGCAAAAGCGTTTTTGATCCATCGCGAAAAAGGACAAAATATGACGGATTCTGTTGCCCTGATAGCCGGAACTTTCGAGTTTAAAGGAAACCTCAGCGCAGCAACACAGGCACTTTTGCTGATTGACCATGCAGGGACCGGCCTTAATAGCTTGGGTAGAGGTGCCGATGTGCTGAATTTGTATCTCGAAAACGGGACTGTTATGGTTAACGGAAAAGATTCGGTAAAAACAGCAAAAATTACGGGTTCTAAGCTGAATGATGACAACGTAAAACTGGCCGCCGCTATTAAACCGGTGCTGGATAAAGCACAGGTTTTGAACAATCAATATCAGCAAGCTGCAGAAGCCGACCGGCCAAAATTAGCTGATAAATTTAAAGATTTGCAAGCTGAGCAGAAAGTGATTTTGAAAGCCTTTATCCAGCAGCATCCGGCTTCTTTTGTCAGCATGGATGCGTTGCGGTCTTTCGGCGGCCCGTCTCCGAGTTACAGCGAAGTGATGCCGCTTTTCAGCACTTTGGCCCCGGCTGTACAAAATAGCGATAACGGAAAAGATTATAAAACCTCCATAGAAAAGTTAAGATCAACTTCGGTAGGTTCTATCGCGCCGGATTTTACACAAAATGACCCGACAGGCAAACCGGTTAGCTTGTCATCCTTCAAAGGAAAATACGTTTTGCTTGATTTCTGGGCTTCCTGGTGCGGCCCGTGCCGGCAGGAAAATCCGAACGTTGTAAAAGCTTATAATCAGTACAAGAACAAAAACTTTACCGTTTTGAGTGTTTCTTTGGATAAACCCGAAGGCAAACAAGCCTGGTTGCAAGCTATAAAAGACGATAATCTGGCTTGGAACCATGTTTCAGACCTGAAATTTTGGAACAATGATGTAGCAAAACTATACGGCATTCAATCCATTCCAGGAAACTTTTTGATCGATCCAACCGGAAAAATTGTAGCTAAAGATTTGCGCGGTAATGATTTGGAGCAAACTTTGGCGCAAATGCTGAAGTAAGAAGGATTTTAGGTTGATAAAAGAAGCACCGGATTGATCATCAATCCGGTGCTTCTTTCTTGTAATGCTTCTTTTATCAGGTAAAAATTCAGATCAGGTCAAAACCAATATCTTTTCTGAAGTGCATCCCGTCGAAATAAATTCGGGCAGCGTCTAAAGTAGCTTGTTGCAAAGCATTAAACAGGGTATCCTGCAAACTTGTTACGGCCAAAACCCGCCCGCCGGAAGTTTTGACTTCTCCGTTTTCCAGCTTTGTGCCAGCCTGAAAAACGATGGAACCGCGAACATTTTCAATGCCGGTTATGGTTCTGTTTTTCAAATATTCCCCCGGATAACCGCCAGCTACGCACATCACGGTTGCTGCAATTTGGTTGGAAATTTTCAAGTTGATCTGATTCAGATTTCCTTCTGCAACAGCTTGTAAAATTTCTACCAAATCATTCTCAATCCGTGGTAAAACCGATTCCGTTTCCGGGTCGCCCATGCGGCAGTTGTATTCGATCACATAAGGTTCGCCGCCGCAATTCATCAACCCAATAAAAATGAAACCTTTGTACGGGAGATTATCTTGTTGCAAACCTTTCATCGTTGGGATCACAATGCGTTCTTCAACTTTAGCCATAAAAGCAGCATCTGCAAAAGGCACCGGCGAAACCGAACCCATTCCGCCCGTATTTAAACCCGTATCTCCTTCGCCAATGCGTTTGTAGTCTTTAGCTTCGGGCAAAATTTTATAATTTTTGCCATCGGTCAGCACAAAAACAGAAAGTTCAATGCCTTGCAAAAACTGTTCAACAACAACTTTAGAACTTGCCGCGCCAAATTTTGCATCTCGCAGCATTGCGGTTAATTCGTGTTGCGCTTCTTCCCAAGTAGTACAAATCAATACGCCTTTTCCGGCTGCCAAACCATCGGCTTTTAATACAATTGGCAAACCATGCGTGGCGAGATAAGCCAAACCTTCCTGCAAATTTTCGGGCGTAAAAGTTTTGGAAGCAGCTGTTGGAATACTGTTTTTAAACATGAATTCTTTGGAGAAATCCTTGCTGCCTTCCAGTTGTGCGGCTGCTTTTTGCGGGCCGATCACCGGAACGTTTTTGAGCAGCTCATCTGCCAGAAAAAAATCATGGATACCTTTTACCAGTGGTTCTTCCGGCCCAACCAGCACCAGATCAATGCTGTTTTTATGCACTATATTTTTGATCCCTTCAAAATCATTTACATTGAGGTCGATGTTTTGGCCATAAATACTAGTTCCGGCATTGCCGGGCGCAATAAATAATTGATCGCATTTCGGGCTTTGCGATAATTTCCAGGCAAAAGCACTTTCTCTTCCGCCGGAACCAAGGAGCAGGATATTCATGCGGTAAAGATAGAAGTTGGTTGTAGAAATGAAGGGGATTGCTGCTGAAACTTATTTAAACCAAGCTCTTACCCCTTCTGCCTGTTCAAAGCTTACACTTGGAAAATCTTCCAGGAAATCATAAATAGAAATTCCTTCTTACAGATGCCAAAATAAACTTTGTATCAGTACGCGTGTACCTTTAAAAACGGGTTTTCCAAACCGGATATTCGGATCAACGGTGATAAAATCGAAAAGCTTAGCCATCTTCAAATATAATCAAAACAGTTTAATTTCGACACCAAATTTAGGTTGATAAAAGAAGTACTATCAAAACCTGATGAGCGTTAAGCTAATGGCTGTAAAATTCGATCTAAATCCGTAATTTTACCTGCCATTATGGCTTTGATTACCACTGGCGTAATTGTTGCAAATGGAGTTTTTTATCTTAGAGATTAAATACATGTTGGGATTTATCAGTAAACTTTTCGGTAATAAATCGGAGAGAGATGTGAAAGGCATACAGCCTTTGGTAGAAAAAATAAAAGCAGAATTTGACAAGCTGGAGCAGATCAGTAATGATGGGTTGCGGGCAAAAACCATTGATTTCAAATCTCGGATCAGCAGTGGACTGGAAAAAACTGATGCACAAATTAAAGCAGCAAAAGAAGAAGCAGAAAACGATTTATCGATAGAAGTGAACCGTAAAGTGGAGCTTTATTCTGAAATCGACAAGCTGGAAAAAGACCGCAATAAAGAGCTGGAGGTAATTTTGATGGAGATTTTGCCGGAAGCTTTTGCGGTGGTAAAAGAAACCGCCCGCCGCCTGGCCAATAATAAAACTTTGGAAGTTACAGCAACAGATTTTGACCGGGAGCTGGCTGCTCATAAAAAGAATGTTTTAATTTCGGGCGATAAAGCCATTCACCATAACTCCTGGCTGGCAGCTGGAAACGAAGTTACCTGGAACATGGTGCATTACGATGTGCAGTTAATTGGTGGTGTAGTTTTGCATGAGGGGAAAATTGCTGAAATGGCAACCGGTGAAGGTAAAACGTTGGTGGCAACTTTGCCTGCTTACCTGAATGCGCTGGCTGGGCAAGGTGTACATATCGTTACAGTAAATGATTATTTGGCGCGAAGAGATAGCGAATGGATGGGTCCATTATATGAGTTTCATGGTTTATCGGTGGATTGTATTGACCGGCACGAGCCAAACTCTGAAGAACGTAGAAACGCTTATTTAGCCGATATTACTTTCGGAACAAATAATGAGTTTGGCTTTGATTACCTGCGTGACAACATGACACGCAGCCCGGAAGAATTAGTGCAGCGCAAACTGCATTATGCCATGGTGGATGAGGTGGATTCGGTTTTGATTGACGATGCCCGTACACCGCTGATTATTTCCGGCCCGGTTCCGCGCGGAGATGAGCACGAGTTTTATGATCTGAAACCACGCATTGAGCGTTTGGTAAATGCACAAAAAAGTTTGGTAAATGCTAAATTAAATGAAGCAAAAAAACAGATAGCCGAAGGTAAAACAGGCGTAGAAGAAGGTGGTTTGGCCTTACTTCGCGCGCATCGTGGTTTGCCCAAAAATAAAGCTTTGATTAAGTTTTTGAGCGAGCAGAATATTAAACCGGTGCTCAATAAAACTGAAAACTACTACATGCAAGACCAGAATAAAGAAATGCCGAAAGTGGATACGGAGCTTTATTTTGTGATCGATGAAAAAAATAATCAGGTAGAATTAACCGAAAAAGGTATCGAGCTGATCACCACTTCAGGCGAAGACCCGCACTTTTTTGTGATGCCGGATGTGGGGACAGAAGTTGCCGATATTGAAAAATCTAGTTTATCTCCAGAAGAAAAAGTTGCCAAAAAAGATGAGCTGATGCGGGATTTCTCGATCAAATCAGAGCGTATCCATTCGGTAAATCAATTACTGAAAGCTTATACTTTGTTTGAACGCGATACTGAATATATTTTGGATGACGGCAAAGTAAAAATTGTGGATGAACAAACCGGCCGTGTGCTGGATGGCCGCCGTTATTCTGATGGTTTGCACCAGGCGATTGAAGCCAAAGAAAATGTAAAAGTGGAAGATGCATCTCAAACTTTTGCTACGGTTACGCTTCAAAATTACTTCCGGATGTACCACAAATTATGCGGTATGACGGGTACGGCTGTAACCGAAGCAGGCGAGTTCTGGGAAATTTATAAACTGGATGTGGTTGAAATCCCAACCAATACACCTGCAAGCCGTTCGGATCGCCAGGATTTGGTTTACCGGACCATGCGCGAAAAATACAATGCTGTTGCCGATGAAATTGTAGCTTTAACACAAGCCGGAAGGCCGGTTTTGGTAGGTACAACTTCGGTAGAAATCTCCGAATTACTGAGCCGGATGTTAAAATTGCGCGGCATCAAACACAACGTCCTCAACGCAAAACTGCACCAAAAAGAAGCAGATATTGTAGCGGAAGCTGGTAAAAAAAGTACGGTTACTATTGCAACAAATATGGCTGGCCGTGGTACGGATATTAAGTTGGGCGAAGGTGTAAAAGAAGTTGCCGGTTTGGCCATTGTTGGTACAGAACGCCATGAATCACGCCGGGTTGATAGGCAGTTGCGCGGTCGTTCCGGTCGTCAGGGTGATCCGGGTTCTTCCCAGTTTTTCGTTTCGCTGGAGGATGATCTGATGCGTTTGTTCGGTTCCGAAAGGATTTCCGGACTGATGGTGAAAATGGGTATTGAAGACGGCGAAGTAATCCAGCATTCTATGATCACCAAATCCATTGAGCGCGCACAGAAAAAAGTAGAAGAAAACAACTTCGGTATCCGCAAGCGTTTGCTGGAATACGATGATGTGATGAACTCGCAGCGTACCGTAATTTATACGCGCCGTAAAAATGCGTTGTTTGGAGAAAGGCTCGATGTCGATTTAAACAATACTATTTTTGATGTGGCAGAAGATGTGGTAACCGAATACAAGGATGCCAACAATTATGAAGGTTTCCAGCTGGAAATGATCCGTTTGTTTTCTGTCGATACAGAAATTACGGCAGATGAATTTGCCGGTAAAAATATTTCCGGTTTGGTAGAAAAAGCTTTCCATGAAATAACCGATTATTACAAACGGAAATCAGAAGCAATTGCCAAACAGGCTTATCCGGTTTTGAAAGATGTTTATGATACGCGTGGCAACATGATCGAAAACATCATTGTGCCATTTACAGATGGCGTTCATGGGATACAAGTTGCGGTTCCGTTGCAAAAAGCGATTGAAAATGATGGCCATGAAGTGTTGAAATCATTTGAAAAAAATGTGGTTCTGACTTTTATTGATGATGCCTGGAAAGAGCATTTGCGCGAAATGGACGAGTTGAAGCAATCGGTACAAAACGCTGTTTATGAGCAAAAAGACCCGTTGCTGGTTTATAAATTTGAAGCTTTTGAATTGTTCCGCCAGATGCTGACGAATGTGAACAAGGAAATTGTAAGTTTCTTGTTTAAAGGAGGTATTCCTGTTCAGCAACAACCGGAAGAAATCCGCGAAGCAAAACCGGAACCGAAACTGGATATGCGCCAGATGCGCATTACCAAACCGCAATTGGTGCACGAAACCAACGGTGTTCCTGATGAAGATACCCGTGAACTTCAAAAACCAATGCCGGTAAAAGCAGAGCAGAAAATTGGCCGTAATGATCCTTGCCCTTGCGGTAGCGGCAAAAAATACAAAAATTGTCACGGTGTTGGAGCCGCGTAAACGAGTTTCTAAACACACAATGGCTTCAGGAAATTTGTACGGTAAAAGAAGCATCCGAAAAAAGTTGATATTTCGGATGCTTCTTTTATCGATGTTTTTTCTGACTACAATGTCTTTTGCGCAAACACGCGGCCAGGTAGAAGTGATTAAAGATCCGCGGATTGATTCTATCATCGCCCATCGTTTGCTGCCAACAAACTCTGCCTTGGGAAAGATTGGAAACAATTCCGGCTACGGTTATCGCGTTCAGTTTTTTATCAGTCCGGACCGAAATGAAATCTATTCCAAGCAGGCTGCTTTCAATCAATTGTTCCCTGATTTGCGCACGTACATTATCTACCAGGAACCGAATTATAAAATTAAAGCAGGCGATTTCAGGACGCGGCTGGAGGCGCAAAAACTAATGCGTGATATCCGGCCGCAATTCCCGACGTTGTTCCTGGTTTCCGAAAAAATCAATCTCCCAAAATTGGAAACTACCGATGTTAAAAACTAAAATCCAGGAACTTGCTAAAAACATCCATCAGGATGTGATTGCCAACCGCAGACATTTGCACCAACATCCGGAGCTTTCTTTTCACGAAGAAAACACCTGTCAGTTTGTTGCTTCTAAATTGGATGAATTGGGGATTGCGTATAAACGCATGGCTGGAAACGGGTTGGTTGCTTTGTTAAAAGGCGAAAAACCGTCGGATCAGGTGGTTGCTTTGCGCGGAGATATGGATGCTTTGCCGATTTTGGAAGCGAACGATGTGTCATACAAATCGCAAAATCCGGGTGTTATGCACGCTTGCGGCCATGATGTGCACACATCGTCGCTGCTGGGAACGGCTCATATTTTAAATCAGTTAAAATCAGAATTTGGCGGAACAATTAAGTTTATTTTTCAGCCTGCGGAAGAAAAACTACCAGGTGGCGCAAGTTTAATGATTGCGGAAGGCGTACTGGAAAACCCCAAACCGCAAGCCGTTTTGGGCCAGCATGTGATGCCTTTAATTGATGCCGGAAAAGTAGGTTTTCGTGCCGGAAAATACATGGCTTCTACCGATGAAATTTATGTAACAGTAAAAGGAAAAGGTGGGCACGGTGCTCAGCCACAGCAAAATATCGACCCTATAATTATTACGGCGCATATTTTAACGGCTCTGCAACAGATAGTTAGCCGTTTTGCAGATCCGAAATTGCCCTCAGTTTTATCTTTTGGAAAAGTGATTGCAAACGGCGCAACCAACGTTATCCCAAATGAAGTTTATCTGGAAGGAACTTTCCGTACGATGGATGAAGTCTGGCGTAAAGAAGCACATATCCGCATGAAAAAAATGGCGGAAGGCATGGCAGAAAGTATGGGCGGAAGCTGTGATTTTGAAATCAGGAAAGGTTATCCTTTTTTGATCAACGAAGAAAAACTAACTGCCCATGTTCGTGCTTTTGCAGAAGATTATCTTGGAAAAGAAAACGTACTGGATTTAGATATTTGGATGGCTGCCGAAGATTTTGCTTATTATTCGCAAGTAGCTGATGCCTGTTTTTACCGTTTGGGAACCAGAAACGAAGCGCGCGGCATTACTTCGTCTGTGCATACGCCAACGTTTGATGTGGATGAAAGTTCGCTCGAAGTAAGTACCGGTTTGATGGCTTATCTGGCTTTGAAGCAGTTGGGAAATTAAGTTTGATACTTCTTTTATCGGTATAAAATTGGTTTTAAACTTTTGTCATTCCGACCCGCAGGGAGAAATCTTCTTCAAAGCAACTTGTATTATTCGATGAAGATTTCTCCCTGCGGGTCGAAATGACAAAATAGGTTTCATTTGATAAAAATGCTGGTCACATTTACAATCTTCCAACCATCGCTGCATTCATTCATAGTGATGTAATTAACGCGTGTAAAAATCGGATATTTCATCTCAACTTTAACTAAAGCATAATGCTCACGTGTTTCTAAAACAGCATAATTAGTTGTACAATTTTGCTGCACGCCACGCAAACTTTTCATTTGGCTAAGCACTTCTTTTTTGGTAGCTGCAAATATTTTGTCGCCGCTCATGATCCCAAAAGTTGCTTTGTCTGCAATAATATCTGTTAGGCCATCGCATATACCGCGGGCATCGGTATTAATAAAAGCATCAATAGAAAATTTTATACTTAATGCAGCACGGCATTTTGGTTTGTCCGCTTTTGCGCTTCCGATTAACAGTATCAAACTTAGGATAACTGAAGTGAATTTAATTGTTTTCATGATTTTATTTTTAAAAAGATTTATAGTGATAAATAGTATTTTACTTGGATAAAAATTGTGTCAATCTTGTAAATGATTTTTTACAATTAGGGGTGACAAAAGAAGCTTAGTTGTAAAACAGAGTTGATGAAATTCTCCTTAAAAAGTTTAAAAAGTTAATACTGATGTAATCATCAATATAAGATTCTATGTATGCGATCATATAGAACATATAAACTATATTTTCAACTTGGATCAACATGATGAACTGTTTTAATATTAGTTAATAATTGCGTCGGATAATATTGGCCAGCTTTGTAATTTCAACCGGGTTAATGCTGTATTTTAAAACAGTAACTAAACTGCTGTCCAGCATTCTTCGAACATCTTTTTTCGAACACTTCAAAACTTTGTGGTCATAGTTTTCCTGATAAAGTAATTGTTGCTCCTGGTTATAAAATTTAATAGTTTGTTTTTTTGGTAAATGGATATTGCTTTCGATTACCCAGAAACCATTGATCGGAGTTTGCAAATTTGTTTTTTGCTGAGCTTGTACAGCAGGTCCTACGCTTAGTAGAATAACGAATATTATTTTTTTCATTTTTTACATCTGTAATCCTTGTAGATTATGAATGTAAAGTTCCGTGATCCGGAAGCTGAATTAGCCCGTCATAAAACGGTATTTGGATAAGTATAACCACGTGATTTTAACAGGTAATTGTACGCAGCTAACCCATATGTAATTTTAATTTTTATTGGCTTTACACTAAGTTTTAATCCTTAATTTTACATCGGCTTATATCCAAGTATAATGAAGAAATGTATAGTGCTGATGCTGTTTTTAGGATGCTTTTTTAGTGCGTTTGCACAGCAGATCAATCGTTTTAATCCTGATACGGTTAAAACAATTGTAATAGATTCTGCAGTGGCAACCATACGCGGAAGGAGCGGTTTGAATGCACAGGATTTTATTGATCAGATTGTGCGTGATACCAGCTTTTACGAAGCTTTCCGAAACATGAAAAAGTATGCTTTTATTGCCGAGAACCGCGTTTATACTTATGATAAAAATGATAAAGTGGACGGGAAAATTTATCGAAAATTAAAACACAGCAACATTGCCGGAACACACAAAATCCAATATCTGGCCAAGCGTGACAGCGGACAAGTTTACAAGCGCAACGGTAAATATGAATTGTATACCACCGAAATGTTTGATTACATTTTTATGAATGCTTACAATTCTGACTTTGTAAAAGGCGGAGATTCGCCAAACTCCGGCGGTAAAAATCAATCTTATAAAGACAAGTTAAAAACATTGATCTTTAGTCCGGGCAGGCCGGTAAGCGGTATTCCTTTTATCAGTAAAAAAACCGAAATTTTCTCGCCGGAAATGCGGAACTTGTATCGTTATGATTTTGCAAAAGGTACTTACTTGGATTCTATTCCGGTTTATCGGTTCAAAGTAATCCAGCGTCCAAGTTTAAATCAAGATCAAAAAGACGAAGTGATGATCAAAGAACTGACTACTATTTTTGACCGGCGTAACTTTCAGATTTTAGGCCGGTACGTTGATATGAAATTCAAGAATATGGTAATGGATTTTAATGTGCAAATGAACATTGAACTTAATCGTTTTGACGGAGAATTATTGCCAACTAAAATCAGTTATCAGGGAAATTGGGATGTTCCTTTTCATAAAGAAGAACGTGCAAGTTTCCTGGTTTTGCACAAAGACTATCAGGTAGAAAAATGATGATTTATCAACTCAATTTTTTCTCCATCAACCAATCTTGTTGTAAATCTTTTCCTAATTTAAATTGCAAGATACCGGTCTTTACAAATCCCCAATTGTGATAAAAATTAATGGCTTTCTGGTTATTTTCCCAAACGCCCAATATCAGTTTTTGAGCCTGACGGTTCAAAGCAAAATCAATGGCAAACTGTATTAACGTTGCGCCAACTTTTTGATTATGATAAGTTTTGGCAACATACAATCTGGAAAGTTCTGCTGATTTTATACCTGTAAAAGAAGCATCAGCCGGATTCAAAATTAATTTCATACAACCAATGGGCATACTGTTTTTATAGGCATAAAAACAGTATGCATTCGGATCTGATAATTCCTGATTGATCTTTTCAACGCTAAAACTTTCAGTTAAATATTGCGCCATGTCCTGCGGATCATTAAATTGAGCAAAAGTTTCTGCAAACAAATCGGCACCCAATTTGGCAAAATCAGCAGCCTCTTCTGGTTTTACTTTGCGGATAGTAATCTCTGGGTTCATATTCTATTTTTTTGTCATGCCGGATTTATTTCGGCATCCCATCAGAAAGATAATAGTTAGACTTGTATAATGAGATGCTGAAACGAGTTCAGCATGACAAGACACTATACAAAACTAAAACTCCGCATTTTTTGGGAAACGGGGAAAAGGGATCACATCGCGGATATTGCCCATACCAGTTACAAACTGCACCAAACGTTCAAAACCCAAACCAAACCCGGCGTGTTCGCAAGTGCCAAAACGGCGCGTATCCAAGTACCAATCCAGCTCTGCTTTCGGGATGTTCATTTCGTCCATGCGTTGTTCCAGTTTGTCCAAACGTTCTTCTCGCTGCGAACCGCCAACCATTTCGCCAATTCCGGGAAATAAAATATCCATTGCCCGAACGGTTTTTCGTCCGGCTGCGTCCGGCCCGTTCTGGCGCATATAAAAAGCTTTAATTTCTGCCGGATAATCGGTTAAAATCACCGGTTTTTTAAAGTGTTTTTCAACCAGATAACGTTCGTGTTCCGATTGCAAATCCGCGCCCCAGCCTTCAATCAAATAAGTAAATTTCTTCTTTTTGTTTTGAGAGGAGTTTTTCAGGATTTCAATCGCTTCGGTATAAGTCAGCCGCTCAAAATCCTGATCCAAACAAAACTGCAATTTCTCCAGCAAACCCAAATCCAGGCGTTCATTTTGCGGCTTTTGCTTTTCTTCTTCGGCCAAACGCTGCGCTAAAAACTCCAGGTCGTCCGCGTTTTTTTCCAATGCTTCTTTTATCACGTATTTTAACAAAGCTTCGGCCAGGTCCATGTTATCTTCCAGATCACAAAAAGCCATTTCCGGCTCGATCATCCAAAACTCGGCTAAATGGCGCGTGGTATTGGAGTTTTCTGCGCGGAAAGTTGGTCCGAAAGTATAAATATCGCTTAAAGCCATGGCACCTAATTCGCCTTCCAGCTGGCCGGAAACCGTTAAGTTGGTTGCTTTTCCGAAAAAATCTTCCTTGTAATCCACTTCTCCTTCTGCTGTTTTCGGCACATTATTTAAGTCGAAATTAGTAACGTGGAAAGTTTCGCCGGCACCTTCTGCATCCGAAGCAGTGATAATTGGTGTTTGCAGATTAACAAAGCCACGTTCCTGGAAAAACTGGTGCACAGCAAACGCCAGCGTATTCCTCACCCTAAAAACAGCACTGAACGTGTTGGTGCGGAAACGTAAATGTGCAATTTCGCGCAAAAATTCCAGGCTGTGTTTTTTGGGTTGAAGCGGATATTTCTCCGGATCGGAATCGCCCAGAATTTCTATCGATGCTGCTTTTACCTCTACTTTTTGGCCTTTCCCAAGCGAGGCAACCAATGTTCCGGTTATGCTGATGGCCGCGCCGGTAGTGATGCGTTTTAAAAGCGTTGGATCAGTGTTTTCAAAATCAACCACAATTTGCAGGTTTTGATTGGTCGAGCCATCATTCAGGGCAATAAACTGATTGTTGCGGAAAGTGCGCACCCAGCCTTTTATCGTGGTTTCAAATCCGGTTTCTCCGCTTTGCAAAAGCGACTTGATCTTTGTTCGCTGACTCATAAATACTCCTTTTTTGGAGCGGCGAAAATACGGTTTATTCAGCACAGATAATTTCCGGGCTTGTATTTTTAAACAGCAGTAAAATTGTAATCCGTGTAAACAAAAGTTTTTTGGCAGGGTTAGCAATTACAATCAGCATTAATTAATTTCTATATGAAAACTAAATTCAACATAAAAACAAGTTTTGTAAAAGGTAAAACCAAGTTTCATCTTTTTATGGGCGCACTAATGTTTGTATCCGCAAGTTTAGCATCCTGCAACAGCAACAATAATGGTGGGAAAACTACTGCCAGCCATGATACTTCGAGCGCGGTTAGCAATCGGGTAGATACAATGGGAAGCGGTAGCAAGCAGCCGTAATGGATTTAAACTGAAAATTGCCTGCTAAAAGAGCTGTCGTGAATATTCAAGGCGGCTCTTTTTGTTTAAAATTCTATCAAAAATGTAAAAACCATTTAATTACAAAGCGCGTAAATTTTACTATTGTTTAATATTCAAACTGCTTAATAAAAATCATGCGCAGACTTAAACAAATCATATATGCTTGTGTTGAAAGCAAACTTGTTACAACATTCAATTTTAATTATTTATGAAATTTTCAGCCACCCAACTTTTTAATTTAAAAACTGGTAAAGCCATGCTTTGCTCGTCTGTTTTTGCTATCGCGATAGCAGGTTTTTCCTTAACTGCTTGCAACAGCAACACTAAAACAGCCAGCACTACTGATAGCAGCAGCAGCACAACTGCAACTACAGATACTACTGCATCATCAGCCAAAAAATTAACGCCGAAAGGACCAAAACCAGTCTGGGCACCAAACATGGCACCGGAAATGCAGGTGGTGATTGAAAAACTGATGAGCTACGGTGATAAGCCAATTGCGACGTTAAGTGCGGTTGATGCCCGTAAAAACCATACGCCAACAGACGCAGTGATGGACGTGATGAAAGATAACAACATCCCGATGCCACCGATGAACGTGGACACGATGGGCAAAGAAATCCCATCTGTAGGCGGCAATATCCACATTCGTGTTTATACTCCTAAAACTAAAAAAGACAGTTACCCGGTAATTGTTTATTATCATGGCGGCGGTTTTGTAATTGCCAACATTGATGTTTACAATGCTTCTGCACAGGCCATGGCCGAGCAGGTTGGCGCAGTTGTGGTTTCGGTAGCTTACCGTTTGGCACCGGAGCATAAATTCCCAACGGCACATGATGATGCTTTTGCAGCTTATGCCTGGGTGGTAAAAAATGCGGCTTCCATCAAAGGTGACCCAAAAAAGATTGCTGTTTTGGGTGAAAGTGCTGGCGGAAACTTAGCTGTAGCAACTGCTATTGCAGCACGTGATAAAGGCATTATGCTGCCAACTCATATTGTGAGTGTTTACCCGATCGCACAGGCCGATACCACCACCGCGTCTTATGTAAAAAATGCAAACGATGTGCCTTTAAGCCGTGCCATGATGGTTTGGTTCACTAAAAAATATGTACGCACAATGGCTGATGCAAAAGACCCGCGCATTTCGCTTACCATGGCTAATTTAAAAGGTTTGCCAGCTACAACAATTATTACCGATGAGTACGATCCGTTGCAAAGTGATGGTATGATGCTGGCCGATAAAATGAAAGCAGCAGGCGTAACCGTAACCAGCAAAAATTATGATGGCGTAACCCACGAATTTTTTGGAATGGCAACCGTAGTTCCGCAAGCTAAAGAGGCACAGGCTTTTGCGGCAAGCGAACTTAAAAAAGCTTTTGGTATGTAATGAACACCAATTTTTAGGTGATAAAAAGAGCTGCCCTACATGAGTTAGGCGGCTCTTTTTATTTTCTGGCTAACAAATTATTCAAAATAATTGTGCGGTTTGTTACGGCAATAGTTTGGTTTTGTCGGAGTTTTAGAAATAATTTTTTACGCTGAATGACATGCTTCTTTTATCAGCCTAAATTTATAACGCTGATTTTAGGTTGATAAAAGAAGCATCCTTCAACACAAAACCTAATCCGGATTTCCGCGTAAAAACGCAACCAAACCAAAGCAATGGAAATCCAGAAAAAAGGCACTATTTCTTACCAGGAATTTATGGATGAACATTATCTTCCGGGCGTTCCTTTGGTGTTTAAAAATGCCTCCAGCGTTTGGAAAGCGAAGGGATTGTTTAGTCCGGATTGGTTCCGCAAAAACTACGGCGACCGCAAAACCGAAGTGCAGGGCCGCGAATATTCTATGCAGGAAATTATGGATCTGGTAGAAAACAGCACCGAAGAAAATCCATCACCTTATCCCTGCAAATACGATATTGGCGGACAATTACCAGAATTATTGCCTTTAATCAGCCCAATCGGGATGAATTATGCCAAGCCAAATTGGTTTGATGGCAAGCTGTTTAACCTGGGCAAATGGGGAAATGCGGTAGAGCTTTTTATTGGTGGCGCAGGAGGAAAATTTCCATATTTACACTTGGATTATTATCACTTAAATGCCTGGATTACACAGCTTTATGGTGATAAACAATTTACCGTTTTTCCGCGCGGACAAGAAAAATATCTGTATCCGGAGCCGGGAAATCCTTGGAAATCCGGATTAAATATTTTTGAACCTGATTACAATAAGTTTCCCGAATACAAAAAAGCCACGCCCATAACCTTTACCGTTCATGCCGGCGAAACATTATTTATTCCGTTTGGCTTATGGCACACCGCGTACTCGTTAACACCTACTATTTCAGTTGCTTTTGATCAGCTGAACAGTAAAAACTATCCCGAATTTTTAAAAGATGTGTGGACTTTCAAGAAGCAGGAAAGCACCATCAAAGCTATGGCGATGTACAGTTACGCCGTAATTGCCGGTTTGGGCTGTAAGATCATTGACTCGATGGCGGCTAAAAAAGCTTAGTTGATTTTGGATTGATACTGTTTTTATCAACCTTTTTTCTGCGTTGATCGCCCAAACAAATAAATAGAATCACAGTTTAGCAAGTCATGACTAAAAATGACCCAAAACCAAGTATTTCTATTTTGATGCCGGTGTACAATCAGGCCAGTTTCATCAGCCGTGCCATCCAAAGTTTACTCATCCAGGATTATCAAAATTGGGAACTGATCATCATCAACGATGGTTCTACCGATCATTTGGAAAGCATCGTTTCGGCTTATTTGGATCATCCGCAAATCATTTATCTCCAAAACAAAGAAAATAAAGGTTTGGGTGCAGCTTTGAACCAGGGTTTGGCAAAAGCGAGGTTTGATTTGATTGCTTATTTGCCTGCGGATGACGTTTATTACAACGATCACTTGCAATCTCTAATTAATAAACTGAACGAAAACCCGGAAAATGTGCTGGCTTTTTCAGGTATCCGCCATCATTATAACCGCTATGCCAACGGAAAATTAGAAGGTTTCTGGCTGCAATTGGTGCAATGCCTTCACAAAAAAACCAATGACCTTTGGATGGAACGGCAGGAGCTGGTTACCGATGATTTGAACCGCATGTTCTGGAATAAATTAGCCCTAAAAGGAGCATTTGCCGGAACCGGAAAAATTACCTGCGAGTGGGTTGATCATCCGCAGCAGCGATATAAAATTATCCAGGAACCGCTGGGCGGCATCAATCCGTACAAATTATATTATGGGGTGAAGCAACCGTTGCGCTATCATACCACGATGGGAAATCTAATTGATGAGGTTGGTTTTTATAAACCTTTTCGCCATCAAAATAAGGTTGATCCCAAAGGGTTAAAAATTGTAATTGTGGGCGAGTTGGCTTACAACGCCGAGCGGATTGTGGCTTTTGAAGAACAAGGCCACCAGCTTTACGGTTTGTGGATGCGCGATCCGTACTGGTACAACACGGTCGGCCCGCTGCCTTTTGGCAATGTGGAAGATATTGCATATGAGAACTGGCAGCAGCGCCTAACAGAGATCAAACCGGATGTAATTTATGCTTTATTAAACTGGCAAGCTGTGCCTTTCGCCCGCGAAATTATGCTGGCCGATACCGGAATCCCGTTTGTTTGGCATTTTAAAGAAGGCCCGCTGATTTGTATGGAGCATGGTTTATGGTCGGAATTGATTGATTTGCACACGCTTTCTGATGCGCAGATTTACTCCAGCCCGGAAATGCGCGACTGGTTTCTCCAATTTTTACCCGATAAAAACAGCATGACCATGATTTTGGATGGTGATTTGCCAAAGAAGGAATGGTTTAAACCGGAACAAACGCCGCTACTTTCAGACCAGGATGGCGAACTGCACACTGTTGTGCCTGGCAGGCCGATTGGCTTGCATCCGCAAAATGTGGTTGATTTGGCCGAACAAAAAATCCACTTGCATTTTTATGGTGATTTTACGCATGGCCAATGGAAAGAATGGATCATCAAAACCCAAAAAATGGCTCCGGGATTTTTGCACATCCACCCAAATGTAACGCAGGAAAATTGGGTAAAAGAATTTTCAGCTTACGATGCCGGCTGGCTGCATTTTTTTGAAAGTAGAAATGAAGGCGAAATAATGCGCGCCAATTGGGACGATCTCAATTATCCGGCGCGCATTGCCACGCTGGCGATGGCTGGTTTGCCGATGTTGCAGCGTGATAATTCCGGGCATATTGTGGCCATGCAATCGCTGGTAAAATCACTTGGTTTGGGTTTGTTTTTTAGTGATACCAAAGAACTCGGCCTGCAATTGGGCAACAAGCAAAAGATGCAGCAGATACGGCAAAATGTTTGGGAAAAACGGATGTTGTTTTGCTTTGATGAACATGTGCCCGAACTCGTTTCCTTCTTCAAAAAAGTAATGGCAGCAAAAAACCCTTCTGCCAAAATCACCCAAAAACCTGTGGTAAAAACAGCATTAAATAAAGTAACCAAATTCTAAAACCACTATAAAATCTGTTATGATCTTAAAAAGTACGTTCGAGCACAACCAGGAAATACCAACGTTATTTACCTGCATGTCTCAAAATATCAATCCGCCGCTTTTCTTTGAAGACGTTCCGGCAGGCACCAAAAGTTTGATTTTGGTTTTGGAAGATACCGATGCCACGCCAACGCCCTGGATCCACTGGCTGCTTTTCAACATCCCGCCAACGGTAAAAATGGTTAACCAAAATGAAATCCCGGAAGGAGCAACTGAAGGTTTGGCCAATAATAAAAGTTTTGGTTATGAAGGACCTTGCCCGAAATATTTTTCCGGCACGCATCATTATTTATTCAGTTTGGTGGCTTTGAATACTATTTTGGATATTCCGGCAGCATCTGACAAAACTGTGGTTTTTGAAAAAATGCAGGGACACATTCTGGCTACAGCGCAATTGGTCGGTTTGTGCAACGCTGATAAATTTAACCTGTAAAAACAGTATTGGTTTTGTCATGCCGAAATTTATTCGGCATCCCATCAGAAAGGCTTACATCCGGCTTGAGGGACCCTGAAACAAGTTCAGGATGACAAACTCTATAATTTATCATCAATCATGATCAAAAAAATAGCCGTTTTACGGGCAAACGCGCTGGGCGATTTTATCTTTATTTTGCCCGCACTGCAAGCTTTAAAAGACAGTTTCCCCGGCGTAGAAATTGTTTTGCTGGGAAAGCCCTGGCATCAGGAATATCTTAATAATCGTCCATCTAATGTGGATCGTGTGGTAGTTGTGCCGCCGTATCCGGGCGTTGGTGCTGCTTATGATTATCAGGTTGATGAAGCGCAACTCAATCAGTTTTTTGCCGAAATGCAGGCTGAAAACTTTGATCTGGCTTTTCAGTTTCATGGCGGCGGCAAAAATTCTAATCCGTTTATGCTTCGTTTAGGGGCGAAAAAAGTGATTGGTTTAAAGTCGCCGGTTGCGCCCGAAGTTGATGTTTCGGTGCCTTACGTTTTGTATCACAGCGAGCCGATGCGTTATCTGGAAATGGTGGCTTTGGCAGGCGCAAAAACTTTAAGTATTGAGCCGCACTGGGAAGCTGTGCCGGGCGATTTAACGGAATTAGAACAAGTTCTGCCAGATTGGAAAAATCAAAAACTGATCGTTATCCATTCCGGTGCAACGGATATGCGCCGCCGCTGGCCTGCAAAAAAGTTTGCCGCCGTGGCAGATGATTTGATTAAATCCGGTTTTACAATTGCCATTACCGGAACAGATTTTGAAAAAGAGGTGATAAAAGAAGTATGGGAAAACATCAGCCAAAAACAACACGCGTTTGATTTGTGCAACCAACTATCGCTGGCCGGGATGACGGGTTTATTGTCTGTTTCTAAACTCGTTATCGCCAATGATACTGGCCCGATCCATCTCGCCCGTGCTTTAAAAACGCCAACAGTTGGTATTTTTTGGTGTAGTAACGCCATCACCGGTGCGCCTTTTACGGTGATGCAAAACCGCACATTGATCTCATTTATGGTTGATTGCCCGATCTGCGGGCAGCGGGTAATCTCGCCCACAGCAATTTTTCCACCGAAGGGAGATTGTCATCACCAAACCTGTTTTGTGGAAGAAATTACGGTGAAACAAGTTTTAGATTCAGCGCAGGATTTATTGCTACAAACCGGAAACTGGCCGGAAAATGTTCCTGTTGAGCCGATAGATTTTGTAAATTTTTATTAAGATTGAAGGGCTGTCTTTGTCATTTCGACCAAAGGGAGAAATCTTCTTTCAACAAGTCGATCTCTTCAATTTTAGGCCGATAAAAGAAGCATGAATATTCAAAGAAGATATCTCCCTGAAATTGAGATGACAGAAAAAATCCGAATAACAGATAGAATTACTAACCTGCTTTTACCAGTTTCGCATCCTCATTAATCCGTTTAATCATGTTGGTAGTAGAATGGTCCGGCACTAACGGGATAAATGCAACCCGGCCACCAACTTCTTCCACAACTTTCGCTTCCGGCAAGTTTTGCATGTTGTAATCGCCGCCTTTAATATAATACTGCGGTTTTGCTGCGCGGATCAAAGCCGACGGCGTATCATCTTCCGCAGAACCGAAAGGCACAATATGATCGATAGAACTCAAGCCTGAAAGCACATAAATCCGGTCGGCCAACTCGTTAATCGGCCTTGTAGAACCTTTTAAACGGCGGATACTTTCGTCATTGTTCAAACCCACAATCAACACATCGCCGTAATTTTTAGACTGGTTGAGATAACTCACATGGCCGGAATGCAGGATATCAAAACAGCCGTTGGTAAACACCACATTTTTACCTTGCTGATGATAAAACTGGCACAATTCTTCCAGTTCCTGTGCGCCGGAAACGTATTTATCCTGCGTAGAGAAAAACGCTTTTAACTCATTCAAAAAGCAAGGTGCCGTAGCCGTTTTGCGGATGGCAACTGTTGCTGCAGCCGTCGCCAGTTCGGCCGCTTCTGCACTGCTTGCACCAGAACATTGCGCCAAAGTAAACGTACTGATAAAAGTATCGCCTGCGCCCACAACATGCGGATTATCAACCTCATGCGCCGGTGTGTGGTGGATGTATTCCCCTTTTTCAAAAAGCATACAGCCATCTTCATCCAAAGTTAAGGTGATATGTTCTGCGCCCGTCAACCGGTACAAAGTCGGGCCGTAATTTTTTAACTGTTCGATGCGGTTTTTGCTGAGGCTTTGCAGGTTTAACAAACCAATCGCTTCTACATAATTTGGCTTAACAACAGCTGGTTGAAGCGGTGTAAACAGCGGCAGGTTTTTAGAATCAAGTGCCAGATAAACAGGCGTTTGCTGTTGTATCTGCTGTAAAAATTCAATCAAAGCCGGCGTGAACAAGCCGGCTTTGTAATCGCCCAAAACAACCGCATCAAACTTGCTGTAATGCGCTTTTAAAAACTGAAATATTTTTTGTTCCGATGCTGCTGACGGTGGATTTTGCGAACCGCAATCAAAACGGCTTAACAATTGTCCGTTAGAAACCAAACGGGTTTTCGTAACCGTTGTCCGCAAAGGCTCACGAACAATTGCATCACAATTGATACCGGCATTTTCCATAAAAGCGCAGGCTTTATCACCAACTTTATCCTCTCCGGCAATTGCTAAAAAGCTGACTTGTGCGCCCAATGCTTTTAAATTGATGGCTGCATTGGCTGCACCGCCCGGGATTTCCTCCCGGTCGGAAATCGTAACTACTGGCACCGGCCCTTCCGGCGACAGCCGGAAACTGTCGCCTTTCAGGTAAATATCCATCACCAAATCACCAATCACCAGCACTTTCAGCTGGTCAAACCGGTTCATAATCTCCTCGTGCCTGCTTTTGGTCATGCTGTTTTTATCAGTGTTTTTCTGCCGATGCTGTTTTTATCAACCTAAAATTTATGGCCAGCTCGTTTCCATCAAAGGTAAAATTAAAATTTCCGGAACTACTGTATCCGTATCATCTTCAATGATATAACGAATCTTGGTAGCTACATTTTTCGGATCCTGCAAATTTTGCGGCGGGATATCCGGGAAACGGTCCAGTAGAAAAGGCGTACTCATACCACCGGCAATAATCGCGGTAACTTTCACATTTACTTTGCGTGCTTCGGTAAAAAGCGCATGGCTGAATCCGCGTAAACCCCATTTGGAAGCATGATAAACCGAAGCTTCCGTCCAGGCGCGCAACGACGCGGTGCTAACAATGTTGATGATATTACCGGATTTTTGTTCGGACATTACTACCATACCGTATTTCGACATTAAAAATGGCCCGCGCAGGTTCACCGAAAAAGCCGCATCCCACTCAGCCACAGAAAGTTCCATGATGGATTTGGTGAAATCGATGCCAGCGTTATTTACCAAAATATCCAAGCTGCCATATTCGCTTTTGATCTTTTCGATCGTCGTTTTAACGGATTCTTCACTGCTCACATCCAAACGCATGGCAACAGCTTTTCCTCCTTTATCGGTAATTGTTTTTACCGTTCCGGCCGCTTTTTCTTCCTGAATATCGCCTGCAATAACCGTTGCACCGGCTTCAGCCAGTTGGTAGCAGATCTGCTGCCCCAATCCTTGCGCGCCGCCGCTTATTAACGCGACTTTGCCTTGTAATTTTCCCATCTTTAAATTAGTTTTTGTATGATTTTGTTAGGTTGATTTTTAATGAATGCTTCTTTTACAAGGTAATTTTTGAAGGTTGGTTTTTGCTGATTGCAATTTTAAAAACACGGAGCCAATCCGCAGTAAACCGTTTGATATCAAAACGTTGTAAAGCCATTTCTTTGCCTGCTGCACCAATTTGTGCTGCTTTTTTGCGGTTGGCCAGCAAATCTTTCATGGCCGCAACCAGGTAATTTAGATCAGTATGGATAATCCCAGTTTTGCCATTTTTAATCACCGAAGCCAGTTCCGTAGTGGCCAAACCAACCACCGGAATGCCTATCGTCATGGCTTCGCAAACGGCTAAACCTAAGCTGGTAAACCGGATCGGGTTGAAGAAGAAGCGGTATCTGCTTAAAAATCCAGGCAGTTCCGGGTGCAAAACTTCACCTAAACCCAATCGTTCGGCACCCATGCCAACGAGATCTATCGGTACGTGTTTTTGTACTTCTAAAAAAACGTCCAGTCCAAGCCGCCGTCCTCTTCGTTCAATATTATTAATCACTACAATCCCGCGTTCCAATTCGCCGGAATAAGGAACTTCGCGCACTTCTACGCCATGCTCAATTACTGTAAAAGGCAGATTATTATTGTCCCAAAGCAAGCTGTTGAAATGCGTAACATGAACCAGGTTGATGTTTTCATCGGTGATAATATGCCTGGTATAAGGCGTTGTTTCCTGCGGCGGATCGTGCTCCAAATAAATCTTCGGCAGTTCGCGCTGTTCTGTAGAAAGCGTTTCGTACTGGTCTTCCAAAAAGTTTTTTTTGGTTTGGAACAAAATACAGTCCAGCTCCAGGTTTTTTACGTTGTCTTCATCAACTTCGTACACGTTTTCTCCAAAAGGAAATGTTGTTCCCCGGCCTACGTAACCTGGTTTTGCTTCTTTGCTTACCGGAATATATATATCATAACTTCCTAAGGATAAATAATATAGATAAGTGCCGTGAATATGCCAGGTGAAAATTTTGATACGTTGACCGGAATTTTTATCGTTTACAAAAGGCAATTGCATACAGCAGGACAAGGTTTTGTTTGTTGCGTTAACCAGCAATCGGCAGGAAGTGTTTTAACGGAAACCTGATTTTTAATCCTTCAAGGTATCAGTTAAGCAGGGATTTACATCAGCCGATGCTTCTTTTATCGACCTAAAACCTTGGAAATAGCTTGAAAAAAAATTATGAAAAACAAGGCATAAAAAAAGCATCGCCTTTGCAAACGATGCTTTTTTTATCAGCTTAAAATGATTAAGCGTTTTGTATTTTTAAAGATTCAATCTGATTTAGATCTGACTGAATACCAGCACGTTGTTTTTTCAACAAATCCAAATGATCTGCATGATCTGTATAATCTGCAATATAGCCGTCATATTTTTCAAGGGCAGATTTTTCTCCGGTGATGATCGCATCTAAAATTGCTTTGTTATCGTTTCCGGTAACTGCTTGTTTTACATCAATCCAACCGCGGTGGATGGCACCCAAAATGCCGCCTGTTTCGTTGTCATCTTCGTTGCCGCCATGTTGTTTGATATGTGCTTTCAATTCGGTGGCATAAGCAGCGCGTTCCAAAGCATATTTTCCAAAAACAGCTTTCAATTCCAAAGAATCAGTTGTTTCTGCTGCGGATTCGTATCCTTTTTTTCCATCGTTTAAAACGGTTACTAAGCTGTTTAAGTCGCTTATTATTTCATCATTAGTTTTCATCAGACGTACAGTTTATTGTTTAATGATATAAAAGGAAAATTTTGCAGGGTTTGTTTTAATCAATCTGAAATAAAATTTTGCAGGCTGATTTTGAACACTTTGCCGAGACAAAATGCTTATAGGCCGACACATTAAAAGCGGCTGTTTTAAAGAGGATAATGTTATGTTTTGATTTCGATACTGTTTTTATCTTTACAAAATGCTGCTTGCAATTTTTAAATCCGTAAAATGCTGTTGCTTTGTATATGTACCGTTCTAAGGCAACTACTTTTTTATCCATGCGGTTGGCTGGCTGGAAAGCAGAAGCCAGGGCAGCATTTTTAAAAGTACTGTTGATTAAACTTGATGATCAGTTAGTTACTGACGGATTGAACAGGGCCAAATAGTTTTATAAGCCATTTTTCCGCAAATAAACAATATAATCTGTAGCTGGTAATTGCTGCAAACCAGCCAGTTTTAAAAGCTGGCCGATTTGCGCCCGGTGATGCGTACCATGATTGATGACGTGCGTTAAAATATCATCCAAATAGTTCTGAAAACTTTCTCCTTTGGTGTTTTGGTAATGGATAAGCTGAGCAAAATTTCCCGGTTCTGGTTGGATAAAATCAGTGCAAGCCGCATAATTTTGATGGATAACCGGTTCAAAAGTTTCTATTTTCCAATCCGGCCAAATGGTAATATTTTTTGGCGATAACCCTTTACAACGTTGCAGCCAAACCTGCTGTGTAACCAGTAAATGGGCCATTATCTGTTCCGTTTTCTGCGGATTTCCGGCCGCAAACATACTTTGCAACATCAATAAATTGGCGTATTTATCGTAATCAAAAAGCTTTAAAAAATGTGTTTTCATTTTGAGGGATTTTAAGTTGAAGCACCAATTTTGAGGTGCTAAAAGAAGCATCCGGAATTTTGATAAAGAAAGCTTTTCGTTGCAACAAAGTTTAAAAGTGCTTGTTGTCTCTCAAAAATAAAGCAAAAAAACGATGAATGCTTATCAGGAAAAGTGGATTGAAATGTTTCAGAATGCACATATCCCCAATTGGAAAATTAAACCGCAAGGAGAAGATGTAGAAATATTTGTCCCGGCGGATGTAGATTTAAAAGTGGTACGCGATAATTTCCCGGAAACCGTTGCGGCCATGTCGCTGGATATTGTTATTCCGAAACAACGCGTACGTTTTCTGCTGCATAACGGCCAGGCCAATACCGAATATATTTTGAACCCAACCGACGCAGACCTAAACAAAGCCTGATCATTTCGGATGCTTCTTTTATCAACCTAAATTTTGATTCAACCTAAAAAACTATGAGCAGCATTTTCAAATCCACTAATAAATTGCCTTTAAATCAGCAAGTTATCGTAATTACCGGAGCTTCCAGTGGCGTTGGCCGTGCTACCGCTTTGGAATTTGCCCGATACAGGTGTACCCTGATTTTGGCGGCCAGACAGCAAAATGAGCTGGAAAGATTGGCTGTCATTTGCCAGAAACTGGGTGCAAAAGCGTTGGCTGTGCATACCGATGTCAGCGATGCAGAAAGCGTAAACCGGCTGGCAAAAGCAGCTTTTGATTTTGGCGGAAAGATAGATGTTTGGGTGAATATTGCCGGCGTGGCCATTATGGGCGAGTTCAATGCCGTTCCGTTAGCCGAACATGAACAGGTAATTAAAACCAATTTGCTTGGGGGAATTTACGGTGCATACGCGGTTTTGCCTTATTTTAAGAAGCAGGAATCAGGCACGATTATCAACATGAATTCTGTTGGCGGCTGGGTGGCCACGCCTTACAGTTTATCTTACAGCGTGAGTAAATTCGGGTTGCGTGGTTATAGTGAGGCTTTGCGTGCTGAATTATATCGTTTTCCGCAAATTCATGTTTGCGACGTGTTTCCGGCATTTTTGGATACACCCGGAACGCGTCATGCCGGAAATTATTTGGGCAAAGTGTTAAAACCAGTTCCGCCGGTAATCCCAACTACCAAAATAGCTAATACTATTGTTGATTTGGCTGCGAACCCAAGAAACACAGTTACGGTTGGCGCAGTAGCTTATCTGGTGCGTTTGAGTAATGCTTTATTGCCGGGCGTAGCAGAATATTTTATGGCAAAAGGACTGGAAACTTATATGAAAGTGGGAGAAGATGCGCCCGTAACTGCAGGAAATATCCTGCATCCAACGGGTACTTACAACCAGATTTCGGGCGGATATATTTCTAAAACCATCACTCAAAAGCGGGTAAACACAGTAGCCGGAATTGCTGTTGCCGCAGCCGGGGTTTTATTTGTAATCGGCAAAATCAGGAAGTAAAATTTATGCCGATAAAAGAAGCATGATGTTGTTACTACTGCTTAGCTGAAATTTCGGAGAAAACTTTTAATCAAAGTTGCATCCGTTATGTTCACTAATTCCGGGTGTTTATGGTGCGTGATCAGAAGCGTTACCAGTACATTGATGCCTGCCAGTATAAAAGCAGAAGCAGTCATCCAGTGCCTGTTTTGTCTGATTCTTGCATTTATTGTATCGATCAATTCGTCTTTCATTATTGTATTATTAAATTAAACCCAATTTTTTCTACGTCGGTATAAAAATTAAGTTATAAAATATTGCCAAAGATACAACAAAGTGTAATGATTGGTATCGATATGTTAATGTTTGGATGAATTTGGTATAAATATAGAAATGGAATGACAAATTATAGAACACAATTTCTACCCATGCTCCTTGTCATTATCGGGTCTTTATCCAATAACTTATCAAACTCGTTACAGGCATACCGCACTCCGCGGTCAGAAATAAAGAGTATTTCCTCCGATGAAGGGCCTGTTTTTTTGTGCCATTTTGAAGGCTTTCGTTTCCGGTTCCTTGCGCCAGCAGTACAATAAAGCCGGCCTGACTTCCAGCCCAGTTTCATGATGTTGATCAGAAAATACCTGTTTGGTGTTTCAATCCCGTTTAGTCTATAGGATATTTATGATAGGTTTGTTTTTTAACGTAAAGTTCCTGGGTGAGCTTCATGCCTATGGCAACCAGAGGCGTAGCTAACAAAATGCCCCAAAAGCCGCTTAAGGCTCCCATAGCTACTTGCGCCACTACGGTAAGCACAGGTGGCATACTAATCATTTTCTTTTGTATTATGGGCTGGGTTACTGCACTTTGAATAACCTGGATAAAAGTGTACATGCCAAAAACAAGCAGGGCTGTTGTTGGCCCCTGCATAAGGGCTAAAAGCGCAGCCGGAATAACTGCGATGATCGGGCCAAAATTAGGAATAAAGTTAAGCAATCCTGCAATTAAAGCCAGCGTAAAGATCAGCGGCATGCCCAATAACCACAGGCCCAGACCCGTAAATGCTGCAATAAAAAAGAAGCCGATGATTTGTCCTTTTAGCCATTTTTTTAAAACTTCAACCAATTGATCCAATAATTCATCTCCTTTATCTTTGCCGTTTTCGGGTAAAAGGTGCACTAATCCCCTTTTATATAAAGCCGGACTGGCAACAAAAAACATGGTAATTAATATAACCAGGTACAGATCACTAAGCACGCCGAAACTCGAAGAAAAAAACTGCCTGACTAAATCAGAAGTTTTCTTTGCACTGCCGGTTTTATTAATGTAATCCAATACTTTTTGACCGAGTGGCGATTGGTCGAGCTGTTTTTTGGCATGTTCGATAGTTCCGGGCAGTGAATCGCTTAATTGCACAACCTGAGATTGAAGGCGCACACCAGCAAACCAAAAGAAACCAACCAGTAACATTAAATTAAATAAAACAGAGATGACCAGACTAACCTTTGCCGGTAAATGCAGGTAGCGCTGCACCAAACCGGAGAATCCGTAGAAGTAAATAGCAAGCAGGCCGCTTGCAAATATGAGCAGAACAATATTGAAAAGCGTTTTAAAAAACAGCAAAAAAACTACTAAAAAGGCTAATATACTCCATTTTATCCATGTTTTTTTCGTGTAAACTGCCCAATCGATTTCGGGCATGGGTTTATTTGTCGAAGGCATAATTGATAAATTAATTGGAGGATGAGACTGTAAGAACAGGTAAATCTGTAAGGCTATTTTTGGCTTACTTAACTTCCTTATGTTTGAATTTGTTTAAAGATAGATTAAAAAGTGGCTTTCGCGGTATAGAAAAATTCTTAGCACCTGTTTAAATTTTGTTTAATCTAATCTTTCTATGCTTCTTTTATCCCCTAAAAATAGGGAAACCGATGCTTTTTTTATCGGTACAAAATGCAAAACAAAATTTACAGGTATAAAAGAAGCATTATAAATTTATCTGGTATAAATTTTAAACAGGCACATGATATCATGCGGAAGAACAACTTTTTAGAAAAAGTATCATTTAAACAGCCTTAACACGTAGCAGATAATCTGCTTACTTCATTCCAACCAACTATCCTTTGAGACTTTTAAATATAACTGTTTGAAGAAACAATAACTCAGGATAATATATTATACTAAGGATTAATTTAATATCAGTAGTTTAGGGGAAAGTTTATATTTCAGTTAATTGCAGTAATAATAAGGTTTTACATGCTTTAAAACATTTAAAAACCGCTTTTAAAACTGCTGCATTAAGTGTTTTATTATTATCCTGTTCTTTTATGCGGATGCCATACAACACACTGGTGCATAGGGATATAAGAGATTGTTTAAATTTCAGCCCTAAAAATTATAATGCTTCTTTTATGCCTGTAAATTTTGTTTTTGTGATTAATATCGAAATACGAACCATCGGAAATTTCAAGTTTTAGGTAATAAAAGAAGCATAGAAAAAAACCAGTAATAAATTTAAACAGGTTCTAAATTTACTCCTCATTTCCCGAAATAATACTTACAAACCAAGCCCTTACAACTCATCTATCTTCTAATCTAAATAAACAATCGTATGAATTATTTCTTTTCAACCAAACCAGTCCTGATTTTTTTAAGTGCAGTGCTAATGCTTTCCATAACTTCTTGTGGTGCCCCAAGCGATAAAACCATCCGGGAAGATGTCTCCAGGGAATTAGCGAAAAATCCGGATTTTAAAAGTATAACTTCGGATGTAAAGGATGGTGTGGTAACACTTACCGGAGATTGCAAGACGGGCGGATGCGATTCATCGGCAGCAGTACAGGTAAAACAGGTAAAAGGTGTAAAAAGTATCGAAAATAATATTCATAAAAACCTGACTACTGATTTAACGCTCCGGACTTCTGTTCAATCTATTATCAGTAAGTATGCTGGCGTACAGGCAGATGTGGCAGCTGGCGTAATTGTCCTGCGCGGAACTATTGAAAAAAACCAGGTAGAACCGCTAATGATAGAATTGCAGGCTCTTAAACCCAAAAAGCTGGACAATCAGTTAGCAGTAAAATAAGCAGTTGCTTTTTTTTTAAAAAGAGTTGTTTTAGATTGAACCGGTTTAAGTATTCTTAACACTTGTTTAAATTTATATCGAAAAAAAATAGTATGCTTCTTTTATGCCCATAAATTTTGTTTTTCAAAAAAAAGTCGATAAAAGAAGCATGGATTTTCCGTTTTCGTAGGTGATAAAAGAAGCATAGAAAACAAATTGGATAAGATCTAAACAGACTTTCACAGTTTCCCTGTCAATAAATTTAGCAAGATGAGTAAATGGTGGCTTATTATCCTGACAATCCTGCTGGCGGCAGGGGTTAGTGTTGCTTCGTTCAAAATAATGGAACGTAATTTTCATCCTGTTCCTGTAAAAGATGGAAACGGGAAAATTCATTTCGTGGCCGAAAGTTCAAAAGCGGCTTCATCTGCTGAGTTTTATCCTGATCTGACGGAGGCAGCAGCCACAGCTTCGCAACAAGTAGTACATATTAAAGTGCAGATAGGACAGCAGCCTGGCAACGCTGAAAATCCAACAGGATATGATGGTGGCCAGTCACAATCTTCGCCCGTTATGGCATCCGGTTCGGGTGTTATCCTTAGTTCAGACGGCTACATCATCACCAACAATCACGTAGTAGAAGATGCAGCAACAATGGAAGTAGTTTTAACAGATAAGCGGACATTTACGGCAAAATTAATTGGCCGTGACCCAAACACAGACCTGGCACTGATCAAAATAGACGTCAGCGGGCTGAGTGCTGTTAAATTAGGCAACTCAGACAGTGTTCGGATCGGCCAGTGGGTGCTGGCAATAGGTTATCCGTTTTCGCTGAACACAACTGTTACGGCTGGAATTATAAGCGCAAAAGAGAGAAGTATCGGTATTATTGGAAGTCATAAACAAGGTGGTCAAGCCGATGGCAATGCGGTGGCAAGTTCGGCGGTTGAGGCTTATATTCAAACTGATGCCGCTATCAATCCGGGCAATAGCGGTGGTGCTTTGGTCAACACTGCCGGAGAACTGATCGGTATAAATGCTGCCATTGCTTCTCAAACCGGCGGATACGAGGGTTATGGTTTTGCCATTCCCGTTAATCTGGCCCGAAAGATAGCTGATGATCTGAAAAAATACGGCATAGTAAAAAGGGGATATTTGGGTGTTACTTTTCCATCGCCTGCTACCGAAGACCAGGAACTTCAGCAAAGGGGTATCAAGCCCGGCAGTATAAGCGGTGTATATATTACCGGCGTACAACCCGAAAGTGCAGCGGCAGCAGCCGGCTTAAAAGAAGGGGACGTGATTCAGCAAATCGATGGTAATCCGGTCGGTTCATCGGTTGAGCTTTCTGAAAGGATTGCCCGTCACCATCCGGAGGACAAAGTGAAGCTGACCTACTTGCGGCAAGGCAAAACGGTTAATACGGTTGCAACATTACAATCCCATACTGCTGAAAATAAGGTGGCTTCGAGCGCAGGGCCTTCCATCAACGAAATTTATGATAAGCTGGGGGCAAGATTTGCGCCACTAAATGAGCAAATGAAACAACGCTTCCAGGTAACTTCAGGCATGTTGGTTACCGCAATTGCCAAAGGTGGTTTTTTTGAACAAATAGGCATACAGCCGGGTTCTATAGTTGTGGGCGTAAACGGAACCGAAGTAGATAACCCTTTAGCACTTGATAAAGCCCTTACGATGGCGGCAAGCGGAACAATCAGGCTTGCCTGTATCACGCCAGATGGCTTACGGGTGATATTTAATCTTTCTTTAGGAACCTGATACGCCTATTTAAAGAAAAGTCTTTTAATATTTTAAGAGCCTGTTTAAAATTTGTTCAGTCTATTTTAGATGCTTCTTTTATCACCTAAAAAAATGGTAAGTATTTGGTTTTTGATTTGTTTAAATTGATGCGAACACCAATTTTCATAAGATAAAAGAAGCATCAGCAATTTGCCAATGCTTCTTTTATCAACCTAAAACCTACTTGTTCAAATACAGCTGGTTAAACAGCAATTTGAACGTGCCGTGCGACTGGCCACGAAAAGTAATATCCGGCCCGAAAGCATATAAATTGCCTGCACCAACTTTTGCACTAAAACCCGCCACTCCATCTTTTAAATAACTTTGTCCGAATGCCCACCCGCTGCGCAACGGTTTATCATTCGGGAACCAGATCAGTGGTTTTACACCTTTTTGAGCGGCATCAGCATCCAGTTTAAAAACCGGACTGTTATCAAAATCGATGTCTGCTTCGGTTGCCATTCCCCAATTTGCCGGCTGATCGGGATCAACCTGAACCCTGAGCACACTGCCTGGAATGTAATATTTGGTTCCAGGCAAGGGCTTTTCAACACCATTACTGTTTTTATCAACCAAATCATTGTGCACGGGCAAGCTGAGGTAATAAGCCAAATTGGTGCTCGTGCCCAGCGTTACAATCGATCCGCCGGCTTCCAGAAAAGCTTTCAGTTGCGGAATTGATTTTTCGGGAGAGATACTTCCAAGCATTTTCCTGAATTCTGCAGGCACTTCTTCCGGTTTCGGCACACGATCGGCATACAAACTTCTGTCTTTGGCCTCGCCGCCAACCGGCGGAATGGCCCGCGTTACAAAAATCAGTACATCGTATTTATTTTTGAGGTTGCCGGCATCAATTTCCTGCGGATAAACCTGTTCGTACGCAAAATGGTACTGCTCCAGCAACCAGCGTGTCCAGCCGGAAGGGATCGAGCCGCCGTAAGTATCCCAAAGGCCGATGCGCACGGCAGAAACTTTGATCGCGTCGGTTGGTTTTTGGTTGATTACGGCCACTTTTATGCCTAAATCCGCCGCATCTTTTTCGAGGATCGTTTTCGCCTGATTTCCCGCAGGAACAAAAAACGTCCCTGTTTGCACAGTTCCGGTAATGCCTTTTGGCAAGCGGTAAACTTCTACACCAGCCTTCAATAAATTATTTACAGCGATAAAAGAATTGTTTTGTTGCGGACTCAGCAAAAAACCGGCACCGCTGGCAGAAGCAACATTTTGTTTTGGCGGAGATTGGATTTCACCATAAGGCAGCAACCGGAACGGGCCGCTAAAACCATCTAAAATACGATCAAAAGCTATGCCCATCTGGTAAGCCAGTGTCCAGCCGGCCGAATCATAAGGCCGGATTGGCGGGCCGCCCGGATACAAGAAATCATTCGGATAATCCTGCGGCTCAAACATATCCAGTACATGCGGCCGGAAAGCCTGATCGGTTTTAACCACATAAGAACCTGCGGGATATTTTTTGCCTGCTACAGTAAACTCAGCGGTTGCTTTTTCAACCCGGATCCCGGCTTTGATCAATGCATTTAAAAATTTCACAGCCGTTGGAAAGTCAGGCTGATCAGCAGTGATAATATAACCCCGCGGATCACGCAATTCCGGGTTTTTCAACACGGCATCATAATATTTAATCGGGATATTGCTTCCCCTGGTGTTCCAGCCCATCGGGTCACCGGCTGCATTGGTACTGTTTTTATCGGTGTTTTTTTGGTCGTTCTGATAAGCTTTTGTAATCGCATCGGCACGTTTTGGCGAAAGCGTCCAGTAATCTTTGCTGCCGCGTTCGATGGAGTTTTTGCCCATGCGGTAGATGTCGAACAAAACTTCGTCGCGCTGGCGGGCAGCATAATCCAGCACCGCATAATTCAACGAAACCGAATAATCAATAGATTGCCGGAAATGCCACACATCCTGCGGCAAAACCGGGTTTGGCGTGGCCCCGTTCGGGATTAAACGCGCTGGCACAACCGGGATTTTTTCGGGCGTTGGGTTGCCGATAATTTCCGTCAGCAAACCAATCATATTGTGAAACTGCGTAGTCGTTCGTAAGCCGCCGTTGTACCAGGTAGAAAAACTGGAACCTGTCAAACGTGTATAACCAGGTTTATTTTCAACATTTAAACGGCTGTACATTGCTGCACCAAGTGCATCAATCCCGGTAATCATCAGCGGATCAAAAACATAGTTAAAAGGATCGCGGTATGGCGGGCCGGCCAGCACAGAACCTTCCGGCCCGCGCTGGTGGTGGTTGTACATAATCTGCGGAAACCATTCTAAAAACAGCTGCCGGTTCATGTTGGTGCTCTCTTTGGTGTTCATCATGTAAAAATCGCGGTTGTTGTCATGGCCGATGTATTTTTCCCAAAGCCGCGGCACGTTGGTATTGCGTTTTTTAAGATCTTTTTCCTGCATGTACCAGTTGGAAACCAGCTCCTGGCCGTCCGGGTTTGCGTGGGTCATCAGCACAATCACGTTATCCAGGATGCGCATCGTTTCAACGTCTTTCCGGCTGACCAGATCGTACATGGTTTCGATCAGCTGGTGCGCGCCAACCACTTCGGTCGCGTGCAATCCGCCATCAATCCAAACTACCGCTTTGCCTTTTGCGGCCAGTGCCAATGCCTGCTGATCAGTCAAACCTTCGGCACGGGCCAGTTTCCGGGAGATTTCTTTGTACTGATTCAGGTTTTTGATGTTTTCCGGAGAAGAAACGATCATCATATATTCATGCCTGCCTTCTTCGGTCAAACCGATATCAACCAGTTTGGTACGGTTGGAAGTAGCCGCCAGCTTTTTAAAATAAGCTTCCGTTTGCGTGTAATTGGCCAGCTGGTAATCATCGCCAATAGTAAAACCAAAATGTTCTTTGGGTGACGGAACGGTTTGTGCCGAAACTGTTTGAAGCAGCAACAGCAACATGAAAAATGCGGGGAATAATTTTTTAGTCATAAAAACAGCATGAGATTGATGAATATTTTTTTCGACAATTTATTTTAGGTGATAAAAGAAGCATCAGTACAAACCAATACTTCTTTTATCGTATAAAATCAGTGTTTTAAACGTGATTTATTTACTCCTGTACAGCTGGTTAAACAGCAACCGGAACGTATTTTGCGCCTGCCCGCGGAAAGTAATCTCCGGCCCGAAAGCATATAATTTCCCCGAACCAACTTTCGCCACAAAAGCTGCCGTACCGTCTTTCAGGTATTTTTGCCCCCAGGCCCAGCCGCTGTCCAACGGTTTATCTGTAGCAAACCAAACCAAACGTTTTACGCCTTTTGCTTCAGCATCTGCATCCAGTTTAAAAACCGGGCTTCGGTCAAAATTAACGTCTGCTTCAGCCGTCATGCCATAATTTGCAGGTTCGGAAGTATCAAAACTGGCTTTCAGCAAACTGCCCGGAATGTAATATTTTGTGCCCGGAAGCGGCCGTTCTTTGCCGTTCGGGCCAGTTTCCGTTAGATAATTATGAACGGGCAAACCAATCTGATAAGCCAGGTTGGTGCTTGTGCCGATGGTAACCACGGTGCCGCCTTGTTCCATAAATTTTTTAAGCTGAGGAATGGATTTCTCCGCAGTAATTTTGCCCAGCCACGAACGGTATTCGGTTGGAATAGAATCCGCTTTTGGCTGCCTGCCGGAACCGCCTTCGCCTGCCGGAGCTTCTCCGCGGCCCAAAGCCGGGATCGCACCGGTTACAAAAATTATGACATCATATTTTTGCTTCAAATTTCCGGCATCAATTTCCTGCGGATAAATGATCTGGGCCGAATAATGATACTGCTCCATCAGCCAGCGGATCCAGCCGGAAGGGATCGAACCGCCATAATTATTCCACACGGCAATCCGCGTTGGCAAAATTTGAATGGCGTCCCCAGGTTTTTGTGCAGCATCAGCAACTTTCAAACCTAACGATGCTTCTTTTACCAGTATATTTTGGGCTTGGGCAGATGCCGGAATAAAGAAAGTTCCGGCTCCGTTTGCCGTGCCTGATACTCCTTTTGACAGGCGAAAAACTTCAACACCAGCTTTCAACAAATCATTCACGGCAACAAAAGAATTGTTGATGGACGGACTCAGCAAATAACCGGCTTTAGCGGCAACTAAATTTTGTTTTGGCGGAGATTGAATAGCACCGTAAGCCAGTTTCTGAAACGGTCCGGAAAAACCATCCATAATCCGGTCAAATTTAACACCCATTTGGAAAGCCAAAGTCCAGCCAGCAGCGTCATACGGACGGATCGGCGGGCCGCCTTCGTATTGAAAATCGTTCGGATGGTCTTGAGGTTCAAACATATCCATCACATGCGGCCGGAAAGCCTGGTCATTCTTCACAATATAAGAACCGGCCGGATATTTTTTCCCGGCAACGGTAAAATCAGCCGTCGCTTTTTGCACCTGGATACCCGAATAAATCAGTGCGTTGATAAACTTTACAGCCGTCGGGAAATCAGTTTGGTCCGCCGGAATAATATAACCGCGTGCATCACGGTTAACCGGATTTTTCAGGATTTGAGCATAATATTTTTTCGGGATCGTATCTTCTCTGCCAAAAGAAAACTCCCCGGTTTGATTGCGGCTACTGTCTTTTTTGGCTGCCTTTTTATCTTTAGTATAAGCCGTTTTGATGGAATCGATGTATTTCGGATAGAAAGTCCAGTGATCTTCATCTCCGCGATTGATGGCGTTTTTGCCCATCCGGTAAATATTGTATAATAATTCTGTGCGATAACGGGCGGCGTAATCCAGCACGGCATAATTCAGAGAAACCGAATAATCGATGGATTGCCGGAAATGCCATACTTGCGGCACCACCGGGTTTGGCGTGGCACCGTTCGGGATCAATCGATCAGGCACCAAAGCAATAGTTTCCGGCGTTGGGCTGCCAATAATTTCCGTTAGCAAACCAACCATGTTATGGAAATACGGCGTAGTACGCAAACCGCCGTTCCACCAGGTAGAAAATTGAGAGCCAGCACGTTGCGTGTAGCCGGGTTTTCCTTCCATATTCAAACGGTTGTTCATGGCCGCACCAACGGCATCAATACTGGTTACAATCAGCGGATCAAAAACATAGTTAAAAGGATCACGGTACGGCGGCCCGGCCAGCACAGAACCCGCCGGGCCGCGCTGGTGGTGGTTGTACATAATCTGCGGGATCCACTCCACAAAAAGCTGCTTGCTGATGTTCTGGCTTTCCTTCATGTTCATCATATAGAAATCGCGGTTGTTATCGTGGCCCACATATTTCTGCCATAAACGAGGCACGTCCATTTTGCGCTTTAAAGGGTCTTTTTCGCGCATATACCAATCGGAAACCAATTCCTGTCCATCGGGATTTGCGTGTGTCAGCAGAATTATATCATTCTTTAAAATGTTCATCGTTTCCTCATCGGTCCGGGTTACCAGTTGATACATCGTTTCAATCAGCTGATGCGCACCAACCACTTCTGTGGCATGTAATCCGCCATCAATCCAAATCACCGCTTTTCCTTCGGCAGCCAATCTTTTTGCCTGAACATTGGAAAGTTCGTCTGCATGGGCCAGCTTTTGGGAGATTTCTTTATAAAGGCTCAGTTTTTTAATGTTTTCCGGAGAAGAAACGATCAGCATGTATTGATGCCGGCCTTCTTCCGTCAAACCAATATCAACCAATTTGGTGCGTGGCGAAGCAGACAGTTTCTTAAAGTAAGCTTCCGTTTGTGTGTAATTGGCCAGTTTGTAATCATCGCCCATATTAAACCCGAAATGTTCTTTAGGCGACGGGATTTTTTGTGCTTTTAAAACCGAAGCCTGAAAAAACATCGGTAAAAGAAGCATGAGGTAAAAACTTTTATTCATGGTTTTTTGGTTTGATAGTTCTAAATTTTTTTCAAGATATTGAAGTTGTTTAAATTTATTTCATTTAGGGCCTGTTTAAAATTTGTTCAATATATTTTGTATGCTTCTTTTATCTCCCCAAAAATGGTGAACACTTAATTTTTGATTGGATTGATGCAGGCACCAATTTTTATAGGGTAAAAGAAGCATCATTTTTTTTCTTTAATAAATTTAAACAGGCTTTTAGATTTTTTGGATAGGGACTTGGATAGTTTAGAAACACACCCCTAACCCCTCTCAAGAGGGGAAACCGCTTCCAGACCTTTCTAAACAATAGAAAGGTAGCGAACTGTGCTTCCCCTCTTGAGAGGGGTCAGGGGTGTGTCCTGTTTTTAAATACTAATATTCAATTTGTTGATAAATAAGAAACTGTTCCAAGATATTATTTTGATAGTCCGGCTTCGGCAAGTAACAATAATAATGCACGATGCCCGGCCTGGTAACCTTATCTCATCTGGTTTTCAGCATTTCTGAATGTTTTTTTGCCCGGGCCGTTTCTTTGTAACCAGGCGGTAATACTGTTTTTATCAGTCTTTTTTGGGTGATCATAGTCCTTAGTTATAATTCAATTTTTAGGAATGATTTTGCTTGATGAGAACCTAGGTTACAAACTTTTAAACCTTACGCCGGTGCGGCAATCGCCCGGCTCGCCGCGGGATTCATCACAGATATTGTTAAAAAAAGTGACGATGCGGCGGCCATCCGTCAAATTCAAAATAAACTTGAACAAAAAGTAATCATTCACCGCTACAGAATTGAGCGCAACGCCGTTTAAAGTTGCCAGTTGCGCTGCGGTATAAGTGTAAGTTTTTGGGAAAGTGGTAACCGTTTCTAAAAGTTTATCCTTGGTGCCAACCAAACTGGGCAGCGGAAACTGGGCAATGTTCGGGTACTGGTTTCCGGGAGAAGAAATCACGATCGGATAAGCAGGAACGCTGGGTTCGACCTTGTTGAAGCTGGTATAAACTTCAATAGAACTGACGGTGGCCAGCCCGAAACCTTCCCAGTTCAACGCAAATGAAAACTGCTCGCTGGCGAGGTTGGCATCCTTCAAATTAAAAAAAGAAACTTTCGCGGTTTGCCGGGTAACGGTTGGCGATGCTGTTTTTGTGGTATCAATTGTAACAATCGGCACAGCAGTATAAGTATAATCCTGCCATTCGTAATGCACTTTTTTACAGGCACTTAACCCAATTACAATGAACGATATTGCCAGTAGGAAATTTTTCATAGGTTGATTTTTATTTGATACTTCTTTTATCGGTATAAATTATTTGTTCCAAAAAACAGGTGTAATTTGCTGCGCAACCTGGATTGCGCTGGCGTTGGTAACCAAAGTAGTATTGGCAGAAAGTTCTGTTTGCGAGTAATACAACCGTTTCGGAAACACGTTCAGCGCTGATAAAAGCGTGCGCAAAACCGGCAGGTTTGTCCTGCGGTAATCGTTGTACGCTTCCATGCCGTTGCCGTAGTCTGCAATGTATTTTTGCGACATCACCAAGTTGAGTTTTCCATCTGCATTGGCCGCATCATATTGCACCAGCAAGCGGTTTACAAAACCCGTATTCGCTGTTGCAGGCAGAGCCACGCCGCCATTTGCCGCCGCGTATGTGCTTACGCTATTTAAATTTGCCATAACGCCATCGCTAAAACTTTGGCGTGCATCATCACCGGTAGCCAGCGTTAAGGCAGCTTCAGCACGGATAAATTTCACCATGGCATAAGTAATCAGCGGCATCAGGCCGGCACCGGTTCCGTCGGTTACGGCCACTACTTTCGGCGTGCTGGTTGCGCCGGTATTGCTGAGATACAAATTTGCTGCGGTGAGACTATTGATCGGTGCATTATCATACAAACCACCTGCGGGATAAATACCAAAAGTTGATCTTCTGGATTGATCTGCCGGAGCGGCACTTCCGTCGCCCGGATTTCGGCCATAATAACCATTGCTGTTGGTTGAATTGTTTAAACCGGCCGTAGCATTTTGGCGGTAAATGAAATAGCGCAAACGCGGGTCGTCACCGTTCAGCAATAAATCCATCCAGGATTGGCTTTGGTAAAATGTTTTTCCGGCCTGATATTCTGCCCGGTGCCAGGGATGGCGGTTGTTGGGGTTTTGAGAAGAGCCGAATTTAAAAGTAAAATCAAGGGTGTTGCTGCTGATTAAAGTTGTTGGGCTGGAAATTAAAGCTTTGATGGCCGTTGCTGATCGTGCAGGATCAACCAAACGGATCTGATTATATAACTTCAACTTCAACGAATTGGCCATTGCCACCCAGGAAGTTTTTGTTCCGGCATAAAAAACATCGGCAGTTGCGGGCACCAAGGTTGTTGCGGATACTTTAGCAGCATCAGCAATTCCGGCATCCAGCAAGACTAATAATTTATCATAAATTACGGCACCTTTTTCCAGCGGCGGACTGGTGTTTACCTGGCCTTGTTCGGCATCGCTGTACGGGATATCGCCCCACATATCAACCATTAAACTGTATAAATATACTTTTTCAAACTTCGCAATGGCTACGTAGCCCCAAGCTTGCTGCGTCGTGCCGGTGGCGATGATGGATTCCAGATCGTTCAAAGTCTGGCTGTAAAAACCATCCCAGGAATTGCTGTAATCCGTTCCGGCCTGCTGATAGCGGCTTTGGTTAGTCGAAAAAACCGTCTGCTGCATAATAGTTGACGTGCCGCTGTTCAGCTGGTACATATTGCCCACCATTGAGATTTGTGTAGATGGCAGCAACAGGTTTAATTGCGCCGAGGTTGGATTATTCGGATCAGCATTGATATCAACAAACTTTTTGCAGGAAGAAGCTGATAACAGCCAAACTGTAAATAGCAGGATGCTTCTTTTATAGGTGAATTTCATGAGGATGGTTGAGTTAAATACTTTGATTTTCATTTTTAAAAGCTGAACCTGAGGTTGAAGCCAAATCTTTTGGTAGTTGGTACGGACAGGTTATCATAACCTTGCGAATTACCCACGCCCAAAGAGCTTACTTCCGGATCAAAATGGGTGTATTTAGGGAAGTTTGGCGCATAATAAAACAAGTTCCGGCCGCTAACAGAAATTGAAGCTACACCGAATGGTGTTCCTTTTAAAAAGCTTTTTGGCAGCTGATAAGCCAGCGAAACTTCGCGCAAACGATAAACAGTGGCATCAAAAATAGAACCTTCATCTACGCCGCCCGGCCCGAGGCCGCCATTAAAAAAGTAATCTTCGTAAGAAATGGCCACGTTGTTCGGTATGGTTTTTCCGCTGGCATCCAGCAATGGTTTTAAGGTGGAAGCATTGCCCAGAACACCTGGCGATACGATCTGAAACTCTCTGTTCTCGGTATCTTTGGTTACACCGCGCGACAGCATTTGCCCGACTGTATTGGAGTAAAGCTGACCGCCTTTTTTCCAATCAAATAAAGCACTCAACGTAAAATTTTTATAGCTAAAAGTATTGGTCAGGCCGAGGATGAAATCCGGGTTCGGGTTACCAATCGCTTTCAAAGCACCGGAAGTCAGCGGTTTGCCTGTATTCGGGTCGATCAGGATTTCGTCGGCATCATCACGGGCATAAGCGGTTCCGTAAATCAAACCGTAAGGCCGGCCCACAATGTGCACGCTGCTGGTGCCGTTTGCACCGCCATAAACAAACTGCGAATAGCCACCCAAATCATTGATAATGTTGCGGTTGCGGGTAAAAACGGTAGAAATATCCCAGTTAAAACCTTTCGGGTTTCTAAATGGCGACAAGTTTAAAGCAATTTCAACGCCTTTGTTGGTTGCTTTTCCCAGGTTTAGTATTTGCGTAGTGAAGCCGGAAGATGGTGCAGCCGTAACTTCAAAAATCTGCGAGGTACTCTTTTTGCTGTAATAAGTAAAATCTATACCGATACGGTTATCAAAAAACTGCAATTCTGAGCCTAATTCCAGCTCGGTAATAAACTCCGGTTTTAAATTAGCATTCGTAAGCAAATTAGATAAGGTTACCGAATTATAAGTTCCGGCAGAAGAGGTAAACGGCGCACCGATAGAACCTGTGCCGGAAGTTGCACCCAGCGGCGAATTGATCAGGTAAAATTCTGCTGTTTGGTAAGGTGTAGCTTCGTTGCCAACTCGCGTATAACCACCTCTGACCTTACCGAAATTCAAAATGTTATCCGGGATTTTTAAGGCTTTGCTGAAGATGAACGAGCCGTTTGCGCCGCCGTAAATATAGCTGCGGTTGTTTGGTGGCAAAGTAGAAGACACGTCATTACGGCCAACGATGTTTAAAGAAGCGTAATTTTTATAATCAAAAGTTATATCGGTAAAAAAAGCATAGAAGCGCTGCTCCAGTACATTCCGGTTATTTATCAGTTGGATTGGCGTAACGGAACTGGTGTTAGTGATCGTGTTTAAATCAGCCACAATAATTCCATCGCCATAAAAAGCCGTCCGGTTGGTCAGCCGCTGGTTAATATTGTTTCCCACAATCCAGCGCAAAGTCAGGTCGCTGGTCAATGCTTTGTTTGCCGTAACTAAAAGCGTATTGTCCAGCTCCTGGCGGTAAATATTATCTGTGGTGATACTCCCGTTGGGATAAGAGGAAGACCCTTTTCCGCGCACATTCACACGCCGGTCAGTATAAGCATTAAAACCTGCTGTATTCTGGATATTTAACCAAGGCAGCGGATCAAAACCCAAAACCAGATTACCGTAATAGCGATCTACATTGCTGGTAGAAATACTGTGTTTTACAGACCAGTACGGGTTATCCACACCGGTATAATCATATACATTACTGCCATTTAGGGGGTTTTCATAAGGATAATTGGTGAGGTCGTAACTGGTTGGCGTGTACATCAATGTTGCCATAATCGAACCGGTAGAACCACCAATCGGCGGCGTTTTTTGATCGGTTACCACATAATTGATGGAGCCGCTGGCATAAAATTTATTTTCTAATTTAATGTTACCGCCAACATTAACAGAGGTTCGGGTGATCTCATTATTAGGGACTACGCCATTATTATTTGTTCTGGAAAAACCAGCTGTGAAATTTCCTTTTTCGCTTCCGGAAGAAATAGAAAGTGCATTTTCATACACATTTCCTGTTCTGAAAAAATTCTTTGCGTTTTGGTTTGCATAAGATTGATACGGAATCTGGATTGGCGTTACACCATCCGCCTGATAAAATTGAGGAAACACCGCCGAACTAAATTGCCTGGTTAATTGCTGCGGGATCGTTGCCCGCGTGGGCAAAATGCTTTGTACGCCCTGAAACGGTTGGCCCCAGGAAGCATAAACGCCCTGCCGCGTATCGTTATTGGTGCCTTGTCCGTATTTGGTTTGATAATCCGGCAAACCGGAAACGTTTTCAAAAGCGTAGGATGTGCTGTACGTAATTTCCGTTCCTTTACGGCTTTGTTTTTTGCCTGATTTTGTAGTGATGATCACCGCGCCGTTTGCCGCCCGGGATCCGTATAAAGCGGCCGCTGCTGCACCTTTTAGTACGGTCATGCTTTGGATATTATTCGGGTCCAGATCAAAAGCGCGGTTGGTTACGCCGGAAGCACCAACGCTTGTTGCACCCACATTAGTAAAGCTGGAGTTATCAAACGGGACACCATCTACCACAAACAATGGCTGATTATTGCCATTAAGCGAAGAATTTCCGCGGATTGTAATATTCGTCCCGCCACCGGCCACGCCACCGGATGACTGGATATTTACGCCTGCAACCTTACCGGTTAAAGCGCGCAAAGGATCAGGTTCGGATTTCTGCGCCAGCTTATCAGCACTAACCGTGGTTACCGAATAACCCAGAGAAGATTTTTCCCGCTTGATGCCTGCCGCCGTAACCACCACTTCATTCAAGGTTTTAGAGCTTTCAAGCAGCTGGATATTGATCGTACTTTGACTTCCAACAACCACTTCCTGCGTTTCAAAACTGATGTAAGTAAAAACCAGCGTGGCATTTCCCGGCACGGAAATCTTGTATTTTCCGTCCATATCCGTAACCGTGCCTTTATTGGTCCCTTTAATAATCACACTTACACCCGGCAAACCGGCATTGTCCAGCTTGGAAGTTACTTTGCCGGTAATCGTATGTTCCTGGTTATCAGTTATTAAAACATTAGTTGCGCTGATCTTATAGTTTGGTGGGGTCCAACTGAAACTGTAAACAAATCTGACATCAGTTTTTGTACGGATATCGGTCAATGCTTCTTTTAGGGCAACATTTTTCAGGCTGACGGAAATGCGCTTGTTCAAAATACTTTGAATCAAATCCGGTTTGGCATAAGCCATCCCCGAAAGCAGAATTAGCGTAAGAACTTGAAAAACTGAACACATCAGCCGGAGTAAGACCTTCTTTTCATTTCTTTTTTGCATAGATTTAATAGATTTTTGTTGATTTTTTGATCGAAAGGGTACAGGTAAATTCCCGAGCTGAAAATGGATAACACAGCAGTCAAGGAATTGGCAAAAGCAGAAGTGTTGAAGCGGCTACTGCTTCTTTTAAAGTAGATTTTTATAAATTCATAGGCAGTTTCTGGTTTGGGTTTAGTATTTTTTTATAATTATGATGTTTTTTCTAAACAAAAAACTTGTCCGTTAAAAGTATAATTCGGGTTAAGCATACCACCAACTATGTTTAAAGTACTGGCTCGGAACCGGTCTGTTAATTTTGCCCTTATCAGGCTTTTGTTTTGTAATGAAAAAAAGATTTTCTGCATAGTTTCTTCAAGACCAGCGAGTTGTCGTAGGAATTTGAAGCAATACTAAAATTTGAGCTGGAAATATTGATAAACTTGCCAGAAAGTGCATTTTATTCCTTTTTTCAATTGAAAAAGAAACTCAAATTCATTATATGTGATAAAATCCCTGATGGTTTGTCTTTTTTCAATAAAATAATGCTGTTAAATTAACATAAATTTATTGAAACAATAAATTTTTTATCAAATAGTTTAAATTTTAGTTGCTTTGTTACAATTCGTAATTAATCAGATTATCTATTTCAAAAATACTGTTATAAAAAAGCATCTGCAAAACTAATTACAGATGCTTCTTTTATCGGCCTAAAAATCTTAACGCCAGGTTTTATATTGATGATGAGATGAAATTATCTTGAAGAATAATCCAAAGGATTTTTATACGAATGAACAATTGCTAAAATTACAATTCGGTCATTATCCTTGTCAATTAAATAATGAATTTGATAAGGAAATTGCTTCAATAGCAAGGTTCTTACTTCATGATATTTGATCTCGAAACTTAATGGTGAATCAGAAAGGTATTTTTTTGCTTCCCGAAGACGAAACAAAAATTGTTGCGCCAGTTTAGGATTGATGTTTTTATAATAATTAACAATATCTTCAATGTCCGTGCGAACCGCAGGTCTGTTTACAATAGCATAACTCACAACGTTTTTTCGATGCTATTTATAGTTTCATCGAGATCGGCAACGTCATTAATATTGTCGTAATAATCCCTCAAGCGATCATCAACCATTTGCTTATGCCGGGAGGAAAGTTGTAATGAATTTTCAACTTCCTGAACTTGTAAATCAGTATATTTTGATTTTAAATCCTGCCACTCTTCAATCGGAATAAAAACACCGGTTGTATTTCCTTTTACATCCTGAATAAACTGTAAAGCCATAATTTGATGATTTTGATTAAAATTACATATAAAAAAAGCATCTGCAAAACTAATTACAGATGCTTCTTTTATCGGCCAAAACCTTTACCGCCATTCTTTATACTGATTGATCAAACCGTTGGTTGAAGAATCATGGCTCGAAACCGGTTCATCGCCTTTCAATTCTTTCTGGATCTTTACGGCCAGTTGCTTGCCCAATTCCACGCCCCATTGATCAAAACTGAAAATGTTCCACACAATGCCTTGTACAAATATCTTGTGTTCATAAAAGGCAATTAAACTGCCCAGAGAACGCGGCGTTACTTCTTTTAGCAGGATAGAATTGGTTGGACGGTTGCCTTCAAAAACTTTAAACGGAACTAATTTTTCAATTTCTTCTGCGGATTTTCCGGAAGATTGTAGTTCATCTTTCACTTCTTCTTCAGTTTTGCCGTTCATCAACGCTTCAGTTTGCGCGAAGAAATTGGAAAGTAAAATCGGGTGATGATCGCCGCTTGGATTATGACTAATGGCCGGCGCAATAAAATCACAAGGGATTAATTTCGTTCCCTGATGAATTAACTGGTAAAAAGCATGTTGTCCGTTTGTTCCGGGTTCGCCCCAAATAATCGGACCGGTAGAATAATCCACCACGTTGCCGTTGCGGTCCACATGTTTGCCATTGCTTTCCATGTCGCCTTGCTGAAAATAAGCTGCAAAACGGTGCATGTATTGATCGTACGGCAAAATCGCTTCGGTTTGTGCGCCAAAAAAGTTGTTGTATAAAATGCCCAGCATTCCCAGCATCACCGGGATATTCTGCTCAAACTCTGTTGTTTTGAAATGTTCATCCGCGGCATTTGCACCGGTCAAAAGCTCTTTAAAATGAGCAAAACCAACACTCAAAGCGATGGACAAACCAATGGCACTCCAAAGCGAATACCGGCCGCCAACCCAATCCCAAAACACAAACATGTTTTTGGTATCGATACCGAAAGCTTCCACGGCTTTTTCGTTGGTAGAAAGCGCCACAAAATGCTTGGCAACGTCTCCATCTTTTCCGCCGCCTTTGATAAACCAATCGCGCGCCGTATGTGCGTTCGTCATGGTTTCCTGCGTGGTAAACGTTTTTGAAGCCACTAAAAACAGCGTGGTCGCCGGGTTCAAACCTTTCAAAATCTCGGTGATCTGCGTGCCATCTACGTTGGAGACAAAGTGCATATTTAACTGATTTTTGTATGATTTCAACGCTTCCGTCACCATCACCGGACCAAGATCTGATCCGCCGATGCCAATATTTACCACATCCGTGATCGCATCGCCTTTAAAACCTTTCCATCCGCCGGAAATAACCGCGTTTGAAAACTGCTCCATCTGATCCAAAACCTTGTTCACTTCTTCCGTAATGTTCTCGCCATCAATGGTTAACGGTTTGTTGGTCACATTACGCAAAGCCGTGTGCAAAACCGATCTTCCTTCCGTTTCGTTGATTTTTTCGCCCGAAAACATCGCTTCGATTGCTTCTTTTAGCTGGCATTCTTTGGCCAACTGAATCAGCAAAGCCATCGTTTTATCATCCACACGGTTTTTGGAGAAATCGAAGAAAATATCTTCAAAAGTGATCGAAAGTTTCTTAAAACGGTCCGGATCGTCTTTAAACAATTGCTTCATTTCGAGTTCGGCAACTTCGGGGAAATAATCCGACAGGTAGCGGTAAGCTTCGGTTTCGGTAAAATTTATTTTTGGTAACATGATCTTGGTTTTAATTTCAAAACTAAAAAGTAAATGTAAACTGTGCTTAAATTGTTCCAAAATAGTTTTGGTCTGATTCAAAAACACAACATTTTAATTTTTAGGGGATAAAAGAAGCATTGGTTTGAGCAGCGGAAACCAATTTTTGCTACTTTTATTTTTACAATTAAAACCTCATCATGAACCTGAACTCCAAACTAATTTGCATCGCTTTGACATGCTGTTTTTATCAACCTATTTTTGCCCAAACGCCAACCGTAATCCCGCTTTGGAAAAACGGTGCGCCCGGTTTTGAAAACCTCAAAAACGAACCCGAGCAGGCCAAAGATTATTGGGTGAAACATATCAATAATCCGTCGCTCACGGTTTATCTTCCCACAAAAGAAAAAGCAACCGGCGCGGCTGTGGTGATTTGCCCCGGCGGCGGCCATAGTTTGCTCGTGATTGATGCGGAAGGAACAGAACCGGCCAAGTTTTTAAACAGTTTGGGCGTAGCTGCTTTTGTGTTGAAGTATCGTTTGGCACGAGAAGTTGGATCGCCATACAAGTTGGAAAAAGTGGTTGTAGAAGATGGCAACCGCGCGATGCGTTTGGTGCGCAGCCGGGCAGCGGAGTTTGGTATCGACCCAAAACGGATTGGGATGATGGGCTTTTCGGCAGGCGGAGAAGTGGTAGATGCAATTGCTTATGCGCCGGGAACCGGCAATCCGCAGGCCAAAGATTTGGTGGAACGTGCGAGTGCCAAGCCTGATTTTGATGTGCTGATTTATCCCGGGCCGCTTTATATACCGGAAATTATCCCGGCAGATGCGCCGCCTGCGTTTTTGCTGGCGGCAAATAATGATCCTTGCTGCGCGGTGCCGGTTGTACAGTTGCTGGAGCGTTATCGCGCAGCTAAAGTGCCTATTGAAGCACATATTTTGGCGCAGGGAAGTCATGGTTTTAATATGGGAAACCAGTCAGGCTTAAACTCGATCAAAACCTGGCGGCAACGGCTGGCCGACTGGCTGGAAGATACGAATTTGCTGCATCCGGGCGCGCACAAAGCGGAATGAGTTGTTGGAGATAAAGGTTGAAAATCTAAAAGATTTATCTGCTTAAATCCATTTTTCTTCCAAATAAACCTCCTGGAGTTATTTCAGTAGGAGCAGTGATTGTTGCGTTGTGGGCCGACAGTTTCGTGATGTGGCTTACTGCTGTCACCCCGTTTAAAGTAATGCCAAAAGAAGGGGTTAATATTGTAGTATCAGAAATCAGTTTGTAACTTGAAGTATCTAAAGTTGTACCTTCTTTCATATAAATGTATCCATCTTTTCTAATATCAAAATAATCTCCGGTTTTACCTGCATAGTTTACCGGATGATTGCTGACGCCAACTCCAGTAAAAGTGGCGTCATTTACGATATTCCATTTTCCAACAATAATAGCGTTGTTATTTTCAGATGCAATTGAATTTTTCTTGCACGAAGTTGAAAAAAAAGCAAAAAGTACCGATAAAAGAAGCATGCATTGTTTCATGACGGATTATTTTAAGTTTATCATTAAGCTATACGAAGCTAAGGGAAAATACGCTACAATAATTAAAGAAAGTGTCATGCTGTTTTTATCGACCTAAAATTGGTTTTATGTTGATCGTTTTTCCCTAAATCAAATTTCTAATATAATTGAAGAAAGTGTCATGCTGTTTTTATCGACCTAAAATTGGTTTTATATTGATAGCTTCTCCCTAAATCATATTTCTATATTTGCGGCATGACAAAAGAACAAGTTCAAGACTTGAGGGATCGAGTAACTTCCCTGAGGAGGCATCTTTGACGTCGATACGAAATTATATCGCTTAAAAGAAGAAGAAGATTTAACATTGGCACCCGATTTTTGGGACGATTCCAAGAAAGCCGAAAAAGTGCTGGCTTCCATGAAAAGCAAAAAAACCTGGACCGATGCGTTTAAAGCTGTAGAAACTGCGGTAGAAGATACGGTTGTGATGCAGGAAATGAACCAAAGCGGCGATGCAACGGATGAAGAAGCGGCAGAACAATATCAGCTCACACTAAAGCAATTAGAAGACCTGGAATTTAAAAACATGCTTTCTGCGGATGAAGATCAGCTGAATGCAGTTTTACAAATTACGGCAGGCGCAGGCGGAACCGAAAGTTGCGACTGGGCCAGTATGCTGATGCGGATGTACACGATGTGGGCGCAAAAACACGGCTATAAAGTGAGCGAACAGGATTTTCAGGAAGGCGAAGTTGCCGGTGTTAAAACCGTTACGCTGCAAATAGAAGGCGATTTTGCTTACGGTTATTTAAAAGGCGAAAACGGCGTACATCGTTTGGTGCGCATTTCTCCGTTTGATAGTAACGCCAAACGCCATACTTCTTTTGCATCGGTTTATGTGTATCCTTTAGTGGATGATACGATTGAAATTGATGTAAACCCGGCCGATATTGAGTTTGAAACTTTCCGTTCGGGCGGTGCCGGCGGTCAGAATGTGAACAAGGTAGAAACTGCAGTTCGTTTATACCACAAACCTTCGGGCATCATCATTAAAAACCAGGAATCGCGTTCGCAGTTGCAGAATAAGGAAAATGCCATCCGGTTATTAAAATCACAATTGTATGAAGCGGAACTGCGCAAACGGATGGAAATTAGCAATGCGATTGAAGGCGCGAAAATGAAAATTGAATGGGGTTCGCAAATTCGGAATTACGTTTTGCATCCTTATAAATTGGTTAAAGATGTGCGGACAGGTCACGAAACTTCAAACGCGCAAGGTGTGATGGATGGCGATTTGGATGAATTTTTAAAAGCTTTTTTAATGGAGTTTGGCGGGAATAATTGAGGAGGAGGTGAATGGATAAGGGCGGAAAGGTTAAAGGTGGAGTAAAAAATCAGCCGTAACTAAAACTTGCTTTTAGTTGTAAAAGATCAAATTCCTACTGAAAGCTCTCATATTTTTAATTTGAATTAGCGTGCTTGAACTTCGCCATTATTTTGCTCAAAAATCTGTTAAAGTAACTTTAAGCTTATTGTTAATTGTTGGCGGTGTTGCGTATGCTTTTGTTGACACATTTACTTATCTGCCTTATATTTTTATATTAAGTGGGCTAATTGCTATTTCACTTCCAAGATCATTTAAATTTTTATTCTATAGGAAATTAAATAATAGGAGTTTTTATATCATCCTATTTTTATTGTATTTCGTGCCTTTTTCAATGCAGCATGAGAATTATAAACGTTATACTATAAATATTACTTTGCCTGCAAATCAAACTAAAACTTATTTTATAGTTTCAAATACATTTTTAAAACAGACTGATTTTGTGTTGACCTGGTTTCATTCGCCAGATATAAAAGTTGATTTAAGCGAAAGATCAATTGTGAATTTGCACAGAGGATTACCTGGCAATTTGGACTTAGATTATGAATATATTTATAAAAAAGGTTATTCAGGTTCTACAATAAATGGTAAAAATGGGGAATATGAATACATTGTTTTAACACCGTTAATTACAAAGATACCTGAACAGGATAAAAAAAAGTTAGACATAAATGATTATAATAGATTGTTTATTGATGACTCAGAATTAAACAGAGATACAAGATAACATAAAGTCGATTCCTTAGAAAATAGTCACCTTTTTTAAGTATTAAAGATGTTAGCAAATGCTGTTTTTACCACAATAGTTTTAGTTGATAAAAACAGCATTTTAATATTTACGAATGCAAATGTTCTTCACTAGCAATAACCAACAATTCCGTCAATTCTTCCACCTTTTCTGTTAAGCCGGAATTTTCATAAGAACTAATCAAATTCCGCAAAATGCGTTTGATAATTTCCTTGTTGCTGCAAGGTTCGTAATACTGTTTTTCAGGTTTCAGGTTGAGCTGTTTCAGAAACATATCTACATCGCGTTTCCCAAAAATAAAACCTTTGTTAAACGTGTTGATGTAAAATAAAATGCCGTTTTCTGTTTCCGGTTGTACGCTTTCATCTACATAAGCCAGAATAAAATGTTGCGGTAAATTGACACCAAAAATCGGAATATCCAGTTTTTGGGCGATCACAGAATAAATTACGGCCAGCGAGATCTGGTTACCTTTTTTCATATCCAATACCTGGCTGAGATAAGAGTTTTGCGGATCCTGATGATTGGCTGTATTGCCGCTGAAACCATAAATGTTGTAAAAAATATGGTTCATTAGCTTAATTTTTTCAACTGCGCTGGACTCGTAGATCATTTGCAGCCAGATATCGCGCTTAATTGCCTCAATTTCATTGATTATTTTCTGCTCATCCAAATCCGGGTATTGGTATTTATTGATGATTAGCGCACCGCGTAGCAAATCAAAAGCACCACTTTGGCACCATAATTTTAAATCATTTTTGAGGTTAGAAAACTGAATTTCGTGTACCAACCCAGCAATACGTTCCTGCAAAACCGGATCGAAAGCACTTTCCCAGGCAGCTTCTAAATGACTGATCACTTCGGCTCCGTAAGAAAATAATTTCCCGTGCACGTGGTTATATATTTCCTGGTCTGGATCGTCCAGTAATTTTACTAAAGAGTTTATTTCAGTTGGATTGATCATAAATTAAACCGGTTAAAACAACAAATATTTAAATAGTTGTTGTGCTGTACAAAGATAATGGGAACACCAAAAACCCGTCCATTTTTCAAATACTTCTAACTTACAGTGTGTTTAAATTTCTATCAAAAAAATCATAATGCTTCTTTTATCACTATAAATTCTGTTTTTATATTCGGAACAAATGTTAAAGCATGAAAATTTGATGATTTTTAGGTGATAAAAGAAGCATGAAAATATTTTAACAAATTTTAAATAGGCTCTAAAAGTATTGTTATTTAAAGATACGGTATTTTACGACTGATAATATTTGCCGGAAACACAAAAAGGCAGCATTTCTGCTACCTTTTTGTGTTTAAGTTTTTATTCAGCTACCTGAATATTAAAAATTAGTATTGTTTATTTAACCGGAACAATGTCTATGATAACTGTTCTGTTGTAAAAACGGTCTTCCGGAAGGTCGTTTTCAAAAGGTGAATGGCTAAGATCTTTACCAAAACCATAAGTTTCAAATTTTACATTTTTTCTGCCTAAGTTAAGTAAGGCATTTTCGATGATTTTTTGAGCTTGCTGCGCTCTGCTTTCTGATAGTGTTTGGTTGTACTCATCCTCTCCAATAACATCTGTATGGCCATGTATGATTACTGTTGAGCCATCAGAAATTAACGGCGAAACCACATCAGTTAAAAACTTATCATAAGACGCTATCGAATTAGCTTTATCAAAATCAAATACAATGCTGTAACGCATGCCTTTTTCAATTACCTGATCCTGGCGTACTAAATGAACAGAACTTTCTTTTTTGAAAGATTGTCCTTTTTTAGTTTCTCCCAGCATGGTTACTTGGTATTCTCCTTCTGTGTTATTACCTAAAATGGTTGCTCCAGGCACGCTTTCCTGATTTCTGGTGAACGGTCCGTAATGCTGAACAGTTCCTTTTGCATCTGTAATATTAATTGACCAAGATTTAAGCTTTTCTTTTGCACTGTCAACATTTAACACAACGTGACTATCAAGCGGATCTATTTGTAAAGCAAGGATTTTTACCGGCTTCATCATTCCGCCGCCCACTTCCATTGTTAATTCTGGAGAAGTGCTCTTGATATCTACTCTACGGTCTTCTGCACGAAGCAAAATAAGGTCTTTAGTACCGCCAGGCTGTTCTGAAGGAATAAGTGGTTTAGTGCGTGCTTCAACAGCAATCCTTGAACCATTAATCGCAAATGCAGTAACCAAATACTGTTTTACTGATTCGGCCAGTACTTTTGCATCCTGTGGCCCTTTTGCTGAGGCTCCGGTTAGAGATATGGAAGTACCGGGGTTTGACCGCATACGATCGCCTAAAATATTCAGCATATTATGATAAACATTCAACTGTCTTGCAGAACGGCCTGTCATGTTATCCGACTGCTCATTCTGTAACTGCTCTTCCTTGAAACTACTTGCCTGGTTCTTGGTAAGTGATATATAACGATTAGGAACTTCTGTTGATGCTTCATCAAAAAATACCGCATTAAGCAAAGGCAGCGTTTCGCTTACCTGCCGTTTTAATGGTACCATTTTAGGTGCACGAACGAAAAAGTTAATATTTGGCTCAGTTGCCGCTTCTATTGAAGTGATCTTAACTGGTGCCTTACGTCCTTTACCAAACTTAAGTGCTATACCCGCCCTAATAGTTGTTACCGACCAGCTTTCTATACTGCGAGGTTCCTGCCCAAAGTATGGGTGATAAGATACAAAGGGAGAAACAGTAACCTTTGTAGTACTATTAGGTGAAGAAACAGGCAAATCATATCCAACGCCAACCTGCCCTGAAAGTATGGTATTGTGCATAGCACTTAACTCTGAATTGGTATTTGGCTGTTTAACTTGTGTGTACGAAAAATCTTTCGTTATATTAAAAGCTACGCGTGGCCCTACAAAAAAGTAAAGATCAGACGAGGCAACTCTTAAACGTACGCTCGGTTCAACAGCAATGTAACTTGTGTTTGTTTCTAAGGTTGCAAGGCAATTACAAGGGGCTACCACGTCTTTAAATTTTCCTCCGCGGCCATCATAAGCTACATTTAGCATTCCGCCCCAAATACTAGCCGGACGGTATTCCATCAAAATAGATCCATAAGGGCGGATACCATTCCCTTTATGAAAAGCAGCCGGAACAATTAATGAATTATTTAATCGCTGAGTTGTGCCATCATAGAAGTTGAAATTTGCCGCTCCCGATACACCAAACCACCATGTAGGTGGTAAAGTTTGTCCCTGAACTGTTGCGCAGGCAAGAATTGCCCCTAAAAAGCAGGTAAGGGATTTTTGTATTATTTTATTTTTGAGTAACATAAGAATATCTCTTTTAAATTAATTTTTTATTTGTTTAGGCTTTGGTAATCCTCCCCGAAATGGGGAGGATAAATCATTTATTATGGCAGTACAACTGTGCTTGCATTTAACGTAACAGCTGTTTGTGCCAATAACCTTCCGGTAACCTTAGCACCAGTATTTAAAGAGATTAATGTTTTGCTTAGGATAATTCCACTGAAATCAGAATTTGATCCGAGCGTTGCTTGTCCTGCCACTACCCAGGTTATATTTTTGGCCTGTGCACCGCCAGTTAAGGTGATAATAGCACTATTATTTACGGTAAGGTCCTGCGATATCTGGAAAACCCATGTATCATTTGGCCCGCCAGCTAACGTAACACCTGCATTTGATATTAATACACCTGTACTATATTTATATAGTCCTGGAGCTAATATACGTCCGCTAATATTTCCGGCGTATAAGTCAACAATTGGTGCTGGTGTCACTAAACCATTTGCTGTAGTGTAGGCAGTTTGCATATCATTTATAGCAGTAGTCATATTTGAAGGGGTTGGAGCTGCATAGTCTGCTGCATAAACTTTTCCGGTTACAGTACCTGGCGATGTTGAAAATTGGCCAGTCGCATCCATTATTAACCCAAAACCTGTTATAGCTGTTGCAGCTGCCGGGCTCACTCCTATATCACCCTGTACGGAAGTAATACCGGTAGTGGAAATGCCAGCTTTTGTTAAAATCGTAAAGTTGCCGGCTGACCCAAGGTTTACATTTGCAGGACCAACTGCTGCTACTGCCGTAAAGTTGGCCGTAATGTTTTTATTGGCATTCATGGTAACGGTTAATGGATTGGTAGAACCCGTAGCATCACCGCTCCATGATGTAAATGTATAACCGGAGTTTGGCGTTGCAGTAAGCTGTACCGTGCTTCCGCTATTGTAATTTGCTTGACTTGGATTCTTAACAACTGTACCATTAGTTGCTGTTACATTTAATGTAAAAGTGTTAGCAGAAAAATTAGCAACTAACGATCTGTTTGCATTTAATGTGAAGGTATAAGTTGCATTGGTAGAGGCAATAGTTCCGTTATCCGTCCAGTTTACAAAAGTATAACCGGTATTTGGCGTTGCTGTTGCCGTTACAGAAGAGCCTGCATTAAATGAGCCTGCTCCGCTTGTTGTGCCTCCTGCAGCCGGGTTTGGCGATAGTGCTAAGGTGTATGTATTAATCGCAAAATTGGCAACTAAGGTTCTGTTTGCATTTAAGGCAAAGGTGTAAGTTGGGCTTGTAGAGGCGATAGTTCCATTATCTGTCCAGCTAACAAAAGTGTAGCCATTATTTGGAGTTGCTGTTACTGTTACCGAAGAACCGGCGTTGTAGGCCCCTGATCCAGTAGTCATTCCGCCTGCAGCTGGATTTGAAGATAATATCACCGCAAATTGTGATGCCGCTATAACTTTGAAATTAGCAACCAAGGTGCGATTGGCAGACAAATTAAACTGATAGCTGGAGCTTGTTGAAACCACATTTCCATTTTCGGTCCAGTTAGTAAATGTATAACCGTTATTTGGAGTTACTGTTACCGTTACAGAAGAACCTGCATTATAAGGGCCCGATCCAGTGGTTGTTCCGCCTGCTGCTGGGCTTGAAGAGAGTATAACTGCAAACTGAGAAGCCAGTACAGGTGTAAAGTTTGCCACTAATGCTTTGTTACCAGCCATGGTAAACTGATAGCTGGAACTCGATGAAACAATCGTTCCGTTATTTGTCCAGTTAGTAAATGTATAGCCGGTATTTGGGGTCGCGGTTACTGTAACTACAGAGCCTTGAGCAAATTCGCTTGCTCCAACAGTAGTTCCGCCTGCTGCCGGACTTGATGATAAGGTTACCTGAGGAAGGGTGGTGAATGTCCACACATAATCACTAACCAATGCTGTATGAAATCTGTCTGCTGCACCAGTTGTTACCGTACCTGTATAAGTTGTAAATGGTAATAGCGGCAAATCAGGCTTAAAAGTAAATGCTTTAAAGCTGGCAGTAGTTGCTACCGTGCCAGAAACCTGAGCACCACCTTGTGAAATAATAAAGGTGGTTTTGCTGATACTGGACGAATCCATGTCTGTATTAAAAGTTGCTGTTATTACCTTGTTCAAAACAACATCTACCGCTTTATCCATCGGATCGGTAGTAACTACAGGGCATAAACCAGTTACTTCTCCTTTGAAATTGTCTTTTTTACATCCTGTAGAAAAGATAGCAAGCAATAATATCAAGGACCAGAAAGTATTAGATATTCTTGAATAGCCTCTGTCTTGACACAAAGGAGCATTGCCTTTAGTCAAAGGAATTTTTTTTCTCATAATGTTTTTTTAAATAGATGATAAACTTCAATTAGTATTTTTTGAAGTTTTTAGGAGGCGCGAATCAAGAGGTTGTTTAATTGATTCTCGGTTTTATACGAGTTCTATAACTTTAAGTTGATTATTTATTTAGCAGTCTCCAACCTAAAAAAAGATATGCTTCTTTTACCCTATAAAAGTTGTTTTTATAGTTACGCAGCATATAGAAGGTTTTAGGAATTTTAGCAGGATATGGAAAAACAACTTCGCCAATTATGTCTAATTAGGCTTGTCTATTTTTTTGTTTAAAATAATACAGCTGTATTTATACAGTACTAAGTTTTTTATAAACTTTATTTTACTTGCAAGAAATTACTTCGGATATAAATTATCTTTGGCGTATGTTCAACTGGCGGTTTGCACGAGATTATCTTAAACATTACTTCACAGCAAAAAGCAGGCATGGTGTACATTCGCCGTTTGTGTATGAACTTATTGATGAGGTAATATACGATTTTGCTGCCAAAACAGATTATCTGCCAATAGAGCAGATACGCCAGCAATTACTTCAAAGTAAAGCTAAAGTAACGGTTGTTGATTTAGGTGCGGGTTCTCATATCAATAAAAACCAGGTAAAAGAAGTATGTGCAATTGCTAAAAACACTTTGAAGGCACCACGATTGGCACAACTGATTTATCGTTTGGTTGCCCATTTGCAACCAAAAAATTTGATTGAACTGGGCACTTGTTTAGGTGTAACTTCTTTGTATTTGCATCGCGGAAACCCTAAAGCACAATTAATAACAATTGAAGGCTGCCAGGAAATTGCGCATGTAGCGGCTAAGAATTTTGAAGTTTCTGATGCTGAAAATATTAATTTGCTCATCGGAAACTTTGATGTTGTTTTGCCGAAAGTTTTGGAAAAAGAACAGCAAATAGATTTTGTTTTTATCGACGGAAACCATACCGAAGAAGCTACATTAAGATATTTTGATTGGATTTTGCTAAAAGCTTACGATAAAACAGTTATTGTTTTTGATGATATTTATTGGAGCAAAGGCATGAAAGCTGCCTGGAAAAAAATCAAGCAACATCCGCAGGTTTCGGTAACGGTTGATCTGTTTTGGATTGGCTTGGTTTTTTTTAAAAAAGATCAGGTGAAGGAAGATTTTAAAGTACGGTTTTAGATGCTTCTTTTATCACCTAAAAAGCTTCGCCCAAACTTAAATAAAAACCGGATTGCCGTTTTTCGCCGGGCGGTTTCTCGCCAACGCCATAATCTGCGCGGATACTGATGCCTTTTTCCACATCAAAAAAATAACGCAAACCGCCGCCGTAGTTTGGTTTCAGCTGATTTAAATTGAAATTTTTATTGTAAACGGTTCCGGTTCCGCCAAAACCCACAGCAGCCCAACGATCACTCATCCGATAACGCAGTTCTGATTGCAGCGCGATAATATTTCTGTCTCGAAAACGGCCACCGTAATAACCGCGCATCAGCTGATCGTTGCCTAAAGTTTGCAGCAAATAAAAAGGTGTTCTGTTGCCCAGCGTAAACTCATAACTGCCGTTGAAAGCCAGGACAAATTTTTTAGATAAAGAATTAAACTGCCTGAAATCAAAGTTGAGATAGCCGCCGTTGTAATTGGTTCGGTACAGATTATTAACAATTCCGCCGTTTAAATTAACGTATAAACCTTTCAGTGTATAGGTGTTGGTATTTCGGTTATCAAAAATCAAAGTCGGGCCGTACAATAAGCTTCCGCCACCCTGGCTATCGCGGAAGTTTTGGGTAGAAAAAATACCTCCGGGCTGATTATTTTTAAAAGAATAATCTTCATAATCTATATTCAACCCTAAAAAAACATGGGTAAAAACAGCTTTCTCAGCACCGGCAATTACATGGAAACGTTTTTGAGTGAGCAGGTCTTTATTGGCGGCTTTTGTATTATTTCCAACGCCATAAAAATTATATGGAAAATTAGAATAACCGACATCGGCCGTTAAATGATAAGTATTATTTGGCAGCCAATAATCGGTTTTTAAGCTGATGCGACTTTGATTTTTAAACGTATAAGAAACCGGCAAATACAGATTGGAAACTTTGGTTTGATGATTTGAAGTATCCGCATAAAAAGAATATAAAGCGGCAAAACCGATTTCTAAACCGGTTTCCTGTGCATAAGCCACCAGCGGGAGCGGCAGCAAACTGCTTCTTTTACTGCTGTCTTTTTCAAAAAATATTTTTTTAATGAACCGTGGTTGTGAAGCTGCAAAATTGGCGCAGCAAAAAAGTATCGGTAAAAGAAGTATTCGTTTCATGTAAATATCGGCGCGAAGATAGCTGTTCCGGGTAGGTTCTTATACGAAGCAAATCATCAAACTATGTAAATGCTGTTTAAACAAAATGTATATTTTTGCAAAAATTAAATCAAACGATGAGTACACGCGGACCTATTTCTCAGTTTATAGAAAAAAATTACCTGCATTTTAACGCTGCTGCGCTGATGGATGCGGCCAAAGGCTACGAAACGCATTTGCTGGAAGGCGGCAAAATGATGGTTACGCTGGCTGGCGCGATGAGTACGGCTGAGTTAGGGATTTCTTTAGCGGAGATGATCCGGGAAGATAAGATCGACATTATTTCCTGCACCGGTGCCAACCTGGAAGAAGATATTATGAACCTGGTGGCACATTCACATTACAAACGCGTGCCGAATTACCGTGATTTGAGTCCGCAGGACGAGTGGGATTTGCTGGAAGATCATTACAACCGCGTTACCGATACCTGCATTCCGGAGGAGGAAGCTTTCCGTCGTTTGCAAAAGCATATTTATAAAATTTGGAAGGATGCGGACGATGCCGGCGAGCGTTATTTTCCGCATGAATACATGTATAAAATGTTGCTGGGCGGAGATTTGGAGCAGTATTATGAAATCGACCCAAAAAACTCCTGGATGCTGGCTGCTGCCGAGAAAAATTTGCCGATTGTGGTTCCGGGTTGGGAAGATTCTACGATGGGAAATATTTTTGCTTCCTATGTGATTAAAAATCAAATCAAAGCTTCGACCATGAAAAGTGGTATTGAATACATGGCTTGGCTGGCAGATTGGTACCCAAAAAATTCTGATGGAAAAGGGATTGGTTTTTTCCAGATTGGCGGCGGGATTGCAGGCGATTTCCCAATTTGTGTGGTGCCGATGCTGTATCAGGATATGGAGATGGAAAATATCCCTTTCTGGAGCTACTTCTGTCAAATTTCTGATTCGACTACGTCTTATGGTTCATACTCTGGTGCCGTGCCAAATGAAAAGATTACCTGGGGGAAATTAGCCATCGATACACCAAAATTTATTGTAGAATCTGATGCAACTATTGTTGTTCCGCTAATTTTTGCCTGGATTTTAAAACAATAAATTACAAAAACAAATTTTTGTGCGATAAAAGAAGTATCCGCCTAAAAGCCTTTTCTCAAATGCTTCTTTTATAGCATAAAAACATGTAAATATACATTATTTAGAATGTTTATAAATTGGTTTTATCAGTCACGATATTGTCAGTCGTATTTTTATAAATGATACTTTTGTGAACTGCCGTTAGTAGAAATATATACTGTTTCAGCTATTCTGGTACTTCATCAAAATTTAAGCATAATTTACCCTATGAGAAATATCTCATCGATTTTTAAGCAGATTTCAAGGTTACTGGTCATCGTTATTGCTTTTGCGGCAACAGGTAATGCTGTTTATGCACAGGATCCGGCGAAGGGCGAAGCTTTGTTTAAAAGCAGCAATTGTGGTTCTTGTCATAAAATTGATATCCGGATGACTGGTCCTGCATTAGGTCCAACTATCGCTTCAGAGCCTGATGAGGCTTATTTAATCAAATGGATTCAAAACAACCAGGCTTTAATCGCAGCAAAAAATCCAAAAGCATTAACGATTTATAACGAATACAATCAATCTCAAATGAGTGTATTTACAAACCTGAGCGATCAGGATGTAAAAGACATATTGGGATATGTAAAAGCTCAATGGAAAACTATACAGGCTGCAAAAGCTGCACCTGCCGCGGGCGGTGCTGCAGGTGCAGCGGCTGATTCTGGCCCAAGCAACATGATGCTGTTTGGTTTGATCGGTGTAATTGTAATTGCTTTCCTGATTATACTTGTTTTAAACCGGGTTATCGGTACTTTAGAAAGATTGCTGCTGCAAAAGCAAGGTGTTTTGCCTGAGGATCTGGAGGAGGAAGAAACCGGAAAACCAGCTGTAGACCGTTTAGCTACCGTTAAGCTTTTAGCCAAAAATAAAAAGTTTGTATTTTTTGTGGTGTTGTGTTCCGTAATTGGTTTAGGAAGCTGGACCTGGGTTACACTTTGGAACACAAACGTACATCAGGGATATCAACCGGTACAACCAATCAAGTACTCGCATCAGTTACATGCCGGTGCCATGAAAATTAATTGCCAGTATTGCCATTCCGGTGCTTATAAAGGCAAGAACGCTTCCATACCTTCTCTGAATGTTTGTATGAATTGCCATAAAGTAGTTAAAACAGAATCTCCTGAAATTCAAAAGATTTACAATGCTTTAGGTTACGATCCGCAAACGCAAAAATACGACAGCACAAAATCAAAACCAATACAATGGGTGCGCATACATAACCTACCTGATTTTGCTTATTTCAATCATTCACAACACGTAAAAGTTGGTGGCATCAGATGTCAGACCTGCCATGGCCAAATCCAGGAAATGCAGGAAGTTTATCAGTACTCACCATTAACAATGAAATGGTGTATTCAATGCCACAAACGTACTGAAGTAAACTATAAGGGCAATGCTTATTATGACCGCATGACGGAAGTTCATGACCGCATTAAACGTGGCGAAAAAGTTACAGCAGCATCTTTAGGTGGTATTGAGTGTGGCAAGTGTCATTATTGATTTTTAACAGATAGCATTTATAATTACAGTTTACAAAGCTTAAATGGAAAGCAATAAAAAATACTGGAAAGGTTTAGAGGAATTAAATAATTCGACTGAGTTTGTTGAACTAAACAAAGGAGAATTCGCCGAACCACTTCCAATAGAAGAAGTTTTAAGCGGGGCAGGATTATCTGCTAAAACTCCACGTCGTGATTTCTTAAAAGCGTTGGGGTTTGGAGTTGGTGCAGTAACATTAGCTGCCTGCCAAAAAGTTCCGGTACATAAATCTATTCCTTATTTAATTAAACCAGAAGAAGTTACCCCTAGTGTTGCTAATTATTATACTTCAAGTTACAACGGCCAGGCGATATTAGTTAAGACCAGAGAGGGCCGCCCGATCAAGGTGGAAGGTAACCCTGATGATTTGATTGGAAAAGGTAGTTTGGATGCACAAGCACAAGCTTCAGTTTTAGATTTATATGATGTAACCCGTTTACAAAATCCTGTTTTAAAAGGAGATGAATCCTCCTGGCAAGCAGTGGATAATTTTATTACCAGAGAATTAGCTTCTGTTAATGCTGGTGGCAAAAAGATCAGAATTATTGCTTCTACAGTTCATAGTCCTTCTACAAAAGAAGCGATTGCTTCTTTTACCACTAAATTTCCGTTAACCAAGCTGATTAATTATGATGCTATATCTTACACAGGTATTATCCAGGCTAATCAAAACAGTTTTGGAAAAGCAGTGCTTCCCCACTATCATTTTGAAAAAGCAGACGTTATTGTAAGTTTTAGTGCAGATTTTTTAGGGACCTGGATTTCACCTGTTGAATTTATGGGTCAATGGGTTTCTAACAGGAATAATAAATCGCTTCAAAATAAAAAAATGTCCCGCCATGTTCAGTTTGAAGCTGGCATGAGCATGACAGGCACGAATGCAGATACACGCATTCCAATCAAACCTTCAGAAGAAGGTCTGGCATTAATTAATTTATATAATGCTGTATCCGGTACTACGCTTCCGGGTTCAAGAGCACTTAGTTCAAAATCAGCAGATACAGCAATTACATTAGTTGCAAAAGAGCTTCTGGCAGCAAAAGGCAGAGCATTGGTAGTTTGTGGCTGCAATGATGTAGCTATGCAGGTTTTGGTTAATGCAATCAATTCACTGTTGGGAAGTTATGGTAATACAATCGATCTGGACAACCCGTCTTATCAATATGCCGGTAATGATGCGGAGTTTGTAGAATTTGTTAACGAAATGAAACGCGGCGAAGTTGATGCTGTGTTTTTTCTGGATACCAATCCTGTTTACGATTATTATAATAGCAAAGACTTAAAAGATGCTTTAAGCAAAGTTCGATTGAAAGTTTCTTTTGCAGATCGTAGTGACGAAACCGGTTCTTTGTGTCAGGTTGTTGCACCGAATTACCATTATTTAGAAAGCTGGGGGGATGATAACATTTTTGCCGGATATTATACATTAATTCAGCCAACTATAAATCCGGTTTATAATACCCGTCAGGCAGAACAAAGTTTATTGATGTGGTCAGATAACCCCGTTAAAGATTACTACACTTTTGTAAAAAATAATTGGGAAACCACATTACTTCCGGCAGCAGGTCTTTCCGGCCAACAGGGTTGGGAAGCCTTACTTCAAAAAGGGTTGATAAAAACAGCAGATGCTCCGGCAACTGCTTATACTTTTAACAAAGATTTGAATGCTATTGCCCAAAATATTGTTAATCGTACCACACAATTGGCTGTTAAAGGTGCAAATGATGTAGAGTTACAAGTTTATCAAACCATAAATATAGGAAACGGAAAAAAAGCAAATAACCCGTGGTTGCAAGAGCTTCCGGATACTGTTTCTAAAGTTACTTGGGATAATTTTGTCGCTATTGCTCCAACATATGCTGAAAAATTAGGTGTAAAAGAAGGTGATATTTTGAAAGTTACTTCCGGCAACTATACAATAGAGTTACCTGTCTTACTACAACCTGGACAAGCACAGCAAACAGTTTCTGTTGCATTAGGTTACGGTAGAACTTCGTCTGGAAAAGTTGGAACAGGAGTTGGTAAAAATGCTTTTCCTTTTCATGTTTTTAAAAACGGAACTTTCCAGTCTGCTGTACCAGCAACACTCGCCACTACAGGTGATGTTTACATTTTAGCACAAACTCAAACCCATCATTCTTATGAAGGCCGTAATATTATACGGGAAACCTCTTTTAACAAATATCTAAAAGATCCTTCTTCTGCAAATGGAAGGCATGAAGCAGGGCACAAAACATACAGTTTGTGGAATGCATACGATCGTCCACAATACAATTGGGTAATGGCGATTGATCTAAATGCGTGTACTGGTTGTGGTGCTTGTGTTGTGGCTTGTAGTGCTGAGAACAATGTTCCGGTTGTTGGTCGTGATGAAGTACGCCGTCGTCGAGAAATGCACTGGATCAGGATTGATCGCTATTACAGTTTTCAAGAAGGAAATAAATCTATTACAGAAGAAAGGGAGATTAATAAACTGGAGGACTTAGATCATGTTTCTGTAGTTTATCAGCCAATGCTTTGTCAGCATTGTGACCATGCTCCTTGTGAAACTGTTTGTCCTGTACTTGCAACTGTGCATTCATCAGAGGGTATAAATCATATGGTTTATAACAGATGTGTTGGAACCCGTTATTGTGCCAACAACTGTCCGTATAAAGTAAGAAGATTTAACTGGTTTAACTATTGGAATGATTCAAGATTTGATAATTATTTAAACAATGAGCATGTACAACTGGTATTAAATCCGGATGTTACTACCCGTTTTAGGGGGGTAATGGAAAAATGCAGTATGTGTGTTCAACGTATTCAGGCTGGTAAACTAAAAGCAAAGATTGATCAGCGCTCTTTAAAAGATGGTGAAATTAAAATGGCTTGTCAGCAAACTTGTCCAACTAACGCGATCATTTTTGGTAATGTCAACGATCCTGAATCAGAAGTTACTAAAGCATTACAGAGTGAACGTACTTATTATGTGTTGGAAGAACTTAACGTACAACCGGGAATCGGTTATCAGGTTAAAATAAGAAATATTAACGAAACTGTGGCCTAACTATAATTAAAGAAATATCAGTATGTCATCTAATCATGAATCTATAATCAGAGAACCCTTAATTACGGGTGACAATATTACCTACGCTAAAATCACAGAAGATATTTTGGCTCCGGTAGAAAATGCACCTAATAAAGCTTGGTGGATAGGGTTTAGCCTTGCATCCGCAGGTGCACTACTTTGGCTGGTAGCAATAAGCTATACCTTCTGGTATGGAATTGGAGCATGGGGTTTAAATAAAACAGTGGGTTGGGCTTGGGACATTACCGGTTTTGTTTGGTGGGTAGGTATTGGCCATGCAGGTACGCTTATCTCTGCAGTGCTTCTTTTATTCCGTCAAAATTGGCGTAATTCAATCAACAGATCCGCAGAAGCAATGACAATTTTTGCGGTTATTTGTGCAGCTACTTATGTAGTTTCACACATGGGTCGTCCTTGGATGGCTTTATACACACTTCCTCTACCAAACCAGTACACTTTATGGGTGAATTTTAACTCTCCGTTAATTTGGGATGTATTTGCAATTTCTACTTATTTTTCTGTATCACTTATTTTTTGGTACACAGGTTTATTACCAGATATTGCAACGATTCGTGATAGGGCAACAGGTTTACGCCGCAAAATTTATTCTGTCATGTCCTTTGGCTGGAACGGATCGGTGAAAACCTGGCAACGCTTTGAAGCAGTATCTTTAGTGCTGGCAGGTGTTGCAACACCCTTAGTATTATCAGTACATACAATAGTATCTATGGACTTTGCTACTTCCCTGGAACCTGGCTGGCATACTACTATATTTCCACCTTACTTTGTTGCCGGGGCTATATTCTCAGGTTTTGCAATGGTACAAACTTTATTACTGGTAACCCGTAAAGTATTGGGATTAGAGAATTATATTACTATGTTCCACATCGAATCTATGAACAAAATTATTTTGTTAACCGGATCTATAGTGGGTGTAGCTTATCTATCAGAATTTTTTATTGCTTACTATTCCGGTGGTGAGTACGAGCAATATACTTTTCTAAATAGATTCATCGGGCCTTATTGGTGGGCTGGCTGTATGATGTATGGATGTAATGTGCTGATGACACAATTAATGTGGTTTAAATCAGTACGTACAAATATTCCTCTTTCATGGGGCTTATCTATTATAGTTAACATTGGAATGTGGTTTGAGCGGTTTGTAATTATTGTTGTATCGCTGCACCGTGATTTTCTTCCGTCGAGCTGGGCTATGTTTCACCCTACCTGGGTTGATGTAAGTGTTTTTGTTGGGTCAATTGGCTTATTCTTTACCATGTTTTTACTGTTTTTACGTGTCTTACCATCCGTAGCTATGGCCGAAGTAAAATTACTTTTGAAAAGCTCTAGTGAACAGGAAAAGAAAAAACTTTTAAAACAAGGAAACATAGACCCTGCCCAGGCAGAGTTTTATAAGGAGAATTTAATGAAGTATGACAGTGTTGAACAAGATGAATACTCAAATATTTAATTATGGATAATACTAAATATATACTTGGCATTTTTGATGACCCAGATGAAATGATGAAGGGCATTGATAACTTAAAAGAAAAGGGCGTTTCTATATACGATGTGTTTACGCCAATGCCTATTCATGGTATTGAAAATAAATTAGGAATCAAAGAATCACGATTGCCAGTTGCTGCTTTTATTTTCGGATGTGTAGGATGTACAGTAGCTTTTTGTATGCTGTACTATATGCTGGTATATGATTGGCCAATGAATATTGGAGGTAAGCCAAATTTTGCAATCCCTGATTTTGTACCAATCTGCTTTGAATGGACTGTGTTGTTTAGTTCTTTCGGAATGGTATTTACCTATTTTTATGCCAACCATCTTTTTCCGGGACGTACACCAAGAGTAATGGAGTTGAGGGCTACCAATGATCGTTTTGTAATTGCTGTTAATGCAAAAACAAATACCGCGCATGATGAAATTGATTCTTTGTTAAAAAAAGCAGGTGCTGTGGAGATTAAGCACAACGACAGAAAATATGTTAGTTATGAATAGATTTAAATTACTTAATCTTACGATAGTTCTTTTCGCATCTGTTTTGATTACTTCTTGTGGGAAAGACAAAAGAAGCACAGGCTGGGAGTATGCTCCGAATATGTATGAACATATTGCTTACGATCCGGATCAAGCTAATCCTAACTTCAAGGATGGAAAAACAGCTCAAGTTCCCCCTGCTGGTACTACTCCGGTAGGTTTTGTAAGATTTGATTATCCGAATACAAAAGATGGCTATGAGAAAGCTAGTGTTGAAGTTGTAAACAAATATATAGCTGATTCTAAAAATCTTGCTGATGGAAAACAACTTTTCGAGAGTTTTTGTTCACCCTGCCATGGAATACAAGGACAAGGTGATGGCTTAGTTGTACAACATGGTTATCCGGCACCACCATCTTATTCAAAAGGTCAGTCATCACGAGGCGGAGCTATGAAAGACCTTACTGATGGTAAAATTTATCACACAATAACCTACGGATTAAATGCTATGGGTTCTTATGCTTCTCAATTAAATCCTGATGAGCGCTGGAAAGTAGTATTGTATATTCACCAATTACAAAAAATATAATTTCTCAAAATTGATGAAAGCTTCTAATTACGATGAACAGTTCGAATTTTCAGGGAAAGCTAAAACTTACAGCTTAATAGCTATTGTAATCGGTTTGGCTGCTATTGCATTTGGGGTTTTAGTAGGACATACTGAACGTACATTTGCAAACTTGTTATTAATGAGTTATTATTTTGCTTGTGTATGTATGGAGGGTATCTTATTTTGCGCCATACAATATGTTTCACAGGCAGGTTGGTCATCTTCAATTCTCCGCGTCCCTCAGGCATTTGCAAAAGTATTACCTTATGCAGGTTTGGTTCTACTTGCAGTTATTACTATTGGCTTATTTACAAACCATACAGTTATCGAAGAGGGGAAAAAGATATTAGAGCCAAACTTATATGCAAGCTGGGCTATCAAAGGGGTTACTATTAAAGGGACTGAAACCTATAATGCTGAAGTTGCAGCAAAGTCGGGGTATTTAAATATACCTTTCTTTTTAGCAAGGCTGGTTATATTTTTAATACTATATAGCATAATCGGATTAATGCTTGTAAAGTACTCTAAAAGCGAAGATGCATTAGGCGGAATGTCTAATTACAACAAAAGCTTTGGTATTTCTGCAGTTTTCCTGGCTATATTTGGTTTTACTTTTCCTGTTTTTGCTTTTGATGCGATCATGTCTTTAGAAGCCCATTATTATTATTCAACTTTATTTGGTTGGTATAATTTTGCTGCTATGTGGGTAAGTGGGTTGGCGGTAATCTCTTTAGTAATTATAATCCTTAGACAAAATGGTTACATGCCTTGGGTTACTGATAACCATTTACATGATATGGGAAAATTAGTTTTTGCATTCTCTATTTTTTGGACGTACTTATGGTTCGCACAGTTTTTGCTTACTTATTATGCTAACATACCAGAAGAAACTATTTATTATTATAAAAGGTGGGAACCTGAGTTTAAACCTTGGTTCTGGTTAAACATAGTATTAAACTTCTGCACTCCTGTATTATTGTTGATGTCACGGGATGCAAAAAGAGCAGCTACAGTTTTAAAATATGTTTGTATTGTTGTTTTATGCGGCCATTGGCTTGATTATTATTTAATGGTTATGCCGGGAACTGTAGGTTCGAAAGGAAGAGGTTTCGGAATTGAAGAAATAGGTATAGCTATAGGATTTGTTGGCTTATTTACATTCCTGATGTTAAATGCTTTGAGCAAAACGTCTCTTCTTCCAAAAAATCATCCATTTTTAGAAGAAAGTTTAAATCATCATATCTAAATAAATCTTGTTTAGAAACAAATAATAAGAATGAAACCGAAAAAACTTGGTATAAAAACAGCATCAGCTTTTATGAGTATGTTATTGCTGTTTATCACTAATTTAACCTTTGCACAAGCGAGTGCACCTGCCGCAAGTGTTAATTCTCCAACAATTGATGAAGCGGGAACATTAAATACAATGTGGATGGGAATATCTTATAATGTACTGCTGTTTTTATTGATATGTATTGTAGTTGCAGTTGTTGGCCGGATTTTAAAAATTTATGATCTGACTTTACAAATTCAAAGTAAAAAAGGGCTGGATTGGAATAGGTTGATGGCAGTAGGATTCGGGTTGTTCATAGTTGTAGGAATGTATGGTGCCTATTGGGAATATACTGTACAGGGTAGTATGATTTTGCCAGACGCTGCATCAGCGCATGGACAAAAAATAGATGAGATGTTTAACATTACATTAATTATTACCACAATTGTTTTCGTTGGAACACAAATTATGCTTTTTACTTTCGCCTATATTTACAGAGGATCGCAACTACGAAAAGCATACTTTTTGCCACATAATAACACAATTGAAAAATTGTGGACGATAATTCCTGCAGTGGTATTGACAATTTTAGTTGTTTTCGGATCCATCACGTGGAAAAATATTCAAGACGTATCTGTTAAAGATCAACGATCAGCATTAAATGTAGATGTTACTGCTCATCAGTTTGCCTGGGAGGTAAGATATCCCGGAAATGATAACAAATTAGGGCTTAAAAACTATAAGTTGGTTTCTGCAAGTAATAAAGTTGGAGTAGATTTTAAAGATAAAAATAGTTATGATGATTTAACTGCAGATGAGATAGTTGTACCGGTTAATAAACCAGTTCGCGTAAACTTGATTGCACAGGATGTTATTCACAGTTTTTATTTACCATGGTTTAGAGTACAAATCAACGCAGTACCAGGATTGCCCACTTTTTTTCAGTTTACACCAACCATTACAACGGATGATATGCGTACCAAAATGGATAATCAAAACTTTGAATACAAGCTATACTGCAATAAAGTTTGTGGAGGAAACCATTTCAACATGCAGAAAGTTTTTAGAGTAGTAAAAGAAGCAGAGTATCAGGATTGGATTTCTAAACAAAAACCATATTTAAACGATCAGTTGAAAAAAGATTTAAAAATGGCAATAGCCCAACCAAAGATGTTTGGTTTAAAGAATAAATTAGCTTTTAATAAATTATAAGGAGATTATGGCAACAGCATTAATAGTTAATAATCCACAAGTAGTTCATACTCACGAGGATCATAGTGAGCATCATCATAAAGAAACTTTTCTAAATACATATATATTTAGTCAGGACCATAAGATGATTGCTAAGCAGTTTTTAATAACAGGTATTATCATGGGTGTAATAGCAATGATTTTATCTATATTGTTTCGTATTCAATTAGCATATCCTAATACTGCTTTTCCATTTTTACAAACATTGTTGGGTCGTTTTGCCCCTGAAGGACGTTTGGATCCTAACTTTTACTTGTCTTTAGTCACAATTCATGGTACTATTATGGTATTTTTTGTACTGACAGCAGGTTTAAGCGGTACTTTTAGTAACTTATTAATACCTCTTCAATTAGGTGCACGTGATATGGCATCACCGTTCCTAAACATGCTATCCTATTGGTTCTTTTTTACAGCATGTGTTATTATGCTGAGTTCATTCTTTGTTCAAAAAGGACCCGCCGGTGGTGGCTGGACAATATATCCTCCATTATCAGCTTTGCCTAAGGCTATGCCAGGATCAGAAATGGGAATGACTTTATGGTTAGCGAGTATGGTTTTGTTCGTAGTATCTCAACTAATGGGTGGCATAAACTATATTAGCACTATTTTAAATATGCGTACTAAAGGAATGGATTTGTGGAAAATGCCATTAACAATTTGGGCTTTCTTTTTAACAGCTATTTTGGGTGTATTATCTTTTCCGGTTTTAGTTGCTGGTGTAGTGCTTTTAATTTTTGATAGAGGTATGGGCACAAGCTTTTATTTGTCTGATATTGTACTAAACGGTACTGTACTGCCAAACGAGGGTGGAAGTCCGATTTTGTTTGAGCACTTATTTTGGTTCCTGGGCCATCCGGAAGTTTATATTGTAATTATGCCTGCTATGGGTATTGCTTCCGAAGTAATGGCTGTTAATTCACGAAAACCTATATTTGGTTATCATGCAATGGTTTATTCTTTAATTGGAATTACTGTACTTTCATTTATGGTTTGGGGGCACCACATGTTTGTAACTGGTATGAATCCTTTTATCGGAGGTGTATTTATGATTACAACCTTGATAATTGCCGTTCCTTCAGCAGTAAAAACCTTTAATTGGTTAGCAACACTTTGGCGAGGCAACCTTAGGTTTACACCAGCAATGATGTTTGCAATTGGCTTAGTTTCCTTCTTTATATCTGGGGGATTAACAGGAATATTTTTAGGTAACGCGGCGTTAGATATTAATTTGCATGATACTTATTTTATTGTTGCCCACTTTCACCTGGTAATGGGTTCGGCAGCAATATTTGGTATGCTTGCCGGCGTTTATCACTGGTTCCCAAAAATGTTTGGGCGATTAATGGATGAAAAATTAGGCTATCTGCACTTCTGGATAACTTTTATCGGTGCTTATTTGGTTTTCTTCCCGATGCATTTTATGGGCCTGGATGGCGTGCCCCGCAGGTATTATGCTTTTACAGAATTTGAATCCATGAAACAATGGCTATCTGTAAATACATTTATAACCTGGGCAGCTATTATGTCGGCCTTGGCACAGGTTGCGTTTTTGTTTAACTTCTTTTACTCTATTTTTTATGGTAAAAAAGCAACACAAAATCCTTGGAACGCCAATACTCTGGAATGGACAACCCCTGTTGAACGTATCCACGGCAATTGGCCGGGGGAAATCCCTACAGTATATCGTTGGCCGTATGATTATAGTAAGCCTGGTCACGATCAGGATTTCATCCCACAGACAACTCCATTCTCACAAACTATGACCTCTAATTTACCACATGATTTTGAGGATGATCCGGATGTAGAGAAATTACAAACTGAGTGGTTAAAACAAAATTCACAGGAAGTAAAATAATCCCCGAAGTTTATAATTGATATTATCAGGGGTATTTTTGTAGGAGTTTATCCTCAATAATACCCCTAATTTTTTATTTTTAAAATTGAAATATTCAAAAGCAGAAGCAAAATTTCAGTCATTCAATCTGTTATCCATAATTGCATTGTTTGTTGTAATTTTAGCCGGAGGCATTGTCCGCAGTTCCGGCTCAGGAATGGGATGTCCTGATTGGCCAAAATGCTTTGGCAGATATATTCCTCCTACAAAAGAAGGACAGCTACCTAAAAATTACCGCACAAGTTATGTTGAAAAACAATTAAAAAAAAATCAACATTTTGCAAATGTGCTTGAGTTTTTTGGTTATAAATCCCTTGCCATAAAAGTAAAGTCAGATGCTTTTATAGCAACAGGAGGGCAGCAGGAAGAATTTAATCCACTTAAAACCTGGACAGAATATATCAACAGATTGATTGGCGTAATAACAGGCATACTTCTTTTAGCAACTACTTTTTATTCTTTCAGTTACCTGAAAAAAAACAAGTTGATTGTTTTTCTAAGTTTGTTTAATTTGATTTTAATTGTTTTTCAAGCTTGGTTAGGATCCGTTGTGGTATCATCAAATCTTGTTCCTTGGATAGTAACAGTGCACATGCTTGTTGCATTGTTGATCTTGGCAATAAGCATTTATACTTGGCATAAAGCAAAATTTTTACAAGCAGAAAAAGAGCATATGCAAGTAAGTTCTCTTATAAAAATAGTTACTTTTTTGGCTTTAGTCTTTGACATTATTCAAATTACAATTGGAACAGAAGTTAGAGAAAAAGTTGATGAATATGCTTCAAAACTAAATAGTGATAACAGACAGAATTGGATAAATGGTGCAGAAGAAATATTATTCGATCATAAAAACATGGCTTTGGCAGTGATAATAATCAACATAATTTTATACTTAATTTTAAGAAAGCATTTTGAAAAAAGTTCAATTCAGCGACAGTTGATGAGTATAAGTTTTATTTTTATTATGCTTCAGGTTTTGGTGGGAGTTGCATTATCCTATTGGAATTTGCCACCCTTTGCGCAAACATTACATATAGTATTAGCGAGTTTATTGTTCGGAACACAATTTTATCTATTGTTAAACTTGTTCAAATCAGTACAAAATTTAAAGGTATAGTATGATTTGGACTGATTTTTCTAAGCTTATCAAGTTCCGGCTCACATTTTTGGTAGTATTTTCTGCTTCCATATCTTTTTTGATCGGTAGTAAAGTAAATGGAGTAATTAACTGGGAAAACTGGGGATTATTGATATTAGGTGGTTTTTTAGTAACATCTGCAGCGAACGGATTCAATGAAATTATCGAAAAAGATTTAGACAAATTAATGAAACGAACTGCAGAAAGGCCATTACCTTCCGGGAAAATGACAAACGGGCAGGCACTGGTTATTAGTTTATTTATGGGTATTGCGGGTACTTACGTGTTGGGTAGCTTAAACTTAACAACAGGCTATTTATCCGTATTCTCCATATTTTTATATGCGTTTGTTTACACACCCGCAAAACGAAAATCTCCTATTGCTGTTTTTATCGGTGCAATTCCGGGCGCGTTGCCGCCTTTAATTGGTTATGTTGCAGCACATGAAAAAATAGATTATGTTGCGCTGATTTTGTTCGGAATACAATTTGTTTGGCAGTTTCCGCATTTCTGGGCAATTGCATGGGTTTTGGACGATGATTATAAGTTAGCAGGTTTTAGATTATTACCTACAGGAAAGCGGGATTCTACAAGTGCAATAATTATATTTATATTCACATTGATATTAATTCCGGTAAGCCTTTTACCAACATATTATGGTTTTGGCGGTTTATACGTCGGCGGTATATCATTGTTATGTGGTTTTGCTTTTCTATATTACAGTTTCAATTTACTATTGAAACAAGATATCAAATCGGCACAAAAATTAATGTACGGATCTTTTTTTTACCTGCCAATTGTTCAGTTAGCGTTGTTATTTGATTTTGTCGGAAAATAAAAATGAACCAATCTACTATAGATAAAGAAAGGTTAAACCTTCAGCCAAAAAAGTTTAATATGTGGTTATTTATAATCACATCATTCATGCTTTTTGCTGCTTTTACCAGTGGTTTTATTGTTTACACACAAGGCTCCGTAAATAAAGGGATTAAGATTGTTCTTCCACATGCGTTTATCTTCAGCACAATTGTCATTATTGCAAGTAGTGCAACAATGTATTTAGCTTTTCGTGCAGCAAAACAACTGCAATTTGAAAAGCAAAAGCGGTTTTTGTGGCTCACATTAATTTTAGGGGTTAGTTTCTTTTGCCTGCAATTCTATGCTTGGAGCATATTGGTAAAAATGGGTGTATATTTAATCAATCCGAATGCCTCTCAATCTTTTATATACATATTTACAGGAATACATTTAGTACACATTCTTGCAGGTTTAATACTGGTTGCTAATAGTTTGGTAGGAAGTTATAAAAATTCTCCTCCTGTTAAAAATCTTTTTCGATTAGAGATGACATCTATATTTTGGCATTTTGTAGATATTTTATGGATATATCTTTATGTTTTTTTACTTTTGAATCAACAATAATTCTATATAAAAACTTAGATGAGTACAACTGTAGCACCTATTGATCGAATTAAAACTACGCCTTGGGCAGGCGGACGCTCGCCGTTTTCTATTGAGTATGGAAAAATGATGATGTGGTTTTTCCTGCTATCTGATGCGTTTACCTTTTCAGCATTGTTAATGGCTTATGGTGCTTTGCGTTTTAGTGCAAAAACATGGCCAATGCCAGACGAAGTCTTTCAATCTATCCCTTTAATAAAAGATCATGGTGCACCGTTGGTGTTTGTTGGTTTGATGACGTTTATTTTGATTATGAGTTCCGTAACGATGGTTTTGGCGGTAGAAGCCGGACATCGTGGTGCCAAAAAAGAAGTTATTAACTGGATGATACTGACAGTAATTGGTGGTATCATATTTTTAAGTTGTCAGGGTTTAGAATGGTCACATCTACATAGCGAAGGAGCATGGTGGGGAAGCAACCCTTTCAAAAGTGCTAAAGGCTTAGATACAGGAACAAACTTTACCAACCTATTTTTTACAATCACCGGCTTTCATGGTTTTCACGTTTTTAGTGGTGTCATTATCAATATAATTATTTTAATTAATGTTATAAAAGGAACATACGAAAAACGAGGCAGTTACTTAATGGTAGAAAAAGTAGGTTTGTACTGGCACTTTGTAGATTTGGTATGGGTTTTTGTATTTACTTTTTTTTACCTGGTATAAATTATAAACTATTATGAGTACAGAATCTTCAAATGTTCAACACAATGATGATCACGAATCATTATCAAAAAGCAAAATATGGCATGTTTTTTTTGTTTTACTTGGTATTACCGCAATAGAATTTACAATTGCGTTGTACCTTGTTCCACATAAAATTATACCTCAGGGAATCGCAAATCCAGTTTATATCTTACTTACTTTGGCTAAAGCATTTTA
>JAABUT010000328.1_pt1 | contig 83751 bp, 72 predicted proteins | sample 5559281 | NCBI WGS metagenome assembly JAABUT01 (sample SAMN10711880, study PRJNA513359) | rock metagenome | isolation source: Antarctica rocks | place: Antarctica: Victoria Land, Ricker Hills nord | collected 2016-01-04 | reverse complement strand
TTAGAGCAGAGTTGTTTCAAGTTGACCTATCTATGCGCGCTATGCTCCGCATAAAATCTATATAAAACAATGTTTTACGCGATATGTTCTCGCGTCAGCTTGAGACGATCCTGCTCTAAGTAATGGATTCCAAAGGCCTGCCTTTGGCGGAGTTTGAGGCAGAGCCTCAACCTTCCTTGCCTGCCCGCTTGCTCCGCAGGGCCCGAGGCCTCAGTCGGCGGGCACGGTACGGTCGCGGCTCTGGATCAGCAGCATGGCCCGGCGGAGGCGCATGATGCCGCCGCGCACCTCGCCGCGCCCGCACAGGTGGCGGCCCTCGTCCAGCAGGCGGCGCATCTCGGCAGTGGGGTCGGGGCAGGTCTCGACGCGCACGATCATGTGCTCGCAGTACTCCTGCGTGTCCGTGGTGACGGCGACCGGCGGCACCTGGGCCTGGAGCCCGGCCACGCTCAGCACGACGAGGCAGGCAAGCGGCGGGATGGCGCGCATTGGCACAGGATGGCGCGTCACGGGTTGACGCCCGGTGGGGACGACATGAAGCCGTGTCCACCCGCGCCGGGCGCCGGGACGGCCTGCGCGGGTGCTAGCCGTCCTGGCGACGGCACAGGCGGGGCGCCCTCCGCCCCGGGCGCCTGCTCCAGCACCGGCAGGACCAGCGTGGCGCGCAGCCCCGGCGCCGCGTCGCCGAGCCGCAGCATGCCGCCGTGAAGCTGCGCCACCGCCTGTACCAGGGCGAGGCCCAGTCCGGAGCCGGGCGTGTGACGAGCCGCCTCGCCACGAAAGAACCGCTCGGCCGCCTTGCCCAGGTCGCTCGCCGGAATGCCCGGGCCGCCGTCCACGACCGTGATCCGCAGCGCGGGGACGGGCGAGCCGAGGGCCACGCCGGCCTCGTCGGCTCCCGCGTCCACGGCCAGGCACACCCGGCCGCCGGCGCGGGAGAACTTCACGGCATTGTCGAGCAGGTTCGCCACCGCCTGCTGCAGCAGCTCGCGGTCGCCGCGGATCCACAGCGCCGGCACCAGGTCGAGCGACAGCAGCAGGCCGCGTTCCTCGGCCAGCGCGCCATACAGCTCCGCCACGTCGCGCAGCACCGGCACGCAGTCGAACGTGGCGAAGGCGGCGCGGCGCGAGCCGGCCTCGATCTCGGCGATGCGCAGCAGGGCCTGGAACACCGCGGTCACGCCGTCCAGGTCGGCCACCGCGCGCTCCACCGCGGCGTGCAACGTGCCGTCCGTGCCGGCGTGCAGGGCCGCGTCCTCCAGCCGGGCGCGGGCGCGCGCAATCGGCGTGCGCAGGTCGTGGGCGATGGCGTTGGACACCTGGCGCACCCCGTCCATCAGCCGGGCGATGCGGTCGAGCATGTCGTTGATGGTCTCGGCCAGGCGGTCGAACTCGTCGCCGCGCCCGGACGGGCGCACGCGCTGCGTCAGGTCGCCGGCCGCGATGGCGTCCGCGGTCCTCGACACGTCGGCCAGCATCCCCCGGAACAGGCCGCGCACCACCAGCGCGCCCGCGACGCTCAGCGCCGCCACCAGCGCCAGCGCCCAGAGCAGCGCCTCGGCCAGCAGGTGGCGCAACGTCGCGCGGGTGCGCACGTCGCGCCCGACCAGCAGGCGGAAGCCGCCGGGCAGGTCGATGCGCTCCACCTCCGCCAGCGCCCGGGTGCCCGCGCGCTGCACCACCAGCTCGTACCAGGCGCCGGCCGCGTCGACCGTGGCGGGCCAGTGCTCCAGGTTGCCGGCGAGGGGGCGGCCCTGGCCATCGACCAGCAGGTAGAGCGTCTCGTCGTCCACGTCCTCGGACATGCGGTCCTGGACGCTCCCCACCAGCGCCGGCAGGCCGCCCTCCTCGATGCGGTCGAGCAGGCCCTGGGCGTCGGCGTGGATCGTCGCCTCGACCTGGCGCTCCAGCAGCCCCGCCGTCGCCCACCAGATGAACAGCACCAGCGCCAGCGCGCTCATCCCGAACAGCCCGGCATACACCGTGGCGACCCGGACGCCGGCCGAGCGCGGCCCGCGCACCGTCCAGCGGCGGCTCATGCGGGGGCTGGAAGGTGGAGCGCAGGCAAGCAAGGCTGGGCTTTGCCCAGACCCACCAAAGGCCAGGGGCCTTTGGAAACCCTCTCGTTAAGCAAGAGGACTCCAAGAGCGAAGTTTTGGCGGGGTCCTCCGCTTTCGGGTTTGGGGGCAGGGCTCATGGCCTTGCCTGTTCCCGCGGTCACGCCCGACAGCCTTCGGCGTCACTCCGGGCGCAGCATGTAGCCGGCGTTGCGCACGGTCTGGATCAGTGCCGCGCCGAACGGGCGGTCCACCTTCTGCCGCAGCCGCGAGACGTGGACGTCGATCACGTTGGTCTGCGGGTCGAAGTGGTAGTCCCACACGCCTTCGAGCAGCATGGTGCGCGTCACCACCTGTCCGGCGTGGCGCATCAGGTACTCCAGCAGTCGGAACTCGCGCGGCTGCAGGTCGATCTTCTGCCCGGCGCGCTTCACCTGCCGCGACAGCAGGTCCATCTCCAGGTCGGCCACCGCGAGGCGGGTCTGCGGGCCGTCGTTCTTGCCGCGCCGGGTCATCGCCTCGACCCGGGCCAGCAGCTCGGAAAACGCGAACGGCTTGGTCAGGTAGTCGTCGCCGCCGGCCTTGAGCCCGGCCACGCGCTCGTCCACCTGGGCCAGGGCGGAGAGCAGGAGCACGGGCGTGACGTTGCCCTGGCCGCGCAGGGTCTCGAGGATGCGGATGCCATCGATGCCGCCCGGCAGCATCCGGTCCAGGATCACCGCGTCGAACGCCTCGGCGGCGGCGAGGAACAGGCCGTCGCGGCCGTTGTCGGCGTGCTCGACCACGTGGCCCGCCTCGCGCAGTCCCTTGGCGACGAAGCCCGCCACCGTCGCGTCGTCCTCGACCAGCAGAATACGCACCTGTCCAGTTCCTTCCGCATCGAGCAGGCAGGGCAGGGCCGCGTCCTCGGCCAGCCGAAAGGCGAGTCTCCGGAAGCGTCTTACCACACCGGGCGCGCAGGGTGCTTGGCTGGAGCAAGCAAGGCTGGGCTCTGCCCAGACCCGCCAAAGGCCTGAGGCCTTTGGAAACCCATCTCGTAAGCAAGCCGTTTCCGCGTGCAGGCTTCCGCCTGATCGGCCTTCCCCAGATGCCGCGTGGGTGCCGCAGGCCCAACCGGATGCAGGTCCAGGGGCGCTGCCCCTGGCGGGTCCAGGGCAGAGCCCTGGCCTTCCTGGCCCTACTCCGTCCCCTCGCGCCGCCGCCCCACGGTCACGGCGACGTCGAGCGTCTGCGTGCCCCGCCGCACCGCGAGCTTCGCCGCCGAGCCGGGGCTGATGGCCGAGACTGCGCTGATCAGGCCGCGCGAGGTGTCCACCTTATCGCCGTTGACCGCGGTGACGACGTCGCCGCGGTGCAGACCGGCGCGGGCCGCGGGTCCCTGCGGGTCCACCGCGGCCAGGGTGACGCCGGCGCCGTGCCCCGCGAGCTGGTCGGGCACGGAGACGCCGAGCCAGCCGCGGTCCATGCGGCCCTTGCCGCGCAGCTCGGCGACGATCGGCTCGGCGATCTGGCTGGGGATCGCGAAGCCGATGCCGACCGAGCCGCCGGTGGGCGAGACGATCGCGGTGTTCACGGCGACCACCTGGCCGCTCATGTTGAAGGCGGGGCCGCCGGAGTTGCCTGGGTTGATCGGCGCGTCGATCTGCATGAAGTCGTCGAACGGCCCGGTGCCGATGTCGCGCCCGCGCGCGGAGACGATGCCGGCGGTAACGGAGGAGCCCAGCCCGAACGGGTTGCCCGCCGCCATCACCCAGTCGCCGACCTCGACGATGCGGCTGTTGCCCCAGGTGACGAACGGCAGCGGCTTGTCGGAGGCGACCTTGATCACCGCGATGTCGGTCAGCTCGTCGGTGCCGAGGACGACGGCGGGCAGCTCGGTGCCGTCGGTGAGCGAGACCACGATCTTGTCGGCGTGCCCGACCACGTGGTTGTTGGTCACGATCACGCCGGCCGGGTCGATGATGAAGCCGGAGCCCGCGCCCATCACCTGCTCGCGGCGGTTCTTCAGTCGGTCGCGGAACGTCTTCTCGAACGGGGTGCCGCGTATCTCGGGCGGCATGTCGGCCAGCGCGTCGGCGCCGGAGATGCTCTCGGTCACGGCGATGTTGACCACCGCGGGCACCACGCGCTTGACCAGCGGGGCAAAGGACAGCGGGCGCATCTCCACCAGCGGCGTCGTGGAGGACTGCGCCCGCACGCCGTTGCACCCGGAGGTGAGCGCCGCTGCGACGAGGAAGAGGCCGGCAGGCCGGATCATGCTGAGCCTCGGATGGAGAACGCCTGGATATGGCGCTGATATTGCATTTGTTCGCCATCCCAACAAGTTGGCTGCGGTCGCCGCTGCCGCCCCTCCTGTGCTCGGCGTGACGCAACCGTGTCTCTGCCGCCACAGTCCCGGAGCCGGGCGGCCAGGCATGGTTCCTGACGTCGGCCTGGAAGGAAGCAAGGCTGGACTCCGCCCAGACCCGCCAGGGGCGAGCCGCCCCTGGACCGGCTTTACTTAGTAATGGATTCCAAAGGCGAGCCTTTGGCGGAGTTTGAGGCAGAGCCTCAACCTTGCTTGCTGCGCCGGCGTCAGCGCGAGGCTGCGGGGTGCTCTGGCCAGTCGTGCCGCGGGTAGCGTCCGCGCATCTCGCGCCGCACGTCGGCCCAGCTCCCGGCCCAGAACCCGGCCAGGTCGCCGGTGATCGCCACCGGGCGCCCCGCCGGGGAGAGCAGCGCAAGTTGCAGCGCGACGCGCCCGCCCGCCAGCCGGGGCGTGTCGGCGAGGCCGTAGAACGCCTGCGCGCGTGCGGCGGCCAGCGGCACCGGCTGCGCGTAGTCGATCGCGGCGCGCCCGCCGGGCAGGGCGAGGTGCGCCGGCAGGTCGCGGTCGAGCCGGGCGGCGTCGCGGCCCAGCCTGGCCCGCAGCGCCGCCACCAGGTCGAGCGAAGCGAGGTCGGCCAGGCGCGACATGCCGGCCAGGAAGCCGGCGAGCCAGTCCTGCACCGACGCGGCCAGTGCCGGGTCGGAAAGGTCGGGCACCTCCGGGTCGAGCCCGCGCAGGCAGGCGGCGCGCGCCTGGAGCTGGCGCGCGGCGTCGCTCCAGGGCAGCGAGTCCAGGCGGGTGGCGACGGCGTCGGCCAGAGCCGTGGCAGTGCGCGAGGGGTCGGCCTGCACCACGCGGTCCTCCAGCACCAGCGCGCCCAGCCGTCGCCGCCTGCGCGACAGCACCGCGCCGCTCGACGGGTCGAAGCCGTCCTCCAGGGTCTCGGTGACGGCGTCGCGCAGCACGGGCGGCAGCGCGTCGGGGTCGAGCGCCGCGGCCAGGCGGATCTGCGAGGAGGTGCGGACCTCCAGCGCGCCCACCGCCAGCAGCTTCGCCTCGGACAGCGGGTCGGCGCGCGGCAGCTTCGCCCCGCCGCCGCCGGACAGGCGGAACGCGCCGGGCTCGCCGCGCCGCTGCGCCACCCGGTCGGGAAAAGCGGCGGCGAGCAGCCTGGCGGGGTCGCCGGACGGCTCGGCGGTGCTGCGCAGGCGGCGGCGGTACTGCGTGGCGGCGCGGCGGATGCGCGACAGGGCGCCACGATCGACGGCGAGGCCGGGCGGCTCCGCGCCGGCGAGCAGGGCGAGGCGCAGGCCGATCTCCGCCGACGGCGCCTGGCGCGGGTCGTGGGAACGCAGCGGGTCGCGCTCCTCCAGCAGGGCCGCGATGTCGGCGGCCAGCGCGGTCTCGCCCGGGTCCTCGGCGCAGAGCATCATCGCCGCCAGCCTGGGGTGCGCGCCGAGCCCGGCCATGCGGCGGCCCCGCGCGGTGATGCGCCCGTCCGTGGTCGCGCCCAGCAGGTCGAGCAGCGCGCCGGCGGCGGCGAGCGGGCCGGCGGGCGGCGGGTCCGCGAACGGCAGGCCAGCGGGCTCCGTGCCCCAGGCGGCGCAGTCCAGGCGCAGGCCGGACAGCTCCGCCTCCAGGATCTCCGGCCGGTCGAACGGCGGCAGGCCGCGGTGCAGCGCCTCCGTCCACAGCCGCACCGCCACGCCCGGCCCCTCGCGCCCGGAACGCCCGGCACGCTGGGTGGCGGCGGCGCGGCTGATGCGCACCATGGCCAGCCGGGTCAGGCCGGTCGCGGCGTCGAGGCGCGGCGCGCGACGCCAGCCGCCGTCGACCACGATCCGCACGCCCGGCACGGTCAGCGAGGTCTCCGCGATCGAGGTGGCCAGCACCACGCGGCGGCGCCCGTCCGCGTCGGGGCGCAGCGCGAGGTCCTGGGACGCGGGCGGCAGGTCGCCGTGCAGCGGCAGCACCACGGCGCCGCAGCCGGCAAGCGCCGACTCCGCGCGCCGGATCTCCGCCATGCCGGGCAGGAAGGCGAGCACGTCGCCGGCGTGCCCGGCGAGTGCTGCGCGCACCGCGCCGGCCAGCGCGTCGGGCAGGTCGCGCGGGTTGGCGATGTCGCGGCGCGCGTGGGTCACGTCGACGGGGAAGGTGCGGCCGGCGCTCTCCACCACCGGCGCACGGAGCATGTCGGACAGGCGGGCACCGTCCGCGGTGGCGGACATCGCCAGGATGCGCAGTTCCGGGCGCAGCTCGCGTTGCAGGTCCAGGCAGAAGGCGAGCGCGAGATCGGCGTCGAGCGCGCGCTCGTGCACCTCGTCGAACAGCACGGCGTCTGTGTCGTCGAGCCCAGGATCGCCCAGCAGGCGGCGCACCAGCAGGCCCTCGGTGACGACCTCGACCCTGGTGGCGTCGGACACCGCGCTGTCCAGGCGGGTGCGGTAGCCGACGGTGCGCCCGACCGGCTCGCCGAGCAGGAAGGCCATGCGCGTCGCAGCGGCGCGGGCGGCGAGGCGGCGCGGCTCCAGCACCACGATGCGCCCGCCGCGCCGCCAGGGCGCCTCGGCGGCGGTGGCGCGCAGCAGGGCGAGCGGCACCAGCGTGGTCTTGCCCGCGCCGGGCGGGGCGACGAGCACTGCGTTGGGCCGCTCCGCCAGCCGGGCGAGCAGCTCCGGCAGCACCGAGGCAACGGGGAGGTCAGGGGCGTTCATCGTCGTGCGGAGACGGCGCGCGGCCGATTAGGAAGGCAAGGCCAGGGATTCTGCCCCTGGACTCCGCCAAAAGCAAGCCTTTGGAATCCGATGCTTAAGTAAATCGGTGTCCAGAGGCCTTGGCCTTTGGCGGGTCTGGACAGAGCCCAGCCTTGCTTGCCGGCGTTCAGAAGAAGCCCGGGTCAAAGCCGCCCCACGGCCCCCAGCCGAAGGCGCCGCCGTAGCCAAACTGACTGGCTTCGACCTGCTCGTCGGCGAGGCGCTGCTGCAGGCGTTCCTGCTGGTAGCGGCCGAAGGCTCCTTGTCCGCCGATGTAGAGGCATCGGCACACCAGGGGGTCGGCGTAGAGATAGGCGACGCTGTCGTCGCGGAAGCGCTGCACCAGACGATTCGGCGGCAGGCCGGCCAGAACCTGCTGGCGCTCCGGAGTGTTGGCGGGGCGCACGACGAAGCCGGCGGCGGCCAGCATGTTCTCGTTGTCCTGCACCACTTGCTGCGTGCTGACGCAGCCGGCGAGGCAGGCTGCAGTGGCCAGGACGGCCAGGAGAGCCGACCACGGACGCGACGCAGCCGGGGCGAGGGAGTTTGACAGGGCGGGTCTCCGATGGTGTGTCTGTCGCTGCCGGTCTGCGCAAGATGTGGCGCAGGCGCGGGCGTCGTGGGCAAAGTGGGATGCCGAAGCTGGCGCGCTTCGTGCCTGCGCACAAGATGATCCCGGTGCGACCGGCCAGCGTCACCTTCGGCTGCGGGCGGTCCGACGCGAGAGGGATGCCGATGCGTCGCCAAGACAGCGTGGGTCAGGGTCCGGCCGCGGAAACGGCTTGTGCGCCACCGGTGTGGCGGGCCGGCGCGCCGCTGCTGCTCGCCCTGCTTGCGCTGGCACCCTGCGTTGCGGTCGCGGCCGAGAGCGAGGCGGTCGCCAGCCGCCGCGTCACCGCCACCCTGGTCAGCGACACCGACAGCCACGCCCCGGGACGGCCGTTCCATCTCGGGCTGCGGCTGCGCATGACGCCGGGCTGGCACACTTACTGGACCAACCCTGGCGACGCCGGGGCGGCGACGCTGCTGGCGCTGACGCTGCCGCAGAGGCTGGCGGCGTCGCCGGTGGCCTGGCCTGCGCCGGAGCGTATCCTGGAAGGCGACCTCGCCGCCTACGCCTACACCGGGGACGTGCTGCTGCCGGTCACGGTGAGCGGCACGGCGAATGGTACGCTGCCGCTGCGCGCCCATGCGGAGTGGCTGGTGTGCGCCACCGTGTGCGTGCCGGAGTCGGGCGATTTCGCGCTCGACCTTGCGGCGGGCGACGGCGCCGCCTCGCCGCAGCACGCCCTGTTCGAGCAGGCGGCGGCGCGCACGCCGGCGCCGTCCCCATTCGCGGCGCGCGTCGCGCCCGACGGCACGCTGTCGCTGTCCGGCCGCGAGATCGGCCCGGCGGCGGTGCGCGACGCCTACTTCTTCCCCCGGTCGCCCACCGTGCTCACGCAATCCGCGCCGCAGGCCCTCTCCGTGCAGGACGGCGCGCTGACCCTGAAGCTGCCGGTCGCCGCCGGCTTCGACGCCCGGGCGGGGCTGGACGGGGTGCTGCGGCTCACCGACGCGAGGGGCGGCGCGAGCTGGCTCGACGTGGCCGCCACGCCGGGCGCCGCAGCGGCGGCCGGCCCGGCCGCCGTGGCCCAGGGCGTGGGCGTCGCGGCGATGCTGCGCACGCTGCTGCTGGCGTTCGCGGGCGGGCTGGTGCTGAACCTGATGCCCTGCGTGTTCCCGGTGCTGGCGATGAAGGCGATGGCGCTGGCCAGGCTGTCCGGCGCGTCGCGCGGCGAGGTGCGGCGGCAGGCCGCAGGCTACACGGCCGGCGTGGTCGCAGCCTTCGCCGCGCTGGGAGGCACGATGCTGCTGCTGCGCGGCGCAGGCGCGGCGGCGGGCTGGGGCTTCCAGTTCCAGTCGCCGGTGTTCGTCACGATCACCGCCTGGGTGCTGTTCGCCGTCGGGCTCGGCCTGTCCGGGGTGGTCACGCCGGTCAGCGGGCTGGAGGGCGTGGGGCAGGGGCTCGCCTCGCGCGGCGGCGTCACCGGCAGCGTGTTCACCGGGCTGCTCGCGGTGCTGGTGGCCACGCCGTGCACCGCGCCGTTCATGGGGGTGGCGATCGCCGCCGCGTTCGCCGCGCCCCCGGTGCTGGCGATGGCGGTGTTCCTGGCGATGGGCCTCGGGCTGGCCGCGCCCACGGTGCTGCTCGCCGCCGCCCCCGGCCTGGCGCGTGGCCTGCCGCGCCCGGGCGCGTGGATGGACGTGCTCAAGCAGGCCTTCGCGTTCCCGATGTATGCCGCGAGCGCCTGGCTGGCCTGGGTCGTGGCGGAGGAGGCCGGGCCGTCCGGGGTGATGCTCTGCCTGGCGGGCGCGGTCGCGATCGGCTTCGCGGCCTGGACCTGGGGCGTCTCGCGCGGCGCAGGGCGCGCCGTTCGCAGCCTCGGCGGCGCGGCGGCGCTGCTCGGCGTGGCGGTCGCGGCCACGGGGCTGGTGTCGCTGGGGCAGGCCGCGCCGGGCGCGTCGGCCGCGACGGCGCAGGCGGGCGACGGGTCCGAGCCGTTCTCTGTCGCACGGCTCGACAGCCTGCGCGCGCAGGGGCGGCCGGTGTTCGTCGACATGACCGCCGCGTGGTGCTTCACCTGCCTGGTCAACGAGCGCGTCGCGCTGTCGCCGCAGCCGGTGCGCGACGCCTTCGCGCACCGCGACGTGGCCTACCTCAAGGGCGACTGGACGCGTCAGGACCCGCAGATCACCGCGTTCCTGCGCGAGCACGGGCGCGACGGCGTGCCCCTCTACGTGTTCTACCCGGCGGGCGGCGGGGCGCCGAGCGTGCTGCCGCAGATCCTCACGCCGTCGGGCGTGCTGGCGGCGCTCGGGCAGGGATAGACAAGCAGGGCTGGGCTCTCCCTCCGCTGCCCATTCTAACAGCCCAAGCGGACTGTCGGAACCTTTGGGCAGCTACGCCCAGACCCGCCAGAGGCGAGCCGCCCCTGGACCGGCTTGACTTAAGTATTGGATTCCAAAGGCGAGCCTTTGGCGGAGTTTGAGGCAGAGCCTCAACCTTTCTTTCTCAATGTCCGACCAGAATCTGGCTCAGGAACGTCCTGAGCCGCTCCGTCTCCGGCTGCTCGAACATGCGGTCCGGCGTGCCCTGCTCGACGATCTCGCCGCGGTCCATGAACACCACGCGGTCGGCGACGCGCCGCGCGAAGCCCATCTCGTGGGTGACGCAGACCATGGTCATGCCGCTCTCCGCGAGGCCGACCATGGTGTCGAGCACCTCCTTGATCATCTCCGGGTCGAGCGCGCTGGTCGGCTCGTCGAACAGCATGATCTTCGGCTTCATGCACAGCGCCCGCGCGATCGCCACGCGCTGCTGCTGCCCGCCGGAGAGCTGGCCCGGGAACTTGTGCGCCTGCTCCGGGATGCGCACGCGCGTCAGGTACTCCATCGCCAGGTCCTCCGCGTCAGCCTTGCGCATCCTGCGCACCCAAATCGGCGAGAGCGTGCAGTTCTCCAGGATCGTCAGGTGCGGGAACAGGTTGAAGCTCTGGAACACCATGCCGACCTCGCGCCGCACCGTGTCCAGCGCGCGGGTGTCGTCGGAAAGCTCGGTGCCGTCCACGACGATGCGGCCGGCCTGGTGCGTCTCCAGGCGGTTGATGCAGCGGATCGTGGTGGACTTGCCCGAGCCGGACGGGCCGCAGATCACGATCCGCTCCTTCGCCGCGACGCTGAGGCAGACATCGCGCAGGACGTGCATCGCGCCGTACCATTTGTTGACGTGGTCCAGCTCGATGGCGGGAGGCTGGGACATGCGGGCGCTCCGTGGAAAAGATAGGAAAGGCCAGGGCTCTGCCCTGGACCCGCTGGGGGCAGCGCCCCCAGACCCGCATCTTTTCGGGCCTGGAGCACACGCCGGGCAGCTTTCTTAAGTACGAGGTTCCAAGGACCTGTCCTTGGCGGGGTCCCCGCCTCCAAGCATGGGGGACAGAGCCCCTGGCCTTCCTACGCTCACCGCCGAGCCGCCCTGGCGAACTGCGTCTCCAGCGAGCGGCTGTAGCGCGCCATGGCGAAGCAGAACACGAAGTAGATCGCGGCCAGCACCAGGTAGATCTCGGTGGCGAACCCCTGCCAGACCGGGTCGGCGAGCGCCACGGTGCCGGCGGTCAGCAGGTCGAAGATGCCGATGATCAGCACGAGGCTGGTGTCCTTGAAGAAGCCGATGAAGGTGTTGACCAGCGGCGGGATCACCAGGCGCAGCGCCTGCGGCAGGATCACGAGCCGCATCTTCTTCCAGTAAGACAGGCCGAGCGCGTCGGCGGCCTCCGCCTGGCCGCGGGGCAGCGCCTGCAGGCCGCCGCGGACGATCTCGGCGAGGTAGGCGCCGGCGAACAGGATGATCGCGGCCTGGGCGCGCAGCAGCTTGTCGGGGTTCAGGCCCTGCGGCATGAACAGCGGGAACAGCACGCTGGCCATGAACAGCAGGCTGATCAGCGGCACGCCGCGGATCAGCTCGACGTAGCCGACGCACAGCATCCGCACCGCCGGCATCCCGCGCGAGCGTCGACCCAGCGCCACCAGCACAGAGAGCGGAAAGGCGAACACCAGCCCGAACGTCGCCAGGATCAGGGTGAGCGGCAGGCCACCCCACTGGTCGGTGCCGACGGCGCTCAGCCCTGGCAGCCCGCCGCCCATCAGCGCCACGATCGCCGCCAGCACGGCGACCCAGGCGTAGGCCAGCTCGCGCCGCCACAGCCTGCGCCAGGCGGAGGCGGCGTAGAGTGCCACGAACAGTACCACCACGAGCGCCGGGCGCCACTGCTCGTCGTAGGGGTAGCGGCCGAACAGGATGAAGCGCCACTTCTCGCCGATCACCGCCCAGCAGGCGCCGACGCCCTGGAGGCGTCGGCACACCGAGCTGTCGGGGCCGGAGGGCGTCTGCGGCACGGTCCAGACGGCGCGGACCACGGCCCACTCGATGAAGCCGAACGCGGCGCGCAGGATGATCGCGCCGAGCACGAGCGTGACCGCGGTGCTGACCCACGACCCGAACAGGTTGGCGCGCGCCCAGGCGAGCGGGCCCGCGCCGGCCACGCGCGGTTGCAGCATCGCCGGCACGGCCTGGGGCTGCGGAGCGACCATGACGGGGACCCCGGCGAGCGAGGGCACCGGCGAGGCGGCGGCGGGGAGGGAGGCGGCCTCGGCATCGCCCTGCGCGCCGGCTTCGGCGCGGGCACGCTCGCGCGCGGTGTCCATGGCGCTCAACGCTCCACCAGGGCGATGCGCCGGTTGTACCAGTTCATGAACAGGCTGATCGACAGCGAGATGCTCAGGTAGGCGGCCATGATGATCGCGATGCCCTCGATCGCCTGCCCGGTCTGGTTGATCTCGGTGTTGGCGATGGACACGATGTCCTGGTAGCCGATGGCGACCGCGAGCGAGCTGTTCTTGGTCAGGTTGAGGAACTGCGAGGTCATCGGCGGGATGATGACCCGCAGCGCCTGGGGCAGCACGATGCGGCGCAGCACCGTGGCGCGCCTCAGGCCGAGCGCCTCGGCGGCCTCCCACTGGCCCTGCGGCACGGCGAGGATGCCGGAGCGCACGATCTCCGCGATGTAGGTCGCGGTGTAGAGCACCAGCCCGGTCAGCAGCGCGCCGTATTCCGGGCTCAGCGCGGCCCCGCCGGCGAAGTTGAAGCCGTGCAGCGAGGGCACGTCGAGCGAGAACGGCGCGCCCACCGCGAGCCACGCCAGCAGCGGCAGCCCGAGCAGCAGCGCCAGCGCCGGCGGCACCACAGGCGGGCGCACGCCGGTGCGCTCCTGGATACGGCCCGCACGCCGCGCCCACGCCCAGGCGAGGCCGATCGCCAGGGCAAGTGCGGCCAGCACCAGGCCGTATCCGGGCTGCCAGTCGATCGTCGGCAGCCGAAAGCCGCGATTGGACAGGAACACGCCGGGGATCGGGTGGAACGACTGCTTCGGTGGCGGCAGGGTCTGCACCAGCCCGTACCAGAACAGGAGCTGCAGCAGCAGCGGGATGTCGCGCAGGGTCTCGACGTAGACCCCGGCGACGCGCGACAGCAGCCAGTTGCGCGACAGCCTGGCCAGCCCGACCAGCGTGCCGAGCACGGTGGCCAGCACGATGCCCACCACGGCGATGCGCAGGGTGTTGAGGAAGCCGATCAGGAGCGCGCGGCCGTAGGTGCTCGTGGCGGGGTCGTAGCCGATCAGGTGCTCGCCGACCGGGATGCCGGCGGTGCGGTCGAGGTAGCCGAAGCCGGTGGCGATGTGGCGCGCCTCCAGGTTGCGGCTGGTGTTGATGACCAGGGTGGCGAGCAGCAGCGCCAGCCCGCCCAGGATCACGGCCTGCCACACGATGGCGCGGAACCGCGGGTCGGACCAGGACAGGGCGACGCGGCGTCGCGGCGGCCCGGTCCTGCGCGGCGCCGGGATCGTGGGCAGGACGGCTCCTGACATCGTTCGCTCCTGATCCGGGCTGCCCGGCCCTGACCGGAATGCATCTGACGCGCCAGGAGGCCGCCACCCGTCGTGGGACCCCGGGCATGGCCGCGATTGAAGTCCCGGTCAACGATGAGCTGTGACGCGGGATCGGCGAGGGTGCACCCGGCCGCGCGACTGTTGCCTGCGCGGCCCTGCCGGCGAAGCGGGTCGGCCTGCTTGCGGCGCAGGCACGCCGCCATGCGGGTCCTGCCCGCGCAGCCTGGCTACCGAACTCCGGGGCATAAAGAAACCATGTTCCGACTGTGGCAACCCGGCAACAGACGTGTGGCGGAGAATTTGCATGCCACTCGACGGCCGTTACTGAACCGCGACTCAGGCCTAAAGCAGGGCACTCCGGTACCGGAGTCCACCGGTCATCGAGCGGAGTTTGGAGCGCACATGGGTTCTACACGGTTCGGCCGGCGCACGGTGGTCGCGGCCATCCTCGTGGCGGCGCCGACGCTGGCGAGGGCGGACGACCTGGTGCGCATGGCGCAGTCGGTGCAGCCGAACGGCCCGGCGCAGCTCTCCGCGCCGCAGCTTCCGCCGGCGATCACCGGCAACACGGGCAGCTCGGCCAACACCACCAACTCCCTCCAGCCCGGGGCGGCGGCCGCGCCCGCGACCGTCACCGTGCCGCCGCTGTTCTCGAAGGCGTGGTTCGACGGGGTGAAGTATGGCGCGCAGGTCGAGGGCGGCTTCACCTTCAACGGCGATCGCCCGCCCGGCGGCATCGACGTCGGCGACCTGGTCACCGACCACGCCAACCAGGCGACGCTGAACCAGGTGCTGCTCACCGTGCAGCGGGCGCCGGACCCGAAGGCGATCGGCTACGATTTCGGCTTCGCGGTGCAGCTCATGTACGGCTCTGACTCGCGCTACTACCACTACCTGGGCGAGCTGGACCGCGACATCTCCAGCCGCTACCAGCTCTCGTTCATCCAGGCCAACGTCTCCGCGCACCTGCCCTGGCTCACCGCGGGCGGCATCGACGCCAAGGCCGGGCAGTACCCGACGCCGCTGGGCTTCGAGGTGATCGACCCTTCGGCCAACCCGTTCTACAGCCACAGCTTCCTGTACAACTTCGGCCTGCCGTTCGAGCATACCGGCTTCCAGGCCACCGCCCACGTCAACGACACGCTCGACCTGTGGTTCGGCGCGGACAGCGGCAACCAGACCACGCTCGGCGCCAACACCGGCGACAACAACGGCGCGCCGGCCGGGCTGTTCGGCTTCGGGCTGAACAACCTGGCCGGCGGCAAGCTCAGCGTGGTCGCGCTGAGCCATGTCGGCGCGGAGACGGCGTCGCGCGCGGCCCCCAACGTCAACGGCGCGCTGCGCTACTACAACGACGTCGTGCTCACGTACAAGGCGAGCGACAAGCTGGCCTTCACCACCGAGGCCAACTACGTGCGCGACGACTACGCCCGCGCCGAGGGCTACGGCGCGGTGCAGTACGCGTCCTACGCGCTCACCGACACCGTGACGCTGAACGGGCGCGCCGAGGTGTGGCGCGACAACGCCGGGTTCTACGTCGCGAAATATCCGGGCAACCTCGACGCGATCAACGCCGTCGGCGGCTTCCCGAACACGACGATCGCCCTGCCGCGCACCACCTACGGCGAGTTCACGGCGGGGCTGACCTACAAGCCGGCGATGCCGAAGCCGGTCACCCTGCTGTTGATCCGGCCGGAAGTGCGGTGGAACCGCTCGCTCTCGGGCAGCGCGCCGTTCAACGATGGACGCAACCGCGGGCAGTTCACCGCCTCGATCGACGCGGTGCTCGGCTTCTAGCCCGAAGGAACCAGACAAGATTGAGGCTCTGCCTCAAACTCCGCCAAGGGCAGCGCCCCTGGACCGGCCTTGCTTAAGTCAAGCCTGTCCAAGGGGAGTGTCCCCCTGGCGGGTCTGGGCAGAGCCCAGCCTTGCTTCCTGGCAACGAGGCCTGCCTGGACGCCGGGCAGCCTTGCGTGCTCTTGACCCCGGCGCACCGACCGCCACCTGGACCTGACCTGCCTGCCCGAGCTTGGAGTCCCCGCATGAACGAGATGTCCCCGGCACTTCCCGCCAGCCAGCCCAGCGCGCTCAAGGGCGTCACCGCCGAGCAGGTGCTCAGCGTGCACCACTGGACCGACCGGCTGTTCAGCTTCACCTGCACGCGCGCGCCGACGCTGCGCTTCGAGAACGGCCAGTTCGCGATGATCGGCCTGGAGGTCGACGGCAAGCCGCTGCTGCGCGCCTACAGCATGGCCAGCGCCAACTACGAGGAGCAGCTCGAGTTCCTCTCCATCAAGGTGCCGGACGGCCCGCTGACCTCGCGCCTGCAGCACGCCCGGGTCGGCGACACGGTGCTGGTGGGGCGCAAGCCGACCGGCACGCTGCTGCTCGGCAACATGCTGCCCGGGCGCAACCTGTACTTCTTCTCGACCGGCACCGGGCTGGCGCCGTTCATGTCGCTCATCAAGGACCCCGAGGCGTACGAGCGCTTCGACAAGGTCGTGCTGGTGCACGGCACGCGGCTGGTCGACGAGCTGGCCTACACCCAGTACATCTCGGCCGACCTGGCGGAGCACGAGTTCCTCGGCGAGTACGTGCGCGACAAGCTGCTGTACTACCCGACGGTGACGCGCGAGGCGTTCCGCAACCAGGGGCGCATCCCCGACCTGATCCGCAGCGGCAAGCTGTGCGCCGACCTCGGGCTGCCGCCGCTGGACCCCGAGCTGGACCGGGCAATGATCTGCGGCAGCGAGCAGATGCTGGCCGATACCAAGGCGCTGCTCGACGGCTTGGCGATGAAGGAAGGCAGCAACAACGACCCCGGCGCCTACGTCATCGAAAAGGCGTTCGCCGAGAAGTAGGCAGGCAGCAAGCAAGGCTGGGCTCTGCCCAGACCCGCCAGGGGCGAGCCGCCCCTGGACCGGCCTTATTTAGTAGTGGATTCCAAAGGCGAGCCTTTGGCGGAGTTTGAGGCAGAGCCTCAACCTTGCTTGCTTTCTCCCACTACACCCTCGGGTATGGCCCGCATCATCCGGCGCAGCGCCTCGTCGGTGAACGGCTTGAGCAGGCACAGGTCGCGCGGCCCGAGCACGTTGCGCACCACGGCGCGCAGGTCGCCGGTCACGTAGATCACCGCGACCGCCGGCCAGCGGGCGTGCGCCATCCGCGCCACGTCGAAGCCGCTCATGCCGCCGCCGAGGTTGACGTCCACCACCAGCACCTGTGGCGGCGCCTCCACTGCCTCGGCCAGCAGGGCCATGAACTCGCTCCCCGACGTCAGCGCGGTCACGACGGCGCCGTCGTCCTGCAGGGTGTCGGCGATCGAGGCCAGGGTCATCGTGTCGTCCTCGACCACGAGGACGCGGGTGGGCGGGCCCTGGCTCATGTCACGGCGCTCCCCGGGTGGATCGCGCGCGCGCCGCGTGGCCGGCCGCCACGCCCGCCCCTGTCGGCCGGTCCGGCGGGATGGCGTCCGTGGGAACGATGGCCCGCAACTGGGTGGCGAGCGCCGCCAGCTCGGAGCCGGTCTTGGCGACCACGCGCTCGACGCCGCGCAGGCGCTCGCGGTCGTGGGCGTCGAGGTCCTTCGAGGTCACCACCACCACCGGGATGCCGCGCCACTCCTCGCGCTCGCGCAGCGCCTTGAGGAAGCCGAACCCGTCCAGCTCCGGCATCACCAGGTCAAGCAGGATCAGCGACGGCACGATGCGCTCCACCGACTCCAGCCCGAGCCGGCCGTTCTCCGCGGTGGCCACCGACCAGCCGGCCCGCGTCAGCATGGCCTCCAGCCGGCCGCGGCTGATCTCGTCGTCGTCGACCACCAGAGCGTGGCCGCCCGGCGACTGGCCGCGGAAGCGCTCCATGACCAGCCGGAGCGCGTCCCACTGCACCGGCTTGGCGAGGAAGTCCTCGGCGCCGAGCGAGGCGGCGAGGCTGGGCTCGTTGACGAAGCTGATCATCACCACGGGCGTCTCCGCCAGCTCAGGCTCCGCCTTGATCGCGGCCAGCACCGACCAGCCGTCCATCTGCGGCATCATCACGTCGAGCAGGATCACGCGGGGCTTCAGCGCGCGGGCCAGGACGAGGCCGGAGCGCCCGTCGGCGGCCGAGCGCACGGCGAAGCCCTCGCGGTGCAGGAAGCGGGTGAGCAGGTCGCGGGTCGCGGGGTCGTCGTCGACCACGAGCACGCAGTCCGCGGTCTCGACCTCCGCGGCGCCCTCGGCGGCCTCGCCCCCGGCATCGGCGGCCTCGCGGTAGGTCGCCGGCACGCGCAGGGTGAAGACGGAGCCGCGCCCGGGCTCGCTGGCCACCGTGACGTCGCCGCCGAGCAGGCGGGCGAACCCCTGGGTGATGGCGAGGCCGAGGCCGGTGCCGCCGTACTGCCGGGTGGTGGACTCGTCGGCCTGGCTGAAACGCTCGAACAGGCGCCCGACCTGCTCCTCGGTCATGCCGATGCCGCTGTCGCGCACCGCGAAGCTCAGCCAGTCGCGCTCGTCACGCGGCGCGGCGTCCGCCTTGTCGCCGCCCGCGTCCGCTTCGTCGCCGCTGGCAGCCCCGTCGCCGCCGGCGGGCTCGCGGCGCACGGACAGGGTGATCTGCCCGCCCTCGGTGAACTTGGCCGCGTTGCCGAGCAGGTTGAACAGGCACTGGCGGATCTTGACGGCGTCGGTGTGCATCGTGCCGAGCCTGCCGCCGGCCTCGACCACCAGGCGGTTGTCCTTGCGGGCGACGAGGCTCTCCACGGTGGATGCGATGCCGCTGACCAGCTCGTCGACCGCCACGGTCTCGGCGAACACCGTCATGCGGTTCGCCTCGATCTTGGAGATGTCGAGCACGTCGCTGATCAGGCTGAGCAGGTGGCGGGCGTTGGCGTTGATCTTCTTCAGGTCGCCGAGGAGCTGCACCTGGCCCAGCTCCTCGACCTCCTCCTCCAGCATCTCGGAGTAGCCGATCACGGCCGAGAGCGGGGTGCGCAGCTCGTGACTCATGTTGGCGATGAACTGGCTTTTCGCGCGGTTGGCGGCCTCGGCGGTGTCGCGGGCGGCCTCCAGCTCCAGCTCCGACTGCTTGCGCGCCGAGATGTCGGTGTGGGTGCCGACCCAGCCGTCGAGCCGGCCGTCGTCGTCCAGCACAGGGGCGCCGCGGGCCAGCATCCAGCGCCACTGGCCGTCGTGGCGCCGCACCCTGTGCTCCACGGCGTAGGGCGCGGTGTCGCGCATCGCCTCGGCGCGCAGCTCCACGGTGGCCGCGCGGTCGTCCGGGTGCACGGCATCGAGCCAGCCCCAGCCGCAGTACTGCGACGAGTCCTGCCCGGTGAACTCCGCCCAGGCGGTCTGCCCGGCCTCCATCTCGCCGCTCGCGGGGGTGTGCCAGACGATCGCGGCGGACGCCTCGGTCAGCGAGCGGAACCGCCGCTCGCTGCGGCGCAGCGCCGCCTCGCGGTCGCGCCGGTCGGAGATGTCGGTGTTGGTACCCAGCCAGCGCAGGACGCGCCCCTCGCCGTCGCGGATCGGGTTCGCCCGCGACAGGAACCAGCGGAACGCGCCGTCGACGCCGCGCAGGGGGAAGGTGTCCTCCCAGGCCTCGCCGGTGGCCATGCTGGCGCGGTACTTGGCGGTCACCGCCTCGGCGTGGTCGGGGTGGTGGACGCGGCGCCAGCCCCAGCCCTGCATCTCCTCCATCGTGGCGCCGGTGTAGTGGAACCACGGGGCGTTGTACCAAACGATGTCGCCGCCGGGCTCGGCGATCCAGGCGAGCTGCGGCAGCGCGTCGAGCAGCTCGCGCGCACTGGCCTCGACGACGCGGGCGCCGTCCGCCACGACCGCCGCGTGCGCGCTGCTTGCGGACTCCTCGCCGGAGTCGTCACTGGAAGAGCCGAATGGCAGGTCGGCCGCGTCGGGGAGTGAGGACGGATCTGGCATCGGCTGGCTCCGTACACGGCCGCGGCACCGCAGGCAGGCTGGTCAAACAGTTCATGGCCCGCCACGGTTGCACAAGCGGTCGCTGCCGACAGCCAGGCGACGCGACGCGTACGGCCGGGCTGTGCGCCGCGGGCGCCGGATGCAGGCGGCGCGGCCGTCACCCGGGCCGGAGGCGCGTGCGCAGGGCCTTCCTGGCGGGGCCTCACCGCCCAAACGCCACGGCCCCAGCCTTACGGCCCCGGCCTCGCGGCCAGACCTCACGGAGCCACGATGACCAGCTTCCAGCTCGTCTCCCTGCTGTTCGGGCTCGCCGCGCTGTTCGGCACGCTGAACCACGTCACGCTGCGCCTGCCCAACACCATCGGCCTGCTGCTGCTGGCGATGGCGGCGTCGCTGCTGCTGGTGGCGCTGCAGGCGGTGTGGCCGGGGCTGGGGCTGCGCCGTGCGGCGGAGCGGATCGTCGCGCAGACCGACCTGCCGCGCACCCTGCTGTCCGGCGCGCTGGCGTTCCTGCTGTTCGCCGGCGCGTTGCAGGTCGACCTCGACATGCTGTGGCGGCGCAAGCGCACGGTGCTTCTGCTGTCCACGGTGGGGGTGGCGCTGTCGATCGCGCTGTTCGCGGCGGGGATCTGGCTGGTGTTCGGCGTGCTCGGCCTCGCGGTGCCGATGGCGTGGTGCCTGGTGCTGGGCGCGATCGTGGCGCCGACCGACCCGGTGGCGGTGCTGGAGGTGCTGCGCCGGGTGGGCCTGTCGCCCGAGCTGCAGGCCACGATCGCCGGCGAGAGCCTGTTCAACGACGGCGTCGGCGTGGTGGCGTTCATCGCCCTGCTCGGCCTGGCCGAGACAGCGACGGGCGGGGCGGGCGGCGGCGTCACGGCGTTGGGCGTGGCGGGGGAGATGCTGCGCCAGTCGGCCGGCGGGTTCGCGCTCGGCCTCGCGTCCGGGGGGTTGGCGTTCGTGGCGCTGCGCCCGGTCGACAAGCACGACGTCGAGCTGATGATCTCGCTGGCCCTCGTCACCCTGACCTACAGCGTCGCGGGCCTCGTCGATGTCTCGGGGCCGATCGCGGTGGTGGTCGCGGGGCTGCTGATCGGCAGCCACGGCCGGCGCCACGCCATGAGCGAGGCCACCTGGGACAATGTCGGGCTGTTCTGGCTGCTGATCGACGAGATCCTCAACGCCCTGCTGTTCCTGCTGATCGGCTTCGAGTTGGTGGTGCTCGACCTGTCGCTGCCGCTGCTCGCTGCCTCCGCGGCCGCGATCGTGCTCGCGGTCGCGGTGCGCGCGGTCAGCGTGGCCGTGCCGGTGTGGGCGCTCGACCTCACCCGGCCGCGCGCACGGCGCAGGGGCGACGCGCCGACCCTGGCGGCGCTGACCTGGGGCGGGCTGCGCGGCGGCGTGTCGGTGGCGCTGGTGCTGTCGCTGCCGCCGGGGCCGTACCGGGGCACGCTGCTGGCGTGCTCGTACGCGATCGTGGTGTTCACGATCGTGGTGCAGGGCATGACGCTGGCGCGGGTGGTCGCGGCGGCGCAGCGCTGGTCGGAGCGCAGGGCGGCCTGACATCGGGCAGAAAGCAAGCAAGGCTGGGCTCTGCCCAGACCCGCCAGGGGCGAGCCGCCCCTGGACCGGCTTTACTTAAGGAGTGGATTCCAAAGGCGAGCCTTTGGCGGAGTTTGAGGCAGAGCCTCAACCTTGCCTGCCTGGCTTGCCGCAACCCCGTCCGGCTTCCCCCGTTGCCAGCGGGCGCAGTCACAGGGGTGAGCACCATGCCGCATGTCGAGACCAAGGACGGGACGTCGCTGTTCTACAACGACTGGGGCAGCGGCACGCCGGTCGTGCTGATCCACGGCTGGCCGCTCAACGCCGACATGTGGGAGTACCAGGCCTGCACCCTGGCCTCCAGCGGCCTGCGGGTGATCGCCTACGACCGCCGCGGCTTCGGGCGGTCGGACCAGCCCTGGTCGGGCTACGACTACGACACGCTGGCCGACGACCTGGCGGCGGTGATGGACCACCTCGACCTGCGCGGGGCGGTGCTGGTCGGGTTCTCGATGGGCGGCGGCGAGGTGGCGCGCTACCTGTCGCGCCACGGCGCCGGCCGCGTCGCCAAGGCGGTGCTGGTGTCGTGCGTGACGCCGATGCTGCTCAGGACGGAGGACCACCCCGAGGGCGTGGACCGCTCGGTGTTCGACTCCATCGTGGCGGGGCTGAAGAAGGACCGGCCGACCTTCCTCGCCACGTTCGGCAAGGCGTTCTTCGGCGCGGGGCTGCTCAACTTCACCGTGACCGACGGCATCCTGGAGTGGTCGCGCGGGATGGCGCTGCAGGCCTCGCCCAAGGCGACCCTGGACTGCGTGCGGGCGTTCTCGGAGACCGATTTCCGCCCCGACATGAAGGCGTTCACGGTGCCGACCCTGGTGATCCACGGCGACGCGGACGCCACGGTGCCGCCCGACATCACCGGCAAGGCGGCGGCGGCGTCGATCCCGGGCGCCAAGCTGCTGATGTATCCCGGCGCGCCGCACGGGCTGTTCTTCACAGAGAAGGACCGGCTGACCGCGGACCTGACGGCGTTCATCGCCGGCTGAGCACGTCAGGCAGCAAGCAAGGCCAGGGCTCTGCCCCGGACCCGCCAAAGGCAGGGCCTTTGGAAACCCATTCTTTAAGAAAGTGGGGTTCGGAGGCGGCCCCTGGCGGAGGCCTCGGCGGGTGGTCTTTCCCGGTCGAGGCGGCAGACCCACATCGAGATCATGCGACGCATCTATCTCGACCATCAGGCGACCACCCCGTGCGACCCGGCGGTCGTGGCCGCCATGATGCCCCACTTCGCCCAGAGCTTCGGCAACCCGCACAGCGACGAGCACGCGATGGGCCAGGCCGCGCGCGAGGCGGTGGAGGCCGCACGCGCGGAGGTGGCGGCGCTGATCGGCGCGGACCCGCGCGAGGTGGTGTTCACCTCCGGGGCGACCGAAGCGAACAACATCGCGATCAAGGGCGCGGCGCGTCACGCCCGCAGGATGGGCGGGGCGAGGCGCCGGATCGTCACCGTCGCGACCGAGCACAAATGCGTCCTGGAGTCCGTGCGCGACACCGCGGAGGACGGGTTCGAGCCGGTGGTGCTGCCGGTGGACCCGGACGGGCGGCTGGACCCCGAGCGGCTGCGCGAGGCGCTGCGCGTGCCGACGCTGCTGGTCAGCGTGATGGCGGCCAACAACGAGACCGGGGTGCTCCAGGACCTGCCCGCGCTGGCCACGATCACGCACGAGGCGGGCGCGCTGGTGCACAGCGACCTGGCGCAGGCGGCGGGCAAGATCGCGGTGGACGTGGAACAGTGGGGAATCGATCTCGCGTCGCTGAGCGCGCACAAGCTGTACGGGCCGAAGGGGGTTGGGGCGCTCTGGGTGCGGCGCAGGCCGCGGGTGCGGGTGGCGCCGCTGTTCTCCGGCGGCGGGCAGGAGCGCGGGCTGCGCTCGGGCACGCTGCCGACGCCGCTGGTGGCGGGCTTCGGGGTCGCGTGCCGGCTGGCGCAGGCGGGGATGGCGGCGGAGGCGGAGCGGCTGGCGGCGCTGCGGGGGCGGATGCTGGAGCGGCTGCGGGCGGCGATCCCCGGCCTGGTGGTCAACGGGTCGATGCGCCACCGTCTCGCCGGCAACCTGCACCTGACGTTTCCCGGCGCAGCCGCGCTGGCGCTGATCCGGGCGTGCCCGTCGCTGTCGCTGTCCACCGGGTCGGCCTGCACCTCGGCCGAGGTGACGCCGAGCGCGGTGCTGACGGCGATGGGGCTGGGCCGGGACGCGGCCCTGCGGAGCTTGCGCGTGGGTCTGGGACGCACTACTTCGGCCGCCGATGTGGAGGAGGCGTCGGACGCGCTGATCGCGGCGCACCGCCGCCTCGCCCAAGCAACCGCAGAGGCCGGGGCCTGAGCCATGCCAACGATGACCTTTGTCCAGCGTGACGGCTCGCGGCGCGAGGTCGACGCCCCGCTCGGGCTGTCGGTGCTGGAGATCGCCCACAAGCACGACGTCGACGTCGAGGGCGCCTGCGAGGGCTCGCTGGCGTGCTCGACCTGCCACGTGGTGGTGGACCCCGGGTGGTTCGCCCGCCTGGCCAAGCCGACGGAGGACGAGGAGGACATGCTCGACCTCGCCTTCGGGCTGCAGAAGACGTCGCGGCTGGGGTGCCAGATCGTGATGACCAGCGCGCTGGACGGGCTGGTGGTGACGCTGCCGGCGGGGACTCGCAACGCCGGGGGCTAAGGAAGGCCAGGGCTCTGCCCCATATCTTGAAAGCGGGGACCCGCCAGGGGCAGCGCCCCTGGACCTGCGCATGGTAAGCAAGGTCCTCAACTAACGCCGGTCCAGGGGCGGCTCGCCCCTGGCGGGTCTGGGCAGAGCCCAGCCTTGCTTTCTCCTGGGGGCTCCATGCGTATCGTCGCCGCGATGTCGGGCGGGGTGGACAGCTCGGTCGCCGCCGCCTTGCTGCACGAAGCCGGCCACGAGGTGATCGGCGCGACGCTGCAGCTCTACGACCACGGCGCCGCCGCGAAGAGGCGCGGCGCGTGCTGTGCCGGGCAGGACATCCACGACGCGCGCGACGTGGCCGACCGCATCGGCATCCCGCACTACGTAATCGACGCGGAGGCGCGGTTCCGCTCCAGCGTGATCGAGGCGTTCGCCGACTCCTACGCGGCCGGGGAGACGCCGGTGCCGTGCATTCGCTGCAACCAGGGGGTCAAGTTCACCGACCTGATGGCGCTGTCGCGCGAGTTGGGGGCCGACGCGCTGGCGACCGGGCACTACGTGCGCAGGGTCGAGGGCGCGGGCGGGCCGGAGCTGCACCGGCCTGCGGACCTGGCGCGCGACCAGAGCTGGTTCCTGTTCGCCACCACCCGGGCGCAGTTGGCGCGGCTGCGGTTTCCGCTGGGCGGGTTCGCGGACAAGGCGGTGGTGCGCGCGGAGGCGGAGCGGCTGGGGCTGGCGGTGGCGGCCAAGCCGGACAGCCAGGACCTCTGCTTCGTGCCGGACGGGCGCTACGACGCGCTGGTGACGGCGCTGCGGCCGGACGCCGCGGAGCCGGGGGAGATCGTCGGCGCGGACGGGCGGGTGCTCGGGCGGCACGGCGGCATCGCGGGCTACACGGTGGGGCAGGGCCGGCGGCTGGGGGATGCGGCGCAGGTGGGCGGCGAGCGGCAGGTGGTGGTGGCGCTCGACGCGGCGCGGCGCAGGGTCGTGGTGGGGCCGCGGGCTACGGGCACGCGCGAGGTGGCGCTGCGCGAGGTGAACTGGCTGGTGGAGCCGCCGGCGCGGCTGCGCTGCGAGGTGCGGCTGCGGGCGCGCGACGGGCTGCGCGGCGCGGAGGTGGTCGCCACGGCGGACGGCGCGGCGGTGACGCTGGACGAGGCGGCGCTGGCGGCGCCGGGGCAGGCCTGCGTGTTCTACGCGGGCTCGCGGGTGCTGGGCGGAGGCTTCGTGCGGGCGGCGGCTGCGGCGAGGTAGGTAGAAAGCAAGGTTGAGGCTCTGCCTCAAACTCCGCCAATGGCTCGCCTTTGGAATCCACTACTTTAGTAAATCGGTGTCCAGAGGCCTTGGCCTTTGGCGGGTCTGGGCAGAGCCCAGCCTTGCTTGCTTTCTTGCCGCCAGTTGACGTCCGCAGGGCGGAGGCAGTATCTGCGCCTCCTCGCGCGGATGGCGGCGTAGCTCAGTGGTAGAGCAGGGGAATCATAATCCCTTGGTCGGCGGTTCAAATCCGTCCGCCGCTACCAGCGTGGGCGTCGCATCGAGCCTGACGCCGCCCTCCTCATGGAGCCAGGCGGCTGTGGTTTGCGGCGATCCACGTGCCAGTGAGCGCATCTCCGCCTGACGTGGCCCGTAAGTCAGCCTCGCAGCTTGCCGATGCCGTCGGGCGGCCTCCGCGAGGCGTCGCAACCAGTTTGCGTGCCCGGTGTTCACGACGGCGACAGGCGGTGCCGTGCGGTCCGGCGCGGCGGCCGGACTCCCCTATGCCGGCGTGGCCGGCTCGTCCCAGGAGAACCGAGTTGCGCGTGACCCAGATGCTTTCCGTCGCCCTGCTGATTGCGGGCAGCGCCACTGCCGCGCAGGCGCAAGGCGCCGCGCCTGCCGCGCAGACGCCTGTCGCGGGGCAGTCCACCGACTCGACCGAGACCCTGGCCGACAAGCCGGAGAACAGCATCCAGGGCGGCTACGACCGCGGCGAGTTCGACCTGGACCACGACGGCACGCTCAGCCTGGCGGAGGCGAAGAGCGCCGCGGCCTATCGGTTCGACAAGCTGGACCGGGACCGCGACGGCACGCTGAGCCGCAAGGAGCTGGCGAAGCGGGTCAGCCCGGGTGCGTTCGCGCAGGCCAACGCCGACAGCGACGCGACGCTGGACAAGGCCGAGTACCTCAAGCTGGTCGAGGACCGGTTCAAGGCCGCGGACAAGGACGGCGAGGGCACGATCGACAAGGCGGAGATGGGCAGCCCGGACGGCCGGACGCTGATGTCGCTGCTGAAGTGACGGGCGAAGCAAGAAAGGTTGAGGCCCCGCTTTCAAGCATGGGCCTCAAACTCCGCCAAAGGCTCGCCTTTGGAATCCATTACTTAAGTAAAGCCGGTCCAGGGGCGGCTCGCCCCTGGCGGGTCTGGGCAGGGCCCAGCCTTGCTTTCTGACAGGTTGGTGCATCAGGGCGTGGCTGTTCAACCGAGGGAGGCCGGCATGGCGCTCAGGGTCGCGGTCCAGATGGACCCCATCGAGGCCATCGACATCGACGGTGACTCCACCTTCGCGCTGATGCTGGAGGCGCAGCGCCGCGGCCACGCGCTCTGGCACTACGACGTGCGCGGCATGGCGCTGCGCGAGGGCAAGGTCTCGCCCGCGGCGGCGCGCACCGAGCGGCTGACCGCGCGGGCGCGGCCGGTCACGGTGCGGCGCGAGCGGGGCGCCCACTTCGCGTTCGAGAGCGCGCTGACGCTTGATCTGGCGGGGATGGACGTGGTGCTGATGCGCCAGGACCCGCCCTTCGACATGGCCTACATCACGGCCACCCACATGCTGGAGCACATCCACCCGCGCACCCTGGTGGTCAACGACCCGAAGTCGGTGCGCGACGCGCCGGAGAAGCTGCTGGTCACGCACTTTCCCGAGCTGATGCCGCCGACGCTGGTGACGTGGGACCTGGACGCGATCCGAGCCTTCCGCGCCGAGCACCGCGACATCATCGTCAAGCCGCTGTTCGGCAACGGCGGCGCCGGGGTGTTCCGCATCCGGCACGACGACGAGAACCTGGCCTCGCTGCTGGAGATGCATTTCGCACGTTCGCGCGAGCCGCTGATGATCCAGCGCTACGAGCCGGCGGTGCGGCGGGGCGACAAGCGCATCATCCTGGTGGACGGCGTGGCAATGGGGGCGATCAACCGGGTGCCGGCGCAGGGCGAGGCGCGCTCGAACATGCATGTCGGCGGGCGGGCGGAGCTGTCTGTGCTGACGGCGCGCGACCGCGAGATCTGCGACGCGATCGCGCCGGTGCTGCGCGCGCAGGGGCTGATCTTCACCGGCATCGACGTGATCGGCGACTGGCTGACAGAGATCAACGTCACCTCGCCGACCGGGCTGCAGGAGATCGCGCGCTTCGACGGCGTGGACCTGTCCGCGGCGATCTGGGACGTGATCGAGCGCAAGCGCAGCGTGTCGGCGGAAGCCGCCGCGGGCTGACGGCGCGCGAGCGGGCACGACTCGCGCGTTGTTTGCCGGCCGCGCCGTGCTAGGAAGGCGAGGGCGGCTTGCCCGTCATCTGCCGGATGATCGTCACGAGATCGCGCGGGACATACGGCTTGCGAAGCAGCCCGTAGCCGAGCCTGGTCTGCCATCCCGTCTTGAACACGTCCGGCCTGCCGGAGGCGATCACCACGGGAAGGCCGGGGTATTCCACGCCGAGGCAGGCTGCCACGTCGGCGCCGGAGGCGGCGCCGGGCATGTGGAAGTCGGTCACGACGATGCCGAACTCGTGAGTATGGCTGCGGATCAGCGCAATGGCCTCGTCCCCGGTGCCCGCCTCGATCACGCCGTAGCCGGCATCCGTCAGGCTCTCGGCCATGATCTCGCGAATGATGGCCTCGTCTTCCACCAGCAGCACAAACACGAGCCGTTCTCCCGGTCCCCACTCCGACAGCCTGGGCGCAGCCGTGCTAACCCCGGCGCGACCCCAGTGTTGCCGCGGCCGAGAACACCAAATGGTGGGTGACCGACAGGGCAGGCCACGCGGTCTGGCGCGACCTTGAGGACAGGAAGACAAGGTTGAGGCTCTGCCTCAAACTCCGCCAAAGGCAGGCCTTTGGAATCCACTTGTTTAGGTAAGGCCGGTCCAGGGGCGGCTCGCCCCTGGCGGGTCTGGGCGGAGCTGCCAAAGGTTCCGACGATCCGCTTGGATCGTTGGAATGGCAGCGGAGGGAGAGCCCAGCCTTGCTTCGCTTAGCCGCCGACCAGCCTGATCTGCGATGCGTCTCCCGTCCGTGCCGTCACGCGCCCGACCACGGCGGCAGCGGCGTCGCGCGCTTCGTGCAGCGCCGCGACGCAGGCGGCGGCCTGCCCCTGCGCCACGCCGGCCAGCAGCCCGCCCGAGGTCTGCGGGTCGAACAGCAGGTCGCGGCGCGGGCCGGGCTCGCCCAGGACGGCGTCGCCGAGCCGCTCGTTGGCGGGGTGCAGCGAGGAGAGCAGGCCCATCGCGGCGGTCTCCAGCGCCCCGTCCAGCAGCGGCACGCGCTCCGCCCACAGCTCGGCGTCCAGCCCCGACGCGCGCAGCATCTCCAGCAGGTGTCCGGCGAGCCCGAAGCCGGTGACGTCGGTGGCGGCGACGGCGCCGTGCGCGCGCAGCACGGCGGCGGCGGCCTGGTTCGTGCGCTGCATGTGCGCGACCGCGGCGGCCACCCAGCGCCCCTTCGCCCGGCCGCGCATGTCGGCGGCGAGCAACGTGCCGGTGCCGAGCGGCCTAGTCAGCACCAGGGCGTCGCCCGGACGCAGCCCGGCCTTGCGCAGCACCGCGCCGTCGCGCGCGGCGAGGCCGTTGACCGCGAAGCCGAGCGCCAGCTCCGCGCCCTCGGCGCTGTGGCCGCCGACCAGGGTGCAGCCGCACTCCGCCAGCACCTCGTTGGCGCCGCGCATCAGGGCGAACAGCTCCGCCTCGACCTTGCGGGGCGGACCGTATGGCAGGGTGGCCAGGGCGAGGGCGGTGTGCGGCTCGGCGCCGCTGGCGAACAGGTCGGACAGGGCGTGCGCGGCGGCGATGCGGCCGAACAGGTAGGGGTCGTCGACGATGGCGCGGAACTGGTCGACGCTGTGCACCAGCAGGCGCGGGCCGCCGCAATCCACCACCGCGGCGTCGTCGGCGGCGTCGAGGCCGGCGAGCACCTCGGCGCGCGGGAACGGACGCAGCCCGCCCACCGCGCGCCCCAGCACGTCGGCCGCCACCTTGGCGCCGCAGCCGCCGCAGCGCATCCCGTCGGTCGCGGCGGCATCGCGCCCCGGCGTCGCGAAGGGCGGTCCCGCGCGGCCAGCGTCCGCCAGCGCGGCCGAGGGCGAGGCGGGCTGAGGCAAGGCGAGCCGGGGCGAGGCGAGCCGGGGCGAGGCGGGCTGGGACTGCGGGGTGATCGTCGGCAGGGCGTTGAAGCGGTCCACGAAACGGCGGTCCAGCCGGTCCTTCCAACGCCACAGCCAGTCGCCTTCCAGGGTGATGCCGTTGCGCGTGCCCACGGCGTGGCGTGCCCCGGTGGACAGCAGGTAGAGCGCGTGGCGCTGCGGCCGGAACCGGCGCAGGGGACGGCCCAGCAGGGTGGCGCGCAGGTTGTGCGCCAGCACCGGGCCGGCGCGCACCGCGTAGACCCCGGACTTCGGCAGGCCGCGCGGCGCGAACGAGGCCACGTCGCCGGCTGCGAACACGTCGGCAAGGCCGTCCGCGCGCAGCGTGGCGTCCACGGCGACGAAGCCGTCACGGTCCAGCGCCAGGGCGGTGTCGCGCAGCCAGGCCGGCGCGGTGGCCTGCGTCGCCCACACCACCTCGTCGACCTCCAGGCTCGCGCCGTGGTCCAGCAGCACGCGCCTGGTGCCCGGCTGGCGGTCGCCGTGGTGCCCGGCTGTCTCGCGGTGCCCTGGCGCGCGGTCGCCCGCCTCCACGCCGAGGGCGCGCGCGTCGCGGATCACCAGGCCCGCCGCCGCGGCCAGGGCGCGCACCCGCCGCCGTGCCCCCGCCGCGAACCCTGGCAGCAGGCCGGAGCCCGTCAGGAGGATCACCTCGGTGGGCGCGCCGGCCGCGGCCTCGCGCAGCCGTTGGGCGAGCGCGAAGGCCAGCTCGGTGCCGCCGGCGCCGCCGCCCACCACCGCGACGCGGGCCGCGCCGCCACGCGCCCGCGCCCGGTCCAGGATCGCGTCGATCCGGGCCAGCAGGCCGCTGATCGGCTTCAGGGGTATCGCGTGCGACGATGCGCCGGGCACGTCGGCGATGCGCGGCGTGGCCCCGACGTCGAGCGACAGCAGATCGTACGGCACTGGCGGCCGGCCGTCGCACAGCACCTCGCGCCGCGCGAGATCGATGCCCGTCGCCGTGGACAGGAAAACCCGCGCGCCCGCGAACCGGGCCAGGGGGAACAGATCGATCCGCGCCTGCTCCGCGCGGTACAGCCCCGCCACCACGCCCGGCAGCATCCCCGAATAGACGGACTCGGGCTGCGGCGTGACCAGGGTCAGCCGCACGCCGGGGATCGGCCGCATCCCGAAGGCGCGCAGCACCGTGACGTGGGCGTGCCCGGCGCCGAGCAGCACCACGTCGCGCTCCACCGGTACGCGGTGGTCCTGTCGGTTCATGGCGGGCCTTGGCAGGGGATGGAAGCCGGCGGCAGCTTCGGTCCTGCCGACATGGGGATGGTGCGGGCAGGAGGGCTTGGCCCGGGGTGCTGGCCTTCGCGGGCCAGGACTGTAACATGGGGTCTGCGGCACGGGAGGTCACGGTGGGCGAACTCAAGCAGGCAATCGTTCCGGTGACGCCGTTCGGGCAGAACTGCGCGATCCTGTGGGACGCGGACAGCGGCGAGGCCTGCGTGGTCGATCCCGGCGGCGACGTGGACCGCATCCTTGGCGTGCTCGACCAGCACAAGGTCGCTCCGGACCGCATCCTGCTGACGCACGGCCACCTCGACCACGCGGGCGGTGCTGCCGAGCTGCGCGACCGGCTGCGTGCCCGCACGCCGGGACGTGCCGTGCCGATCGAGGGGCCGGACCGGCGCGACGCCTTTCTGCTCGACGGGCTGGAGGCGGCCGGGCGCCAGTATGGCGTGGCGATGCGCAACGTCGTGCCGGACCGCTGGCTCGCCGAGGGCGACGTGGTGCAGGCGGCCGGGCGCGCCTGGGAGGTGCTGCACTGCCCGGGGCACACGCCGGGCTCGGTGGTGCTGTTCGACAGGGCGGGGCGGTTCGCGCTGGTCGGCGACGTGCTGTTCCAGAATTCGGTGGGACGCACCGATTTTCCCTACGGCGACACCGAGGCGCTGCTGGCGGCGATTGCCGGCAAGCTGCTGCCGCTCGGCGACGACGTGGCGTTCTTGTGCGGGCACGGGCCCTCCTCCACGATCGGGGCGGAGCGGCGCTCCAACCCGTTCCTGCAGGGCTGACGACGCTGGAGCTGTTCTCGCTGCACGCGCTTGACCACCTGTTCGCGCAGTACGGCTACGTGGTGGTCGGGCTCGGGGTGATGCTGGAGGCCACCGGGCTGCCGCTGCCGGGCGAGAGCCTGATGATCGCCGCCGCCCTCTATGCCGCCACCACGCACCGGCTCGACATCTTCGTCATCGTGCCCGTCGCCGCCGTGGGCGCCATCGTCGGCGACCAGATTGGCTACCTCGTCGGCCGCAGCGTCGGTTTCCGGGTGCTGGCGCGCTTCGGCCGCAGGGTCGGGCTGAGCGAGGAGCGGCTGGAGCTGGGCCGCTACCTGTTCCGGCGCTATGGCGGCAGGGTGGTGTTCCTGGGCCGCTTCGTCGCCGTGCTGCGCACTTTCGTGGCGCTGCTCGCAGGCGCCAACCAGATGGCCTGGCACAGCTTCCTGATGTGGAACGCACTCGGCGGCATCGGCTGGACCGCGCTGTACGGGTTCGGCGCCTACGTGCTGGGCGACGCGGTGAGGCGGGTCAGCGGCCCGATCGGCGCCGTGCTCGGGGTGATCGGCGCCGTGGCGCTCGTGGCGGGGCTGGTGTTCGTCAAGCGCAACGAGCGCCGGTTGCTCGACGAGGCCCGCGTCGAGATGAGCAAGCCTGCGCCCGCCCCGGGCTGGCTGCGCAAGCCTGCCTGAGCGAGGCGGCGACCCCGGATACAGCAATCGAGGTCGGCGTTCCGGCAGGACGCCCGCCGGAGCAAGGAATTTGCCCTCGACCCGCCAATGGCTCGTCTTCTGGGAACGTCCTGTCGCTCCTCGGCCACGACGCCGCGTGGTGTGCCGCGGGACTGATCGGATGCGGGTCTGGGGGCGCTTGCCCCCAGCGGGTCCAGGGTAGAGCCCTGGCCTTGCGGATCAAGATACCACCCAGGCAGGGCCGGGCTTAGCCGGGACCACTCTTTTCGAGAGTGGCATCTTCGGGAACCGTTTACCTGAAAGGTGGATTTTCAAGGCGCGCGGCCGCAGGAGTGCGGCGGCGGAGCCTCTGGCGTCGTTGTCCTGCTGCGCTCCATTGTCGCTGGCTGATGCGGGCAGTCCTGCGTACAACACTCGCTGAGGAACATGAGGAGCACCCATGGCACTGACCGACCTTGCCTGGCTTCCCGTCGAGGCCGACTGGTCCGAGCGCCTGAAGGCGGCGGGAGAGGCGGACTGGCCCGCGCTGGTGCTGCTGGCCCGCGCCAGGCTTGACCCGCTCGCCACCGGACGGCTCGACCGTCTGCTGCGGCGCCGTTTCCCCGAGCCGCCGGAGTCCGGCCTCGCCGCGCCGCCGATCCGCCTCGCGGTGCTGGGGTCGTCCACGCTGGCGCACCTGGTGCCGGCGATCCGGGTGGCGGCGCTGCGGCGCGGCCTGCACGTCAGTGTGCACGAGGGCGAGTACGGCCAGTACCGCCAGGAGCTGATGCAGCCGGCGCCGGAGCTGGTGGAATTCCAGCCCGACGTCGTGCTGCTGTGCCTCGACGCGCGCCACCTCGCGGCCGGGTTGCCTGCCGGGGCTGACGAGGCGGAGGCGGAGCGGGTGCTGTCGGCGACGCTGGACGACCTGCGCCAGGTCTGGCAGGCGGCGCAGGCGATGGGTGCGATGGTGATCCAGCAGGCGGCGCTGCCGGTGCTGCCGAAGCTGATGGGCGACAACGAGCACCGGCTCGGCGCGTCGCAGTCCGGCTTCATCGCGCGGCTCAACGCGGCGCTGCGGCCGGCGGCGGACGCGGCCGGCGTGCACCTGCTCGCGGTGGACGAGCGCGCGGCGCGCTTCGGGCTGACGGCGTGGCATGACCCTGCGGTGTGGCACCACGCCAAGCAGGAGATCGGCGGTGCCGCCGCCCCGGTGTTCGGCGAGATGGTGGGCAACCTGCTGGCGGCGTTCCGCGGGCGCTCGCGCAAGGCGCTGGTGCTCGACCTCGACAACACTCTGTGGGGCGGGGTGATCGGCGACGACGGGCTGGAGGGCATCGAGATCGGCCAGGGCAACGCCTCCGGCGAGGCGTTCGCGGCGTTGCAGGCGCACGCCAAGCGGCTCGCCGGGCGCGGGGTGATCCTGGCGGTGTGCTCGAAGAACGACGAGGCCAACGCGCTGCAGCCGTTCGAGAAGCACCCGGAGATGGTGCTGCGCCGCGACGACATCGCGAGCTTCGTCGCTAACTGGGACGACAAGGCGACCAACCTGCGCCGCATCGCGCGCGAGCTGAACATCGGCCTGGATTCGCTGGTGTTCCTCGACGACAACCCGTTCGAGCGCAACCTGGTGCGCGGCGAGCTGCCCGAGGTGGCGATCCCGGAGTTCCCGGAGGACGACCCGGCGCTGGTGCCGCAGATGCTGGCGGACGCCGGGTATTTCGACATGCTCGCGATCACCGCCGACGACCGCAAGCGCACCGCGCAGTACCAGGAAAACCGTGAGCGCGCGGCGCTGGCGGAGACGGCGACCGACCTGCCTGCCTACCTGCGCTCGCTGGAGATGAAGCTGGTGTGGAACCGCTTCGACCGCGTGGGGCTGGCGCGGATCGTGCAGCTCTTCAACAAGACCAACCAGTTCAACCTGACCACGATCCGCACCACCGATGCCGACATCGCCGCGGTGATCGAGGACCCGCGGCAGTTCGGGCTCCAGTTGCGGCTGACCGACAAGTTCGGCGACAACGGCATCATCGCGCTGGTGATCGGGCGGCTGTCCGCCGATGGCGCGGACCTGCTGGTCCATTCCTGGGTGATGAGCTGCCGCGTGCTCGGGCGGCAGGTGGAGGCGGCGACGCTGATGCTGATCGCCCAGGAGGCGCGCAGGCTCGGGGCGGTGCGGCTGGTGGGCGAGTACCGGCCGACGGCGAAGAACGAGATGGTGCGCGAGCACTACCCGCGCCTCGGCTTCTCGGCGATCGAGCCGCCGCCGGACGCGGCAGGTGACGCCGCTGCGGGCGCGGCGTTCTATGCCCTGCCGCTCGCGGGGTTCGAGGCGGAGACGTTGTTCATGCAGATAGCCGAAGGAGCCTATTAATGACCGAGGCCGAGATCACCACCGGGTTCACCGAGATCGTGCGCGAGTCGCTCGACGACGACGCGATCACGCTGCGACCCGAGACCACGGCGGGCGAGGTGAAGGGCTGGGACTCTGTGGCCATGGTGGCGATCATCGTGGCGGTGGAGCAGCGCTTCGGCGTACGGCTGCGCTCCAAGGAGATCGACAAGGTCGCGTGCGTCGGCGACATGGTCGCGCTGATCCACTCCAAGGTCGCGTGACGGACATCCGATAAAGCAAGCAAGGCTGGGCCCTGCCCAGACCCGCCAGGGGGGAGGCCACCCCTGGACCGGTTTGCTTTAAGTAGTGGATTCCAAAGGCGAGCCTTTGGCGGAGTTTGAGGCAGAGCCTCAACCTTGCTTGTTCCTAGGCCGGGTGGCGCACGACGCTGAAGTCGTGCGCGAGGACCATGAACGCTTCCGAGAAGCCGCTCGCCGGCCGGACGAGCATCACGCCCGACTCCATCAGACTGAGGACCACGAGGCGCGTGTCCGGCGCGATCGCCTTGCAATTCGCCTGCGTCATCCTGGCGAGGGAGGCGGCGGAGTCGGGAAACCCTTGCGGAGTGAACTTCTTCTCCGCCTCCTCGGTCGCGCAGGCCACGGCCGGGTTGTTGGCGCTCACCAGCGTGCCTGGCAGGAACGCGGAGCCGGCCTCCTCCGACGCGAGGGCGAGGCTCGTGCAGGCAACCGGCGCCATCGCGACGACCCCGATCACCGCTGTCACCAACCGGTTCAGCATCGCGCGCCGGACAGGTGTGCGAGCAGCGACTGCGTCAGCGCGCCGTGCAGGTCCAGTCCGTCCAGAAGCGCCCGCACCTGCTGCCCCGCCTTCTGGATCGCGCGTTCCGTGCCGTGGCGGTCGCCGAGCTGGCGCAGCGCCGCGGCCACCTCGCCCAGCTCGGCCGCGGTCCTGGCAAGGGCTGCGATCCCCTCCGGGCCGTTGGACTCCGCAGCGGCCAGGGGACGCAGCAGGTGCCTGTCGACGCAGGCCTCGAAGCGGTCGAGGCACACGGTCTGCAGGATCACCCGCTTGCGGCCGACCTCGCGCTGGATGCGTGACAACGGCCGCAACGCCGCCATCGCGTCGAGGCACCTGGTCAGGGCGGCGACCTGCACGATCTCCTGCGCCAGCTCGCGGGGTGGGGGAGACCGGGTCCCGCCGTCCTTCGAGGCAGCGGCCTGGGCGGAGTTCTGGTGGTGGGCCACTGCGGCGTCGAGGACGTGCGTCGCGGCGGAGGACGCGGCTTCCTGGAGATCGTCGTTGCTGCGTCCCGTGGACAGCGCCAGCGCCGCGAGGTTCTCCTGCCGCGGGCAGCGCCTGAGCAGGACGACGAGGCCGAGGCGGAAGCCGGGTGCTCCGACGCGGGCCAGTTCGTCCAGCAGAGCCCGGACGTGGCGCGGCTCCGGCGGCGGGCGGGCGGGGTCGCACTGCGCGACGAAGGTCTCCAGGCGGAGCGCACACAGGAGAAGCTGCGCGACCGCGGTGCGAACCGCATCGACGTCTGCGACGCAAAGCCCGGCCTCCGACACCCAGCGCGGCGGGCACGTCGCCGTGGCCAGCACGCGTCCCGCTGCGGGCCAGAGTCGTCCGCCCAGCGCGAGCATCGCGGCGGGGGTGCGCGCCTCGGCCGCCGCCACGTCGAATTCCGCAGCCTGCTCGCCGAACTCCGCGCGGACGAGCGCCAGCAGCAGCGGCAGCGCGGTGCCCGGCACGCAGGGCTTGTCGGGAGTCCAGGTGGCGGCCGGCACGACGGCCACCCGGAACGGCGCGACGAGGAGCTGCTCCAGCCGGCCGGCCTGCGGTCCTTGCCCGTCCCGCTCCGCCGCGGGGCTTGGCGCTGCCGCCCTCTCGTCGCCCCGGACGCCGCGCGGCAGCGTCGCGCGGTCCGCGTGGGAGTGCCTGCTCCGGTCAACGACGCCTTCGGGAAGCCGTTGTGACATCAGGCGCCTCCCGGGTGCACATCCCCCCGGTCCGGTGAGGAGTATCCTGCCTCTCGAACCCGGAGTGTCGCACGCAAACATGACCAATTGGCCAACAGGCCTCGCCGCCCTGTGGCGAGGAAGAAAGCAAGGTTGAGGCTCTGCCTCAAACTCCGCCAAAGGCTCGCCTTTGGAATCCACTATTTAAAAGAAGCCGGTCCAGGGGGGGCTTCCCCCTGGCGGGTCTGGGCAGAGCCCAGCCTTGCTTGCCTTGCAGGTCGATGCCCGGCCCGATCAGGCGGAGCGGGTGGCGACCAGCTCGTCGACCACGCCCGGGTCGGCCAGGGTGGAGGTGTCGCCCAGCCCGTCGGTCTCGCCGGCCGCGATCTTGCGCAGGATGCGGCGCATGATCTTGCCGGACCGGGTCTTGGGCAGGCCGGGCGCCCACTGGATCATGTCGGGCGCCGCGATCGGGCCGATTTCCTTGCGCACCCACGCGACCAGCTCCTTGCGCAAGGCCTCGGTCGGCTCCTCGTCGGCGGTCAGCGTGACGTAGGCGTAGATGCCCTGGCCCTTGATGTCGTGCGGGAAACCGACGACGGCGGCCTCCGACACCTTCGGGTGGGAGGCGAGCGCGCTCTCCACCTCCGCGGTGCCCATGCGGTGGCCGGAGACGTTGATGACGTCGTCCACCCGCCCGGTGATCCACCAGTAGCCGTCGGAGTCGCGACGCGCCCCGTCACCGCTGAAATACCTGCCCGGGTAGGTGGAGAAGTAGGTCTGCACGAAGCGCGCGTGGTCGCCGTACAGGGTGCGCGCCTGCCCGGGCCAGCTCTCGGCGATGCACAGGTTGCCCTCCGCGACGCCCTCCAGCTTGCGGCCCTCCGCGTCGACCAGCACCGGGATGACGCCCGGCAGCGGCAGGGTCGCGGAGCCGGGCTTCTGCGCGGTCGCCCCCGGCAGCGGCGAGATCATGATCCCGCCGGTCTCGGTCTGCCACCAGGTGTCCACGATCGGGCAGCGGCTGTTGCCGACCACCTCGTAGTACCAGTGCCACGCCTCCGGGTTGATCGGCTCGCCGACGCTGCCGAGCACGCGCAGGCTCTCGCGCGACGTGCTCTTCACCGGGCCGTCGCCGTCGCGCATCAGGGCGCGGATCGCGGTGGGCGCGGTGTAGAAGATGTTGACGCGGTGCTTGTCCACGACCTGCCAGAAGCGCGAGCTGTCCGGCCACGACGGCACGCCCTCGAACATCAGCGTCGTCGCCCCGTTCGCCAGCGGGCCATAGACGATGTAGGTGTGCCCCGTGACCCAGCCCACGTCGGCGGTGCACCAGTAGACCTCGCCCGGCCGGTAGTCGAACACCAGCTCGTGGGTGTAGCTGGCCCACACCATGTAGCCGCCGGTGCTGTGGATCACGCCCTTCGGCTTGCCGGTGCTGCCCGAGGTGTAGAGGATGAACAGCGGGTCCTCCGCCCCCATCTCCACGGGTGCGCAGTCGGGCGCCGCGTTGGCGAGCAGCTCGGCGTAGGCATGGTCGCGCCCGTCCCGCATCGGCACCGCGCCGCCCGTCACCGCGACCACGATGACGTTGGCGACCGTGGGGCAGGACGCCAGCGCCGCGTCGGCGTTGGTCTTGAGCGGCACGCGGCGGCCGCCGCGGCGGCCCTCGTCGGCGGTGATCAGCAGAGTCGAGCCGCAGTCCTGGATGCGCCCGGCGAGGCTGTCCGGCGAGAACCCGCCGAACACGATCGCAAGGATCGCGCCGATCCTCGCGCAGGCCAGCATCGCGACCGCGGCCTCGACCACCATCGGCAGGTAGATCGTCACCCGGTCGCCGCGCCCGACGCCCAGCGCGGTCATCGCGTTGGCGAGCCGGCAGGTCTCTGCGTGCAGCTCGCGGTAGGTGACGTGGCGCTGCGTGTCCGGGTCGTCGCCCTCCCAGATGATCGCGACCTGGTCGCCGCGCTCCGCGAGGTGGCGGTCGAGGCAGCTCACCGAGGCGTTGAGCGTGCCGTCCGCGAACCAGCGTATCCACACGTCGTCCGCGCCGGGCGCCACGCCGCTGCCGAAGCTCACGTCGCGGATCGTGGTCGGCTCGCGCATCCAGGCGATGCGGCGTGCCTCCTCGGCCCAGAACGCGTCCGGCTCCAGGCTGGCGTGGTTGGTCATCAAACGGCAGCGCTCGGCGTTGACGTGCGCAGATGCGGCCAGCGCGGGCTTGACGTGGTACAGGGCGTCGGCGGACATCGGCACCTCCCGGGCAGTGCCGCCTTGGCGGCGGCTTGCGGGCATCATGGGCAGATGCAGGGGCGAAAGGAAGCGCATCGCACTGCGACGCGACGAAACCCGCCAGAACTGGGTGGGCTTTGCCCATCTCGCCGCAACGCTCATCAACCTGCGCGTCAATCAGTTCAGTCACGGAGCCCAGGCGTTTCCCTGGATGACGGCAACGTCCTCTTGCTGCTTGTTCTGTTCGCGGAGAGGAAGCAGCAAGAGAGTGCGGATCTTATGGCGTGAAATCTGGGCAACGGCATCACGGCTCGCCAGGCGCTTGCGCCAAAGCCCGACCTCTGCTGGCAGCCGGGCGGCTCCGAAGTTCTTCCAAGGCCGCGGAGCCTGAACCTACCTTGCCTCGCAGCCGTCTACGACACCTGACCAGCTCACTTCCAAGCCGCTCCATGGCGTCGGCAGGATTCGGCGCAGCACCCGTCAGAGTGGTCCGACAGAGCGAGCGCCTCGTGATAGAGCGCATCTCCAACAAGCTTCGCGGCCGCAGTCGAGGGGTGCCCCCCATAATAGAAGACGTAAGTGTTCGGTGTGGCACAGACCTTGTCACCGACCACGCAAGCGTCAGTCGCATTTGTGAAACCATATTGCGAGGGATTCGCTACGATTTGATCATAGAAGTGGCCAAACTGGCTGATTCCGAATACTGCTTCCGGGAAGTCGTGCTGTAGCTGGGCAACAAGCCCCTCATAGGCCAAGTCAAATTTCACCGCGGAGCTAGAAAAGCCAGTCAGATACGGGAGGGTGGTCAACTCGAAGTACCGTCCCCCAAGCGCGTACAGCGTTTGAACCTGCAACATTATGGCTGCCGTTACGTCCGAAAGTGGCGTTTGTGCATCGTTCAAGCCTTCTTCCAGGAAGAACAGGGTTGAGGAAGGATTGAACTTCAATGACTTGGTTTCAACATAATTCTGAAACTGGGCAACCTGTTGATTGATGCTCAGGGGATTTTTGCTTGGCGGAGTGGGACCCACCGTGACCTTCGCAGCCGTCTGAGCGAAGTTCACGCCATTCCTTCCAGGATGCGGATTCTGCGAGGTGTCGAGAGTTACGCCTAATTCGGCGGCGAGATAGCCCACCGCAGTCGGACCATTGCTGTATTGACTAAAAGATCCCGTGTCGGAGTAGCTGTCGCCAAACACAAACAAATCGCGAAACTGTACGGCTTTGGCAGGAGCGCAGTGTGCCGAAACGAGGGCGGCGGCTGACCAGGCCGTCAGCAACGGGACTTTCATGAAAGGTATCCTCCGCTTAGTAAAATTGTTGGGCGAGCGCCATAGCTTCATCGTTTCCCAAGGCCGATCAATGTCGCCGCCCCTGGAGCGGCAGGGTATGATATCCACCGTTGAAATATCCAACGCTGAACGGTGAGCACGTCACAGGATGCGCCCGGAAACCATGCCCATTTCTTTGGAACTTGAGAGAAAGGTTTCTAGAAGCTCCTGGCCTTTGGCGAGTCCAGGCGGAGCTGACCAAAGGTGCCGATGACCCTCTTGGGTCATCGGCAGAGTTTTCGCACCAAAGATCGTTATCATGCGGATCTGTGGCCAGGGCGTGGCCTGATGCTGGTTCTGTCGTAGGTGTGCGGTGGTGTTTGCGATGTTGGAGGCGCACGCCATGGTTTCGTCCGCTTGCACGCTTTTTGCCGGGATCGACGACCCGCGGGTTGCTGGCCGGATCACCCACAGTCTGGCAGAAGTTCTTTTCGCGGCATTCTGCGCCACGCTGTGCGGGTTCGGGTGCTGCGACGGCTGCGCACAGTTCGCCAGGGCCAAGGTCGAGTTCCTGCGCCGCACCCTGCCGTATTAAAGCGGCACGCCGTCCCACGACACGTTCGGGCGGCTGTTGCGGCTCATCAGGCCGGAGCAATTCGAGGCGATGCTCGCTGGCGACCACGGCCCGCGCAACCGCGCGACCCTCAGACGCGTGGCGCTCAACGCCATCCGCATCGTCACAGGCAAGAACTCCGTCCGCCACACCATGCGCGACGCAGTGCTGGACATGCGAGTGTTCGCCAACATCCTCGACCACATGCCCATCGCTTGATGCGAAAACCCTGGGTCATTGGAAGGGTCAGCGGAGGCAGGGCCCGGCCGCGCCTTCCCGCCAGCCCCCCATCGCGCACACGCGCCGCCACTCCGCCTCGCTCACCGGCCCCACCGACAGCCGCGACAGCCGCACCAGCGCCATTCCCGCCAGCGCGGGCTCCGCCCTGACCTGCGCCAGGCTCACCGGCCGCGGCATCGCCCCCACCGCGCGCAGGTCCACGCACAGCCACGGCCCAGGCTCCGCGGTCGGGTCCGGGTAGGCCTCGCGCACCACCTCGGCCACGCCCACGATCTCGCGGCCGGTGCCGGAGTGGTAGAACAGCGCCCGCTCGCCCAGGCGCATCGCGGCGAGGTTGTTCTTCGCCGCGTGGTTGCGCACCCCGGTCCACGGCTCGGTGCCGGCCGCCGCGTGCTGCGCCCAGGAGAAGCTGTCCGGCTCGGATTTCACCAGCCAGGGCAACGGCCTGGCCTCAGCCGACCAGCACGCCGTCGCGGAACACGGTGCGGAACGGCCGGACCGTCACGCTCGCGAACAGCCCGGCGGCGGCGTAGGGATCTGCGGCGGCGAGCGCCTCGGCGGCGGCGACATCCGCCGCCTCGACCAGCAGCAGGCTGCCGCAGGGCCGCCCCTGCGGATCGAGCAGCGGCCCGGCCTGCACCAGGCTGGCGGCATGGCCCAGCAGGTAGGCGATGTGCTTGTCGCGGGTGGCCAGCCGGATCGGCAGGCTCTCTGGCTTGTCGGTGCACGTGATCGCAAACAGCATCGGCGTGAAACTCTTCCTTGTTCAGCTTCCCGTCACGATACGCTAAGCACGACGCAGCGATAACCCTGCGGGGCCGGCGCGGCACAGGCCGGCAACGCTCCGATCGAAGACCGCGATCAAGGGAAGGACGAACCCGTGCAGCACTCGTTCGACCCAGCCGTACCATCCGGCAGCCTCGCCGCAGGGCTAGAGGCCGCATGGCACACGCCAGCATGGGCCGGCGTGGAGGGTGGCAGCCCGCTCGCCGGGCTTCTCGCAATTTCGCGGCGCAGCTACAGGTAAGCGAAGTGGACGCAAGCACGACCCTCACGCACGCACCCGCCCGCGCCGGGACCTGGCTGCACCGGTTCGCCAACCCCGGCCGGTTCCTGCGCCTCGGCGGCCGGGTGCAGCCCTGGCTAAACGGCGCCGGCCTGGCGCTGACGCTGGCCGGGCTGGGCTGGGGCCTGTTCTTCTCGCCGGCGGACTGGCAGCAGGGCGACGCGGTCCGCATCATGTACATCCACGTGCCGTCGGCGTGGCTGGCCTCGGCCGGGTATGCGTCGCTCGCGGCGTGCTCGTTCGTCTCGCTGGTCTGGCGCCACCCGCTGGCAGACCTGGCCGCCGTGGAGATCGGGCCGGTGGGCGCGGGCATCACCGCGCTGTGCCTGGCCACCGGCTCGCTGTGGGGCAAGCCGATGTGGGGCGCGTGGTGGGTGTGGGACGCGCGCCTGACCTCGGTGCTGGTGCTGTTCTTTCTCTACCTCGGGCACATCGCCCTGGTGCGCGCGTTCGACGACCCGCAGCGCGGCTACCGCGCCGGCGCGATCCTCGCCCTGGTCGGCGTGATCAACCTGCCGATCATCAAGTTCAGCGTGCAGTGGTGGAACACCCTGCACCAGCCTGCCAGCATCTCCCTGACCGGCGCGCCGACCATGGACTCGCGGATGCTGTGGCCGCTGGCGGTGTCGACGCTGGGCTTCAGCATCGGCTTCGCGGCGATCGTCTGCGCCAGGCTGCGCGCGGCGGTGATGGAGCGCCGGGTGCGCGGCCTGCTGATGGCGCGCGCGGACAGCGCGGGGCGGCGCGACGACGCGCAAGGCGGGCAGTTCGACGCGACCGGCGCCGCGCGCCGCGCCGGGCTTTCGGACGCCGCGCTTGCGGCCTCCACGCTTGCGGATGGCGCGGCATGACGCATCTGCCGTTCATCGCCGCGTCGTACGGCCTCGCCGTCGTGCTCGTTGTGACATACTCGGCGGGCGCCGCGCTGCGGCTGCGCCAGGCTCGGCGGCGGCTGCGCGCGCTGGACCCGAGGGCCGCGGCGGGGCAGGGGAACCCATGACACGCAAGCGTCGCAGGCTGTGGGTGGTGCTGGCCTGCGGCGTGGGCCTCGGCTCGGCGGCGGCGTTGTCGCTGTCGGCGCTGGGCGGCAACCTGGTGTTCTTCATGGCGCCGACGCAGATCGAGGCGGACCTGCCGCCGTCCAGCCGCACCATCCGTCTCGGCGGCATGGTCGAGGCCGGCAGCCTGCGCCGCACCGACGTCGACGGGCAGCCGGCGGCGTCGTTCCGCGTCACCGATGGCAGGACCGCGGTCGCCGTCACCTATGTCGGCATCCTGCCGGACCTGTTCCGCGAGGGTCAGGGCGTGGTCACGCTCGGCAGCCTGCAGATCGACGGCACCTTCCGCGCCCAGGACGTGCTCGCCAAGCACGACGAGGCCTACATGCCCAAGGACGTCGCCGACGCCCTGAAGAAGTCCGGCCGCTGGGACCCGTCCCAGGGCGGCCCGCCGCCGGCCGCGGAGTGGACCGCGCTCGTCGCCAGCCCCGCCCGAGGCTCGTGAGGCATCTCCCCATGACCGAGGCCCAACGATGATCCCCGAGCTTGGCCACTTCGCCCTGGCGCTCGCCTGCTGCCTGGCAGCGGCACAGTTCGCGATCCCCTTGTACGGCGCGCACCGTGCGGACGGCCGGCTGATGGCGGCGGCGCCGGGCCTCGCGGTCGGGCAGCTCCTGGCGCTGCTGGCCGCCGCCGGCGCCCTGGTGTGGAGCGCGGTGTCGGACGATTTCTCCGTCGCCAACATCGCCGAGAACAGCGCGGCCGCGAAGCCGCTGCTCTACAAGATCACCGGCACCTGGGGGAACCACGAGGGCTCGATCCTGCTCTGGGCGCTGATCCTCGGCCTGTGCGGCGGCGCGGTGGCGTGCTTCGGGCGCGGCCTGCCATCGGCGTTGCGCGCGCGCGTGCTCGGCGTGCTCGGCGGCACCTCGGCGGGCTTCCTGCTGTTCGCGCTGCTCACCTCGAACCCGTTCCTGCGGGTGTGGCCGCCGGCGACCGACGGGCGGGGCATGAACCCGCTGCTGCAGGACCCCGGCCTCGCCTTCCACCCGCCGATCCTCTACGCGGGCTACGTCGGCTTCGCGGTGCCGTTCGCCTTTGCGGTGGCCGCGCTGCTGGAGGGGCGGATCGACGCGGCCTGGGGGCGCTGGGTGCGGCCGTGGGCGCTGGTGTCGTGGTGCTTCCTGACCTGCGGCATCGCGCTCGGGTCGTGGTGGGCGTACTACGAGCTGGGCTGGGGCGGCTACTGGTTCTGGGACCCGGTGGAGAACGCCTCGCTGATGCCGTGGCTCACCGGCACCGCGCTGGTGCACTCCGCCATCGTGGTCGAGAAGCGCGAGAGCCTGAAGATCTGGACGGTGCTGCTGGCGATCGCGACGTTCTCCCTGTCGCTGTCCGGCACCTTCCTGGTGCGCTCCGGCATCCTCAACTCCGTGCACGCCTTTGCCAACGACCCGGCGCGCGGCGTGTTCATCCTGGGGCTGCTCGGCATCGTCATCGGCGGCTCGCTGCTGCTGTTCGCCCTGCGCGCGCCCACGCTGTCGGCGGGCGGGGTGTTCGCGCCGGTGTCACGCGAGGGCGCGCTGGTGCTCAACAACATCCTGCTGTGCTCGATCTGCGCCGTCGTCATTACCGGCACGATGTACCCGCCGTTCGCTGACCTGCTGCTCGGCGTGAAGATCTCGGTGGGCGCGCCGTTCTTCAACGCGACCGTGCTGCCGCTGGCGATCCCGATGTTCGCGTTCATGGCGATCGGGCCGCTGATGCCGTGGAAGCGGGCGCAGCTCGCCCCGGTGCTGCTGCGCGTGTGGTGGGCGGCGCTGATCGCGGCCACGGTCGCCGCGTTTTGCGCCTTCCGCATGGCGGTGCTGCCGGCCCTGGCGTTCGCGGCCAGCGCGTGGCTGATCCTCGGCTCGTTCTCCGAGCTGGTGGAGCGTGTCAGGCTGTTCCGCGTGCCCCTGGCCACGAGCTGGTCGCGCCTGGTCGCCCTGCCGCTGTCGGTGCTCGGCGCCGCGATCGCGCATGCGGGCATGGGCGTGACCATCGCCGGCATCGCGGGCATGTCGCTGGCGCAGCAGAGGATCGTCGCGGTTCACGTCGGCGAGAGCGTGGACGTCGCCGGCTACTCCTGGACGCTGGAGGCGCTGGCCGACGAACCGGGGCCGAACTTCGCCTCGCGCATCGCCACCATCGCGGTGAGCCGTGGCGGCCATCCCGTCGTGACGCTGCGCCCGTCGCGCCACACCTTCGCCAGCCAGGGCCAGACCGTCGAGGACGTGGCGATCGACACCAACCTGATGCGCGACCTCTACGCAGTGCTCGGCGACGAGCGCGACGGGGCGGCGGTGCTGCGCCTGCACGACAACGTCCTGGCGCCGTGGATCTGGCTGGGCGCGCTGGTGATGGGGATCGGCGGCGCCCTGTCGCTGGCGGACCGCAGGCTGCGCGTCGGCGCCCCGGCGCGGCGGCGCTCGATGGTCGTGGCGGCGGAGTGAGGGAGGGCGGGCGCAAGGAAGGCCAGGGGCTCTGCCCCTGGACCCCGCCAAAGGCTCGCCTTTGGAATCCACTACTTAAGAGATGCCGGTCCAGGGGCGGTTCGCCCCTGGCGGGTCTGGGCAGCGCCCAGTCTTGCTTGCTTCCTGAAGCGTCCCCGCCATGATCGCTCTTGATCGCCGCCGCGTGCTGATGCTGGCCCCGCTGGGGATCGCGGCTGCCGGCGGGGCGGCGTTCTGGACCATGCTGGACCGGATGCGCACCGGCGCCTTCGACCCGCACGGCGTGCCGAGCCCGCTGGTCGGCCACCCGGTGCCGCCGTTCGACCTGCCGGCGCAGCCGCTGCCCGACGGCTCGGCGGGGCAGGGGTTCTCGTCGGCCGAGCTGGCGGCGCCGGAACGCCCGATCCTGCTGAACTTCTTCGCGTCCTGGTGCATCCCGTGCGTGCAGGAGGCGCCGATGTTGACCCAGCTCGCCCGTGCCGGCATGTCGATCTGGGGCGTCACCTACAAGGACCGCCTGGAGGCATCGGCCGACTTCCTGCGCCACAACGGCAATCCCTATGCCCGGGTGGCGCGCGACCAGAGCGGGCGCGCCGCCATCGACTGGGGGTTGACCGGGGTGCCGGAAAGCTTCGTCGTCGACCGCACCGGCACCGTGCACTGGCACTGGGCCGGGCCGCTCGACCCCGACACCGTCCGCGGCCAGCTCCTGCCGCTGCTGCGCAGGCTTGGATGACAGCGGCAGGCGTCCGTCGTGCGCCGCGCGGGGCGGACAGGACCACATGGGATGCAGCCGCCGCTGAACCGGCCTATCCAGTCATCCCCGTCAGAGCCCGGACCACGACATGCCCCTGCGCCACGCCGCTGCCGCCGCCCTCGCGCTGACCCTGCTCGCCGGGCCCGCGCTCGCGCTGAGCGATCCCGCCGAGATGCTGCACGACCCGGCGCAGGAGGCGCGCGCCGAGCAGGTCGGCTCGCAACTGCGCTGCCTCGTGTGTCAGAACGAGAGCATCGAGGACTCCGGCGCCGACCTCGCCCGCGACCTGCGCACGATCGTGCGCCAGCATGTCGCGGCCGGCGACACCGATGCCCAGGTCGTCGCCTGGATGGTGGCGCGCTACGGCAATTTCGTCCGCCTGCGCCCGGCGCTGGAGTCTGCCACGCTGCTGCTATGGGGCTCGCCGTTCCTGGCGCTGTTCGCCGGGCTGGGCGCGGCCTGGATGGCGCGTCGCAGGCCCGCCGCCGGCCCCGCGCCTCTCAGCGAGTCCGAGCGCGCGAGGCTGGCAGAGCTGACCGCGGCGCGATGACCGGCTGCGGGCGGCACGGCCCGGGCGTGGTGCAAGGCCCGGGCATGGGCGAGCCGGCCTGATGGTGTGGCTGGCGATCGCCTGCCTGTGCGTGCTGTCGCTGGCGCCGGTCGCCTGGGTGATGCGCGGCGGCGTGGCGGTGCGCGGCCGCCGCGACCCCGCGCTGGCGCTGCACCGGGCGCAGCTCGCCGAGCTGGACCGCGACCTGGGCGACGGCCGCCTCGCCGCCGCCGACCACGACAACGCCCGGCTGGAGGTGCAGCGCCGTCTGCTGGCCGAGGCGGCGCGCGACGAGGTCGTGCCGGTGCGTGCCTCCCGTGCCCCGCTGGTGGCGGCCCTGCTGCTGGTGCCGGGCGTGTCTGTGGGCCTCTACCTGATCTCCGCGGGCCATCCCGAGCTGCCGGCGGCGCCGCTCGCCGCCCGGCTCGCGGCGTCGAGCGGCCGTGCCGCAAAGGACGGCGAGCTGTTGGCCGAGCTGCGGCAAAGCATCGAGAAGCTGCCGCCCGGCTCGGACCAGGCGCGCCAGGGCTACCTGATCCTGGGGCAGGCCGAGGCCAGCCGGACGCACTGGGGCGACGCCGCCGCCGCCTGGCGCCGCGCGCTGGGCATCCGCTTCGACGCCACCGTCGCCTTCGAGGTCGCCGAGGCCACCACACGCGCCCAGGGCCACGTGGACGCCGAGTCCGCCGAGCTGTACCGCAAGGCGCTCGGGGCCGGCGCCGCCGACGCGCCCTGGCACGTGCTCGCCACGCAGCGCCTGGCGGAAGCCGAGCACCACTGAGCGCCTTGCGCTGCGCGGGCGGGGTCACGATCTCCCTCGCCATGAGCAAGACACCGGACCAGGCCCCCTCCGTCTCACCCGCAAGCCCCGATGCGCCGGCCGCGCCTGCGCCGGGCGCAGCGGCGCAGCGGCCGGAGCCCCCGAAGGAGACAGGCGGCCCGAAGGGCAAGGACCCGACGCGCTACGGCGACTGGGAAAGCAAGGGCCGTTGCATCGACTTCTGAAGCGCAGCAAGCAAGGCTGGGCTCTGCCCAGACCCGCCAGGGGGGAAGCCCCCCCTGGACCGGCTTCTTTTAAGTAATGGATTCCAAAGGCCTGCCTTTGGCGGAGTTTGAGGCAGAGCCTCAACCTTGCTTTCCTAACCTCCGGCGTAACCGTCCGTCCTCTTAACGGTTTCTTCAGTTTTGGCCCCTATGCAGGTCCCACAGCACACCGGTGGAGCGGGCAATGCGGGATCGGGACGCGACTGGCTTTGGCGACGCGGTGCGGCGGACCGTGCTCTGCGGCATCAGCGTCACCGCTGTGATCGCCGCCGCCCTCGTGGCGCCCACGCTGGGCTGGACGGCGGGGCTCGGGACGCTCGCCGCGGGCGTCCTGGTGCTGGTGGTCGTTCTGCTTGCGATGGTGCCCGACGACGACGTCGGCGAGGGCGCGCCCGACACGACTCTCTGAACGGCGCCGCGACCTGGATCAGGGCGGCACGCATGAGAAGGGCGCGGAGTTGACCCCCGCGCCCCGACACCCTCCCTGAACCCGGCGTCGTTATTCGGCCGCCGCCTCCGAGCCCCAGTTGTGGCCCGGCACCTGCGCGGTTGCCGGAGCGTCGTGGAACTGCTCGGTCTCGGTGCTGCCGACCATCGCGGTGGTGGAGGACTGGCCGCCCGCCGCGATGGTGGCGACCGCGTCGAACCAGCCGGTGCCGACCTCGCGCTGGTGGCGGGTCGCCGTGTAGCCATCGACCTCGGACGCGAACTCGGCCTGTTGCAGCTCGGAGTACGCCGCCATGCCGCGCTCCTTGTCGCCCTTCGCCAGCGTGAACATCGAGTGGTTCAGGCTGTGGAAGCTGGCCAGCGTGACGAACTGGAACTTGTAGCCCATCGCGCCGATCGCCTTCTGGAAGCTGGCGATCTTGTCGTCCGGCAGCTTCTTCTTCCAGTTGAATGAGGGCGAGCAGTTGTAGGCGAGCATCTTGCCCGGGAACTGCGCGTGGATCTCGCGGGCGAAACGCTCCGCCTCCTCGAGGTTCGGCTCGCTCGTCTCCCACCAAGCAGGTCGGAGTACGGCGCGTACGCCAGGCCACGAGCGATCGCATAGTCCACGCCGACGCCCGGCTTGATGCGGTGGAAGCCCTCTGGCGTCCGCTCGCCGGTGATGAACGGGCGATCGCGCTCGTCCACGTCGGCGGTGAGCAACTGCGCGGAGTGCGCGTCGGTGCGGCACAGCAGCACGGTGGCCACACCCTCGACGTCGGCGGCGAGGCGCGCCGCGTTGAGCGTGCGGATGTGCTGGCTGATCGGCACCAGCACCTTGCCGCCGAGATGGCCGCATTTCTTCTCCGACGCGAGCTGGTCCTCGAAATGCACGCCCGCCGCACCCGCGTGGATCATCGCGCGCATCAGCTCGAAGGCGTTCAGCGCGCCGCCGAAGCCGACCTCGGCGTCGGCGATGATCGGGGCCATCCAGTACTGGGTGTCGTCACCCCCCCAGATGCGCGATCTGGTCGGCCCGGCGCAGCGCGTTGTTGATCCGGGTGATGACCTTCGGCACCGAGTCGTCCGGGTAGAGCGACTGGTCCGGATACATCTCGCCGTTGCTGCTGGCGTCGCCCGCGACCTGCCAGCCGGACAGGTAGATCGCCTTCAGGCCAGCCTTGACCTGCTGCATCGCTTGGTTGCCGGTCAACGCGCCGAGCGTGTTCACGTAGGGCTCGGTCCTGAGCAGGTGCCACAGGCGGGGGGCGCCCATCCTGGCCAGCGTGTGCTCGACATGGAACGAGCCCGACAGCCGGGCGACCTCGGCGGGCGTGTAGTCGCGGCGGATGTCCTCGAACCGCTTCGGGTCCTGCGGGGCGCTGCCGGCCATCCCGTCGGGGCTGTAGGTCATGCTCGGCGTCATCCGTGGTGCTCCTCGGCAATCGATGGTCGTCAACAATTAACACGACCCGCCGCGTATCGCAGCGGAGGAACGAGGGGGTTACACGAAATCAGGTCGAGGCCTTCACAACCCGCCGTATGAAGTTGTAAAAGCTGCACGCAATGGCACGCTCCCTCATCGGACGCACGGTACGCCGGCTTCGCCTTGAGCAGGTGATGTCGCAGCAGGCGCTCGCCGTGCGGCTGGGCATCTCTGCGAGCTACCTCAACCTGATCGAGCATGACCAGCGCAACGTGACCGCCGCGTTGCTGATCCGTCTCGCCGAGGTGCTGCGCGTCGACCTCGCGGCGCTTTCCGGCGCGCAGGAGCGCCAGCGCGAGGCCGGGCTGCGCGAGGCGTTCGCCGACCCGCTGCTCGGCAACGAGCAGGTCGGCGAGGCGGAGATCGAGTCGCTGGCCAACTCGCCCGGCGCCGCCCGCGCGGTGCTGGCGCTGTACCGCGCCTGGCGCGTGGCCCGCGACGATGCCAGCGGCCTCGCGCTGCCGTCGGGGCGGCGAATCCTGCTGCCCAACGAGGAGGCGCGCGACGCCTTCCACGAGCGCGCCAACCATTTCTCCGCGATGGAGGCCGCCGCGGAGGCGATCGGCGCAGAACTCCAGGCCACCCCGTCAGAGACCAACCACGCGCTGGCCGAGCGCCTGCGCCGCATCCACGGCCTAAGCGTGCGCGTTGCTCCCCTGAAGGGCGCGCTGCGCCGCTACGACCCGGCCGCGCGCTCGCTCACCCTGTCCGAGCAGCTCCCGCGCGAGAGCCGCGGCTTCCACATGGCGTTCCAGCTCATGCTGCTGGAGGCGCGCGACGCCGTCGACGCCGAGCTGGCGGCAATCGCGCCCTCGTCGACAGAGGCCGCAGCACTGATCCGCATCGCGCTGCTCAACTACGGCGCCGGCTGTCTGCTGATGCCCTACCTGCCGTTTCTGGAGGCCGCGCGGGCGCTGCGCCACGATGTCGAGCTGCTCGCAGCCAGGTTCTGCGTCAGCTTCGAGCAGGCCTGCCACCGCCTCTCCAGCCTGCAGCGCTCCGGGGCGCGCGGGGTGCCGTTCTTCTTCCTGCGCGTCGATCCCGCCGGCAACGTCACCAAGCGGTTCTCCGCCGCCGGCTTCCCGTTCGCGCGCTTCGGCGGCTCGTGCTCGCGCTGGGTGGTGCACGCCGCCTTTGCCACGCCGGGCGCGATGCGGGTGCAGGTCGCCCAGCTTCCCGACGGCGCCACCTTCCTGTGCTTCGCGCGCACCATCAGCAAGCCGGCGGCGATGTGGGGCGAGCCGAACCCGGTGCACGTCATCGCCATGGGCTGCGACGTTGGCCATGCACCGGACCTCGTGTACGCCGATGCCATGGACATGCAGCGCGCCACCGTGGGCATCGGCCTGTCGTGCCGGCTGTGCGAGCGCGAGGGCTGCCGCAGCCGGGCGTTCCCGCCGCTGGAGCACCGCCTGGCGCTCGACCCGCTGACCACCAGCGACAGCCCCTACCGGTTCGAGCCGAAGCCGCGGCGCTGAGGCAAGCAAGGCTGGGCTCTGCCCAGACCCGCCAGGGGCGAGCCGCCCCTGGACCGGCTTTCTTTAAGTAATGGATTCCACAGGCCTGCCTTTGGCGGAGTTTGAGGCAGAGCCTCAACCTTGCTTCACTCCGCCGCCGCCCGCAGCGCGGCTCCCGCCGCCAGCGGGCACAGCGGCGCCGCCACCGCCAGCACCGCGCACAGCAGCAGCAGATGCGGCCGCGCGCTCATTCCGGTCGCCGCCGCGTCCGCGGCCGCGGCCCCGAAGATCAGCACCGGCGTCGCCAACGGCAGCACCAGCAGCGGCAGCAGCACGCCGCCGCGCCGCGCGCCGAGCACGATCGCCGCCCCCGTGGTGCCCAGCAGCGACAGCGCCAGCGTGCCCGGCAGCAGCCCCGCCAGCAGCGCCGGCAGCCCGTGCGTCGGCATCCGCAGCATCACCGCCAGCGGCCCGGCCGCCAGCAGCAGCGGCAGCCCCGTCACCAGCCAGTGCGCGCACGCCTTGGCCAGCGCCACGCCGCCCGCCGGCATCCCGGTCAGCAGGAGCTGGTCCAGCGAGCCGTCGTCCAGGTCCGCCCCGAACAGCCGGTCCAGCGGCAGCAGCGTCGCCAGCAGCGCGCATACCCACACCACCCCGGGCGCCAGGCGGCCCAGCGTCTCCGGCGCCGGGCCGATTGCCAGCGGGAACAGGGCGCCAGCCAGGAAGAAGAACAGCACCGCGCCGAGGCTGTCTGCGCCGTGGCGCAAAGACAGGCGAAGCTCGCGCGACAGAAGGGCGGCGAACAGCATCACCGGGGAGCCGTAGGAAGGAAGGCAAGGCCAGGGCTCTGCCCCAATACTTGAAAGCGGCGACCCGCCAGGGGCAGCGCCCCTGGACCGGCACACATGAAGGCCTGCGGCGAGGTGCCGCAGGCCCGGGTCGGGATTTCCAAAGGCGGGCCTTTGGCGGGGTCCCCATCCTTCAAGCCTGGGGGCAGGGCCCCTGGCCTTTCTTCCCTACTCGCCAAGCCGCAGCTCCCCCGCCCCGGGCAGCGGCAGCGGCAGGTGCGTGGCGCTCACCACCACCCCGCCGGCCGCGCGGTGCTCCGCCAGCATCGCCCCGAACCGCGCCACCGAGGCCGCGTCCAGCCCCAGCGTCGGCTCGTCCAGCAGCCACAGCGCCGCGCGCGACAGCGACAGCCGCGCCAGAGCGAGCCGCCGCCTCTGCCCCGCCGACAGCATCCGCGCCGGCAGCTCCGAGAGCGGGGCCAGGTCGAGCCGCTCCAGCGCGTCGGCGATCCGCCCGCCGCCCACCCGCGCCGCCAGCACCAGGTTCTCCGCGGCCGTCAGCCCAGGCTTGATCGCGTCGACGTGGCCCAGGTAGGCGCAGCACCCGGCGTGGCCCGCAGGGTCGGCGAGCGCGTCGCGCCCGTCCCAGCGCAGCGTGCCCGCGTCCGGGCGGCGCAGCCCGGCCAGCACCCGCAGCAGCGTGGACTTGCCCGCGCCGTTGCGGCCCAGCAGCAGGCTCGCCCCGCCCGCCGCCACCGCCAAGTCCACGTCGCGCAGCACCAGACGCTCGCCGCGCAGCACCGCCAGGCCGTTCGCCTCCAGTCGCATCCTGTGTCCTTGATGGTAGCGGAGCAGCGTCGCGAGGCAGGAACGGCTCCAAGTCCTGGAGCACGGCACGCCGACCTGGTTCGGTCGATGCAGCGGCGCATCAGACACCGTCTGGCGGCGATCCGTGTGCTTGTCGACCAGCCCGGGACGGGCCAAATGCGTGGCAGGCCGGCACGGGGTCCGCCCAGACGGTCCAGCCCGGGCAGGCTCAGCCCGGACGGGCTCAGCCTGGACGGGCAACGCGCGGGTATGGTGTAACCAATCACAGGGATCAAGGTGCCCGGACTGCGTGCAGTTCCCGGATTGCCCAACTGCTTACCCAAGGAATGCCATGAAGACCGTCGGGCACGACACGCTCAGCACACGCAGGACCCTCGATGTGGGCGGTCGCCGCTACGACTACTTCTCGATCCCCGAAGCCGCGAAACAGATCGGCAGCGTCGACCGCCTGCCGGTCAGCCTCAAGGTGCTGCTGGAGAACGTGCTGCGCTTCGAGGACGGGCGCTCCTACAAGGTGGACGACGCCCGCGCCATCGTCGGCTGGCTGGAGCAGGGCTCGTCGACGAAGGAGGTGCCGTTCAAGCCGGCGCGCATCCTGATGCAGGACTTCACCGGCGTGCCTGCCGTGGTCGACCTCGCCGCCATGCGCGACGGCATCACCCGGCTGAACGGCGACCCGCAGAAGGTCAACCCGCTGGTCCCCGTGGACCTGGTGATCGACCACTCGGTGATGGTGGACGTCTCCGGCACGCCCGACTCCTTGCAGCGCAACGTCGAGATCGAGTTCGAGCGCAACGGCGAGCGCTACGCCTTCCTGCGCTGGGGCCAGGAGGCGTTCCAGAATTTCCGCGTGGTGCCACCGGGAGCCGGCATCTGCCACCAGGTGAACCTCGAGTACCTGGCGCAGGCGGTGTGGACCGCGGACGTGGACGGCACGACCTTCGCCTATCCCGACACGCTGTACGGCACCGACAGCCACACCACGATGGTCAACGGCGTGGGCGTGCTCGGCTGGGGCGTGGGCGGCATCGAGGCGGAGGCCGCCATGCTCGGCCAGCCGATCGCCATGCTGATCCCCGACGTGATCGGCTTCCGCCTCACCGGGAAGATGCCGGAGGGGGCGACGGCGACCGACCTCGTGCTCACCGTCACGCAGATGCTCCGCGCCAAGGGCGTGGTGGGCAAGTTCGTCGAGTTCTTCGGCGACGCGCTCGACCACCTGCCGGTCGCGGACCGCGCCACCATCGGCAACATGGCGCCCGAGTACGGCGCGACCTGCGGCTTCTTCCCGATCGACGCCCTGGCGCTCGACTACCTGCGCCAGACCGGGCGCGACGAGGAGCGGGTCGCCCTGGTCGAGGCCTACCTGCGCGCGCAGGGCATGTTCCGCGACGCGGCCACGCCGGAGCCGATGTTCACCGACACGCTGGAGCTTGACCTGTCCACGGTGGAGCCTTGCCTGTCCGGGCCGAAGCGCCCGCAGGACCGGGTGTCGCTCAAGACGGCGTCCGAGGCGTTCCAGGCCGAGCTGACGCGCAGCCTCGGCGTGCCGGCCAACGACCTGGGACGCAAGGCGCATGTGTTCGGCAGCAACTACGAGATCGGCCACGGCGACGTGGTGATCGCGGCGATCACCTCGTGCACCAACACCTCGAACCCCTACGTGATGGTCGCCGCCGGCCTCGTCGCCCGCAAGGCCCGCGCGAGGGGGCTCAAGCCGAAGCCGTGGGTGAAGACCTCGCTGGCGCCGGGATCGCAGGTGGTCACCGAGTACCTGGACCGCGCCGGGCTGTCCGAGGACCTCGACGCGCTGGGCTTCAACCTCGTGGGCTACGGCTGCACGACCTGCATCGGCAACTCCGGCCCGCTTCCCGAGCCGATCGTCGACGCGATCGAGGACAACAAGCTGGTCGCGGTGTCCGTGCTCTCCGGCAACCGCAACTTCGAGGGCCGCATCAGCCCCAACGTGCGCGCCAACTATCTCGCCAGCCCGCCGCTGGTGGTGGCCTACGCCCTGCTCGGCACCATGATGGAGGACATTACCACCGCCCCGCTCGGCGCCGACCGCGACGGCCACCCGGTGTACCTGCGCGACATCTGGCCGACCAACAGGGAGATCAACGACCTGGTGGCCTCCTCGGTGACGCGCGAGCAGTTCGTCCGCCGCTACGGCGAGGCGTCGCGCGGCACCAAGGAGTGGCAGGCGCTGCAGGTCGAGGCCGGCAGCGAGACCTACGGCTGGGACGACGGCTCCACCTACGTCAAGAACCCGCCGTACTTCGAGGGCATCACCATGGAGCCGGCCACGCGCGGCGAGATCGTCGGCGCGCGCGCGCTCGGCCTGCTCGGCGACAACATCACCACGGATCACATCAGCCCGGCCGGCTCGATCAAGAAGACCTCGCCCGCCGGCGAATACCTCGGCGAGCACCAGGTGCGGCAGGCCGACTTCAACTCCTACGGGTCGCGCAGGGGCAACCACGAGGTGATGATGCGCGGCACATTTGCAAATATCCGCATCAAGAACGAGATGGTCGCCGGCATCGAGGGCGGCATCACCCGCCACATGCCGTCCGGCGAGCAGATGCCGATCTACGACGCCGCCATGCGCTACAAGGCTGAGGGCGTGCCGCTGATGATCTTCGGCGGCAAGGAGTACGGCATGGGCTCGTCGCGCGACTGGGCGGCGAAGGGCACCATGCTGCTCGGCGTGCGCGCCGTGATCGCGGAGAGCTTCGAGCGCATCCACCGCTCCAACCTGGTGGGCATGGGCGTGCTGCCGCTGCTGTTCCCGCTGAACGTGGACCGGCACACGCTGGAGCTGGTCGGCGACGAGACCTTCGACCTCGTGGGGCTGGAGACCATCACCCCGCGCATGCGCGTGCCGCTGCTCATCCACCGCGCGAGCGGCGTCACCAATGAGGTGTCGCTGATCTGCCGCGTCGATACGCTCGACGAAGTGGAGTACTACCGCCACGGCGGCATCCTGCAGTACGTGCTGCGCGGGATGGCGACCGCAGCCTGAGGCAAGCAAGCAAGGCTGGGCTCTGCCCAGACCCGCCAAGGGGGAAGCCCCCCCTGGACCGGTTTTACTTAAGTAATGGATTCCAAAGGCGAGCCTTTGGCGGGGTCCAGGGGCAAAGCCCCTGGCCTTCCTTCCTGTCTCTCCGATGCGCCTAGCCTCGCTGCGCCGACCGGGAGGCGACCTTGGTCGGCTGCCGATCGGCTTTGACCTGCGCGGCCTCGACGTCTCCGAGGGCGTGCGCGCCGCGCTGGCCTGCGCGGTCGTCATCATCGCCAACGAGTGGCTCGGCTGGCCGCCGCTCGTGTACATGGCGCTGGCGGCGAACCTCACCTGCTTCTGCGACGTGGGCGGTCCGATCCGCAACCGGGTGCCTGGGCTGCTGATCTTCACTGTGGCGGGCGCCGCGATCTGGAGCGTGTTCGCGATGCTGCGCCCGCTCGGCATCGGGCTGGTGGTGCCGCTGGCCTGCGCGGTGATCTTCTGCAACGCCTATGCGCGGGTATACGGCCTGGCGGCGGCGGCGATCGGCAACGTGCTGACCGTCGTGCTGGTGTTCGCGCTCGACGTGCCGCTGTCACCGCAGAAGGCGGCGGTGGTCGCCGCGATGTTCGTCGCGGGCGGGCTATGGTGCACGCTGCTGACGCTGGTGATCTGGCGGCTGTACCCGGCGCGCCCCGCGCGGCTCGCGGTCGCCGAGGTGTGGCAGATGCTCGGCGAGCTGGCGTTCGACGTGCACGGCCTGGCCGGGCGCGAGGCGGTGAGCCAGGGCGAGTGGGAGGCCCACGCCCGCGCGCATCGCCGCGCGGTGCGCGACGCGATCGAGCGGGCCCGCGTCCGCGTCATCGAGCTGGCGCGCGGCGGCGGCCAGGTCGGGCCGCGCGCGGCGCAGGCCAGCGTGCGGCTGGAGACCGCCGACCAGGTGTTCGGCGCGCTGGTCGCGCTGTCGGAGCTGCTGGAGCACACGCCGGAGCCGGCGCTGCGCGCGGCGGCGGAGCGGATGCTGGCGCCGCTGGAGCTGGTGCTGCACTCGGTCGGCCGCGACATCCTGCACGACCGCGACGAGCGCGGCGCCGCGATGGAGCGCACGATTGGGCTGATCGAGGCGGCGGGCCGCAGCGAGGCGGTGCTGCGCGGCATCGGCGCCGCGATCGGCGACCGGCTGCGCATCATGCTGGCGTTGTCCGGGCCGCAGGGCGGGCAGCGCTCCGGCGGCACGCTGGGCAGCGAGCCGGCGGTGCCGTTGCGCGCGCGGATCACCGGGCCGATCCGCGACAACCTGAGCTGGCGGTCGGCGACGCTGCGCCACGCGGTGCGCACCGCGGTCATCTCCGCGCCGGCGCTGGTGGTCACGCTGTCGTACGAGACGAATTTCACCCACTGGCTGCCCTACACCGTGGTGCTGGTGATGCAGCCGTTCTTCGCCGCGACCTGGCAGCGCGCGCTGGAGCGGATCGGCGGCACGGTGCTGGGCGCGCTGATCGGGGGCGGGCTGGCGATGGTGGCGCACACGCCGCTGGCGCTGGCCGCGCTGATGTTCCCGCTCTGCGTGGTGGGATTCGCGGCGCGCCAGGTCAGCTACGGCGCCTACATCGCCTGCCTGACGCCACAGATCGTGGTGCTGGTGGAGCTGGTCGAGCCCGGGCACTCCAGCCTGGAGGTGGCGGCGATGCGCACCCTGTTCACCCTGGTCGGCGGGCTGATCGCGGTGGCCGGGAGCCTGCTGCTGTGGCCGAGCTGGGAGCCGGACCGCCTGCCGGACGAGCTGGCGCGCGCGATCCTGACCCACGCCCGCTTCGCCCGCGCGGCGCTCGGCCCAGCTCCGGATGGGGGCACGTCGGCAGGCGAGGCACGGCGTGCGGCGGGCCTGGCCAGCAACAACCTGGAGGCGGCGATCGGGCGGGCGTTGCAGGAGCCGCGCCGGCGGCACCGCGACCGGGTGGAGGCGGCGATGGTGGTGGACGCCGCGCTGCGCCGGCTGTCGGGCCGGCTCATCGCGCTGCAGCACGAGGCGCAGGCCGGAGACCGAGACGGCTGGGGCGAGTGGGTCGGCGACGCCCTGGACGCGGTGGCCGCGCGCCAGCCGGGGCCGCCGCGGCCGGAGGGCGGCTCGGAGTCGCTGCAGCGCATCGCGCGGCAGATCGAGCTGGTGGACGGGGCGCTGCGGCGGTGCTGAGCGGCAGGCCGGACAGGAAGGGAAGCAAGCAAGGTTGAGGCTCTGCCTCAAACTCCGCCAAAGGTAGGCCTTTGGAAACCAATACTTAAGTAAAGCCGGTCCAGGGTAGGCTTCCTCCCTGGCGGGTCTGGGCGGAGCTGCCCAAAGGTTCCAACGACCCGCCTGGGTCGTTGGAAAGGGCAGCGGAGGGAGAGCCCAGCCTTGCTTGCTGCCTCGCTGCCCTTGGCGACCGGCGGCTACTTCGCCTTCTCGATCCAGCGCAGGATCGCGGCCTCTGTCTTCGCCTTGTCCGCCCATCCCGTGACCTTCACCCACTTGCCGGGCTCCAGGTCCTTGTAGCGGGTGAAGAAGTGCTCGATCGCCTTGACGGTGATCTCGGGCAGGTCGTCCACGCTCTGCACGGTCTTCCACTGCGTGTGGATCTTGTCGTGCGGCACGCAGATGACCTTCTCGTCGCGCCCGGACTCGTCCTCCATCTCCAGCATCCCGATCGGGCGGCAGCGGATCACCGCGCCCGGCACCACCGCCACCGGCGTCATCACCAGCGCGTCGGCCGGGTCGCCGTCATCGGCCAGGGTGCCCGGGATGAAGCCATAGGCGGCAGGGTAGGCCATCGGCGTGAACAGGAAGCGGTCGACGAAGATCGCGCCGCTCTCCTTCTCGATCTCGTACTTCACCTGAGAGCCCTGCGGGATCTCGATCACGACGTTGAGGTCGTGCGGCGGATTCTTGCCGGTGCTGATCTTGCTGACGTCCACAGTGCGGCTCCTGAGCGTGTGCGCCGGACCGTAACCACGGGCGCGGGGTTTTGCCAGGGAAGGAAGCAAGGCTGGGCTCTGCCCAGACCCGCCCCTGCTTCAAGGCGGGGGCGAGCCGCCCCTGAACCGGTCTTACTTAAGTATTAGATTCCAAAGGCGAGCCTTTGGCGGAGTTTGAGGCAGAGCCTCAACCTTGCCTGCTGCCTGGCGTCAGACCCCCAGCACCGCTGCCGCCTCGCGCACCACCTCCGCCAGCGCCCCGTCCGCGAACGGCGACACCAGCCCCGCGCCCGCCACCAGCTCGCCGAACGGCGCGGCACCGCCGCGCCCGCACAGCGCGACGTAGCGAGCCAGCGCGCCCGGGGCGTCATGCCGCGCCTGCGCCCAGAGCTGCATCGCGCAGCACAGCGCCAGCGTATAATCGATGTAGTAGAACGGGCTGCCGTAGATGTGCGGCTTGGCCTGCCAGCGCCCGCCCATCGCCGGGTACGCGAGATCGCCGTAATCGGCCCAGGGCAGGTAGCGCCGCTCCAGTCGCTGCCACATCGCGTGGCGCTCTGCGGGCGTGGCGTCGGGTCGGGCGTAGACCTCGTGCTGGAAGTGGTCGACGCAGCAGCCATACGGCAGGAACGCCAGGCTGGCGATCAGGTGCATCCGCCGGAACCGCTCGGCCGTGTCGTCGCCGACCAGGAGGCCGATCTCGGGGTAGGCGAGGAACTCCAGGCCCATCGAGTTGATCTCGGCCGCCTCCATGGTCGGCCAGAGCAGGTCAATGCCCGGCTGGCCGCGGCTCTCCCAGTTCTGGAAGGCGTGGCCCATCTCGTGGGTGAACACGTTCACGTCGGCCTGGGTGCCGTTGAAGTTGGCGAAGATGAACGGCACGCCCACCGTCGGGAACGAGGTGCAAAACCCGCCGCCCGCCTTGCCCGCGCGGTTGTCGAGGTCGAGGAGGCCGCCCGCGACCATCATGCGGTAGAAGTCGCCGAGCCGCGGGTCGAGGCGGTCGAACATCGTCTGCGCCTGCGCCACCAGGAAGTCGTGGTCGCCCGCCGGCTTCGGATTGCCCGCCGGGTCAACCAGCGCCTCGTCCCAGAACCGCAGCCGGTCCCAGCCCTGCTCGGCGCGGCGGCGCTCCAGAAGCCGCGCCACCAGGGGGACGACGTGCTCGACCACTTGGTCGCGGTAGCGGGCCACATCGTCCGGGCCGTAGTCCACGCGGCGCATCCTGCGGTACGCGAGCGGGGTGTAGGTCGCCTCGCCCAGCCTGAGCGCCATGCCGTGGCGCAGCCGCACGAGCTGGTCGTAAAGCGAGTCCAGCTCCGCCGCGTTGTCGGCGAAGAACCCCCAGCGCGCCTGCTCGGCGCGGTGGCGCGTGTCGCGGTCCGCGCTCTCGGCGTACGGCCCGAGGCCGGACAGGTTGAGCACCTGGCCGTCGAGCGGGATCTCGGCGCCGGCGAGCAGCTCGGTGTAGCGCGCCGACAGCCGCGACTCCTCCTCCAGGTCGGCGGCGATCTCCGGACGGAAGGTGGTGACGTCGCACTCCCACAGCCGCACGGCGTGCGCACCCGCCCGCCGCTCCAACGCCGCGCGGTCGCCGGCCAGCAGCCGCAGGCGGAGCGCCGTGTCCAGGCCGGTCGCCTCCGGCTGCAGCGAGTCGGCCAGTGCGCGGTCGGCACGGCGGGCGGCGTCGGTGGTGTCCTGTGCGAACCGCAGGTGCACCAGCGCCGTCCAGGTGTCGAAGCCGCGACGGGCGGCGTCCCAGGCCGAGAGCGCCTCGGCGTCCCGCCCGGCGTCGAGCAGCGCCCCGACGGCGGCATACTCCGCAGCGAGCGACTCGCGAGATGGCACCGGGACGTGGATGTCGGAGAAATGCATGGGGCCTCGCGGGGGATGGGTGCGGCGGAACTGAAGGCAGGAAACAAGGCTGGGCCCTGCCCAGACCCGCCAGGGGCGAGCCGCCCCTGGACCGGCTTTACTGAAGTAGTAGATTCCAAAGGCGAGCCTTTGGCGGAGTTTGAGGCAGAGCTTCAACCTTGCTTGCTTCGCCGCTCCCGCATCAAGGCCGCCGGCCTCAGATCGGCTTCAGCCCCGCCTCGATCTCGCCGCGCCGGTCCTCCAGGAACGGCGGCAGGGCGAGGCGTTCGCCCAGGCTGTCCATCGGCTCGTCGGTGTCGAAGCCCGGCCCATCGGTGGCGATCTCGAACAGGATGCCGGCTGGCTCGCGGAAGTACAGGCTGCGGAAGTAGTGCCGGTCGATCGGGCCGCTGGAGGCCACGCGCATCTCGCGCAGCCGCTCGTTCCAGGCGCGGTACTGCTCGATGTCGGGCGTGCGGAACGCGACGTGGTGCACCCCGCCCGCGCCCTGCTGCGCGCGCGGCAGGTGCGGCTCCACCGCGACGTGCAGCTCCGCGCTCGCGCCGCCCTCGCCCATGGCGAACACGTGGACCTCGGCGCCGTCGTGGCGGTAGCGGCGCTCGGCGTGCATCCCCATCACGCCGGTCAGGATCGCGGCGGTGGCGTCCAGCGACGCCACGCTGAGCGTGACCGGGCCGAGGCCGCGGATCTGGTGCCCTGGCGCGACCGGGCTGCGCGCCCAGGGGTGCGCCTCGCCGGCGCCGCCGTCGTCGACCAGGCTGAGGCGCTGGCCCTCCGGGTCCTCGAAGTCAAGCGTGGCGCGGCCGTCGCGTTCGGCGGGCGCGGCGTGGGCGACGCCGTGCGCGTCGAAGCGCCGCGCCCACCAGTCGAGAGTGCCGGCGCCGGCCACGCGCAAGGCGGTGCGCGCGATCGCTCCGGTGCCGCGGCGCTCCGGGGCGGCTGGCCAGTCGAAGAAGGTGATGTCGCTGCCGGGCGAGGCGAGGCCGTCGGCGTAGAACAGGTGGTACGCCGACACGTCGTCCTGGTTCACGGTGCGCTTGACCAGCCGCATCCCGAGCACGCCGGTAAAGAAGGCGTGGTTCGCCGAGGCGTGGGCGGTGATCGCGGTGAGGTGGTGGAGGCCGGTGAACTGCATGGGCCACTCCTGGGATCGGGCGCGGGCCGGGCCGGAATGGCGCCGGACCCGCGCCGGGGTCGATCGGGAGGGCTGGTCTAGCGGGGCGGGGTGGTGGAGCCAAGCGGGGTCGAACCGCTGACCTCCTGAATGCCTTTCAGGCGGTACAAACCGCCAGGCGAGCGGCAGCACACCGGATATTCCCGGCCAGGCCGAACTTCACCGACGCGATCTGCGGATCGTCGCAGCCGCGGCTCGACGGGACGCTTCCACTCGGCATTGCTGCCAGGTGATGCTCAAGCCCCATACGCCCTGGCCCAATCATCAAGCGGCAAGAGCATCCTGGCCAGCACAAGGTCGGGATGACTCGCCATCGCCTTTGCGAAAGGCCCATCGGCGACGACAAGCTTCGTGGCCCCTACCGCGAGCGCGAACGCGACATACAGTGCGTCATAGGTGGAATGGCTGACGGCCAGGCCGACGTCCAGGGCGATATCGTGCAGAGCCATGTCAGCGGTCGGCGTCGGCGCGAGCTGAGCCTGCAGGAGTGCCAAGCCCTCCCTGGCCTCGTCCGGAGTGAGCAGTCTCCGGCGGACCTGGAGCCACAGGCGTTGGTCGCCTCGTTCAGCCAGAAGTCGGGAACAAGCAGGTGCTCTCCGCTGCAGGCCAGCCTGTCGGCGAAGTGGCTGTCCGGTTCCTGCAGCACCCATTTGAGACCGACCGACGCATTGACGACGAGCGCCAGCGTCAGGCGCCCTTGTCGGCCAAGTGCTCGACCCGGCCACGGCGCGACTCTTCGAGCAGGTCAGCGGACGAAGGCGAGCCACGCCCCGCGGTCCGGCGCCGGAACTCGGCCAGGCGCGAGGCCGCCTGTTCCCGGGCGGCATGACCCTCGCTGTCGACCAGGTTCGCGCGCAATATCTCGCGGTGCTCCGCTTCCGCAGAGCGCCCGTGCTCGGCTGCACGAACGCGAAGACGCTTCACCAGGTCCTCGTCAAGGTTGCGCACAGTCAGGATCGCCATGACCGGCCTCCTATGCTGTCAACTGATGCAATGACAGCATGTTGCCGGCCCGGAGCCAAGGCCATGCCCATTAGGCCGGTCTCGATCCATGCCCCTGCATGAGGGATGACTGCTGCCGCTGAAGATGCCGCCACCGTCGTCCCGGTGCTCAACCGCATGATCAGGACTACCGAGCCTGGATCATGAGGCAGCGAACTTATCAGGCCGGTTGCGGGTCCGCTGTGTGGTTTCGCATTGGGCAGAACACCACTTTTCTGGAACTGGTCTCTTGCAGAAAAGTGGTGGAGCCAAGCGGGGTCGAACCGCTGACCTCCTGAATGCCATTCAGGCGCTCTACCAACTGAGCTATGGCCCCGTCCCCGCGGGGAGGCGGCTTATAGCCACGGGCCACGGACGGGATCAAGGGGCGTGCCGATGATTCGGGCGGCACCGCCGGAGCAAGCAAGGCTGGGCTCTGCCCAGACCCGCCAGGGGGGAAAGCCCCCCCTGGACCGGCTTTACTGAGACAAGTGGATTCCAAAGGCCTGCCTTTGGCGGAGTTTGAGGCAGAGCCTCAACCTTGCTTTCTGCCCCGCCTTCAGCCCGGGTGCCCCGTGGCGTCGGCGCGCAGCTCGCGGGCGCGGGCGAGCACGCGGTTCTCGATCTCGCCGGTGGTGGTCGGGCTAACCGGCGCGTCGACCCAGCGGCCGCCGTCCTGCACCTGGCGGAACAGCGCCACGCGCACGCCGTCGGCGCGGAGCTGGCGGCCGAGGACGTAGGCAGTGGCCTTGAAGCGCTCGCCGCTGGTGGTCGGCGGCGAGTACCAGTCGGTGATGATGGTACCGCCGAACGGGTCCGCCGAGGCGAGCGGCATGAAGCCCAGCGTGTCGAGCGCGCCGCGCCACAGATAGGCATTCACGCCCATGCCGCTGCCCTGCTCCGCCTCGGGACGCCCGGTCCTGCTGATGCCGCCCGTGGGGCCAGCGGCGTCGGTGGTCTTGCCCGGCGCGTCGTCCCTGCTGCGGTAGGCGGTGTGTTCGCCGCCACCGGCAGGCCGGGTGGGGGCGTTGCTGCCGCAGGCCGCCAGCCCGAGCAGGCTGGCCAGCAGGGCGGAGCGGAGCGGCAAGGATGTCATGGCGGCCCTTTGTCCCCGGGGCAGCACACGCCCCCGTGTTGGCGCGATGTCTAGACCGCGAGCGGCGGTGCGCCAAGCCGAGGATACACCGCGCGGGGCGGGCGCGGATGCAGCAGGACGCCCCCCGCACGGCACCCGGCGCGCGATCAGGCCAGGGCGATCAGGCCAGGGCGATCAGGCCAGGGCGCCGATCGCGCCGGCGCCGGCACAGACGGCCGTGCCGCGCAACGCCGCGACCCGCAGCCCCTCGACGCCGCCCAGGGCGCAGACCGGGATCGCGGCCCGTTGCGCCAGTATTCTCCAGCGCAGCAGGCCGAGCGCGGCCGACCCGGGATGGCTCGCCGTCGGCCACACCGGGGACAGGAAGGCCAGCGCCGCCCCGGCCCGTGCCGCGCGCCGCAGGTCGGCCGGCCCGTGCGCGGAACTCGTCATGACCCTGGCGCAGCGGGGTCCGGGCGGGTGGCGGCCGTCGCGCAGGTGCAGGCCCGCGCCGAGCCTGGCCGCCAGCGCGGCGTCGCCGGCGACGCACAGCAGCAGCCGCCGCGCACGGCACAGCCGCGCCAGGTCTTCCCCGAGCTGTCTCCGGTCGGACGCCGCGTCGTGGCGCAGCACCACGCCGCACAGGCCGCGCGGCAGTCGTGCCACCGCGGCGCGCGGGTCGGGCAGACGGGCCGCGTCGGTGAACAGCCACAGCACCGGCAGCGCGTGCCCCGGCGGGCGGGCGCGTCTGCGGCGCGCCTTGACCGCGTGCGCCCAGGCGATGAGCCTCCGGTCCATGAACGACATCTCCGACGACGCTGCTGCGGCCTCTCCCGGGCAGGAGGCCGGGCCACCGCTGGCCAGCGCGCTGGCCGCGGTGCGGGACGGGATCGCGCGCGCGGCGCTCGGCGTCGGGCGCGCGCCGGAGGATGTCACGCTGGTGGCTGTGTCGAAAACCCACCCGGCGGCGCGGGTGGCGCTGGCGATCGCCGCGGGACAGCGCACCTTCGGCGAGAACCGGGTGCAGGAGGCGCAGGCGAAGTTCCCGGCCCTGCGCGCCGCGACGCCCGGACTGGTGCTGCACCTGGTCGGCGGGCTGCAGACCAACAAGGCGCGCGACGCGGTGCGGCTGTTCGACGTGATCGAGGTGCTCGACCGCGCGAGGCTCGCCGACGCCATCGCCGACGCGGCGCAGCGCGAGGGGCGCCAGCCCCGCCTGCTGGTGCAGGTCAACGTCGGCGACGAGATGCAGAAATCCGGCGTGGCGCGCGAGGGCGCGGACGGGTTCGTCGCGGCGTGCCAGGCGCGGTTCGGCGCGGCGCTGTGCGGGCTGATGTGCGTGCCGCCGGCAGGCGAGGACCCGGTGCCGCACTTCGCCTGGCTGGCGGCGCGGGCAAGGGCGCACGGGCTCGGCGTGGTGTCGATGGGCATGTCCGGCGACTACGCGGCGGCGATCGCGCAGGGCGCCACCCACGTCCGCGTCGGCAGCGCCATCTTCGGGAGCCGAAGCAAGGAAGGTTGAGGCTCTGCCTCAAACTCCGCCAAAGGCTTGCCTTTGGAATCCACTACTTAAGAAAGCGCCGGTCCAGGGGGGGCCTCCCCCCTGGCGGGTCTGGGCAGAGCCCAGCCTTGCTTGCTGCCCATGCCCCCGGACTTGCGGGAGGCGGCCCACTCCCCTACCTCAGCGCACCGTTCAGCATGGCACGCCGTGCCGTGGTCCGGCCTGGGGCGTTCGCCATCTGCCATCTTCCGCCGCCTTCGAGCCACCCGGCCGCCACCGCATGAGCGATCTGACCGACCACGCCGCTTCGGTCGGCGACGCGGTGCGGCGTCCCCTGCGCGTCGGCGCGATGCTGGGCGTGCTCGGCATCGTGTACGGCGACATCGGCACCAGCCCGCTCTACGCGTTCAAGGCGACGCTGGCGCTGTTCGGCGGGCGCGTGATCACCGACGGGGAAGTGCTGGGCTGCCTGTCGCTGATCTTCTGGTCGCTGGTCCTGATCGTGACGGTGAAGTACGTGCTGCTGGTGATGCGCGCGGACAACCGCGGCGAGGGCGGCATCCTGGCGCTGATGGCGCTGGCCCAGCGCGTGTCCGGCAATGAGCGGCTGCGCGCGGTGCTCGGGCTGGTCGGCATCGGCGGCGCGTGCCTGTTCTTCGGCGACGGGGTGATCACGCCGGCGATCTCCGTGCTGTCCGCGGTGGAAGGCGCGGAGATCGCGATTCCCAGCGCGGGCGAGCTGGTGCTGCCGATCTCGATCGTGGTGATCCTGGTGCTGTTCGCGCTGCAGCGGCGCGGCACCGCGTCGATCGGGCGGGTGTTCGGGCCGGTGATGCTGCTGTGGTTCCTGGTGCTTGGCGCACTCGGCGGGACCGAGGTCGTGCAGCATCCGTTCGTGCTCCGGGCGCTGCTGCCGAGCTACGGCGCGATCTTCGTCTGGGACCATGGCTGGCTGGCCTTCGTGGCGCTGGGCGCCGTGGTGCTGTCGGTCACCGGGGCCGAGGCGCTGTACGCGGACATGGGGCATTTCGGGGCGGGGCCGATCCGCTTCGACTGGCTGGTGCTGGTGCTGCCCTGCCTGGTGCTGAACTATTTCGGCCAGGGCTCGCTGGTGATCCGCGAGCCGGCCGCGATCGAGAACCCGTTCTTCCTGCTGGGGCCGGACTGGCTGCTCCTGCCGCTGGTGTTTCTCGCCACCCTGGCCACCGTGATCGCCAGCCAGGCGCTGATCTCCGGCGCCTTCTCGGTGGCGCGGCAGTGCATGCAGCTCGGCTTCCTGCCGCGCCTGACCGTGACCCACACCTCGACCACCGAGGAGGGCCAGATCTTCCTGCCGCAGGTCAACACGGCGCTGCTGGTCGGCGTGCTGCTGCTCGTGGTGTCCTTCCGCTCCTCGGACGCGCTGGCCTCGGCCTACGGTATCGCGGTGACGGGCACGTTCCTGTGCACCTGCGTGCTGGCCGCGGTGGTGTTCCGCCGCCAGTTCGGCTGGTCGCGTGCGGCGGCGCTCGGCGTGTGGGGCACGTTCTTCCTGATCGACGGCGTGTTCTGCCTGGCCAACGTGCTCAAGCTGCTGCAGGGCGGCTGGGTGCCGCTGGCGCTGGGCCTCGGGCTGGTGGCGGCGATGACCTCGTGGAAGCAGGGCAGGAGCCTGATCCTGGCGCGCTGGAAGCAGGACAGCCTGCCGCTGGCCTCGTTCCTGGCCAGGCTGCCGCAGTCGCGCACCATCCGGGTGCCGGGCATCGCCGTGTTCCTCACCGGCAATCCGGAGTACGTGCCCGGCGCGCTGCTGCACAACCTCAAGCACAACAAGGTGCTGCACGAACGGGTGCTGTTCGTCACCGTGCAGACGCTCGACGTGCCGGAAGCCGACCCTGATCGCCGCGCCGAGGTAAGCGAGCTTGCCCTCGGCATCTACCGGATCGTGCTGCGCTACGGCTTCATGGAGAGCCCGAACATCCCCCGCGCGCTCGACGACATGCGTGACCGTGGCATCGGCTACGACCCAATGCAGGTCAGCTACTTCCTGTCGCGCGAGGTGCTGGTGCGCGCGATGGTGCCGAAGCTGCCGATCTGGCGGCTGTACCTGTTCCTGGTGATGGCGCGCAATGCGGTGCCGGCCACCGAGTTCTTCCGTATCCCGAGTGACCGCGTGGTAGAACTTGGGGTACGAATCGCAATCTAGGCGTGCATGTTCCCGACGGTTTCCGGCTGCGGCGCCGTGGTCCGGCGTTTGCGGGCCATGCATCGCGACGGGTCGGTGCGGGCACGCACGTCGCGGAGTCGCTGTTCGCGGCCATGACGCTCCGTGGGCCGGGATGGGTCATAATGCGGCGGTCGGATGAGGGAGTGACGTGCTGATGGCGAATGTGGCGATGGTGCTGGCGCAGGGTCCCGGGCTCCCTGACGGCGATGTCGAGGATCGGCTCGCGATGCAGGTTCAGCTCAACGCGGTGGGACAACTCGACCGTGCCGCCTGGACCGCCGCACCATCGGGCTGGACTACGGTGCGCACCCGGCCGCTCCACCCCGAGCAGAGCGGCGAGGTCGCGCTGATCGACGGGGACGACGGGTTCTGGGCGGTGCGGCGCAGCAGCGGCGAGGACGAGCCGCTCTGGTTGCTGGAAAGCGACGTGGTCCGGCCGGGCGAGATCGTCTCGGTGCGCGATCCGGACGGCACGCGGCTGCTGTTCCGCATCGTCGCCGTGGACCGGCAGGACGCCTGACGATGCCGGCCCAGGGTGCGGGGCCGGCCCAGGGTGCGGGCAGGGCGCACACCGGGCGCGCCGCTGCTGCCTAGCGGCGAGGCCGCCCCTCGTAGGCGGGGATCTGGTTCGAGTACTGCGGCCCGACTGCCGTGCCGTTCACCGCGGACCCGCTATACAGGCTGCCGGCGCCGAGCGGGATCGGTGTCTGGTACCCCGGTCCGCCGCCGAACGGTGCCACTCTTGCGCCCCGACCCTCCCCGTAGGCACCGCCGTCGCCGCCGGGCTGGACCGTGGTGCCGTACCCCGCCCCGTCTCCGTAGCCGTTCGCGCCGTAGCCGCCGTATCCGCCATACGACGGGACATCGCCATACTCGCGTGCCTGCGGCGGCGTGGCTGCCGAAGGTTCGGGGTATGCCGCGCCGCGCCCTCGTCCGACCGGGTAGGAGTCGCGCCGGCCTTGCCACCGGGAGTGGGGCTGCTCACGCCCCTGGTCATAGCGGCCAGGTGACTCGAGCGCGTCCTGCGATCCGGCCTCGATCGGCTGCGCGAGGGCCGGCACCGTGGCGGTCGCAAGCACCGCGGCCAGCGTGACGCGGCAGGACAGGCGCCGCAGCCTCGTCGTCATGGATCGCACCGGCGCCGCTCCCGTCACACTGGAGGCCAGCATGGACGAGGACCGCTAACGAGCCGTCAACGCGGGCGGGCTGGAAGAAAGCAAGGCTGGGCTCTGCCCAGACCCGCCAGGGGCGAGCCGCCCCTGGACCGGCGCTTTCTTAAAGAGTGGATTCCAAAGGCGAGCCTTTGGCGGAGTTTGAGGCAGAGCCTCAACCTTGCTTGCTTCTCGTCTCCGTCACACCGCCGACGGTGATCCCGACCAGACTGGCTCACGACGGCCTCTGGCCCCCTCGGCCGCCGCCCTGGCCGTATGGAGCATCGTGCCGTAGGCCGCCGCGAACCGCTCCGCCTCCGTGCCGTCCGCGTTCCAGGGCACAGACACCCGGATCGCCTCGCCGGCCAGCGCGCCCAGCCCCATCGCCGCGAGCACGTGGCTGCGCGCCACCTTGCCCGACGAGCACGCCGCCCCGGCCGACACCTGCACGCCCGCGAGGTCGAGCGCGATCACCTGCATCTCCGCGCGCAGCCCGGGCCAGGCCAGGCAGGCGGTGTTGTCCAGCCGCGGCGCCGATGCCCCGCACACCGTGGCCCCGAGCGCCACGGCCGCCGCCTCGATCGCGTCGCACGTGCGTCCGACCCCGTCGCGTCGCCGGCCGCCAGGGTCGCCCGGCAGGCCGCAGGCGGCGCAGGCGGCCGCCAGGCCGAGGATCGACGGCAGGGCAGGGGTGCCGCCGCGCCGCCCGCGCTCCTGCCCGCCGCCCACGATCAGCGGCCGGGGCGACACGCCGGCCGCCAGCAGCAGCGCGCCCGCGCCCTTCGGGCCGCCCAGCTTGTGCGACGACACCGCCACGCTGTCGGCGCCGAGGTCGCGCAGCCCGACCGGCAACCGCCCCGCCGCCTGCACCGCGTCGACATGCAGCAGCGCGCCGTGCCTGCGGCAGATCGCGGCGATCGCCTCGACCGGGTGGATCACCCCGGTCTCGTTGTTGGCCAGCATCGCGCACACCAGGGCAGGGCCGCCGGACGACAGCAGCGACTCCAGCGCCGCCAGGTCGAGCGTGCCGTCCCGCATCACCGCCACCCGTGGAGCGCCGCCGCAGGGCTGCAGCACCGCGTCGTGCTCGGTGGCGCCGGCCAGCACCCGCCGCCCGATGCCGAGGCCCGACACCGCGAGCGCGTTGGCCTCGGTGCCGCCCGAGGTGAACACCACGCCGGCCGGCTCCGCGCCGAACGCCGCGGCGACCACGGCGCGCGCGTCTTCCAGCGCCCGCCGCGACGCGCGCCCTGCCGCATGGACGGAGGCCGGGTTGCCGCACAGGTCGAGGCCGCGCAGCGCCGCCTCGCGGGCCTCGGGCCGCAACGGCTCGCTCGCATTGGCGTCGAGGTAGGTCGAGTGGAGGCCGCTTTGCACGTTCCGCTCCGGCGTCAGGGTTGCATCAAAAGATGGGCGACACGGGAAGGTGCGCAAAAATGTGGGAGATCACCGGCGAATTCGGTAACACATGAGCCTGCGTTAGCTATATTGGACGAATCGCGCGCCGATGTGCTTTCGCGTGACGCACACGGTCACGATGCCCAATGCCCGCCGCCGGTTTGCCCAGGCCGCCGTCCAGGTCCGTCCGGTTTCCCGCGCCACAAGCCGACGCCAGTGTCGGCCCCGGCCCTTCGTCTTACCCACCCGCGCGGCGCAGGCGCGGGCAAAGGAAGTCTCATCTATGCCCGAGGTGATGTTCGCCGGCCCCGATGGCCGTCTCGAAGGACGCTACCACCACTCCAAGGAGTCAGGCGCGCCGCTGGCCCTGGTACTGCACCCGCATCCGATGCATGGCGGGACGATGAACAACCGCATCACCTATACGATGTACCAGTCGTTCCAGAAGCTCGGCTTCTCGGCGATGCGCTTCAATTTCCGCGGTGTCGGCCGCAGCCAGGGCCGCTACGACGGCGGCATCGGCGAGATCGGCGACGCGGCGGCCGCCCTGGACTGGATGCAGATGGTTAATCCGAATTCCGGGGGGCTGTGGATCGCCGGCTACTCGTTCGGCGCCTTCGTGGGCATGCAGTTGCTGATGCGCCGCCCCGAGATCTCCGGCTGGGTGAGCGTGGCGCCGCCGGCAAACCACTATGATTTCGGCTTTCTCGCGCCCTGTCCGTGCGGCGGGCTGATGCTGCACGGCGACAGCGACGAGCTGGTGCCCGAGCCGGCGGTGCGCAAGCTGGTGGACAAGCTGAACACCCAGAAGGGCGTGCAGGTCGACTATCGGATCGCGGTCGGCGCCGACCACGTGTTCGCAGAGCACGCCGACCAGGTGGCGTCGGACCTCGAGGACCACGTCGGCAAAGTGGTCGCGCGCCGCACCATGGCGTTCGCGGCGGACTGAGCGAAAGCAGACAGCAAGGCCAGAGGCTCTGCCTCTGGACTCCGCCAGGGGGAGCCCCCTGGACTGGCTTCTCTTAAGTAGGGCCGGTCCAGGGGCGGCTCGCCCCTGGCGGGTCTGGGCAGAGCCCAGCCTTGCTTGCTGACAGTTCGATGTCAGAAGCCGTTGGTATTACGGCTCCTTGATCTGCCCTCCTGGCCACGGCTCAGCCACCCCGGTCGTGCCCGGAAGGCTGATCGGCAGCCGGCGCCGCACCCGTGCCGCCAGGAAGCCGAAGCACTGCGCCTCCAGCGCGTCACCGTCCCACCCCACCGCCTCGACCGGCTCGACTGATCCCTGAAGCGCATGGCGCAGCGCGTCCATCAAGGCCGGGTTGTGACGGCCGCCTCCGCACACCAGCCACCGCGCCGGAAGCGCCGGCAGTCGTGTCACGGCAACCGCCCGCGCGGTGAACTCCGTCAGCGTGGCCGCACCATCCGCGGCGGACAGCCGGGCATTGCCGAGGGGGTCGGCGAAATCCTGCCGATCCAGTGACTTGGGCGGCGTTCTTCTGAAGAACGGGTGTTCCAGCAGTCGCGCCACCAGCGCCTCGTCCAAGATGCCGGCGCGGGCCAGCGCGCCGTCCTGGTCCACCGGCCGGCCGGTGTGCCGCATCGCCCAGTCGTCGAGCGCCGCGTTGCCGGGGCCGGTGTCGCAGGCCAGGATGGCGCGTTCCGTCCCGCCCGCCGGCGTCTCGCCGAGCCAGGTCAGGTTCGCCACCCCGCCCAGGTTCAGCACCGCGATCGGTCCGGGCAGGTCGCGGGCCAGCGCGGCGTGGAACAGCGGGGCGAGCGGCGCCCCCTGTCCCCCTGCCGCGACGTCGGCGCTGCGGAAGTCCCAGGCGACCGGCACGCCGGCGCGGCGCGCGAGCAGCGCGGCATCGCCGATCTGCCAGGTCAGGCCGCGCTCCGGCCGGTGCAGGATCGTCTGGCCGTGGAACCCCACGAGGTCGCAGGGCGTGTCCAGCGCCGCCACCGCCTCGGCATGGCGCAGGGTCAGCGCGGTCGTCGCCGAGCGCAGCTCCGCGTCGTCGGCGGGCAGCGTGCCGGACGCGGCGCGGTCGATCAGGGCGCGCAACGCCGCGCGCAGCGCCGAGTCGTAGCCGAGCGTGACGCTGCGGCCGAAGCCGGCGATCCGCTCGCCGTCGGTGTCGATCACCGCCGCGTCCACCCCGTCCAGCGAGGTGCCGCTCATCAGGCCGATCGTGCGCAGCAAACCCGTCTCCTGTGTCCGGGACCGCGCACGCTCGCCTGAAGCGGCGCCCGGCGTTGTGGCACCCGGCGTTGTCGGGCACTCTGGTCGCCATTCCTGCCTGTCGGCCGAGCGGCGGCATGGCCTGTCCGGAGCCGCGGCTCCGCGTTCCCGAGATCATCATGGCCCGAAGCGAATTCCTGCAGGAAGCCCGCAGCCGCGGCTTCGTCTTCCAGTGCACCGACGAGGCGGCGCTCGACGACGCCCTCCTCGGCGGCCGGGTCAGCGGCTATGCCGGCTTCGACTGCACCGCGGACAGCCTGCACGTCGGCAGCTTGGTGCAGATCATGCTGCTTCGGCTGATGCAGCGCACCGGGCACCGGCCGGTGGTCGTGCTTGGCGGCGGCACCACGCGCATCGGCGATCCGTCGTTCCGGGAGGAGGCGCGGCGCCTGCTCGACGACACGCAGATCGCCGAGAACATGGCCGGAATAAAGCAATGCTTCGAACCGTTTGTCAGGTTTTCTTCAACCGGTCGGAAAGCCGAAAGCCTCGTGAATGCAGTGTCTGATGCTGGCCTCGATGGTCGCGGCACGAGAGAGCTTGCGACCGGTGACACCGACGCGTTGTTGGTCAACAATGCCGACTGGCTCGACCGCCTGGGCTACATAGAGTTGCTGCGCGAGGTCGGCACCCACGTCAGCGTCAACCGCATGCTCTCCTTCGACAGCGTCCGCACCCGGCTGGAGCGGGAGCAAGGCCTGACTTTCCTCGAGTTCAACTACTCGATCCTGCAAAGCTACGATTTCAGGGAGTTGAGCCGGCTTCATGATGTGGTATTGCAGATCGGCGGCTCGGATCAGTGGGGCAACATTGTCTCCGGCGTCGAGCTGGTGCGGCGCACCGACTCTCGCCAGGTGTTCGGCCTGACCACCCCGCTGATCGCCACCGCCTCCGGAGTCAAGATGGGCAAGACCGCGGCCGGCGCGGTGTGGCTGCGGGCCGATCGGCGCTCCGCCTACGACTACTGGCAGTTCTGGCGCAACACGGAGGACGGCGATGTCGGCCGCTTCCTGCGCCTGTTCACCGAGCTGCCGCTGGGCGAGATCGCCCAGCTGGAGGCGCTGGGCGGCGCCGAGCTAAACGAGGCGAAGAAGATCCTGGCGACCGAGGCGACGGCGCTGCTGCACGGCGCCGTCGCGGCCAGCGAGGCCGCCGAGACAGCGCGGCGGGCCTTCGAGACAGGCGAGGCGGCCGATTTGCCGGTGCATCTCCTTGCTCCAGCGCAACTGAGCGAGGGCGTGCCGCTGTTTCGGGTCCTGGTGGAGTCCGGGCTGGTCACGAGCAACGGAGAGGCCAGGCGGCTGGTGCGCGGCGGCGGCGCACGCCTCAACGACGCCGTGGTGGACGACGAGCAGTACATGGTGACGCTCGCAGACCTGCGCGACGGCGCGGCGAAGCTGTCAGCCGGACGCAAGCAGCACCGGATGCTGCGGCCGGCGTGACCTGACCGGGCAAGCAAGGTTGAGGCTCTGCCTCAAACTCCGCCAAAGGCTCGCCTTTGGAATCCTCTGCTCAAGAAAGTGCCGGTCCAGGGGCGGCTCGCCCCTGGCGGGTCTGGGCAGAGCCCAGCCTTGCTTGCCTTGCAGGCCGATGGACCTAGCTGAACGGGTCGCCGCCGCCGCCGGAGTCGCCCCAGCCGCCGCCCTGATCCGAGCTGCCCTGGTCGAAGCCGGGGTCGACGCCGCCCTGGTCGAACCCGCTGCCCTGGTCCACGGCTCCCTGGTCCTGGGGGAAGCCGCTGCTGGTGTCCGCCACGCCGGCGCCCGACCAGGGGTCCGCGCCGCCGGCCCCGGCGGACGGATCGGCCGTGCCATAGTTGTTGACGGTCTCGTTCACCGTCTCGTGCCCGCCGCCGAAGCCGCCGCCCTCATGGCCCGAGAACAGCCCCATCAGCGCGTTGCCGGCCACCATGCCGCCGGCGACGCCCGCCGCCGTGGTCAGGGCCGAGCCGAGGAAGCCCGACCCGCCGGACTGCTGCAACATGCCTGGCTGGTAGCCCGGCGGGTACTGCGGCTGCGGCGGCGGCTGGAACTGCTGCCCATAGCCGGGCGGGCGGCCGTAGCCCGGCTGCGCCTGCCCGCCGAAGCCGCCGGCCTGCTGCTGGCCGCCGCCGAACAGGCTGCCGAAGAAGCCGCGCGATGGCGCGGCGCCGCCGGCCTGCGACTGGCCCTGCTGCGACTGGCCCTGCTGCGGCTGGACGCGCGCCTGCTGCAGTTCCCACTCCAGCCGCCGGATGCGGTTCTGCGCCTCGGCCAGGGCGGCCTCCTGCACAAACGCCATCTGCGTGATGCGGTAGCGTGCCTCGGGGTGCTGGCTGAACTGGTCGCTGATGAAGCCGTCGGCGTCGCGGTCCACGGCGGGCAGGGCGACCGCCTGGCTGCCCGCGGGAGGAGTGCCGAACCCCTGTTGCGGCGAGCCGCCGACCCGGGCCACGAACCGGCTGATGATGTCGCGTTCCTCGTTGGTCATGCCTGATGATCCACCCGGTTCGGCCCGTGGCGGGCCATTGCGCAAACCCAATGCTCCGGCGGGTTTCGAGTTCCCCGGACGGATAGCAGGCAAGGCCGGGCTCTGCCCGGACCCGCCAGGGGCGAGCCGCCCCTGGACCGGCTTTACTAAAGGAAGGCAATCCAAAGGCCCAGCCTTTGGCGGATGAGGCAGAGCCTCAACCTTCCTCGCTTCCTTGCGCGGCCAGGTCCGGCCGCAGCCTGGGCCACTCGATCGCCGGGCAGCGATCCATCACCGCCGCCAGCCCCGCCCCGCGCGCCCGCTGCAGCGCAGCCTCGTCGATCACCCCGAGCTGCAGCCACACCGAGCGCGCGCCGAGCCGGATCGCCTCGTCCACCACCGCGCCCGCCTGGTCCGAGGCGCGGAAGATGTCCACCATGTCGAGCGGCCCCGCCGGGTCGCGCGCCGCCTCCTCCAGGTCGGCGGCGACGCGCTGCCCGAGCAGGGTCTGCCCGGCCAGGCCCGGATTGACCGGCACCACGGCGTAGCCGCGCGTGAGCAGGAAGCGCATTACCCCGTGGGACGGCCGCGCCGGGTTGGCCGACGCGCCGACCAGCGCGATGCGCCGGGTGCGGGCCAGGAGGTCGCGCAGGGCGGCGTCGTCCATGCTCAGCCCCCGTTCACCTGACGCACCCAGTCGCCGAGGTTGTAGTGGTTGGTGATGCGCGCCACGCGCCCGTCGCGCAGGGTGAAGAACGCCCCGGCCGGCAGCACGTAGCGCTGGTCGCGCGCCGGCGCGGTGCCGTCAGGCACGCCGGGGTCGGTGGCGATGTAGCGGCCGTGGACGACGAACTCGGCGGCGGCGCGGGTGCCGTCGCTCCCGGTCATCACCATCAGGTCCTCGATGCGCTCCAGGTAGCAGCGGTCCATGTGCGCGATGAAGGCGCGGAAGGCGTCCACGCCGCGCTCGGCAGGGCCCTGGCTGACGCCGTGCTCGACGTCTGGGGTGAGCAGGGCGAGGAAGCCCTCGACGTCGTGGCGGTTGAACGCATCGTAGTAGGCGCGGACCAGACGCTCCGCGTCCTGTATCGGAATCGGCACTTCTGGTATGGTCGGGTGCTCCGTGCCACGCATGTCGGGGTGCCTCCTTGCCGTCTTATGCCCTGCACAATTAGTCTCTGCGGCGATCACGCCCGAGCCATGGAGAGCCTGTCAATGCTGCCTGCCCGGCTCACGACCCGTCCCGCCCTGGCGCACGCGACCCGCCGGGTCGTGCGGCTCGCCCCGGTGCGCGCCGGCCGGCGTGGCGAGGCCGCGGCGTGAGCGCGCCCGTGCAGGCCCAGTCCGTGCTGATCCCGGGCAAGGCCGGGCGGGGCCGCGGCGCGCCGAGCTTCCAGGAGCTGATCCTGCGCCTGCACGCGTTCTGGGCGGCGCAGGGCTGCGTGATCCTGCAGCCCTACGACCTGGAGATGGGCGCGGGCACCTTCCACCCCGCGACCACGCTGCGCTCGCTGGGTCCTGCGCCCTGGCGCGCCGCCTACGTGCAGCCGTGCCGGCGCCCCTCGGACGGGCGCTACGGCGAGAACCCCAACCGGCTGCAGCACTACTACCAGTACCAGGTCATCATGAAGCCCAGCCCGGACGAGGCGCAGGACCTGCTGCTCGCGTCCTACGCCGCGATCGGGCTGGACCCCCTCCTGCACGACATCCGCTTCGTCGAGGACGACTGGGAGAGCCCGACGCTGGGTGCCTGGGGGCTGGGCTGGGAGGTGTGGTGCGACGGCATGGAGGTCGGGCAGTTCACCTACTTCCAGCAGGTCGGCGGCCTCGCGGTGGTGCACCCCAGCTTCGAGATGACCTACGGGCTGGAGCGCCTGGCGATGTACGTGCAGGGCGTGGAGCGCGTGTACGACCTCGACTTCAACGGCGCCGGCGTGACCTACGGCGACGTGTTCCTGCGCGCCGAGCGCGAGTACAGCGCCTATAACTTCGGGCACGCCGACACCGCGATGCTGGCGCGCCATTTCGACGACGCCGAGCGGGAATGCGCGGCACTGGTCGCGTGCGGCCTGGCGCTGCCCGCGTACGACCAGTGCGTCAAGGCGTCGCACCTGTTCAACCTGCTCGACGCGCGCGGCGTGATCAGCGTGACCGAGCGCGCCAGCTTCATCGCCAGGGTGCGCGGGCTCGCGAAGCGGTGCTGTGAGGCGTGGCTGGCGGGCCAGGAGGACCGTGGCTCCAGGGCAGATGATCGGGGCTCCCGGTTGTGACGGGCCCTATCGACGGTGCCGGACAGTGAGCAGAAAGCGAGCAAGGCTGGGCTCTGCCCAGACCCGCCAGGGGCGAGCCGCCCCTGGACCGGCCTTACTTAGGTATTGGACTCCAAAGGCGAGCCTCTGGCGGGGTCCCCGTCTTCAAGCATGGGGGGCAGAGCCCCTGGCCTTGCTTTTCCTTCAGGTCACCGAGCAATGCCCGAGCTGCTGATCGAGCTGTTCGGCGAGGAGATCCCGGCGCGGATGCAGGCGCGGGGGGCGGCCGACCTCGCGCGGCTGGCGTGCGAGGCGCTGGCTGCGCTGGCACCCTCCGACGTGGCGACCTTCCACACGCCGCGCCGCATCGCGCTGCGCGCCACCGTGCGCGGCGGCGTCGAGGCGGCGCGCAGCGTCGAGCGCGGGCCGCGCTCCTCCGCCCCGGAGCAGGCGCTGGCCGGCTTCCTGCGCAAGCACGACGCCGGACGCGAGGCGCTGCGCGAGGAGGGCGGGCACTGGGTGCTGGAGCGCGTGGTGCCCGGCGCGTCCGCAGAGGTCCTGGTCGCGGCGGCGATGCCCGCGCTGCTGCGCCGCTTTCCCTGGCCCAAGTCGATGCGCTGGGGCGCGGGCAGCCAGTTCGCCTGGGTGCGCCCGCTGCGCCGCATCCTGTGCCTGCTCGACGGCGCGGTGGTGGAGTTCGCGCTGGCCACCGCCGGGGACGACGGCCACGGGCTGCGCAGCGGTGCGCTGACCGAGGGCCACCGCTTCATGGCGCCCGGCACGGTCGCGGTGGACGGGGCCGAGTCCTGGCTGGCGGCCCTGCGCGCCCGCTGCGTCGAGCCGGACGCGGTGCTGCGCCGCGCCCTGGTGGAGCGCGGGGTGGCGCAGGCCGCCGCAGCGCGGGGCCTCGCCGTGGTGGAGGATGCGGGCCTGCTGGACGAGGTGTGCGGCCTGGTGGAGTGGCCGGTGGCGCTGCTCGGCCGCATCGGCGCGGAGTTCATGGACCTGCCGCCGGAGGTGATGCAGGTCTCGATGCGGGTGAACCAGCGCTACTTCGCCCTGCGCGACGCGGACGGACGGCTGGCGCCGTTCTTCGCGTTCGCCGCCAACATCGCGGCCCCCGACGGCGGGAGCGCGATCGTGGCCGGCAACGAGCGCGTGCTGCGCGCGCGCTTCTCCGACGCCCGGCATTTCTGGGACGCGGACCGCAGGGTGCGGCTGGAGGACCGGGTGGCGGCGCTCGACGGCGTCACCTTCCACGCGAGGCTGGGCAGCCAGGGCGCACGGGTGCGGCGCATCGTGGCGCTGGCGGGCGCGGTCCCCGACGCGCTGACGGCGGGGCAGGCGGCGAGTGTCGTGCTGGTCGCGCGCCGGCGGGCGGAACGCGCGGCGCTGCTGTGCAAGGCGGACCTGACGACCGGCATGGTCGGCGAGTTCCCGGAGCTGCAGGGCGTGATGGGCGGCTACTACGCCCGCCACGATGGCGAGGACCCGCGCGTGGCCGACGGGGTGCGCGACCACTACCTGCCGAAGGGGCCGGGCGACGCGGTGCCGCGCGAGCCGGTCGCGGTGGCGGTGGCGCTGGCCGACAAGCTGGACCAGCTCGTGGCGTTCTTCGCGATCGGTGAGAAACCGACTGGGTCGGGCGATCCGTTCGCGTTGCGTCGCGCAGGTCTGGGCGTGATCCGCATCATCCGCGAGAACCGGCTGCGGCTGCGGCTTGGGCCGATTCTGCAAGGAGCAGAAAGCCTCGCGGTCGGCGATATGTCAGGCGACCAACCCGGGGATACCCATGATGACATGGGCAGTCCGGCCGAAGCTAAAGGTTTCGGGTTGGAGGAAGAGGATGTCAGGGATGCCCCAGCCACCCCCTTCGTAATCTACGAGGTGGTCGATTTCCTGCTCGACCGGCTTCGCGTGCAGCTTCGTGCCGAAGGCGAGCGTCACGATGTCCTGACGGCCGTGCTTGGTGCAGGCCGTGACGACGACATCATTCGCGTCCTTGCCCGCACCGATGCTGTGGCCGGCCTGCTCGGCACACCCGACGGCACCGATCTGCTCGCCGCCTACAAGCGCGCGGCGAATATCCTGCGCATCGAGGACAGGCGGGACGGTCCGCATGTGGGACGGCCTGACGCCGCGCTGCTGCGTCAGCCCGAGGAGGTGGCGCTGCTTGAGGCGCTGGAAGCTACGCAGCCCGCGATCCTGGCGGCGCTGATGGCGGAGCGATTTGCCGATGCCATGTCCGAGATGGCCACGTTGCGCCCACCGCTCGACGCGTTCTTCGGGGCTGTAACTGTGAACGATGCGGACACCTTGCTACGCCGCAACCGCCTGCGCTTGCTGGCTTGGCTGCGCGACACGATGAACCGTGTCGCGGATTTCTCCGCGATCGAAGGCTGATCCCGCCGCCTCGCCCGCGGCACACGCTATACTGCTCCCGCCTCGCCCTGCGCGGCGCACAGCCCGATGAGGACCAGACCAGCATGACCCAGTGGGTGTACAGCTTCGGCGCCGGCCACAACGAGGGGCGTGCCGACATGCGCAACCTGCTCGGCGGCAAGGGCGCGAACCTCGCCGAGATGGCCAGCATCGGCCTGCCCGTGCCGCCGGGCTTCACCATCACCACCGCGCTGTGCACCGAGTTCTACGACAACGACCGGCGCTACCCCGACGATCTCGACGCGCAGTTGCAGACCGCGCTCGCCCGCATCGAGGAGGCGGTCGGCCTGCGCTTCGGCGACCGCGAGCAGCCGCTGCTGGTCTCGGTGCGTTCCGGCGCGCGGGTGTCGATGCCGGGCATGATGGACACCGTGCTCAACCTCGGGCTGAACGACGACACCGTGGCGGGCCTGGTCGCCTCCTCGGGCGACGCGCGCTTCGCCTGGGACAGCTACCGCCGCTTCATCCAGATGTACGGCTCCGTGGTGCTCGGCGTGGACCACCACCGCTTCGAGGAGATCATCGAGACCGCCAAGATCGACGCCGACGTGGTCGAGGACACGGCGCTCTCGCCCGCGCACTGGCAGTCCGTGGTCGACGAGTACAAGGCGATGGTGGCGTACGAGACCGGCCACCCGTTCCCGATGGACCCGCGCGACCAGCTCTGGGGCGCGATCGGCGCGGTGTTCGGCTCCTGGATGAACCCGCGCGCCAACACCTACCGCAGGCTGCACGACATCCCCGCCGATTGGGGCACCGCGGTCAACGTGCAGGCCATGGTGTTCGGCAACATGGGGGCGGACTGCGCCACCGGCGTCTGCTTCACCCGCGACCCGTCGACCGGCGAGAACATCTTCTACGGGGAGTTCCTGGTCAACGCGCAGGGCGAGGACGTGGTCGCCGGCATCCGCACGCCGCAGCCGCTGTCCGACGCCCGCTCCAAGCCGGGCGAGGTCAGCATGGAGGCGACCCTGCCGCAAGCCTACGCCGAGCTGGTCCGGGTGCGCGAGACGCTGGAGCGGCACTACAGCGACATGCAGGACATCGAGTTCACGGTGCAGCAGAACACGCTGTACATGCTGCAGACCCGCAGCGGCAAGCGCACCGTCGCCGCCAGCCTGCGCATCGCGGTCGAGATGGCCAACGAGGGTCTGATCACCCGCGAGGAGGCGGTGCGGCGCGTCAACCCGCAGGCGCTCGACCAGCTCCTGCACCCCACTCTGGACCCGAAGGCCAAGCGCACCCTGTTCTCCAAGGGCCTGCCGGCGAGCCCGGGTGCCGCGTCCGGCACCGTCGTGTTCAGCGCCGACGAGGCGGAGATGCGCGCCGGCAAGGGCGAGAGCGTCGTCCTCGTGCGCGTCGAGACCAGCCCCGAGGACATCCACGGCATGCACGCGGCGCGCGGCATCCTCACCACGCGCGGCGGCATGACCAGCCACGCGGCAGTGGTGGCGCGCGGCATGGGCCGGCCCTGCGTCGCCGGCGCCGGCGGCGTGCGCGTGGACTACAACGCCCAGACCCTGTCCTCGGGCGGGGCGACCATCCGCGCCGGCGAGACCATCACGCTCGACGGCGCCACCGGCGAGGTGTTCGCGGGCTCCGTCGCGATGATCGAGCCCGACCTGAGCGAGGATTTTTCCACGTTGATGCAGTGGGCGGACGGCGTGCGGCGCCTCAAGGTCCGCACCAACGCGGAGACGCCGCTCGACGCCGAGACTGCGCGCAAGTTCGGCGCGGAGGGCATCGGCCTGTGCCGCACGGAGCACATGTTCTTCGCGCCCGAGCGCATCAACATCGTGCGCCAGATGATCATGGCCGACGACGAGGCGGGGCGGCGCGCGGCGCTCGACAAGCTGCTGCCGTTCCAGCGTCAGGATTTCGTCGAGCTGTTCCGCATCATGGCCGGGTTGCCGGTGACCATCCGCCTGCTCGACCCGCCGCTGCACGAGTTCCTGCCGCACAGCGACGCCGAGCTGGCCGACGCGGCGGAGGGGCTGGGCCAGGACGTGGAGACGGTGCGCCGCCGCGCGGCCGAGCTGAGCGAGGCCAACCCGATGCTCGGCCACCGCGGCTGCCGCCTCGGCATCACCTATCCCGAGATCTACGAGATGCAGGCGCGCGCCATCTTCGAGGCGGCGCTGGAGATCGGCCGAGAGACCGGCTCGCCGGTGGTGCCGGAGATCATGATCCCGCTGATCGGCACCAAGCGCGAGCTGGACATCACCCGCGCCCAGGTGGACCGCGCGGCCAAGGCGGCGTTCGCGGAAGCCGGCGCCTCCATCGAGTACCTGGTCGGCACAATGATCGAGCTGCCGCGCGCGGCGCTGACCGCGGACCGGATCGCGGAGGCGGCCGACTTTTTCTCGTTCGGCACCAACGACCTGACGCAGACGGTGTTCGGCCTGTCGCGCGACGACGCCGGCAAGTTCCTGCCGCATTACGTCGAGGCTGGCATCCTGCCGAAGGACCCGTTCGTCTCCATCGACATCGACGGCGTCGGCGCGCTGGTGCGCCTTGCCGCGGAGAAGGGGCGCCAGACCAGGCCGGGGCTCAAGATGGGCATCTGCGGCGAGCACGGCGGCGACCCTGCCTCCATCACGTTCTGCGAGTCGGTCGGGTTGGACTACGTCTCGTGCAGCCCCTACCGCGTGCCGGTGGCGCGGCTGGCGGCGGCACAGGCGGCGCTGGGGGCCGGCGGCGACAAGACGGCCTGAGCCCGTAGGCGTCGCGCCAGGGCGGAGCGTCCGGCCACCCCGGTGCGGACGGGCGCCTTGGCGTGCGGCGCCCGAGGACCGAACGGCGTGGCCAACGCGAGGCGGAGGAGGATAGGCGATGCTGAGCCGCCTGAAGCTGAGACGCGGGGCCGGTTCAGCAGAGCCGCGGCCCGATCCGGAGCCGATCGCGTCGCCCGGACGGGCCTGGGACATCCTGGGCGGGTCCGAAATCCGTCATCCCGAGCAGTTCACCCAGGTTGCGACCTTGCCCGTCATCGCCGCGCTCCCCGCCGCGCAGGCTCCCGGCGGGGCGACGGGCGCGGAGGCCGGCCCACTCCCGCTGATCCTGGCCATGTTCCAGGTCACGTTGGCCCGCGATCCTATCCCTGAAGAGGTCAGCTATTACACCCGGCTGTTCGAGGAGCACGGCAACCTGGGCGGGACCCGCGCCACCCTCCAGGTCCTGACCGACAGCCCCGAGTTCAGGGTCCGCATGCGCGTCCCGGTGGAAGCCGCCGCGTTCGGCAGCGCCGCCGATGCCGAGGCGCCGCCGATGCGTCACGCGGTGGGCCTGGGCACGCACTGCTACGCGGCCTGGCTGCTGCAGGACATGCGTCTGCGGCGCTACTCGTCGCCTTTCGACTGGCTGTTCTCCAGCCCGCGCCTGGTCGAGCACTGCCTGCAGGACGATTGCGCGACCCTGCTCGACCGCGTGCACCACGAGTTCCACGGGCCGCATCAGCAGGCGCGGCACAGCTTCTACCACCAGGGCTTCGGCACGGAGGCTGCCCCGCACGGCAGCGTGCCGCTGTTCTTCCACCACAACCCGACCACCGACGGCGGCCATGGCCGCCTCGTGCGCGTCGTCGAGCGCTTCCGCCGCCTGCTCGACAGCACGGACGACAAGCTGTTCCTCATGGTGGTCGGCAGGAACCGCTCGCAGTCCGAACTCGCCCAGGCGATGGCCGCGGTGGCCACGGCCCTGGACCTCAGGACCAGGAATGCCACCCTTCTCGCAGTGGCGCACACGGACATCATCAGCCCCGCCGCCTCCGGCACCGTGCCAGTCTGGCAGCACGGCCGGCACAGCCTGCACGCCCTGCACTCGTCGTCGGACATGCTCGAGGGCCTGTCTTTCGGGCATTACTTCGACAACCTCCTGATCAAGCGGCTGATCTACCAGCATCGCTTCGACCTGAAGGCGCAACCCTGATCGCACGGCAGGCGGAACGGCGGGGACCAGGAAGCAAAGCTGGGCTCTGCTCAGACCCGCCAGGGGCGAGCCGCCCCTGGACCGGCTTGACTTAGGTGTTTGGTCCCGGGAAGTCGTGACGCCACCCTGACGCGAGAGGTGGAGGAAGCGCTGTGGCAGGCAGTCTTCACGGCAGCGCCCGAACGACGCCGCGAGTTCGAGCCGTGCTCCAAGCATCGAAAGAGACGACCAGCACCCTGGCCCAGCGCTACGGCCTGAGCCGCACCACCGTGACCAAGTGGCGCAGCCGAACCACGACAGCCGATGCACCCATGGGACCGACGGCGCCGCACAGCACCGTGCTGAGCCCGGGGGAAGAGGCCATGGTGGTCGACCGTCGCCGCACCCTTGCTGTTGCTTGACGACGTGCTCGGCTGCCTGCACGACACCATCCCGAAGCTGACACGCTCCAGCCTGCACCGATGCCTCGAACGCCACTCCGTCTCCCGCCTGCCCGACGATCCGGACAAGCCCTCCAGGCGGGGCAAGTTCGCCGACACCGCAATCGGCACCGTCCACATCGACATCAGCGAGCTGCGCCTGGCCGAGGGCAAGCTGAACATGGTCCTCGCCATCGATCGCGTGTCGAAGTTCACCTATGTCGAATTCCGCGACGACGCCGGGAAGATGAACGGAGCCGACTTCCTGCGCGGCGTGGTGGCGGCGTTCCCCTACGCCATCCACACC
>JAABUT010000327.1_pt1 | contig 83809 bp, 72 predicted proteins | sample 5559281 | NCBI WGS metagenome assembly JAABUT01 (sample SAMN10711880, study PRJNA513359) | rock metagenome | isolation source: Antarctica rocks | place: Antarctica: Victoria Land, Ricker Hills nord | collected 2016-01-04 | reverse complement strand
GCAACCCGGCTGGGTCTGTGGATGTGTAGTAACACGACCCATCACGCGCCCTTCCGGCAAACCCGCAGGTCACAAGGCAGATTCAGCCCCGCGTGTGCTCATGATCTTCGGAAGTCCGGTCTGACAGCACCGAGCTCGCTGAGAAGGTTCCGGTTGCAGACACCGGGAGGCAGAGGGCCCGCTGACTCATGTCAGTGTGCGCGCGTAGCTCTGTTCGACACGAGGTCCTCTTGCCAGGCAAGGTCAATTACATTGTGTGTCGTCACAACCAACCTGCTTCGTTGGTATACCGGTATGGCAACTTGCTCCAGCACTGTTCGCGGTGTATACCCCGAACACCCGGCACCGACGGCGTACGAGCACTCGGCTCGGCTGAACGGTGATCGCGGGCCCAAGGGGGCGACAGATGATACCCAGGTGGGCGATCCGATCCGGGGGGCTCACGGGCTTGTTGGCGACGGCGGTTCTCGCCGCCGGGTGCGGCGATGTCCACAGAGACACCGCGGCCCGCCATGTCCTCCAGGGGGGCACCGCTTCGGTCACCCCAAGACCTACCGCCCCAGGCTCCTCGAACTCGGCCCCGACCACGACCGCCACAGCGAACAGTTCGCCGATGGACCCCGAGCGCGGTGCGCCCGCCACACCTGGGTGTGTCAACGGGGCCGTCACCGACGCTATCCGGGCTGCCCTGGTGCAGGCCAACCGCCTGCCGGGTGGCCACGCCGTCCCCGGCCACACCTACTACGGAACCTGCGGCGCTGTTTCTTATGCGGTGGCCCGGTTCGAGCCTGTCCCCAACGCCACGCTCGCCGAGCAAGTCAGCTTCCAGGATGACGGCAGCGACTCCCGCTTCTTCATGAAGCAAGCTAGAGGCGCCTGGACCGTCGTCGGCCAGCGGGACTACGACCTCGCCCCGACCTGCGCCACCTTCACCCAGCTTCCGTCGGCGCTCAAGACGCTCTGGCAGAATTGTCCCCGCGCCTGAGCGAAGATTCACCGGTCCCCTTCCTGGTGGGCGGGAGGGCGCGGACCCGAACGGTTGGCTCTGTCACGGTCAGTTGGCCCCAACCGCGTCGGTGATAGGTGGCCCCACCTGGGCGCGAGCGGGACCGGTCTGGATGCCTCAAGCAGCGGCTCGGGTTGCCAGTGATCCGACTGCGGCAGCGGCAAGGAGCAGCAGGCCGCCAAGCAGATAGACGGCTCTGATCCCGACAGCGTCGGCGAGCAGGCCGCCGCCGAGCAGGCTCAGGAGGCGGCCGGGCTGCCAGAGCATGTCGAAGCCGGCGAACGCGCGGCCGCGCAGGTCTTCGGGGACGCGGGACTGGATCAGGCTGCTGAACGTGACTGTGCCGGTGGAGGTGGACAGCCCGTAGAACAGCAGCGCTCCGGCGGCGAGGGGGACGGTGGTGACGACCGCCAGGACGAGGTCGACGACGCCGCGGACGGCGTAGGGCCCGAACACGAACAACGGGCGGCGCTGGTCGGTGATCCGACGCAGGAGCAGCAGCGGCGCGAGGGCGGCGCCGGCGCCGATTGCGGCGACGAGCACGCCGAAGCCCTCGCCGCCTCCGAGGCCGTCTTGGGCCAGGACGACGAGCAGCGCGCTGGTAGCGCCGGCGGACAGCGCGGCGAGGAACTGGCCTGCGGCCAGTGCCTTGAGCAGCGGCAGGGCGGCGAGAGCCGCCAGGCTCTGCCGGGCGTGCGCGAACGGGCTGCTGACCTGTACGGGCTTGGTGCGCTCGGGCTCGTGCAGGCCGCGCAGGACGGTGGCGCTCAGGGCGAAGCTGACGGCGTTGATGGCGAAGGCCGCGCCGAACCCGACGTTGACGGCGAGCAACGCCACGACGGGTGCGATGAGGATCTGGGCGGTGACCGCGGCAGTCCAGATGCCGCTGTTGGCGGCGACGAGCTCGTCGTCGGTCACGACCGAGGGCAGCAACGACTGGGCGGCGGGTGAAAAGAACACCTGCCCGGCGGACAGCCCGAAGGCGACCGCGTAGGCAATCGGCACGTTGTCGTGCCAGATCGCGAGGGCCCCGGCGACCAGCACCCGGGCGAGGTCGGCGGCGACCATCACCTTCACCCGTGGGAGGCGGTCCACGAGGCTGCCGGCGAGCGGCGCGAGCAGTAGCGCGGGCGCGATCTCGGCCAGGACGGCCCCGGACACGCCGAGCCCGGAGCCGGTCAGTGCGACCAGCAGCAACGCCAGGGTCGTGAACTGCGCGACGTCACCAACCTGCGAGATGGTTCTCGCGAGCCAGAGCCGCCGGTAGGTCGGCTGGCTCAGGAGCCTGCGTAGCCCGGGCCGGGTCGTAGTCACCCGCTCATCGTCGCCGGATCCGTCGCCCTCACCGACCTACTCGACCACAAAGGAGGCTACGGCTGGACCTGCCCGGGCAACTCACGGCTGAGCCTGCGGCTGAGTTCAGCCCGCCGCCCCTAATGTCGGTGGTTCAATCCAATGCGTTCAGCGTGGCCCAGGTGGGGCTTGGACTGGGTTGGTGGCTAACTCAGGTGGCGGAGCGCGGGGCCGGTGTAGACCTGCCGCGGTCGGCCAATCTTAGTGGCTGGGTCTTCGATCATTTCGCGCCACTGGGCGATCCAGCCGGGTAGTCGTCCAAGGGCGAACAGCACGGTGAACATGGGCGTCGGGAAACCGAGGGCCCGGTAGATGACGCCGGTGTAGAAGTCGACGTTGGGGTAGAGCTGGCGTGAGGTGAAGTAGTCGTCGGCGAGGGCTACCTCTTCCAGTTCCATGGCCAGGTCCAGCAGCGGGTCGGGTTGGTCAAGGGAGTCCAGGACCTCGCGGGCGACCTTCTTGACGATGGTCGCGCGTGGGTCGAACGTCTTGTACACGCGGTGCCCGAAGCCCATCAGCTTGAGTCCGGGTTCCTTGTTCTCCACGCGCTCGACGAAGCGGGCGACGTCTCCCCCGTCGGCGGCGATGCCTTCAAGCATGCTCAGGACAGCGGAGTTGGCGCCCCCGTGCAACGGGCCGAACAGCGCCGCGACGCCGGCGGACACTGAGACGAACAGGTTGGCGTGGCTGGAGCCGACCAGGCGGACCGTGGAGGTCGAGCAGTTCTGCTCGTGGTCGGCGTGCAGCAGGAACAGCAGGTTGAGCGCTTTGGAAGCCAGCGGGTTGACCTGGTAACGCTCGGCGGGGACGCCGAAGGTCATACGCAGGAAGTTGTCGACGTACCCCAGGGTGTTGTCTGGGTACATGAAGGGCTGGCCGACGGACTTTTTGTAGGCGTACGCCGCGATGGTGGGCATCTTGGCCAGCAGCCGCACGGTGGACATCTCGACGTGTTGGGGGTCGAACGGGTTCAGGCTGTCCTGGTAGAAGGTGGACAGCGCGCTGACCGCTGAGGACAACACAGCCATCGGGTGGGCGTCGGTGGGGAAACCGCCGAAGAATTCCCGGAAGTCCTCGTGCAGCATGGTGTGCTGGCGGATCTTGCTCTTGAACTCGACCAGCTGCTCCGGCGTCGGCAGCTCGCCGTAGATGAGCAGCCACGCGACCTGCAAGAAGCTGGCCTTCTCCGCGAGTTCCTCGATCGGGTAGCCGCGGTAGCGCAGGATCCCAGCGTCCCCATCGATGTAGGTGATCGCCGAGCAGCACGAAGCGGTATTGACGAAGCCAGGGTCCAAGGTCACCAGGCCGGTGTCGGACAGCAGCGTGGGGATGCCGATCCCACCCGGTCCTTCGGTGGCCGCCGAGACGGTGAAGGGCAGGGAGCCACCCGGGTGTTGCAGCGAGGCCTCTGTCATGCCGGTGCCTTTCCCAAGCGATTGCGACGGCTCGTCTTCGGCAGCCGGGTGCAGGCTAGTGCTGGTCGGGCAGCTGTGGCACGTGGTGGTCCGCATGCGACGTCAAAGACTCCAGGCGGGCGTTCATCAGCGGCTGGAACGGCCATTGTGCGATTGCTCTCGGTCGGCAGGCGACCGCCTGCCGTGGCCAGGATGCCACGACTGCTGACGCCGCGTTAGCGGGTCCGGGTGGCAACCGGCTCACCGACCGGGTCTGCGAGCTGCGTGTCAGGTGGCTGGGGCGAGGCCGTCGGCGTGGGCAGTCTGAGTCGCTTAAGGGTCAGTGCGTTGACCGCGACCAGGAAGCTGGAGCCGGCCATGGTGATCGCTGCGATCTCCGGGCGTAGGACGAGCCCGAACGCGGGTTGGAACACCCCCGCCGCGATGGGCTGGGCGATCGAGTTGTACCCGATCGCCCAGCCCAGGTTCTGCTTCATCTTGCGTACGGTGCCGCGGCCGATGCGTAGTGCGACCGCGACGTCCAGCGGGTCCGAGCGCATCAGCACGACGTCGGCTGTCTCGACGGCGACGTCGGTCCCGGCGCCGATGGCGATCCCCAGCTCTGCCTGGGCCAGCGCCGGGGCGTCGTTGACCCCGTCCCCGACCATCGCGACCCGACGGCCGGCTGCGGTCAGCGCCTTGACCTTCGCCGCCTTCTCGCCCGGCAGGACATCGGCGAGGACGGTGGTGATCCCGAGCTGTTCGGCGATCCGGGCGGCGGTCGCGGCGTTGTCGCCGGTCAGCATGACCACCTCGACGCCGAGCTCGCGGAGTTCGGCGACGGCGGCGGCGGAGGTCGGGCGGACCGCGTCGGCGATACCGATGACCGCGACGGCCCTACCGTCCACGGCGGCGAGCACCGAGGTCCGTCCTGCGGCGGCGAGCTCGCTCTGCCGGACACCGAGCGTCCCGAGGTCGATGTTCTCGGCGGTCATCAACCGGGTGTTGCCGACCGAGACCCGGTGGCCGTCCACGGTCGCGGTGGCGCCCTGGCCCGGCACGTTGGTGAAGCCCTGGGCGTCGAGCCGACGGGCGCCGGCGGTGTCGGCGCGTTGCACGACGGCCTTGGCCAGGGGGTGTTCGGAGGCCCGTTCCACCGCGGCGATGAGCGCGAGTGCGTCGCCCTCCGGCATGGCGTCCACGATCAGGTCGGTCACCTGCGGTGCGCCCAGGGTGAGGGTGCCGGTCTTGTCCATCACGACCACGTCGATCTTCTTCGACGTCTCGATCGCGGTGGCGTTCTTGAACAGCACCCCGCGACCGGCACCGAGCCCGGTCCCGACCATGACCGCGGTGGGGGTGGCCAGGCCGAGTGCGTCCGGGCAGGTGACCACGACGACCGTGATCGCGAACAGCAACGCCTCAGCGACCGGACGGCCGGCGAGCAGCCACACCACGAACGTCCCGACGCCACCGACCAGGGCCACGAACACCAGCCAGAACGCAGCCCGGTCGGCGAGCCGCTGCCCCGGCGCCTTGGAGTTCTGCGCCTCCTGCACCAGCTTCACGATCTGGGCCAGCGCGGTGTCCGCCCCGACCTTGGTCGCCCGGACCCGCAGCGTCCCGGTGGTGTTGATGGTGGCCCCCACAACCTGGTCACCGGAAGCCTTATGCACCGGCAGGCTCTCACCGGTGACCGTGGACTCATCGATGTCGCTCTCGCCGTCCTCGACCACCCCGTCGGCGGCGATCTTCGAACCGGGGCGGACCAGCAGCAGATCGCCCACAACGACCTGGTCGGTGGGTAGCTCCACCGGCTCGCCGTCACGCAGCACCAGCGCGACCGGGGGGGCCAGCTTCAGCAGCGCCCGGACGGCCTCGTTCGCGCCACCCCGTGCCCGCATCTCGAAGTAGTGACCGAGCAGGACGAACGAGGTCAGGATCGTCGCGGCTTCGTAAAACACATCGCCGCCGCCGGTGAAGGTGACCCCGACCGAGTACACCCAGCCGGCCCCGACGGCTACCGCGACCAGCACCATCATGTCCAACGTCCGGGCCCGCAACGCCCGAACGGCGCCGGCGAAGAACACCCACGCCGAGTAGAAGATCACCGGCAGGCTCAGGACCAACTGGAACACGTCGTCCCGCCACCCGAACGGCGCCGCGGCCATGAAACCGAGCACGTCCCGGCCGATCCGGGACCACAACGTGACCGCGACACCCAGCACCACCGCGACCAGGAACCTGTTGCGCATGTCGCGGACCATCCCGGCCATCGACAGCTCGCCGTGGCCGCCGTGCCCCATCACCTCCGCTGGGCTGCCCATCCGGTCCGGCGCCGGGCCGCCCATGTCCGGGCCTGTCGGCATGTCGTGGTCCCGGTAAGCCGCCCGACCAGCGTCGTCAACCAGCCCGGTGGCTGTGCCGGCCCCGGCTGTCCTCGACTCGACGGACGGGCGCAGATGGTCCGGGACCGACTCCCCCCGGCAGTGGTAGCCGCAGTCCCTGACCCAGCCCGCGAGATCCCCGACCGTCGTACGGGCCGGGTCGTAGGTCACCGTGGCGGTCTGCGCCACCGGGTTCGCTGCCACGGCGAGCACACCCGGCTGACGACCGAGAACTGTTTCGACAGCGAGCTTCTCACTCGCCCACTGCAACCCGTCCAACTCCAGCACGACACGTTGCTCATGACCGGCGAGTTGCGTGGACATTTTCAGCTCCTTGGTCGGTGCGACCGACGATTGCGCGACGTCACGCGCTGATCGACCCGGCGACCTCGCAAGGCCGCGTCGCTACCGGAGCGCGTCGGCGGCGACCCTGGGGTGAGCGAGTCCGTGGTAGCTGCCGGGGATCTCCCCGTCGATCCCCAGCGGCCCGTAGAACCGCGTGCATCGCGCCTCGGACCAAGCACTCCACCGTGAACACGACGTCCTCGGAGCCGGGGCATGGCTCCGCGGAAGCCCCCCGGACGACGCGCAGGAGGCAGCGCGCCCTGTTTCTGGAACACGAAGGCCGTGTGCCACACATCGCTCGGCGCAGGCCGACGGCATCCCGGGCGGCCTGGTCGGCGCCGACCGAGCGGGCCTCGGCGTCGCCAGGGCACATCATCTGATTCGACTGGCACGCCTCCTCCTGGAGGGTTGTGACCTCAGCGCTGCCCCGGCCTCGCGGACGCGGTACGGGTGCCACGGCTGAAACTCGTCTACTACACCACGTCGTACCATATCCGGCGAGCATGTCATCCGGACGGCTGCATACAGGCAACCTCGGACTCCCGAGGCCGCGCCCAGTACCGACGCGCGACCGCGACGCCGCGCTTGGCCCGGGCGAAGCGGACGCACCAGACGGCGAGACAAATGAAACCGGCGGCGAGGCTGACTCCGTGCACCGAGCCGGCTCGTCTGGAGCCAGCGGCGGCTCCGTGCTGGTTCGGGCCGATCATCGTGCGCGGTTCCCGGTGAGGGCCTCGCTGCCGTTGCGGCGACCGGGCTGTTGGTCCGGTCTCGGCGGGGGCGCAGTGCGCCGGTCCACGGTGCGGAGGTAGCCGCCGAGGGCTACGGCGAACACGACCAGCCAGCTCAGGCCGCGTCCCGGGAGGTAGTGACTGGCCAGGTGGCCGACGAACACCTCCTGCCACGGCTTGTGCGGGATGTTCTCCGGGATGACCAGGTCAGGGGCCGCCGCGTAGAAGTGCGCCAGCAGGACCCAGACCAGCGGGAACGGAACGGCGCGGCGGTGCCGCCAGGACCACCAGGCCATCAGGACCAGCGCGAGGGTTGCACCCGCGAAGAAGTGGACGTACCAGTGCCAGCTCGCCGCCTCCGCGGCGTACTTGCCGAGGAACCACACCTCGACCGCGACCGGGACGGCGATCCCGGCAGCCACCGCTGCGAGGTGGCCCGGCGTCCGGTCGCGATGCATGACGCCGGTGCTCACGTGTCGTCCACAGCGGTGAGCACCTCAGACATCCGGCGGTCCTGCCCGGGGTCCTCGGTGCGGTAGCGGACCGTCCCGTCGGCACCGACCACGGCGTAACCGACGGGATAGCCCCGGTCGCGAGGCGTGCGCATGAACAGCGCGCGGCTCACCGAACCGGTGGGGTCGGTGAGCAGCGACACCCCGGCGGGCGCCGCGGCCGGACTCCTGGCTGGTTGTACGACGACGACGTGAGCCCTGCGCAGGAGCTGGGGTCCCTCGCCGGCACCGAGGGCGTCGAGCAGCCTCGGTAGCCGGTCGGGGCGCGTGAAGAACACGACCGACCGGCTGCCCGCGGGACCCAGACCCGTCAGCGGGGGGGCCACGGATCGCGGCGTGTTCGCGTCGGCGAAGCCGGGCCGCTGGTGCGCCTGGTCCGGGTCGTCCAGCGGTGAGTAGCCAATTCGTACTGTCAGCAGCCCTGCACCCAGCACCGCCACGGAGACCAGCCAGACGGCAATGAGGCCGCCGGGCCGGGCGAGTCCTCGTCAGCACGTCATGCCCTCCCGGCCCGAGAGCGCCACGGCAGCCGCTGCCGGCCACGGGGGCCGCATCAGCGCGGCCAACAGGCTCATTGTGATCCACAGACCCCCTGTCAGCGGTTGTGCCGACGGTGCGTCCGCCACCGCCAGGCTGCCCCGGTCTGCCCCCAGGATCCAGGGCCGAAGGTCCTGAGCCAGCCAAGCCCGACGACGTCGCCGCTCAGGGCGTGGTTACGCGCGGGCGCCTTGCCGGTAGCTTCGGAGTGTCCTGTCCCGGATGCGTGGCACGACCTGCTCCGTCCACACCCTCATCGACGGACCCCTTCCGGTGCCCCGTCGAGGTGGCGACAGGGCGAAGGCCCCTACCCGCGAAGGCGTCGGTCTGCCACTGCGTTAGCGGTGCCCGGGACCGCCACCGTGTCAGGGGGCGGATCATGGAACCTCTAGGGGGTCAGACCATGGAGAGGCCGAGGGTCTGGATCGGCGTCGCCAGACCCGCGTCGGGCCCGGGTATGCGGGCGACACACCTTGTGTCGTACGGCGACGTACGCACCGAGCCCGGCCGTGAAGACTCCCCACCAGGCCGGCTCGGGAACCTTGAGTGGCCAGGACAGATCGGCTGCCAACACCACCCCGATGAGCGCGAGGCACACAGCTGCCTCGTGCCGGACACGACGCCCCGACGTGACGGCAGCGGCTCCGAGTAGAACGAATCCGGTCAGGTCCCCGACGACACCACGCGCGAGGTACGGCTGGCCCCAGGTGACGTACGCACCCCCCGAGACCACGGCTGCTGCCACGCTGGAGATCCATTCCGACCTGGACAGACCGGCGTCGCCGGTCAGCACGCCGGCCTAGGCAAGGCCCTGAGAGTCTCCACCATGATTGTTCGCCTACCCCAGTTTGCTGCCACGACTCGTGGGTGCTTGGACACCCGAGGAGCCACAAGAGTCGAGCGGAAGTCGTACCCGAGTAATCAGCGTGGCAAGGGATGGTCACTACGATGGGAAGCGGCTCGCGTCCGGAGCACACGCCGAACGGCAGGCGCCCCGGCTGCCCCAGGACCCAGGGCTCCCGCACGATGCCCTCGTTCGCTGCCGCCCGGGCGACCGCTGACCGTTGCCGGCAGCGGGATGAGATGGGCACGGAGCAGGTCGTCAGGATGCTCCTCGAACGCGGATCCGGTCAGGGGCGTGGGGGTGCCCTTCGACGCCGACGGAGTATCCATAAGGTCGGTGCGTGAACCGGAACCACGCGCTTCTCTGCCCCACCCCGGAATGGGCTGAGCATCTGCGCACGCAGGTCCTCCCCCGGCTGCTCGATCGCACCCAGCTCGGCGGCCGCATGCTTGAGGTGGGGCCGGGCCCAGGCGCGGCGACGGAGTTCATGCGCCACCACGTCGAGCACCTCGTAGCGGTCGAGCTCGATCAGGAAGCCGTCGAAGAACTCCGCGTGAGGTTCGCCGGGAGCGGCGTCGAAGTAGTCCACGGCGACGCCACGGCCATCCCCTTCCCCGATGAGTCCTTCGACTCCGCAGGGTGCTTCACCATGCTCCACCACGTTCCGACCGCCGAGTTGCAGAACAAGCTGCTGTCCGAAGTGCGGCGCGTACTGCGTCCCGGGGGGGTTCTGATCGCCTCGGACAGCCTTCCCAGCAACAGCCTTCACCACTTCCACGAGGCGGACGTCTACAACCCGATGGACCCCGCGAGCCTGTTCCCGCGACTGCAGACCCTGGGCTACGAGCGCATCACCGTCAGCGACGACCCCACGCTGACCTTCACGGCGCACAAACGAGGATGACGCCGACGCGGCGTCGGGTGTCCGCGCGTCCCCGAAGCGGGCAGGCGAGAACAACCCGCCCGTGTCGGGGACGGGACATCCCGCGCACCGTCAGTCGTCGTGCACCTGCCGGTGGCCGGGCCAGGGCCTCCGGGCCCGGGCCGTGCGCCCGTCCTGCCGGATTGGAACGGACCCGATAAAGCCCGAACGGACACCGGGGCATCAGGTCGGCACGGCCGTCGTGGCGCCGACGGCACTCAGGACCACCGGCATGGCGCGGGCGCCGCTCAGGTCGAACTCGTTCCGCAGGACCTCGGTCGCCTGGTGCGCCGGCTCGTCCCGCGGCAGCGCGCGGTCGTCGAACAGCCCGAACTGGATGGGTCGGAACGGGGAGCCGAGCAGGGGCAGGACGACGACGGCGGCGACGCCGAACGACACGGGCCGGCGCATGACCATGACAGGGAGCCGGTGCCAGAAGCTTCCTTCCCGGCCGGGGCGGCGCCCGTGGTCGGCCCGCCGGCGGGTCACGACCGCGAGGACGTTCAGGGCGTTGACCCAGGCCCCGAGCAGGCGCAGGAGCGCGGGCAGGACCTCCACGACTTCCAGGACGGCGAGGAGCACGACCGCGACGCCGGCGTAGGCGAAGGACCGTAGGAAGAACAGGGGGAAGACTAGCAACGCGGCCAGCGAGAGAGCGACCGTGACCCCGAGAACAGCACGGTGCGTCCGCCGTGTGGACGGTGGCCTTCACCGCCTCCGGGACGTCGCCCCGCGCGTCCGAGTTCTCCCTGAACCGGGTGAGGATGAACAGGCTGTAGTCGATGGCGAGGCCGAGGCCGTCCGCCGTCATGATGTTCATCAAGTAGACCGACACCGGGGTGACGGCCGCGATCGCGCGGAGGACGGCCAGCGTCGTGACCACCGACAGACCGGCAATGACGAGAGGGAGCGCCGCGGCGATCGCGCTGCCGGACACGAGCACGAGCAGGACCAGGGTGATGGGCGCGGCCATGAACTCGGCCTTCTGCAGGTCGGCCTCGGTGCGAGGCCGACCTCGGCCTGGACCTGGGCGGGGCCAGCGGCCTGGATGCGCAGCGGACCGGCCAGTCCGCGGAGCGTGGGCACGAGCGTCCCTGCCCGGACGGCCGCCTGTTCCTCGTCGCCGGCGAGGGCCTCGCGGCCGTTCCGGGACCGGAGGGTCGCAGGGCGCCCTACGGTCCAGTACGACTCGACCGCCAGGACGCCGGGTTGCCCGGCGGCGGCCTGCGTGAGCCGCCGGCCCGCATCAGCGACCCCGGCGGAGTCCACCGGTTGGTCCGACCCGGCGACGAGGATCAGGTTGGGTCTCGCCGACGGCGAAGTCCCGGACCAGGGCGGCGGTAGCCGCGGTCGACTCCGCGGACGGGTCGTCGAACCCGCCGTGGGAGAGCTTGCTCTGAACCCCTCCGCCGAAGACCCCGGCGACGGCTGCGACGACCAGCGCCACGACCACGACGGCTAGGTGCCGGCGCACGACGACCCTGCCGATCCGGTCGAGCATCGCTACTCCTCCTCGACGGGCGACGTGGGTCGACGGCCCGTCTGGTGACGACTGCCGCCGTGCCGTGCCGGGACGGCGTGCAGGTCCAGCGACCCAAACCGACGGTCTGCGTCCCCGCCAGCAGCCGGCCGCGAAGCTCCACGCGGCGGATCTTCCAGGTCACCGTCCGAGTGAGTCCTGCCATTCCAGGTGGACGGGGGCGGCCATTGACGGGAGCTCCGTGATCGCCCGGTCCCAGTCGGCAGGGTCGCCCCTGGCCGAGACGCCATCCGCGGGCACCTTGCAAGGAGCGGTTGGCCAGGGTTGCAGGGCGAGACAGGCTCAGGCATTGCCCGACGGTGCGCAGGAACCCGCGGTGAGCCCGGGACGGTCCCGCCACTGTGAACCACCAATTGGCTGTGCGGCAGGAACTGACCCATCACGCACCTCACCTACTGGGCGCTACACCCCGACGAGGGCCACCACGACGCATGTCGCCTCCCCCAGACTGCCCATGCCTTACAGCGGACTGTCCAGGCATGAAGTCGCTCCGGCGGCCGTCCAGTAGCGGTTGATCCCCGCCCCGCGGGCGTCGAGCCGGTTGGCCGTCGTGAGGACCAGCGCGTACGCCCCGGCCCGGTCGCCCCGCCCGATCAGGGACGTGAGCTTCGCGGCTGCTTCCGTCCCGTCCGCGAGTTGCTCGCGCTCCGGGGCCAGTACCTGGCTGGACCAGGCGCCACGGCCGTCGGCTGGCGCCTTGAGCGCTTCGAGAGCGGTCAGGCCGTGTTCCTGCGCGGGGAGCTGCGCCTGGAGGAAGGACAGGAACGCGGCCGGCTCGGTTGGGCGCGCCCCCGCGTACGGATGCCCGGCCTGGCGGCAAATCGCGTCCGCGCGCTGCACGAGCTGAGCCGCCGTCAAGGGGGCCGGCGTCCCGGCGCAACCCCCCGCCAGCACACTGCCGAACACCGCTGCGCACAGCCCCTGACGCCGCACGACCGACTCCAATCCTCGTCCGGGCGTCGAGCGGCACCCGCAATGACTACTACAGCATGTCGTACGGTCGCGATACGGGATCAGCGGGGCACTCGCCTTGTTCAAGGAAGCCACTGAACAACACCGCTCTGCGCGGAAGACGAACAACTGGGCCCGGCGGCCCTTGTTCCTGACCGGCCCCGCGCCGACAGCGCGAAAGCCGCCGACAGTCGCACTACGCTGCCTGCGGGAGGACAGATGGGAAGCTTCGGGGAGCTCGAGGCGGCGGTAATGGCCAGGCTGTGGGCCGACGACGCACCCCAGTCGGTGCGGACCGTCCTGCTCGCCCTCCAGCAGGACCGCCCGTTGGCGTACACGACGGTCATGACGGTCATGGAGCGGCTGTTCCGCAAGGGCCTGCTTCAGCGCACGGAGGACAGCAAGGCCTACCTGTACTCACCCACGCTGTCTCGGGCTGACCACACCGCCCAGGTCATGGAGCAGGCGCTGACCGAGACAGCGGACCGCGGCGCGGCGTTTGGTGCACTTCGCCGACCGGATCAGCGCGAAGGAAGCGAAGACCCTGCTGGCGGCCCTCGCCAGCCGTCGGGGGCGGGACAAGCGACCCCGGTGACTGTGGTGCTCGCGCTAATGGCGTACGCCGTCGCCGTGGCCGTCCTCACCCCCCGCTGGCTCCGGCGGTCGGCGTGGACCAGGGGAACGCCTCGGCTCGGGATCCTCGCCTGGCAGGCCTCGGTCGGTGCGGTACTGGGCTCCCTGGTCCTGCTGGCGGTAGCCGCGGCCCTACCCGTCGGGCAGGTCTCCTTCGACGTCGGGCACCTGCTGCACGCCTGCTCGGCTGTCCTGCGGAGCCGATACCGTTTCGGGGACGCGCCGCGGTCAGCGGTGGTGGCCGGCGCCGTGGCGGCCGCCGTCACGGTTCTGCTGGCCCGGGCGTTCGTGCTGCGGGCCGTCGCCCTGGTCGGACAGCGGTCCAGGCAACGCTGCATGATCGACGTCCTCGCCTGCGACCTGACCGAGGACGGCGCCCGCGTCGTCGAGCACCACGTTCCCCTGGCCTACTGCATCCCCGGACGGGGCGGCAGGATCGTGCTGACCTCGGCAGCGGTGAACGCGCTCGACGCGGAGCAACTCGAAGCCGTGATCGCTCACGAGCGTGCGCACCTGCAGGGACGCCACGACCTCGTGCTTTTCGCCGGCGAGGTCGCCAGGGCGGCCTTCCCGTGGGTGTCGTTCTTCCGCACGGCCGGGCAGCAGACCGCCGGGCTTGTCGAGATGCTCGCCGACGACCGGGCCGCCCGCCAGGTCGGGGCGCTGCCGCTGGCTTCCGCGCTGGTGGACATGGGTTCCAGGGCCGCGCCGCGCGGCGCGCTCGGAGTCAGCTCGAGGATGACGCAGGAACGGGTCATGCGCCTGGTGCGGGACCCCTACAGCCCAGGGCCGTGGCGTCAGGCGTCGGTGCTGATCGCCTCCGCTGGGCTGCTGCTGGCCCCGTGGGTCATCGCCGTCCTTCCCGCTTGGGCCGCCAGGGACGGCTTCTGTCCGGTGCCACGGCTTTGAGGCACGCGGCCGGTGACGGCTCCAAAGGCTCCGGCCGGCTGGGCTTGTCCCCGAGCGGGCAGGCGCCGGCATCGGCGACGTCCATCAACGCCCCCGAAGTGGCCGGTCCGCTGCTTCCGGTCGGACGATAAGCGTTTTTCTATCCGTGCGTCCGGACCGGTTGATCCGCCTACTACTGCTTGTCGTACGGTACGGGGTCCGTGGCCTCGCCCCGACTGCCCCGCCGACACCTGCTGACGTTTCCGGTATCGGTGGTTCTGGCGGTGCCTGCGGGCGAGGACAGCAAGGCACAGCTCCGCTCGGCACTGCACGTACCCGGGCTGCCCGTAACGCTGGTGTTCGACCGGCAGGGAAGGCTGGTCCTCCGGCAGGTCGGGCAGGTCAGTGTGAGCACGCTGCGGAAGGCGATTCAGGACGCGTCCGCGACCTGATGCCGGACGATATCAGCAGTAATTGAGGCGCGGACCGACTCGACGGGGCGGCGCGGGGCCGAGCAGACACGTCCAACTGTTCGGTGGGCTCTGCTGTCGGCTGACATCTACCGCGTTGTCTGCGAGGGTGCCGGGCGGGCCGCTGGTGGCCCGAGATGAGCTGTAGACCCCCGACGCGAAGGAGCAGCTATGCGTAGGACCCTTGCCGCGACCGTGACAGCCAGCGTCGCCTTGGCGTTGTCCGGTACGGCGACCGTTCCCACCGCTTTGGCCGCAGGAGTTCCCGGAGCCACAGGAGTCGCCGCGTCTCGGCCGTCGACCCCGACCCGGCCGAAGCCTGCGCCCGCCCACCAAAACGGCTTCCAGCAGGTCGGCCACGACGGACTTGGTGCCCGGGGGATGAACGCCGCCCTAGCCGTCTTCGACCATTACGTCTACGTCGGTAGCCGTACCGACGCCTCCGCCGGCCACCCCAACCCCGGGGTGATTATCGTGGACGCGCGCCAACCGCGGCACCTGCGGACCGTCGGGCAGATCAAGGGCCCGTTCGAGGCCCAGCCGTACCTGACGAGCCGGGAACTGCGGGTCATCCCGGACCAGAAGCTCCTGGTGGTGCTGAACTTCAAGTGCAGCTCGGTGATCCACGCCTGCGCCAAGCCGCCCGTCGGCACCACGGTCGCCAGCAACTTCACGTTCTACGACATCAGCCGGCCAGCGCACCCGCGCTACGTGTCGACGTACACCCCGTCAGAGAAGCCGCACGAATTCTTCCTCTGGCACGACCCGCACCGGGCCGGACGCACGCTGATGTACTACACGACGCCGACCAACAGCATCTCCCCGACGGAGAACGACGCAACGCCAGCGAACCTGGTCGTGACGGACGTGTCCAAGGCCAAGTCCGGCGTGTTCACCGACCTGGCCCGCTACAACCCCAACATCCGGATTGCGCCGTTCCTGCGCAGCGCCGACGAGGACGACGCACTGCACTCGCTGTCGCTGCGCTACGACGGCAAGCGCGCCTACCTGGCCTACCTCGGCAGCGGGATGCTGGTGCTGGACACGCGAGAGATCGCGGCCGGCAAGGCCCACCCACAGCTGAAGCTGGTGACCGACCCGGCGAAGCGCCCGTCCTGGGGGAACCCGGGCGACCACTCCGAGGTCAAGGTGCCCGGCCGGAAGTACACCCTGTCCACCACCGAGGTGTACGGCACCTTCACCGGCCCGGACCAGCACTGCCCCTGGGGCTGGGTGCGCATGATCGACATCCACAACGAGACAGCGCCGAAGGTGGTCGGGACTTTCAAGACCACGCACAACGACCCGAGCAAGTGTGCCGGCTACAGCGCGAACACCCTCGACCGCTCCTCCTACGCCTCGCACAACCCGACCCTGATCGGGGACGACCTGGCGCTGGTGACCTGGCACTCCGACGGCCTGCAGGCCATCGACATCAGCAACCCGACCAGGCCCTCGAGCGCCGGTGCGTTCCTGCCGACCCCCCTGGCCAAGGTCGCGACCGAGGACCCAGCACTGGGCGGCGGCGACAGCCACGTCCAGGCGTGGAGCTACCCGGTGGTGTCCGACGGGCTGATCTACATGGTCGACATCCGCAACGGGCTATACGTCCTGCGCTACCACGGGGCTCACGGCAACCCGCTGAAGAAGATCCACCTGTTGGAAGGCAACGACAACTTCGGGGACGCCGCCCGCTTCGGGAACTAAAAGCAGGGGCTGGATGCACCAAACGAGATCGCCGACGTCAGCTTGTCCGCGCGTCGCGCACCGCCGGGTCCTGGCGGTAGAAGCGGGCCAGCACGTCGTACAGCTCCGGCTCGAAGGCCGCGAGCTCGCGTGGCTGCTCGAAGAAGACTTCGGTCGCTACGGCGAAGAACTCACCCGGATTTGTCGCCCCGTACCACTGCATGGGCGGCCGCGGCCGGCCCGCCACCAAGTCCTCATACACCTCGGTGCACACCTCCACCCAGTCGGCGCGCACGTCCCGCGGCAGCAACGGCGTCCCGTCGATCGTGCCGTCGAGCATGTCGAGCTTGTGCGCGAACTCGTGCAGCACGACGTTGTGGCCGCGCTCCGTCCGGTGCGCACCGGCGAGCGCCTGGTCCCAGGCAAGGACCACCGGGCCGCGACCGTCCTGCGCCAGCCCGAGCACCGCGAGCCGGTCGGCGCTAACGGTGCCCGGTGACGGGCCGGCCCGCACACCAAATGTCTGCAGCGTCGACGGGTGCACGACGATGCCGCTCACCAGCCGGTAGTGGTCGGTGCTCAAGCCCAGGACGAGCAGTGCTGCCTGCGACGCGATCACGACCCGCACCGTGTCGTTCAGGGCAAACCCTCGCGCCGCCTCCCATCGCTTGCGGGACAGCAGCTCGCCGGTGACCTTCAGGAGCCGCTGCTGCTCGTCGTCGTCGAGCTGCGGCCAGACCGCCAGGTGCTGCGCGATCAGCGCCTGCCCGTCCGGTGGCAGCCCAGGTCGCCGGAACCTCATCTGCACGGCGTCCTCACCCCCACAGGTCTACCCGCACTCGGCGAACTCCAGCAGCGCGGCTCCCAGAGCAGCGTGCCGGCGTACGCCGCACCTGTTTGTCGCCTCCGTGTCTGCAGGGGGACCGGGCCGCTCGACCTGTCGCCGTGTGCGAACTGCTCGCTTCAGCCACCCGAGCTCGGGGGCGTCGAGTCCGACGGCGACGACCGCTTCGAAGGAACCGCGCAGTTGGTGCGAGCCTTGTCGCGCGTGGCTGGTACGGGCACCGGCGCTGCGTGCGGCGGCCGGCTCATCTCCGCCCAACGGTGCGGGTCACCGCAGCGGCCCACTACGTCGGAGTTTCCGGCAAACGCTCACGACCGGGCATAAATGTATCGGAAGATGCTGCCCTGCCTGCGTAGCTGTCTGGTCGCTGAGATCAGTGCGGAGGGTGCATGCCATCACCGGTGACCGCGAAGTGGGCGTCACAGCCCAGCTCGCCGGGTTGGGCTAGGACTGATGGGACGACCCAGACCTGGACTTGGCCGTCGTGCAGCCGGCGTCCAAAGACGCACTCGGCCCGGCCTGCGAGCACTGATGCACCCAGGACGCCGCCGCCCTTCATCGTGCGGACAAGGACCGGTGTACCGCCAAACGCTCGTCGTACAGCGGGTTCCGGGTGGCTCGATCGCAGTGCGGCACGGAGGCGCTGCTCGGTGTCCGCCGGCAGCGTCGGCACGGGGCTCGGTATGGGCAGCGTGATGGGATCGCGATGCGGGCAGGTGACCTCGTGCGGCTCCGTCCCGCCGCTGGAGTCGTTGATCTGGTAACGAAAGCACGCCGTTGCGGTGCTTCCTGAGCTGAACCCGGAGGCCGGCTGCGAGGCTGAGATGCGCAGGATCACCTGGCCGTTGATGCCGTCGCCTCGGGCTTCGAGCAGGTCGATCCTCGCGACGCCGACATCTCCGACGACGCGCCGAGCATGCTCGACTGCAGAACTGGTCCGTCCAGCCTGGCTCATAGCCAGACCCGCTGTCACCGAGCGCGCTCGGACGTCCTGCTCAGAAGTTGACGCCAGAGGTGAGCCTCCCGTTCCGCAGCCCACCAGCAGCGGGAATGTCACCGACAGAGCAATCAGGGAGGTGCGACGCATGTTGGCAAGCCTTCCCGAATCCGATCATGACGGGCTGAGTACAACTACTCGCGTCTCGTCGCGCTGCCCCGGTGATCCTCACGGACGGCTGTTCGCGCCGCGCACCTGCGCATGTGGATCACTCGTACTGGCGCTTGACGGTAGTCGCGCGGTGGTCGACGTGCACGATCAGCAGGACCACACGGGTAGGACGGTCGATCTCATAGATGACGCGGTAGTCGCCCCGACGCGCTGCATAACGACCGGCGAGCTCCAGCTGAAGCTCGCGTCCGACCCGCCCGGGATTGCCCGCGAGGAACCGTACCTGGACTTCCGAGGCTGGCTGGCACACCAGACCGCGCAACTGAGTTCCCGCCCGGTCGGCTCGAGCAGCTCGAGCTCTCCCCCGACCCGTCCTGAGCAAGGTCACCGGCGACAAGCTGCGCAGGAACATCGTCTCGGCCGCAGCGCCAGCTTCCCGTGCGAGTAGGTAGCCGACTTCGGCGACCAGTGGCCTTATGGCGCTGATCATCTGGCCCGGACGAAGCCCCCAGCCAGCAGGTCGGGGAGGCGGCGCGCGGCGTCCGTGCGAGCCGCGGTCGCTACACCGAACCCACGGCGGAGATCTTCAGTTCGCCCAACGGGCAAGTGACGGCCGGGTCAAGACCGAGGCGTCCGGGCGCGACGATGCCGATCCCGTCCCCTCATGGCGCGCCTCGCCGCTCATGTCTGGAACGATCCGGACCAGGTCTTCACGACGGCGCATGGCACACCGCTCGAGCCACCCAGCGCTAGCCACGACTGGGCCGAGGAAACCACGGCGACCGGCGACTGATCACAATCGGCCAAAACTGACTCTGACCTGCCACAGTGGGTGCGCTCGGCAGGATTCGAACCTGCAACCTCTTGATCCGTAGTCAAGTGCTCTATCCGTTGAGCTACGAGCGCGCGTCATCCCTACGGATGAAGACGCGAGCATACCGGGTCGCTCCCCGCACCGGCCCGCCTCTTGCGCCGGTGACCAGCACGCCGGCAGGAGCTGTGCCATCGTCGCGGTCCACGTGGCAATCAAGGGGTCGAGCATGGAGTCCGCCAACGATCGGGCCCCGCGCCACACGGATGGCCCGGCCACCGCGGCCTACCGAGCCGCGCGCGACTCGCTCCTCGAGCTCCGGGGGAGGCACGCCGAAGCGGTCGAGACGTTCGCCTGGCCGCAGGTGGGTGAGCGCTTCAACTGGGCGGTCGACTGGTTCGACGCCATCGCGGTTGGCAACGACCGGCGCGCGCTGGTGATTGTGGAGCAGGACGGTACGTCGACGACGCTGACCTACGCGCAGATGTACGCCCGCTCCAACCAGGTGGCGCGGTGGCTGTCCGGCCTGGGGGTGGGTCGAGGGGATAGCGTCGTGCTGATGCTCGGCAACCAGGTCGAGCTGTGGGAGTCCACGCTCGCGGTGATGAAGTTGGGGGCCGTGGTCATGCCCACGACCACGGCGCTGCGCTCGGCCGACCTCGCGGATCGGATCGACCGCGGCGCAGCTCGCCACGTGATCGTCGCGCAGGCTGATGCGGCGAAGTTCGACGCCGTGCCGGGGACCTACACCCGCATCGTGGTGGGTGGCGCGAGGGAGGGCTGGCACGACTACTCCGAGGCGGCCGACGTCGACGCGGGTCCTGTGCCGCACCCGGAGACTGCCCCCGACGACCGGCTCCTGCTGTACTTCACCTCGGGTACGACGAGCCGGCCCAAGCTCGTCGAGCACACGCAGGTCTCCTACCCTGTGGGGCACCTGACCACGATGTACTGGCTCGGACTGCGGCCCGGCGATGTCCACCTGAACATCAGCTCGCCGGGGTGGGCCAAGCACGCCTGGAGCTGCGTGTTCAGCCCGTGGATCGCCGAGGCGACGGTGTTCCTCTACAACTACGCCCGCTTCGACGCCGCCGCGCTGCTCGGTCAGATCCGTTCGGCAGGGGTCACGACCTTCTGCGCGCCGCCGACGGTGTGGCGGATGCTCATCAACGCGGATCTGACCGACGGTCCGGGCGAGCTCCGAGAGGTCATCGCTGCGGGCGAGCCACTCAACCCGGAGGTGATCAGCCAGGTGCGGCGCGCCTGGGGGCTGACGCTGCGCGACGGCTTCGGCCAGACCGAGACGACGGCGTCCGTCGGCAACACGCCGGGCTCGCCGGTGAAGCCGGGTTCGATGGGACGTCCGCTGCCCGGGTGCCCGGTCGTCCTCGTCGACCCGGTCAGCGGCCAGCCGGCGGACGAAGGCGAGATCTGCCTGGACCTCGCCGAGCGCCCGCTGCCCCTGATGACCGGCTACCAGGGGGACCCGGAGCGCGCTGCCGCGGCCATGGCCGGCGGCTACTACCACTCGGGCGACATGGCCTCCCGCGACGCCGACGGCTACATCACCTACATCGGCCGGACCGATGACGTCTTCAAGGCCTCGGACTACAAGATCAGCCCGTTCGAGCTGGAGAGCGTGCTCATCGAGCACCCCGCGGTGCTCGAGGCCGCCGTCGTACCCGCTCCCGACCCGGTGCGCCTGGCTGTACCGAAGGCCTACATCACCCTCGCTGCCGGGTGGGAGCCGACCCGGGACACGGCGCTGGCCGTCCTGCGGCACGCCCGGGAGAACCTCCCGCCGTTCCAGCGGGTGCGGCGCATCGAGTTCAGCGAGCTGCCCAAGACGGTGTCCGGCAAGATCCGGCGAGTCGAGCTGCGCGAGCGGGAGCAGCAGGACGCGGTGCAGGAGTCGACCATGCAGTGGCGCGACGACCAGTTCCCCGAGCTGCGCGAGAGCGCGAGCGGACCACCGCCCGACAGCTGACCCCCCGCGAGGGCGCGTCCGTGCGACGGCCCACGGCGTACGGGAGGATGGGCGACGTGAACGACAAGCGACGGCCGGGGTGGCCAGGTGAACTCCTCGTGGTCTTCGGCTTGCTTGTGGTCTACGACCAGGTCGCCGGACTGGCCAAGCTCAGGGTCGGGACGTCGGTCGCGCACGGCCGGGCGCTGCTGGCGCTCGAGCGCTCCGACCTCGAGCACGACCTTGACTCCTGGCTGGACCGGACGAGCTGGCTGCACGCCCCGGCTGCGTACTACTACGACGTCGCCCACATCTGCGTGACGGTCGGGGTGCTGCTCGCGGCCTACCTCTGGCGGGCCGAGGTCTACCGCCGAGCCCGTACGGCGCTGGTGGCGATCAACGTCATCGGGTTCGCCGGGTTCCTGGCGTACCCGGTCGCCCCGCCACGGCTGCTCCCCGGAGCAGGTTTTGTGGACATCGTGGCGCGCTCGGGCACCTGGGGCGCCTGGGATACCGGCGGGGCGGTAGCCCAGCGGGCAAACGAGTTCGGGTCGATGCCGAGCCTGCACGCAGCCTGGGCGGTCTGGGTCGCCCTGACCGTGCTATCGATGACGCGTCGGGCTCCGCTACGAGTTCTCGCCTGGGGGCACGTCGCCATGACGACGGTCGTTGTCCTGGCGACCGGCAACCACTACTGGCTGGACGTGGTGGCCGGGGCCGCAACCGGGGGGGTCTGCTGGTGGGTCGCCGGGCTCCGCCGACGCGCGGAGGTACCCCAGCATGCGGCGGTTCACAGCGAGCTCCCAGCCACCGTCCAGGTCTGACGCAGCGCCGGCCGGGAACCTGGTCGGTATGCCCGAAGCCCGCCTGCTCATCGTCGATGACGAGCCGAACATCGTCGAGCTGCTGTCGGCCTCGCTGCGCTTCGCCGGCTTCGAGGTGGCCACCGCCGCGACGGGGATGGCGGCCCTTGAGGTCGCCCGCAACTTCCGTCCGGATCTGCTGGTGCTCGACGTCATGATGCCCGGCCTGGACGGCTTCGGGGTCGTCCGCCGGCTGCGGTCCGAGGGCCAGCGCACCCCGGTGGTGTTCCTGACCGCGAAGGACGCAACCGAGGACAAGGTCCAAGGGCTCACCCTCGGCGGTGACGACTACGTGACCAAGCCGTTCAGCCTCGAGGAGGTCGTCGCCCGGATCCGGGCGGTATTACGCCGCGTCGCCGCCAGCCCGCAGGAGCAGGCCAACCTGTCCTTCGCTGACATCGAGCTGGACGAGGACACGCACGAGGTCTGGAAGGCCGGCGATCTCGTACCGCTGTCGCCGACGGAGTTCAAATTGCTGCGGTACTTCATGCAGAACAGCGGGCGCGTGCTGTCCAAGGCGCAGATCCTGGACCACGTGTGGCACTACGACTTCGGTGGCGAGGCGAACGTGGTGGAGTCCTACGTGTCCTACCTGCGCAAGAAGGTCGACACCACCGAGCCCCGGCTGCTGCACACGCTGCGGGGGGTCGGATACGTGCTGCGCCTGCCCCGCGGGTGAGCGCTCCCGGCCGGCTGCGACGCGCGTGGGTTTCCTCAGTCGCGGCCCGTACGCCGTTGCGGGTCAAGCTCGTGGCTGCGGTCGTCGCCCTGTCGGCACTCGGCCTGCTGGTTGCGGGGACCGCGGCGACGACGGTCCTGCGGCAGTACCTGCTGAACCGGGTGGACAGTCAACTGACCAGCGCCTTCCACGACCCGCGGCAGCTCAGCGCGCTGGCCTCCGAGGGCACGCCACGCCGAGGGCCAGGTCCCCAGCCGCTCGGCGTGGTCTTCGTGCAGTTCGCGGGTCAGGCCCGTCCGCTGGCCGGAGGGATGCCACCGCCGGACCTGCCGCCGCGCGATCGCCCCAACGGCGCCCCGTTCACGGTGGCTGCGGCGTCGGGTGCAACCAGCTGGCGGGTGGTCGAGGGCTACGCCGTGCGCGAGGACACCGGGCAGACCGGGGTCCTCGCCGTTGCCGTACCGCTCAACGACGTGCAGAGCACGGTGGGCCGGCTTCAGGCGATCGAGGCCATCGTCGGCCTGGCGGTGCTCGCGCTGCTGGCCGGCGCCGGGTTCCTGTTGGTGCGACGCAGCCTGCGGCCGCTCGTTGCGGTCGAGACGACTGCTCAGGCCATCGCGGCGGGCGACCTGTCGCTGCGCGTGCCCGAGAGCGATCCCCGTACAGAGGTGGGGCGACTGTCCGGCGCCTTCAACAGCATGCTCGGCCAGATCGAGGTGGCCTTCCGCGCCCGGGAGGCCTCCGAGGGGCAGGCACGGCAGTCCGAGGAACGCATGCGGCGGTTCGTCGGCGACGCGAGCCATGAGCTGCGTACCCCGCTGACCTCGATCCGCGGCTTCGCCGAGCTGTACCGCCAGGGCGCCCTGCCGGAACGCGCCGATGTGGACCGCGCGATGCAGCGGGTCGAGGACGAGGCCGCGCGGATGGGGCTGCTGGTGGAGGACCTGCTGCTGCTCGCCCGCCTGGACCAGCAGCGGCCGCTGGAGCGCCAGCCGGTCGACCTGCTCGAACTTGCCAGCGATGCGGTGCACGACGCCCACGCGGTCGACCCCGACCGCCCGGTGCGGCTGGTCGTCGAGGCCGCCACAGCGCCGGTCGTGCTCGGGGATGCGGCCCGGCTCCGGCAGGTCTTCGGCAACCTCGTCAGCAACGCGCTGACCCACACGCCGGCGAACACCCCGGTCGTGGTGCGGGTCAGCACCACCCCGACCGAGGCGGTGGTCGAGGTGGCGGACTCCGGTCCCGGTCTCGAACCGCAGGACGCGAGCCGGGTGTTCGAGCGGTTCTACCGGGCCGATGCCTCCCGGGCCCGGGGGCAGGGTGGCAGCGGGCTCGGGCTGTCCATCGTGGCAGCCCTCGTCGCCGCGCACAGCGGCCGGGCCGAGGTCACCGGGACCCCCGGCGGCGGCGCGACGTTCCGGGTGCACCTGCCCGCGGCCGGCGCGCCGGACGGCGGCTGAGCAGCCGCGTCAGCAGCCCAGCAGCACCACATCGCTGCCGGTACGGGTCTTGCGGACGTACACCTGTGCCGGGATCCGCTGGTGCAGCTCGGCGACATGGCTGACCACGCCCACGACCCGGCCGCCCTCGCGCAGCCCGTCCAGCACGTCCATCACCTCATCGAGGGTGTCCTCATCGAGCGAGCCGAAGCCCTCGTCGACGAACAGCGCCTCCAGCCGGGCGCCCCCGGCCTCGGCCGACACGACGTCTGAGAGCCCCAGGGCCAGCGCGAGGCTGGCCAGGAACGTCTCACCGCCGGACAGGGTGCTGGTGTCGCGGTCCTGACCCGTCCAGGTGTCTCGGGCGAGCAGCCCGAGGCCCGAGCGGGTTCCGCCCCGGCTCGCCGCGTCGGTGTGCACCAGTGAGTAGCGGCCCTGGGTCATCCGCAGCAGCCGGCTGCTCGCCTCGGCGGCGACCTCCTCGAGCCGGGCGGCCAGCACGAACGAGGACAGGGACATCTTCAGCGTGTTCTGACCGCCCCCCGCGCACAGATCGGCCAGCCGGCGTACGACGGAGGCGCGCTCCTCCTCCGGGAGGAGCTGCCGGAGCGCCACCCGCAGCTGGGGGACCAGCTCGGCCAGGGCGTCGACCCGGGCCGCGGCCGTGGCCTGGGCGCTCAGCGCCGCCGCCAGCCCGAGGTCTGCCGCGGTCAGGTCCGCGGTGGCGGCGGGCAGGTCCGCGGGCGGGTCGAGCGGCACCTCCAGCTCGGGGTCGGCGAGCCCGGCCACCACGGCTGCCTGCTCATCGGCGCAGGACCTCAGCCGTCGCTCGGCGTCCCGCAGCCAGGCATCGTCGCGGGTCGCCGCGACTGCTACCCGGGCGTCCGGGAACCCCGCAGCCTGGACGGCCGCCTCCGCTGCCTGACGGGCGTGCCGCGCCTCCCGCGACGCCCGATCGACAGCCTCGCTGCTGGCCAGCACCTGCTCGCAGATCTCGACCCGCTGGCTGACCAGGTCGAGAGCCCTGTCGAGGTCGTCCACGCCGTCGAGCTCGTCGCTCAGCCGCGCACTTGCCCGGTCGGCCCGGTCACCAGCCTCCTGCCCGCGACGCCCCGCCGCAGCCGCGTCCGCCGTCGCGGTCGCGCGCCGGGCCTCCAGCCGGTTCTGCTCCACTTCGAGCGCCCGCAGCTGGCCCGCGACGTCAGGCGCGCGAGCGGCCAGCGCAGACGCCGACGCGAGCTGGTCGATCAGCTCGTCGGCGCGCGCAGGCAGTGCCTCGACGTCGACGCCGGCCAACCGCTCCTCGAGGCCGGCCAACGTCGCCTGGGTGGAGGCAGCCTGGGCGTCCAGGTCCGCGACGTGCCGAGCGGCCTGTTCGGCGGCCTCCCGGGCGGCCTCCTCCTGCTCCCGGCCGACCCGCTCGCCCTGCAGCTCGCTGGGGTCGGGATGCACCGTCGCACCGCACACCAGGCAGGGGTCGCCGTCGACGAGCAGGTTCGCCAGCTCGTACACGTTGGCCTCGAAGCGGGCGTCCCGAACCTCCTGCGCTCGCTCCTTGAGGCTGACCCGGCGCTCCCGGGCCACGAGCAGCTGCTCGCGCAGGTCCCGGACCTGCCGATAGAGCAGCGTGCGGGCCCGGGCATCGGCCGCCTGTGCGGTGACGAGCCGCTGCTCAGCCTGTCGCTCCGGCAGCGCGACGGCGGCGGCCTGGGCCGTCGCGGCCTGCTCGAGCAGGTCCCGTCGCCCGTGCGGCAGGGTGGCGAGCCGGTCGGCACAGGAGGCGAGCACGCGCTCCGCCTCGACCGCCTCCTGCTTCGAGCGATGCACGACGGCCCGCTCTGCCTGTAGTGCCAGCGCGACGTCCCGCAGTGCCTCGAGCCGTCCGGTGCGCTCCCGCCCCACCTGCACCTCGTGCTGCAGCACGGCGGTCGCCGACCCGTCCGGCAGGCCGACGCCCTCGAGCCGGGCCTGGGCCTGAGCCTGAGCCGACGCGGTGTCGGCCTCGTCGGCCTCGCGCCGGGCCTGCTCGCTGAGGGTGCCGGCCAGGCCTGCGGCCCGGTTGGCGCCGGCCAGCTCCTCCTGCACCCCTGTCATCGCGGGGGCGGCTGTGGCGAGGGCGGCCGAGCGGGCGAGCAGGGCCCGCTTGCGAGTTTGCCGGGACACAAGCGCGCCAGCCTGCTCGGCCGCCCGGCGGGCCTGCGCGCGGTCAAGCTCCCGGGCCGTGACGTCCTGTTCCTTCGCCGTACAGAGCTGGCGGGCCTGCGCCAACAGGCCGTCCGCCCAAGGCCCGGGTTCGCACTCGGGCACCGGCACGCCGGCCGCCTGACCCACCCGTGCGGCCAGCACGTCCACTGCGGACCGGGTCAGCGCCACCGCCCGCCCGGTGTCCCGCCGGCGGCTCTCGAGCCACTGCTCCACGGCGCCGAACCGGGCGGTGCCGAACAGCTTCGCGAGCAGCTTGCCGCGTTCCTCGGAGTCGGCCCGCAGGAACTGCGCGAACTCCCCCTGCGGCAGCAGCACGACCTGGAAGAACTGGTCCGCGGACATGCCCAGCAGGGGGTCGAGCGCGGCCGCGGTCTCATCGATGCGGGTCGACAGCGTGGTCCAGCCGCTGCCGATCAGCTCCTCGAGCAGCACCTTGGCCTGCTCGGTCGTCGTGCCCTCCCCACGGCTCTTGCGCCGTTCCTGCTGGGGTGAACGCGTGATCCGCAGCCGCCTGCCACCGAGGGTGACCTCGAGCAGGACGCAGGTCCGAAGCCCCTCCGGGGCATGGTCCGAACGCAGCCGCTTCGCCCCGTTGCGTACGCCGGGCACCCGGCCGTAGAGGGCGAAGCCCAGCCCGTCGAGCAGCGTGGTCTTGCCGGCCCCGGTCTCCCCCCGGAGCAGGAACAGCCCGTTCGCGGCGAGCGCGTCGAGATCGACCTCGACGGTGCCCGCGAACGGGCCGAAGGCCGTGAGCCGCAAGTGGTGCGGCCTCACGCGGCCGGCTCCCGACCGGCCTCGAACGCCTCGCCCAGCAACGCGCGCTCGTCCTGGGTCACCTCGCTGCGCCGGACGTGCTGGACGAACTCCTCACTGATCGCCCGATCACCCTTGCCGCGCACCCGGGCGACGTAGGACCGGTCGTCATACCGGGCCTCGGTCGGACGCCAGTCCAGGACCAGGACACCGGGGAAGCGGGACCGCAGCCGGGTCATCGCCTCCTCCGGCCGGACGGTGTCGGTCAGCACGACTGACAGCCAGTCGTCGCGAACCGCGTCGTACTGCTGCCCGGTCAGCAGGGCGTCGAGGGGGCCGCTGACCAAGGACAGGCGGCGCGGCACGGCGGCCGGCACGTGCTCGACCACGCCCAGCCCGGCGGCGGTCAGCTCGACCAGCCACGAACCCTTGGTGTGGGCCGCCTCGGAGAAGGAGTAGGCCAGCGGCGAGCCGGAGTAGCGCAGCCCCGGGGCCAGCACCTGTGGCCCGTGCAGGTGCCCGAGCGCGCTGTAGGTGAAGCCGTCGAACAACGAGGCCGGTACGGCTCCGACCCCGCCGACCGTGATATCACGCTCGCTGTCGCTGCCCAGCCCGCCACCGACCCAGGCGTGCGCGAGCACCACCGACTGCGGGGTGGCCAACGCTGCCCGTGCGCACGCCAGCGCCCGGCCGAGCACACCGGCATGCCCGCGCGGCGGAGCGGCGCCTTCCGGCTCGGCGCCGCCCGGCTCGGCGCCGCGCGGCAGTCCGGCGCCGCCACCGAGCGCGGGGTCCGGCGGCAGCAGGGAGCGCACCGCCTCCGGTTCCAGGTAGGGCACGGCGAACACCGACACGCCGTCGAGCACGATCGGCTCGGCGCAGCGCTGGACCCGGGTACGCACGAACACCCCCGACGGAGCGAATAGCGCGGACCCGAAGCCAAGCCGACGGGCGCTGTCGTGGTTGCCGCTGATCACGACCACCTTCGCCCCGACCTCGCGCAGCCGCACGAACGCCGACTCGCACAGCTCGACGGCCTCCACGGGCGGGATCGCCCGGTCGTACACATCGCCGGAGACCAGCACGACGTCGACCCGCTCGTGGCGCACGGTCTCGACCAGGTCGTCGAGGAAACCGGCCTGGGCATCGCGCAGGTCCGCCCGGTGCAGCGAGCGACCCAGGTGCCAGTCGGAGCTGTGCAGCAGCCGCATAACGTCACCGTAGGTCGGGGCTCCGACAGATTCGTCCGGGACAGCAATCAGCCCGTCCCACCTGTGGACGGGCTGATTCGCGGAGGCTGGGAGATTTGAACTCCCGATGGGCTTGAGACCCAAACCGCATTAGCAGTGCGGCGCCATAGACCGGGCTAGGCGAAGCCTCCTGGAGGCCCAAGGGCCTGCCGGGTGGCAACGATACCGGGTACCGGATCGCTGTTTCCAGGTCCCGGCCGAGCTCACCGACCGCGAAGCAGGCGTCCGATCATCAACCGTCGTTCCAAGCCGGCGAGCTGCTTGTCGTCGGCGCCGAGCAGCAGGCATCCGGGCACGAGGGTGGCTGCGACGCCCAGCGCGAGCAGGTCCGCCCCCGCTCCACACAAAGCCCAGCAGGAGCAGCCCGGAGGTCGCGGTGAGCAGCCACCCGGCCCGGCGCACCCTGGTACCGGTGCAGCCCAGGGCCAGGATGGGACCGGTCGCAAGGGCCTGCGCCAGCCGGGGCGACTCCGCGACGAGCTGGGCAGCGAGCCCGGCCAGCGGGTCGGACTCCGACGAGGCCGGGTCGGCTCCCGGGGGTGGCGTGGGCATGGGTCCAGTGTGACCCATCTCATGGCCCTTGGCGGCGGAACGCCCACGCCGAGTTGTGCGGGCAGGATGCACCCGTGACCGCCGTCCGTCGTCCGCCTGCTGCTCGCCTTCGGGCCGCCACCGCCCGGCCGTGATCGATCCTGGGCAGGCGGTGCTGCTCGCCGGCGCCGGCTTCGTCGCCGGCGTCGTCGTCGTCGTCGTCGTCGTCGTCAACACCATCGCCGGGGCCGGGTCCCTGCTGACGTTTCCGGCGCTGCTCGGCGCCGGCCTGTCCCCCCTGGCCGCAAACGTGAGCAACTGCCTCGGGGTGATCCCCGGCAGCGCCAGCGGCGCGTACGGCCTGCGGGACCAGCTGCACGGTCAGCGCGCCCAGCTCATCGGGCTCTCACTCTGGGTCGGCCTCGGCTCGCTCGTCGGTGCCGTGCTCCTGCTCGCCCTGCCCAGCGGCGCCTTCAACCGAGTCGTGCCCGTACTGGTCGGTCTCGCCGGGCTGCTGGTGCTCGCCCAACCCCTCGTCGTACGGCTGGCGCGGCGGGAGGAGAGCGGGCCGGCCTCGACCAAGACCGGCCCGGCGATCGGCGCGGTCGGCATCTACTCCGGGTACTTCGGCGCAGCGCAGGGGGTGCTGCTGCTGGGCACCCTGGGGGTGCTCGCGCCGCAGCCGCTCCCCCGGGTCAACGCGGTGAAGAACGTCCTGGCCGTCGCCGCAAACGCCGCGGCCGGGACTGTGTACGTCTTCGTGGCACCGGTCCACTGGACGGCCGTCCTCCTGCTCGCCGTGGGCAGCGCCAGCGGAGGCCCGCTCGGCGCCCTGCTCGCCAGGCGGATACCGCCCGGCCCGCTGCGCCTGGCCATCGCAGCGGTCGCGCTGGTCGTCGCCGTACGGCTCGGGCTGTCGGCCTGGTAGCCGCCCCGCAGTTCGGGGAACAAGCGCCCGATGCTGCACGTCCGGATCGTCTGCCCGCCCGACCGCACCGATGCGGTCCTGCGGCTGCTCGGACAGGTCCGCGGCGCGACCAACCTGATGCGGCTGCCCGGCGCCGTGCTCGACCACGACGCGGACCTGGTCGAGATCGACGTCGCCAGGGAAGCCGTCGACGGGCTGCTGACCAGTCTGCGGCCGATGTGCCTGGAGCACGGCGGCTCGATCAGCCTCGAGACCATCGACACCGCCCTCGGCGAGTCGATGGACCAGGCCGAACGCGAGGCGCCCGGAGACGGCGGGGACGCGGTCATCTGGGATGAGCTGGCCCAGACGACGAAGGAGCAGTCGGTGCTGTCCAGCGGCTACCTGCTGTTCCTGGTGATCGCCACGTTCATCGCCGCTGTCGGACTGCTGACCGACAGCCAGGTTCTGATCGTGGGGGCAATGGTCCTCGGCCCGGAGTTCGGGCCGCTCGCCGGGCTCGCCCTGGCGGCCGTGAACCGCGACGGGCGCGCGGCGCGGCTGGCGCTGCGGGCCCTGCTGGTCGGCTTCCCGCTGGCGATCGTCCTGACCGGCCTGCTGGTCGCGGCGCTGGCCGCCCTGGGTGAGGTGCCGCAGCAGTACCTCGACGGGCGGCAGCAGCTGACCGCCTTCGTGTCCTCCCCCAACGTGTTCAGCGTCCTGGTCGCCCTGCTGGCGGGCATCGCGGGAACCGTGTCGTTGACCGCCGAGAAGTCCAGCACGCTGGTCGGGGTGTTCATCAGCGTCACCACGGTGCCCGCCGCGGCCGGGATCGCCGCCGGCGTCGTGACCGGTCAGGGCCAGCACGCCCTGGGCGCCGCAGTCCAGCTCCTGGTCAACCTGGTTTGCATCGTGCTGGCCTCGGTGCTGACCCTGCTGGTGCAGCGGGCGGCCTGGCGGCGGGTCACCGGTCGGCAGCTCAGCCCGGCGCCCCGGGCTGCACCGGCCCGACGGTCAGCAGGATGACGCCCCTGCCCGCGCAGGTCCTGCCGGGGGAGGCGACAAAGCTCGAGGCGGTCTGGCCCGGCGGGTAGATCCGAAATCCGCGGACGGCGGCGGGGCGGCACAGGTTCGCGTCGTACACGCCGTAGTCCACGATCCGTAGCGTTGCGTGGGCGGCAGCTCCGGGCGCGAGCGCGAGCCGGGACGCCGTCCCCATCCGACGGGCCGGGTTGCCGACCTGGCTCCCCGCCGCGCCCGCAACATAGGAGACGCCCGGGTAGCCGTTGAGCGTGCAGCTCGCCGAGCCCGTGTTCACGAAGTTCACCGCCGTGTACGTCGAACCGGCCGTGCCGCCGCCGGCGACACCGCCGACCGTCGTACGCAAGTGCGCCGTCAGGCACGGGGCGCTACCGGCCGCCGACCTGCTCGGCGACGGCGTGGGCGCCCCGGTCGGTGCGGCGGGCGTGGTCGGGGCAGCAGCCACCGGTGCCGACGGCGTTGCCAGGGCCGACGGGGTCGTGGCCGGCGGCGTACTTGGGGTGGTGACCGCCGAGGCGGTGTCGGACGCCCGGCCGGACGCCTGGGTGCCGGAGCCGCCGCTGCACCCCGCAGCCAGGATCGCGGTCACAGCCACAGCCGTCAGCCCCGCACGGGTGGCGGGGAGCGGACGGTGCCCGGCGGGCGGTCTTCCCATCAAGTGGATCGGCATGCGGGCCTCCGGGATCGTGGTGGTCAGGTCATCATTGTGGTCGGATCATCGAGGAGCGAGCGCTCCGGCTTGAGGTTCCCGCACGACGTGCCATCGTGTGAGCCGCATCACCGGCGTCCGGCAGCCGGGCGTCCCGAGCCAAGGAGTCCATGTGAGCAGCGCACCCCAGGTGACCGGCGTCGAACTGCGCGCGCAGTGGCGCGAGGAGTACGCGCACGTGCTCACTGCCGACGCCCTGTCGCTGTTGGCCCGGCTGCACCGCGAGTACGGCCCTCGTCGCAGCGAGCTGCTTCGGCTGCGGGCCGAACGCGACGCCGAGCTGACGGCCGGCGCGTTGCCCGACTTCCTGCCCGAGACGGCGTCGGTGCGGTCGGGCGAGTGGCAGGTCGCCCCGCCGGCGCCGGGCCTGGTCGATCGACGGGTGGAGATCACCGGTCCGACGGATCGCAAGATGGTCATCAACGCCCTGAACTCCGGGGCCCGCGTGTTCATGGCCGACTTCGAGGACAGCAACTGCCCGACCTTCGACAACCTCGTCACGGGTCAGCAGAACATCCACGACGCCTACCTGCGCCGGATCGACTTCACCTCGCCCGAGGGCAAGTCGTACGCCCTGGCCGAGCAGGTGGCGACCATCATGGTGCGGCCCCGGGGATGGCACCTGCCGGAGCGGCACCTGCTCATCGACGGTGAGCCGGTGTCGGGCAGCCTGTTCGACTTCTGCCTGTTCATGACCACCAGCGCCCGCACTGCCCTCGACGCGGGCTTCGGGCCGTACTTCTACCTGCCGAAGCTGGAGAGCCACGACGAGGCGCGGCTGTGGAACGACGTGTTCGTCACCACCCAGCAGGCGCTCGGCCTGGCCACCGGGACGATCCGGGCGACGGTCCTGATCGAGACGATCACGGCCGCGTTCGAGATGGAGGAGATCCTCTACGAGCTGCGGGAGCACTCCTCGGGCCTGAACGCCGGCCGCTGGGACTACATCTTCTCGATGATCAAGAAGTTCCGGTCGCGGGGGGAGGAGTTCCAGCTGCCGGACCGGGCCGACGTCACGATGACCGTCCCGTTCATGCGCTCCTACACCGAACTGCTCGTCAAGACCTGCCACGCGCGTGGCGCCCACGCCATCGGCGGCATGGCGGCGTTCATCCCGAACCGCAAGGACGCGGAGGTCAACGACGCCGCGCTGGCCGCGGTCCGGGCGGACAAGACGCGCGAGGCCGACGACGGCTTCGACGGTTCCTGGGTCGCCCACCCGGACCTGGTGCCCGTCGCGCTCGAGGTCTTCGACGCCAAGCTGGGGGACCGGCCCAACCAGCTCGACCGTCAGCGCCCCGAGGTGAGCACGACCGCCGCCCAGCTGCTCGACGCCAAGGCAACCCCCGGTCAGGTCACCGAGGCCGGCGTACGCAGCAACGTCAGCGTCGGGATGCAGTACCTCGAGTCGTGGCTGCGCGGCTCCGGGGCGGTCGCCATCTTCAACCTGATGGAGGACGCGGCAACGGCCGAGATCAGCCGGTCGCAGATCTGGCAGTGGGTCCACAACGGCGTGTCGACCGCCGAGGGCACCGCCATCACCGCGGACTGGGTGCGCCAGGTGGAGGCCGAGGAGCTGGACAAGGTACGGGCCTCGGTCGGCGAGCAGACCTACGTAGCAGGCAGGTACGACGATGCCCGAGAGCTGTTCGAGCAGGTCGCGCTGGCGGACGAGTTCGTGGAGTTCCTGACCCTGCCCGCCTACGCACGGCTCGGCTGACCGCCATGACACTGATGGCACCTCTTGCCGCGTCGCCGGTCGCCGAGCAGCTGGCCGCGCGGCTGCGGGACGCCCTCGCCCCGGACCGGGTCCTGACCGACCCGGCGCAGTTGCGCACCTACGAGTGCGACGGCCTGGCGAACTTCCGCGTCTCGCCCGGCGTGGTCGTACTCGCCCAGAGCAGGCAGGACGTCGTGGAGACCGTCCGGCTCTGCGCCGAGCTGGGTGTGCCCTACGTCGCCCGCGGCTCCGGCACCGGACTGTCCGGCGGCGCCCTCCCGGTCGCCGACGGGGTCCTGATCGTGCTCTCCCGGCTCCGGCAGATCGTGCACATCGACCCCGACAACGCCCGGGCCGTCGTCGAGCCCGGCGTCATCAACCTGTGGGTCACCAGGGATGCTGCGCCGTACGACCTGGCGTACGCACCCGACCCTTCCTCGCAGCAGGTCTGCTCGATCGGCGGCAATGTCGCCGAGAACGCCGGTGGCGCCCATTGCCTGAAGTACGGGTTCACCGTCAACCACGTCTTGGGCGCCGAGGTGGTGCTCTCCGACGGTTCGGTCGTGCACCTGGGCGGCACTGCCCCGGAGCACCCCGGGTACGACCTGCTCGGCGCCTTTGTCGGCAGCGAGGGCACCCTCGGCGTGGCGACCCAGCTGACCCTGCGACTGGTGCGGGTGCCGGAGGCCGTGCAGACGATGCTGGTCGGCTTCCACAGCGTCGCCGACGCCGGCGGCGCGGTCAGCGACATCATCGCGGCGGGGGTCGTGCCGGCGGCGATCGAGATGATGGACGCCCTCGCCATCGAGGCGGCCGAGGCGGCCACCAAGTGCGGCTACCCCGAGGGCGCCACTGCCGTTCTGGTCATCGAGCTCGACGGTCCGCAGGTCGAGGTGGAGGCGCAGTTCGCGCAGGTCGAGCAGCTCTGCCTAGCGCGGGACGCGTTCGAGACCCGGATCGCGCAGGACGACGCCGAGCGAGCCCTGATGTGGAAGGGCCGCAAGTCCGCCTTCGCCGCCGTCGGGCGGATCAGCCCGGCGTACTTCGTGCAGGACGGCGTCATCCCCCGGACCAAGCTGCCCGAGGTCCTGGCCGAGATCGCGCGGATGGCCGACGGCGTCGGGCTGCGGGTGGCGAACGTCTTCCACGCCGGGGACGGCAATCTGCACCCGCTGGTGCTGTTCGACGACGCGGTGCCCGGCCAGGCCCACGACGCCGAGGTGCTGGCCGGGGCGATCCTGGACCTGTGCATCGACTCCGGGGGTTCGATCACCGGCGAGCACGGCGTCGGGCACGAGAAGAAGGCCAAGATGGCCAAGCAGTTCACCGCCGCCGACCTGGACACGATGCAGCTGCTGCGCTGCGCCTTTGACCCGGCGGGCATCGCCAACCCGGGGAAGATCTTCCCGACGCCGCGGCTGTGCGGGGAGCGACCCGGCCCGCACGTCGGCGTGCACGCGGTGCAGGCGGCCGGTCTGGGCGAGGTGTTCTGAGGTGGCCGTACTGACCACTGCCTCGCGCGCCGGCACCGCCGAGGACGCGGTCTCGGGCGTGGTCCCCGCCGAGGTCGTCCAGCCGCGGGACCCCGGTGAGGTGGCGGAGGTCCTGCGGGGCGCCGCTGCGGGGCGGCGCACGGTCGTTCCGGTCGGGTCGGGCACCAAGACCGGCTGGGCGGGGCCCCCCAGCTCGTTCGACCTGCTCCTGTCCACCACCGCGCTGGACCGGATCGTGGAGCACAGCCCCGGCGACCTCGTCGTGATCGCGCAGGCCGGTGTCCGGTTGGCGGACCTGCAGGCCGAGGTGGCGGGCGCCGGCCAGATGCTCGCCCTCGACCCCGGCGAGCCCGGGGCCACCCTGGGCGGCGTCGTGAGCGCCAACGCCTCCGGGCCCCGCCGGCTGCGCTACGGGACCGTCCGGGACCTGCTGATCGGCGTCACCGTTGTCCTGCCGGACGGCAGCACCGCCTCGGCCGGCGGCAAGGTCGTGAAAAACGTCGCTGGCTACGACCTCGGCAAGCTCTACACCGGCGCGCACGGCAGCCTCGGCGTGGTCGTGTCGACGACCTGGCGGCTGCACCCGCTCCCGCCGGCCCGCGCCGTGGTAGCCGTACCGGTACGCGACAGCGCAGAGGCCGGCCAGTACGCGCAACAGATCAGCCGCTCCACGCTGACCCCGACGGCCTGCGAGCTGGCCCGGACCGACGGCACTCTGACCCTCGTCGTGCTGTTCGAGGCCATCGGCGAGTCCGTGGAGCACCAGGCCTCGACCCTGGTCGAGCTGCTGGGCGCGGGCACGGCCGGCGAGGACCTGCCGCAATGGTTCGGGGTCCGGCCCGGCGGCACCCAGGACCTGGTCCTGCGGCTGGCTCATGAACCGGCCGCCCTGCCGGCCGTGCTCGACGCCTTGCCGAGCTCGGCGTCGGTGACCAGTTCAGTAGGCACCGGCGTGAGCTTCGTGGCGCTGCCCGCTGAGCAGGGGGTTGCCGCACTGCCCAGCCTGCGGGCCGCGCTGGAGCCGTTCGACGGCACCGCCGTCGTGCTGCACGCACCCGAGACCGTGCGCGGCCGCGTCGACCACTGGGGACCGATCGGGGACGCGCTACCGCTCATGCGCAAGGTCAAGGACCGGTTCGACCCGCAGCGGCTGCTGTCGCCGGGCCGCTTCGTCGGAGGGCTGTAGATGTCCAGCGCCACACCAGCAGTCGAGGGCTCGGCCGCGGACCTGCCGGACGGGACACCGACCGGTGCCGTCCGCGCGACCGACCAGGCCGCCGCTGAGGCGGTCGGCAGCCGTCGGCCCCTGGACCTCGGGCAGGGCGGTCCGGTGGCCGCGAGCGCCGCCCAGGCCACCGTCGGCCTCGGGCTGCCGTCGGTCGGCCGGCCGCTCGTACCGGCCTTCGACGAACACCACCCGCCGGACGCGGCGCTCGTCGGCGACTGCGTGCACTGCGGCTTCTGCCTGCCGACCTGCCCGACGTACGTGCTGTGGGGGGAGGAGATGGACAGCCCCCGCGGCCGGATCGACATCATGGGCAGCGGTCTGCAGGGGGCGCCGCTCGAGCCCTCTGCCGTCCGGCACCTCGACCAGTGCCTGGGCTGCATGGCCTGCGTGACCGCCTGCCCGTCCGGCGTGCAGTACGACAAGCTCATCGAGGCGACCCGGGCGCAGGTGGAGCGGCGGACGCAGCGGCCGGTGCGGGAGCGGCTCCTGCGCGGCCTGATCTACCAGCTGTTTCCCTACCCACGCCGGCTCCAGGTGCTGCGCGGGCCCCTGCGCGCCTACCAGGCCAGCGGGCTCGGCCGGGCGCTGGGCCGCTCCGGATTGCTCGACCGGCTGCCCGCGGCGCTGCAGGCGATGGAGTCCCTGGCCCCCCGACTCGGTCACGTGGACCGCCTCGCCGAACGCACGCCGGCCCGCGGGACGCGGCGCCGTACGGTCGGCCTGCTCACCGGGTGCGTTCAGGGCACCTTCTTCCCCGACGTCAACGCCGCCACGGTCCGCGTCCTCGCCGCCGAGGGCTGCGAGGTCGTCGTCCCGACGCGGCAGGGCTGCTGCGGCGCGCTGTCGGCGCACGCCGGCCTGGAGGACCAGGCGCTGGCCTTCGCCAAGTCCGTCATCGAGGTGTTCGAGGCCGCGGACGTCGAGACCGTCGTGGTCAACGCGGCCGGCTGCGGCTCCAACCTCAAGGAGTACGCCCACCAGCTGCGCGATGAACCCGCCTGGCAGGCCCGGGCGGAGGTCCTGGCCGGCAAGGTCCGGGACATCACCGAGCTGCTGGACGAGCTCGGGCCGGTGGCGCCCCGCTCCCTCCTGCCGATGACCGTGGCCTACCAGGACGCCTGCCACCTCGCGCACGCGCAGGGCGTACGGGACCAGCCGCGACGGCTCCTGCGCGGCATCCCCGGCGTCGAGCTGCGCGAGCTGACCGAGGCCGACATCTGCTGCGGCAGTGCGGGGACCTACAACCTGCTGCACCCCGAGCCGGCCCGTGAGCTCGGCGAGCGCAAGGCCTCGGCCGTGCTGGCCACCGGCGCGCAGCTCATGGTGACCGCGAACCCGGGCTGCTGGATGCAGGTCGCGACGACCCTGGCCCGGATGGGCGAGCGGCTGCCGGTGGCCCACACCGTGCAGGTGCTCGACGCCGCCATCAGCGGGACGCCGGTCGAGCAGCTGCTGTCGGGCGCCCTCGACGGACCCGGTACGCCCATGCCCCGCCACGAGCGGCCGCCCACCCAGGCCGTACCGACAGCACCCACGAGCCGACCGGGCACCGACCCGGCCAGTCCCTGACGGAGGTACCGACGATGGTGCTCGCCTCGAGCTACACCCAAGTCTTCGACCCGTTGGGGCACTCCTTCGGGCTGTCGTCCTTGATCGCCGCCCTCCCGCTGCTGACCCTGTTCGTGCTGCTCGGGCTGCTCCGGCTGCAGGCCTGGATCGCCGGCCTGGTCGCGCTGGCGGTCGCGGTCGCGGTGGCGGTCCTCGGCTACGGGATGCCGATCGGCCAGTCGCTGATCGCCGGCAGCGAGGGGGCCGTCTTCGGCTTCTTCCCGATCATGTGGATCGTCATCAACGCGATCTGGATCTACAACCTGACGGTGCAGAGCGGCCACTTCGACGTCCTGCGCCGCTCGTTCGCCGGCGTCAGCCCGGACCAGCGGATCCAGGCGATCATCATCGCGTTCTGCTTCGGCTCCCTGCTCGAGGCCCTCGCCGGCTTCGGTGCTCCGGTCGCCATCTGCGCGGTGATGCTGCTCGCCCTGGGGATGTCCCCGATCCTGGCAGCCAGTCTCGCGCTGATCGCCGACACGGCCCCGGTCGCGTTCGGTGCCATCGGCGTCCCGATCACCACGCTGTCCACCGTGACCGGGCTCCCCGCCGACCAGCTCGGCTCGATGGTCGGCCGCCAGACGCCGGTCCTGGCGCTGTTCGTGCCCTTCGTGCTCGTCGGCGTCGTCGGGGGCATCCGCGGCGTGCGCGAGGTCTGGCCCGCAGCGCTCACCGCGGGGCTCACCTTCGCCGTCTTCCAGTTCCTCACATCCAACTTCATCTCCATCGCGCTCACCGACATCGTGGCCGCGCTCGCCTCCGCCGGCGCGGTCGTGCTGCTGCTGCGCTTCTGGCAGCCCGGCCAGACCATGCTGGCCGAGGGCGCGACCGGCCGCAGCCGCCCGGGCATGCCGATCGTCGCCGGTGGGGCCGTCGACGACGAGGCGTTCGTACGCCGCAACTCCGGGGACGTGCGGGACAGCCGGGCGGACATCGCGCGCGCCTACGCGCCGTACCTGATCATCATCGTGCTGTTCACCATCGAGCAGCTCCCCGGGATCAAGGACGCCCTCGACTCCTCGGTGCAGAAGTTCGCCTGGCCCGGCCTGCACGTGCTGACTCCCAAGGGCAAGCCGGTCTCCAGCGCGATGTTCACGTTCAACTACCTGCCGGCAGCCGGAACCACCCTGCTGGTCGCCGGGCTGCTGACGATGCTGGTCCTGAGGGTCAAGCCGGGTCGGGCACTGGCGGCGTACGGCGCCACGCTGCGGCAACTGGGCTTCGCGATCCTGACCGTCATGTCGGTGCTGGCGCTCGCCTACGTCATGAACGACTCCGGGCAGACGACCAGCCTCGGCAGGTGGATGGCCGGCGCGGGGGGGCTGTTCGCGCTCCTGTCGCCGCTGCTCGGCTGGATCGGCGTCGCCGTGACCGGGTCGGACACCTCGTCGAACTCCCTGTTCGGCGCCCTGCAGGTCACCGCGGCCAAGGGCGCCCACCTGAACCCGATCCTGATGGCGGCGGGCAACAGCTCCGGTGGCGTCGTCGGGAAGATGATTTCGCCGCAGAACCTCGCCATCGGGGCCAGCGCCGTTGGGTTGGCCGGCCGCGAGGGCGACCTGCTCCGCAAGGTCCTGCCGTGGACGATCGTCTTCCTGCTCGGGTCCTGCCTGCTGGTGTACCTGCAGAGCACCAGCGTCCTGTCCTGGATGGTGGTCAACCCCTGACAGGTCGCCGACCCCCCGGTCCGCACGCCGCTGGCTCGGCTACTGCAGGTGGCCGAAGCACACCGGGCCGGACGCGGTGATCCCGGCCTGCACCGCGGCCACGGCCGCGGGATCGGTCGCACCACGGCGGACCGACGCCTCGGCCCGACGCATGGCGGCGGCGGCCGAGGAGACCTGGTCCCGTGTCGGGCCCGCGGGCAGGAGCACCGCCGCGTCGGCGAGATCGTCCTCCAGGTCGCCGTAGAACATCAGGGTGCCCGAAGCAGTCGCCGTACGGCCCGCGATCGCGCCTTGCGCGATGGCCAGGATGCTCGAGGCCTGACTCAACCGCAGGCAGGCGCCGTCGATGTCCCTACTCCGCGAGCCGCAGCCGGACAGCCCGACCACCAACACGAGCACGGCCAGGACGGCTGGGGGTGGACCGGGCACCGGCAGAACCTACGCCGCACCCGGGTGGCCTCTGCCGCAGATCCCCAGGCCCCACCTTGCCGCGCCGCTGGGAACTCAGCTCAGCAGGAGCTTGACCGCCACCAGGACGCCGAACACGATCACGACCAGGCGCAGCACCCGGGAGCTGAGCCGCTTTGCGACTCGTGCGCCGGCCACGCCGCCCAGCAGGCTCGCGACGGCCATGACCAGGACGGCGGCCCAGCGGACCGGTCCGAACAGCACGAAGGCGAGCAGCGCGAGGGTGTTGATGGACAGCGACAGGGCGTTCTTCAAGCCGTTGAGCCGGGCCAGGTTTTCGGGCAGGAAGATGCCGAGGACCGCCAGCAGCATCACGCCGAGCCCCGCGCCGAAGTAGGCCCCGTACACCGAGGAGGCGAGCACCCCCAGGTGCAGCGGTGCCTGCGATCCCTGGCTCTGACCCGGTCGGGCGGCCACCCGGGCCGCGACCCACGGCTGCACGGCGAGCAGCGCACAGGCCGCGAGCACCAGGTAGGGCACGAGCAGCGTGAACAGCGACGCCGGCGTGGTGAGCAGCAGGACCGCGCCGAGGGCCGCGCCGGCCAGGCTGGTCAGCGCCAGTGCGACGACCCGGCTGCGCTGGGTCCTGAGCTCATCGCGGTACGGCAGCGCCCCGCCGACGTAGCCGGGCCAGAGCGCGACGGTGTTGGTGACGTTCGCGGTGACGCTGGGCAGCCCGACCGCCAGCAGCGCCGGGAAGGAGACCAGCGAGCCGCCGCCGGCCACGGCGTTGATCGCGCCGCCAAGGAAGCCGGCGCCGGCGAGCAGCGTGGTCTGTCCCGGGGTCACCGCCCCACCGCGTACCCCTGCCCGCCGCGCGGGTTCGCCGCAGCGCGCAGGAAGCCGGTCGCCGGATCGACGCCGGCCGCGCTGAGCCGCCCGAGGGACCAGTCCCCGGCCACGGTGATGTCGTGCCCGCGTCGCCGGAGCTCGGCGATCACCGGCCGGCCCAGGCGGTCCTCCACGACCAGGCCGGCCGGGTGCGACTCCCGCGGCCAGAACGAGCTCGGCATGTGGGTGCTGTGGAACATCGGGGCGTCGATGGCCGCCTGCAGGCCCAGGCCGAAGTGGACGTGGGCGAGGAAGAAGACCAGCGACCACTGGTCCTGCTGGTCCCCGCCCGGTGTGCCGAACGCCAGGTACGGCCGGCCCTGCTTGAGGGCGAGGGACGGCGTCAACGTCGTACGAGGTCGTACGCCGGGGCGCAGGGTGGCGGGCAGACCCGGCTCCAGCCAGGTCATCTGGCCCCGGGTCCCGAGGCAGAAGCCGAGCTCGGCGACCGTGGGGGAGCTCTGCAGCCAGCCGCCGCTGGGGGTGGCGGAGATCATCAGGCCGTGGCGGTCCACCACGTCCAAATGGACCGTGTCGCCGCGGGTCACCCCCTGGCTGTCGATGGTCGGCTCCCCGGCGCCGGCCGCCGCGGCAGGTGGCGCGGCCCGGAGGGCGTCGGCGGTGCCGCCACCGGGACCGGCCAGCCGGGGAACGCGCCCCCCTGGACTGCCCGGCCGCAGTGCGGTCGAGGCCCGGTCCACCACGAGCGACCGTCGCCCCTGGTTGTAGTCCGGCGAGAGCAGGTCGGCGAGCGGTACGTCGACGGCGTCCGGGTCGCCGTACCAGGCCTCACGGTCGGCGAAGGCGAGCTTGGCGCACTCCACGACGGTGTGGACGTAGTCGGCGCTGAGCAGTCCGGCCTCGGTCAGGTCGAAGCCCTCGAGCAGCGCCAGCTGCTGCAGGAACACCGGCCCCTGCCCCCACGGGCCGGTCTTGCAGACGGTGTAGCCGTGGTAGTCGTAGGTGACCGGCTCCTCGACCGGGCACCGCCAGTCGTGCAGGTCCTGGCCGGTGAGCACTCCGGCATGCACGTCCCCGGAGGTGTCCCGGACCGCACTGCGGCTGTGCGCGTCGATGGCCTCGGCCACGAACCCGGAGTAGAACGCCGCCCGGGCCCCGCGGATGCGACCGGCCCGGTCCCGACCGGCGGCCTCGCCCTCGGCCACGAGCCGCCGCCAGGTCCCGGCGAGCACGGGGTTGCGCATCCGGCTGCCTGCCGTCGGCACCCCGTCGCCGAGCCAGGTGTCAGCCGAGGTGGGCCAGTCCTGCCGGAAGGTCTGCTCCACCGCCGCGATCGTGTCGCGCACACGCGGGAGGACTGGCCACCCCCGTTCGGCGTATGCGACGGCCGGCTCGAGGACCTCACGTAGCTCCCAGGTGCCCCACTGCTCGAGCAGGAGCAGCCAGGCCCCGACCGCCCCGGGGACGGCGGCCGGCAGCAGACCCGTACCCGGCACGAGGTCCAGGCCCAACTCCGCGAAGTGCTCCAGCGTGGCCGCCGCCGGCATCACGCCTTGACCCGCAACCACGCGCACCCGCTCGTCCGCCGGATCCCACAGCAGGATCGGTGCCTCGCCACCGGGGCCGTTGAGATGCGGTTCGACGACATGCAGGACGAAGGCGGCCGTGACCGCGGCGTCGGCGGCGTTACCGCCCCGCTCCAGCACGCCCATTCCCGCGGCCGAGGCGAGCCAGTGGGTACTGGCCACCATCCCCAGGTCGCCGGTCAGCTCGGGCCTGGTGGTGAAGCCCTCTTCGGTCATGCGCTCGCCTGTCGCTGGTCGATGCGTGGCGCCCCGTGCTCGGGGTCCACGAGATGGCAGGCCACGGCGTGACCGGGTCCGGTGACCTCGTGCAGCACCGGGACCTCGACCCGGCAGCGGTCCTGTGCCACCGGGCAGCGCGGGTGGAACGGGCAACCCGGCGGCGGGTCGATCGGGCTGGGCGGGTCGCCGGCCAGCACGACCCGATGCCGGGTGCGCTGGACGGCAGGGTCGGGAAGGGGCGCGGCCGACAGCAGCGCCTGGGTGTAGGGGTGCTGCGGGTCGGCGAACAGTTGTTCGCGCGAGGACATCTCGACGATCTTGCCCAGGTACATCACCGCGATCTGGTCGCTCACGTGCTCCACCACGGTCAGGTCGTGGGTGATGAACAGGCAGGAGAAGCCCAGCTCGGACTGCAGCTCACTGACCAGGTTCAGGATCGAGGCCTGGACCGAGACGTCGAGGGCGCTGACCGGCTCGTCGGCGACGAGCAGCGCGGGCCGCAGGACCAGCGCGCGGGCCAGGCCGACCCGCTGCCGCTGGCCGCCGGAGAGCTCGTGCGGGAAGCGGTGGCGCAGGTCGGTGCGCAGCCCGACCTGGCGCAGCATGTCGTCGACCCGGTCGGTCCGCTCGTCGCCGCTGGCGACCTTGTGCAGCCGAAGCGGCTCGCTCACCACCTGACCGACCGTCATCCGGGGGTTGAGCGAGGAGTACGGGTCCTGGAACACGATGTGCATCTGCCGCCGCAGCGGGCGCAGCTCCCGCGCACCCAGCCCGACCAGCTCACGCCCCTGCAGGCGCACACTGCCGGACGTGGGCGCGATCAGGCGTACGACGCACCGGCCGACGGTGGTCTTGCCGCTGCCGGACTCCCCCACCAGGCCCAGCACCTGACCGGGGGCGATCTGCAGCGAGACGCCGTCCACTGCGCGTACCGCCTCGCTGGACTTGCGCAGCCCGGACCCGACTGTGAAGTGCTTGACCAGGTCCTCGACCTGCAGGACGTTTTCGCTCACGCCGGGCCCTCTCCTGGGTGATAGCAGGCCACGAGGTGCCCGGGCCCGGCCTCACTGAGCCGCGGTCGGGCCGCCGAGCACTCGGCGGTCGCCCTCAGGCAGCGGTCCACGAAGGTGCACCGGTCGGGGGAATCGGGCAACGACGGTACGACACCAGGGATCTCGGTCAGTCGGGTGGTGCCGGCCGAGCGGCCACCGGCCCGCGGTATCGCGGCCAGCAGCCCGCGCGTGTAGGGGTGCTGAGGCACGGCGAAAAGCTCGTCCACGCCGGCCTGCTCGATCCGCCGCCCGGCGTACATCACCACGACCCGGTCGGCGATGTCGGCCACCACGCCCAGGTCGTGGGTGATGATCACGATCGCGGTGCCGAGGCGGTCCCGGAGGTCGCGCATCACGTCCAGGATGCCGGCCTGCACCGTGACGTCCAGCGCGGTGGTGGGCTCGTCGGCGATCAGCAACTGCGGCGAGCAGGCCACCGCGATGGCGATCATCACGCGCTGACGCATCCCGCCGGACAGCTGGTGCGGGTACTCCGCGAGCCGCCGCTCCGGCGCGGGCATCCCCACCAGCTGCAGCAGCTCGAGAGCGCGGCTTCGGGCCGCGGCACGCCCGAGGTGCTCGTGCCGACGGAGCACCTCGGTGATCTGCCGCCCCACCGTGAAGGAGGGGTTCAGCGAGGTCATCGGCTCCTGGAAGACCATGCTGACGTCCCGTCCCCGCACCTGCTGCAGCGAGCGGGCCCGCATCCCGCGCAGCTCGGCGCCCGCCAGCCGGATGCTGCCGGTCGTCGTACTGCTGCGCGGTGGCAACAGACCCGGGATGCTCATGGCGGTCACCGACTTGCCGCAGCCGGACTCCCCCACGATCGCCAGGATCTCCCCCTCCGCCACGGTGAACGAGACGTCGTCGACCGCCTGCACCGGACCGTCCTCGGTGTCGAACCGGACCGAGAGCCCCTCGACCTCCAGCAGGGGGGCGGCGGACGTTGGCGCGTTCATCGGACCGCCTTCGGGTCCAGCACGTCCCGCAACCCGTCGCCCAGCAGGTTGAACGCCAGGGTCGCCAGCACGATCGCGACCCCCGGGAAGATCGCCAGGTACGGCGCCTGCTGCAGGAAGCCTTGGGCGGAGGACAGCATCACTCCCCACGACGGAGTCGGCGGCTGTACGCCGAGGCCCAAGAACGACAGAACCGCCTCGCCGATGATCGCGCTCGGGATCGCCACCGTTGCCTGGACGATCAGCGGCGACAGGGCGTTCGGCAGGATGTAGCGGCGCATGATGGTCAGGTCCCCCGCGCCGTCGGCGCGGGCTCCGGAGACGTAGTCCTGCTCCCGAAGCCCGAGCACCTCGCCGCGGGTGATCCGGACGATGCCCGGCAGCTGCGCCAGTCCGAGGGCCAGGACGACGTTGCGCAGCGACGCACCGAGGATGGCGGTGAGACCGACCGCCAGGATGAGGAACGGGAACGCCAGCAGCACATCGGTGACCCGCATGATGAGGGCATCGGTGAGGCCGCGGTAATACCCGGCGACGAGCCCGACCGGGACCGCGACCAGCATCGCCAACGCGGTCGCCAGCAGGCCGGCCTCAAGGGACACGCGGGCGCCGTACGCGATCCGGACAAACACGTCCCGGCCGAGGTCGTCGGTGCCGAGCAGGTGGGCGCCGGACGGCGGTTGCAGCACCGCGAGGAAGTCGCTGGCCCCGGGGTCGTAGGGCAGCAACGGTGCCGCGACCGCGAGCACCACGAAGACCACGATGAGGACCAGGCCGGCCACGGCGAGCGGCCGCCGCAGGAACCGGCGCCGCAACCGGCCTCGACGACGGGTCCCCGACGCCTCGACCGCACCTGCCGGCAGTCCCGCCGCGGCGGCCGGCGAACTGGGGACCCCGGCGTCCAGGCCCGGACCAGCGGCGCTCATGCCGCCCCGCCGGCGACGCGGATGCGCGGGTTGAGATAGGAGTACGTCAGGTCCACCAGCAGGTTCACCGCGACGTACCCGATGACCGCGACCAGGACGGCGCCCTGCACGACCGGGTAGTCCCGGGAGAACACCGAGTCCACCAGCAGCTTGCCGAAGCCGGGGATGACGAAGATCTGCTCGGTGATGACGGCTCCGCTGATGAGGGCGCCGAGCTGCAGGCCGAGCACCGTGACGACCGTGACCAGGCTGTTGCGCAGCGCGTGCACCCCGATGACCTGCCGTTCGGACAGGCCCTTCGCCCGGGCCGTCCGCACGTAGTCCGCGGACAGGCTCTCGAGCATGGCGGAGCGCATCTGGCGCATCAGGACCGCGGCCAGCTGCACCCCCAGCACGCTCGCCGGCAGGATCAGGTGCCGCAGGTTGTCCACCGGGTCGGAGAACAGCGAGACGAACCCGGACGCGGGCAGCAGGTGGACCTGCACGGTGAGGCCGAGGATCAGCAGGAGCCCGAGCCAGAAGTTCGGGATCGACAGCCCGACCAGCCCGAACACGCTACTGATCGAGTCCAGGACCCCGCCCCGGCGTACCGCCGCAAAGATCCCCAACGGAATGCCTACAGCAACGGCGATCAAGACCGCCAACAGGCTGAGCTCCAGCGTGACGGGCAGGCGCTCCACGATGATGCGCCCGACTCCCAACCCGTTGCGGGCGGACTGACCCAGGTTGCCCTGTAGCGCATTGCCGACGTACTTCACGAACTGCACGGGCACGGGCTGATCCAGACCGAACTGATGGCGGATAGCAGCTAGAGCCACCGGATCGCGGTCCTCCCCCGACAGGGCCAGGGCCGGGTCGCCCGGCAGTGCGCGGACCCCGAGGAAGACCACGAGGCTGCCCAGGAACACCACCAGGGCGGCAGCGCCCAGCCGGCGCAGCGCGAAGCGGGCCATGCTTAGCCCTTCGACCCGCCGAGGAAGCCCGCCGTCTTCAGGCGCGGCAGGCCGTCGTCGTAGTACGCCAGACCGCCGACGCCCTTGGCCGTGCCCAGGAACAGCTGCGGGTTGTAGAGGTAGATGAGCCCGTTGACCTTGGCCTGGGCGGCCAGGGCCGCCGTGTAGTCCTTGGTCCGCGCGGCCATGTCGGGGTTCTTGCGGGCATCCTCGAGCGGCGTGTCGATGGTCGGGTCGGACAGGCCGCTGATGTTCAGTGAGCCGCCGGTGTGCAGGAAGTTGTAGACGTTGCCGTCGGGGTCCACTCGCCCGGACCAGCCGATGGAGAACACGTCGTACTTACCGGCGTCGGTCTGGTCCAGCGACGAGGCGAACTCGGTCGGCTTGAGCTGCACGTCGAACCCGGCCTCCTTCTCCAGGGACTGGACGACCTGACCGAAGCGCTGCTCGTCCGGCGTCGTGCCGATGGTCAGCGCCACCGGGACGGGGGTCTTCATGCCGGAGGCCGCGACGAGCTTCTTGGCGGCGGGCAGGTCCCGCTTGGGGCACACCTCGTGGTCGGCGTACGGGCTCGCCGTCGGGATGGGGCTGCAGGCCGGCTGGTACAAGCCGCGGAAGACGACCTTGTTGATGACGTCCCGGTCGAGGGCATCGGCGAAGGCCTGGCGCAGCTGCGGCGAGCCACCCAGCGCAGTGGTGACCTTCCCGACCGGCTTGCCGACCCCGCTGGCGTTGCCCACGTTGATGGTCAAGCCTTGGTAGCCGATCGACGTCGCCGTGATCAGGCTCAGTTTCGGGTCTGCCTTGACCGAGGCGACATCGGTGGGAACCAGCCGCTCGGCCACGGCGACGTCGCCGGACTTGAGGTTTGCCGCCCGTACATTGCCGTCAGTGATGATCTTGAAGATCACCGAGTCCAGCTTCACCTTGGCGGCGTCGTAGTACATGCTCGACTTCTTCAGCACGACCTGGCTGCCGGTGGTGCGGCTGACGAAGGAGAACGGCCCGACGCAGACCGGGCTCGTGCCGAAGCGCGGACCGAGTTTGCCGAGCTGCGTCGGCGACATGATCATTCCTGCCCGGTCGGCGAGCACAGCGGACAGCGGGGCAAACGGCGTGGCCAGCGTGAGCCGGACCGTCATGGGGTCCACGACGGCGACCTTCTTGACCGTCTTGATCTCGCTCTTGCGCGCCGAGCCGCTCAGGGTCAGGTCACGGTCCAGCGTGGTCTTCACCGCCGCGGCGTCCAGCGGGGTGCCGTCGTTGAACTTCAGACCGGGGCGCAGGCTGATGGTGACCGACTTGCCGTCGGCCGAGGTCTTGGGCAGCGCCGCGGCGAGCTGAGGGACGACCTCTAGCTTGTCGTTGACGTCATACAGCTTCTCGCAGAAGTTGGCGAAGACCTCCCGGCCGACCAGGCTGCGACCTAGCGTCGGGTCCAGCTTGTCGGGATCCTCCGCGAGCGCGACCGTCATCGTCCCGCCCGGCTTGACCGCGCCGGTGTTGGTCGCGACGGCACCGCTGGCGCCGGTGGTCGGAGCGCCCGCACCCGACGCCCCGCCTCCGGACGAGCCCGAGGTGCAGGCAGCGGTAACCAGTAGGCCGACTGCTACGGCGGTCGTGGTGGCAAAGGGACGGGGCATCAGCATCTGAGGGCTCCTTGACTGGGCGACCGGCTAGGGCGGGTAGCTGTCACCGTGGCCTACCGGCGCTTGGTATACAACAGCCGAGATCAAATTTCTACGTGGAACCTGCCCGGCTGGTGCCCCGCTAGGGCCCGGAAGGAGCGGCGGGCGGCCGCGACGTGCTGGCGCGCCTCGGCCTCAGCCCTCCCCTCGTCTCCCGCGGCGATGGCGTCCAGGAGCTCGCGGTGCTCCAGCCAGGAGTGCGGTGCGCGGGTCGCGGCACTGTGCCGGAACAGCCACTGGGCCCGCTTGACCATCGGTTGCGCGATCCCGGTCAGGTAGCTGTTGCCCGCGAGGCTGATGACCGTGCTGTGGAAGGCGGTATTCAGCTCAGCGAGCAGGTCGAGCTCACCGGCAGCGGTGGCAGCTTGCGCCTGAGCGAGGATTTCCCGCAGCTCCTGGATGCCCTCGGTGGTGCCTCGCCGGGCGGCCAGGCGGGCCGCGACCGGCTCCAGCGCCATTCGTACATCGAACAGGTCCTCGGCGGCCGGGCCGGAAAGCAGCGCAACGCACGCGCCCCTGCGGGGAATGACCTCGATGAACCCCTCGCTGGACAAGACCCTGATGGCCTCGCGGACCGGGTTGCGGGAAACTCCCAGGCGCTCCGCGAGGCGGTCCTCCACGAGCCGGCTGCCGGGAGCAACCTCCCCGGAGAGGATCAACCGACGCAGCTCCGCCGCGACAACCTCGCGCAACGGAAGCTGCTGACCCACCAACCGAACCGCAGGCTGCACCACCCCGTAACTGTATCCAGGAGCTGCTCAGGCGTCCGGGGTGGCCATCAGGGCGTCCAGCCCCATCTACCGGCGCCGCAGCCGCGCGGAGTTCGACCACCTCCTCGGGCCTCTTGGATGTGTCTCGGCAGCAGAATCGGTGGGAACGCGGCCAGAACTGTATCCAGGGCACAGCTCGGAAGCCGGGCGTAGCGGACGCCGCTAGCGTCGGGCTGTGACTGAGGCAGAGCCGTCGGATAATCCTGCCGGCGGGAGCCGGGTGGCGGTTGGTGCGCGATCGGGCGCCCGAACTGGCCTTCGCGGTGGGGTCCATGCTGCGGTTGCCGTTCACCGACGCGGCGTGGGCAGGCGCGGTGGCCCTGTACTCGATCATCCACTTGACGGCCGATGAGAGGGCGACCGCTTGCCGCGAGCTCGCCCGGGTGATGCATCGCGGCGGCTGGCTGCTGGTCGCGTTCCACGTGGACAGCCACGAGTTCGGGATCGGGGAGGTCAACCAGCTCACCAGCTGGTTCGGGGAGAGCGTCGAGCTCGACGCGTACTTCCTCGAGCCACGAGACGTGGTGGTCCAGCTGGAGGCAGCCGGCTTCGCGCTGATGGCCAAGGTCGAACGGCAGCCGGCTCCCGAGGTCGAGTACCCGAGCCGGCGCTGCTACCTGCTCGCGCAGCGCCACTGAGTAGTGACCGACAACTCTGGTTGCAGCCAGTAGCGTGGATCACGCGGGACAGGTGCTGCTGATCATCGGTACGCAATTGGCTCTTGTGCCCGTGCGGTGGCGGGGTGAAGAGCCGGCGGATTGGATAGCGCTGGGTCGCTGAGCGAGCCCCCAGCGGCCACAGACTTGTCAGCAATCTCCTGTCATCCAGGGAAAGCCACTCACATGGTCTGCCACGTTCTCCCTCGATTCTGGTCGGTGGGCGCCGCCACTACCGACCTCGAGGTGGCGCTGCTGACACACCGCGCAGGTCTGGCCTCGGAGCCCTCGGCCACTCTCCTGCACAACCTGCGGGTGCCAGACGTGGCCGCAACGGACACTGTTCTCGGTCGTGTTCCGGACATCACCGGAGAACCGTGTCCTCGCGTTTTCCTCGACAGTCGGACGCCTGCCTGGGTCGAGGCAGAGCTGGTCGCCCGGGACTGGCGAGTCGAGTCGAACCTGCAGCTTGTCCTGGCCGCCGACACAGGAATCGAACTCGTCCCCGACGCACCGATCCGACCGGCCGGCGATGCGGACTGGGAGGAGCTGGGCGCCCTGTTCCGCGCTGACCACGAAGAGGAGGACCGCAAGGGCGGCCGGTCGCTCCGCCCACGAAGCCGGACCGATCAGGTTGTCAGGGCCCGACGTGGGCTCGTCGCACCGGTGCGGTATTTCGTCGCTGAGCTGGACGGGATCGCCGGCTTCGTCGCTGAGTGGCCCGGCGGCAGGGATGGGTTCGGGTTGGTCGAGGACCTCTTCGTGCGTCCCGACCATCGCGGGCGCGACCTGGCCCGGGCCCTGATCGGCCAGGCCGTGACGTGGGCGCGGTCCGGGGGAGCTCGCCCGGTGGTGATCGGTGCCGAGCCAGACGACACCCCGAAACACCTTCACACCCGGCTCGGCTTCGTCCCGACGGCGGTCCTTCGTGTCGCCTCGCCGCCGCAGGACGACGAGCAGGAAGCCGTCTGACCGCCAGCCACGCGCGGCGGTTGCGGGCTCTGCGGCCGGCGGCCCTCCGCGAGGGCGGCGAGGGCGGCGACGTCGGCGACGGCGGCGGCGGCGGCGGTGATCGTCTTGACGACGACAGGCTCCACGCGAACACCATCAGGCACGGTGCTGAGCAGGATCCTGGCCGCGCCAGCCTCATGCGCCACGCCTACGGTTGCGGGGCCGCCATCGTCTACGTTCAGCGCCGGTCATGATGGCCTGGTGCTCGTCGTTTTCGCTGGTCCGCCGGGAACGGGCAAGACGACGTTGTCGCGGCGCCTTGCCATGGATCTTCGAGCGGCTCTCCTGCGGGTCGACGTGATCGAGGCCGCCTTGCTTCGCTCGGGTGAACTGAGCCCTCCGCTCGGGCCAGTCGGCTACGTCATGGCGCAGGAGGTGGCGGCCTGCTGCCTGGCGGTCGGCACCCGCACGGTCGTGGACGCGGTCAACCCCACTGCTGAGGCCCGAGCTGGGTGGCGCGGGATAGCGGCGGCGGCCGGCACGGCCCTGTACGTCTTCGAGGTCGTCCTCGGCGACGCGGTCGAGCACCGTCGGCGGGTTGAGCAGCGTCAGAGCGACCTGCCGGGCCTCGTCGTACCGACCTGGCAGCAGGTGGTCGAGCGGGACTACCAGCCCTGGGACGTGGAGCGCGACGGAGGCCGCGTGGTCGTGGACGGGCAGGACACCCGGGCCGCCCTCGCCGTCATCTACGCCGGACTGGCTTCGTCGGTCCACAGGCCGCGACCGATGAACGATCGCTGAGCGGGACGCGCGGTCGCCCCGGTTCTACGGTGCCGGTGTGGACGTGGAGGGACCTGCCGGGGCCGGGCGGGCCGCCATCAGCAAGGCCCGACGGCAATCTGCGGAGCGGTTCCGGCCGGAGCAGGGACCTCTTGCATTGGGCGAAGCTGCGCTCAGCTTGGGTCGGACCGGTTGGCGACGACGAAGCCGTGTGGCGGAGGTGCTGAGCGGCCGAGTGAGGTCGCGACCTGCGTCCGGTCGTGGAGGGTGGTCGTCCACCCGTTCCGCTCGAGCCAGCCGCCGAGGTCCTCACGAAGGCCTCCCTTCCACATCTCTGCGAACTCCCGCATGGCCGGTAGCGATTGCACCTGCTGGCGCAGCTCATCGGACCGGGTTGCCTGTCGCTCGGCGGCGAGCTGGCTGCGTGGCGCTGACAGGTCCCCGATCGTATTGAGCAGCTCGACCGCCTCCTGGTGGGTCAGGTAGATCAGCAACCCCTCGATGAGCCACGTGGTGGGTGCACCGGGTTCGAAGCCCGCAGCCCGAAGGGCCGAGAGTCAGCTCCCGCGCAGGTCGACCGGAACGACAACGCGCCGACATCGCGCCGTTGCGTTCTGCGCGTACAGCACCTCGTCCTTGAAGCGCAGCACCTCGGGGAGGTCGAGCTCGTACAGCATGACTTCCGCTGGCCACGCCAGCCGGAACGCCCGGGCGTCCAGACCCGCCGCCACCAGGACCACCTGCCTTCGGTCCGCGAGCACGCTTGCGGTGAGGTAGTCGTCGTAGAAGCGGGTGAGAATCACCCCCGCGAGCGCGAACGCCGCACCAAGGTCTCCCTTGGCCACCCCGGCGTCGGCGGCCACGGCCAGCGGCGCCGCAGCTACAAACGCCGCCGCATACGGGTCATCGAAAAGCCTGTGCGGCCGCAGCCCCTCCGCAGCTCGCAGCGCGGCCATGCCGACCGCGGTCCGACCAACACCGGTAGGTCCCTCCACGTCCACGTCTGCACCGTAGGACCGGAGGCGACCGCGCGTCCGGTCAGCGGTCGGGGATCGGTCAGGCCGGCTCGCCCGAGGACCCGGCTGGCCTGCTACGCCGCTGGTTCGCGTGCAGCAGCAGAACGGCATCGGCGAAGGCCGCGGGGTTCTCTTGTGGTGGGTCGTGCCCGGCATCGACCAGTTGGCGGTCGATGAGGTTGCTGAAGTGCGTTTCGTGCTGGGCGCGGGATTGCGGCGGCCCGAGCCCGTCGTACTCGGAGTCCAGCACGACGGTCGGAACGGTGATCATCGGCTGGGCAGCGATCAGCTCCTCGGTCTGCTGATAGGCCGGATCGCCGTCCACCAGGCCGTAACGGTGCCGGTAGGAGTGCACGACCACGTCGACGAAGTCGGGATTGTCGAACGACGGGGCGGTGGCGGCGAACTGGGCGTCGGTGAAGCGCCACCGCGGCGACCACTGAGCCCACAACAGCCGCGCGAACTCGGCCCGGTGGGCTCGCAACCCGTTGCGCCCTCGTTCGCTGTGCAGGTAGTACTGGTACCAAAGGGCGCTCTCGGTGTCCGGCGCCGCCGGGGTGTTGACGGCGGCGATGTCCTGCACGTTGTAGCCATCAACCGTGACCAGACCGGATACCTTCTCGGGCCACAGCGCCGCCACAAGGCAGGCCGCGCGCCCACCCCAGTCGAAACCGGCCACGATCGGGCGATCCAGACCAAGCGCGTCGAGCAACTCAGCGAGATCGTGGGCTCGGGCGGCCTGCTGGCCGGATCGAGGTGTGTTCGCGTCCACGACGCGGGTCGCTCCGTAGCCGCGAAGGTAGGGCACCACAACATCTGCGCCGGCTCGGGTCAGCGTTGCCACAACGTCGTCGTAGCAGCGTGGGTCGTAGGGAAAGCCATGGAGCAGCACGACTGCCCATCCAGGCCGCTCGCCGTGACGTTCGTACGCAACGTCCAGAACACCGGCCCGCACCATGTCCACCCCGACGAGGGTGCCAGACCGAGCGGAACCTCCGCCAGCACATGGCTGATCTTGATTGACTGCTCGGGAAGTCTCTCAGTACGTCGTGTCGGATCCGGGCTAGCTCGGTCGACGTACGGGTACGGGCTGGACCGCCCCCGGACCGGCCGTGACACAAGGAGAAGACATGCGCTTCCTGACCGCCATCAAGTCCGCCGAGGACGCCGACTTCGGGCCACCGCCGGCGAGCCTGTTCGCTGCCATCGCGGCGTACGGGGAGGAGGCCGTCCGAAACGGCACGCTGCTCGACCAGGGCGGCCTGCTGCCGACATCGCAGGGCGTGCAGATCCGGCTCCAAGCGGGCAAAGTCACCGTCACTGACGGGCCGTTCACCGAGGCCACCGAGGTCATCGGCGGCTACGCGATGTTCCAGCTGCGCTCCCTCGAGGAGGCGGTAGAGCTGGGCCGTAGGTTCATGGAGATCCACGCTGAGCACTGGCCGGAGTTCGTGGGCACCTGTGAAGTCCGGCAGATTATGGACGCGACGCCGGCGGGCTGACGCCGCTTGCCCTTGGTCGGGCGGTGGTGGTCTGATCGGTGCCCGTGACCAACCATGACCCCCACCGCTCGATCGAGGCGGTCTGGCGCCTGGAGTCAACGCGTCTTCTCGGCGCGCTGGTGCGCATCGTCCGCGACATCGGCCGCGCCGAGGACCTCGCACAGGACGCGTTGGTCGCGGCGCTCGCGCAATGGCCGGAGTCGGGCGTACCCGCCAACCCCGGCGCCTGGCTGCTGGCGGTGGCCAAGCGCCGTGCGATTGACAGCTTCCGCCGCGACGAACGGCAGGACCGGGCGTACGCCCAGGTCGGAGAGTCGCTCGAACAGGTCGCAGGCGGCATCGAGACCGCGGTCGACCACGTCGAGGACGACGTCCTGCGCCTGATGTTCTTGTGCTGTCACCCCTGCCTGACCCCCGATGCTCAGGTGACGCTGGCACTCAGGCTGCTCGCCGGGCTCACCGTCAAACAGATCGCCCGCTCCTTCCTCACCTTGGAATCGACTGTCGGACAACGCATCACGCGCGCCAAACGCAGCCTTGCCGACGCCCGTGCCACCACGGAGGAGCCCGGCCAGGACGAGCGCGCCGAGCGGTTGTCAGCGGTGCTGGGCGTGCTCTACCTGCTGTTCACCGAGGGCTACTCCGCGACTGGTGGGGACGACTGGATGCGCCCCGCGTTGTGCGAGGAGGCACTGCGGCTCGGCCGCGTCCTGGCCGGTCTCGTCCCCCGCGAGCCGGAGGTGCACGGGCTCGTGGCACTCATGGAGATCCAGTCCTCCCGCACAGCGGCGCGCATAGGCACCGGCGGTCAACCCGTCCTGCTCCAAGACCAGGACCGTGGTCGCTGGGACCGTCTGCTCATCCGCCGTGGGCTCGCGGCCCTGGAACGCGCCGAGTCCCTCACCGCGACGCCGGGCACCTACGTCCTGCAAGCCGCCATCGCCGCCTGTCACGCCCGCGCCGCTACGGCGCACGAGACGAACTGGAAGGGGATCGCCGCGCTCTACGCAGCCCTGGTCGCCGTCACCGGCTCACCCGTCGTCGAGCTCAACCGCGGCATCGCCGTCTCCAGGGCGTACGGACCCGTCGCCGGCCTCGAGGTACTCGACCTGCTGCGGGACCGCCAGGAGCTGCGCGGCTACCACTTGCTGCCCAGCGCCCGCGGCGATCTGCTCGTCCAGCTCGGTCGGGTCGAACAGGCACGCGAGGAGTTCGAGCGGGCCGCGGCCATGACAGCCAACGAGCAGGAGCGGGGGATGCTTCTCAAACGAGCCGCGGGAGCGTGACAGTCATGGGCTCGTACGGTCGGAGCCTGTCATTGGTCAAGGGCGCTTCGAAAACTGTCGGTCCGCCAGCAGCATCCGCTCAGCGACCATGCAAACGTTCAAGGACACGCTCGTGGGCCCCGGGTCGCCATCGCGGCACAGACACGCGCCGAGTTGCTCGTCTGGCCGGAACTGGGTACTGGGCCGGGTCCTCGCTCCGGGCGTCACCGGCGGTAGAAACGGTGCATGGCCAAAATCGCTCAGGTGCCGGCGTACCGCATAAAGATCACGTTGAACGGCGTCAAGCCCCTGGTGTGGCGGCGGGTGGTGCTTCCGGGCGCTTGGCCGCTGAGCAAGGTGCATGACGCAATACAGCTCGTGATGGGCTGGACCGACAGCCACCTGCACGAGTTCGAAGTCGGCAGCGTGCGCTGGGGACGGCCCGACCCCGGCTGGGGCACGGGCGAAGTCCGCCGGGAGGCGACCGGCCGGCTGCACGAGGTAGTCCCCGCCGTCGGCGACAAACTCCTCTACACCTACGACTTCGGCGACGACTGGCGACACACGCTGCTCGTCGAGGAGCTCCTGCCGCCGCAGCGCGTCGCGACCTGCTCGGCGGGAAGCGGCGCGTGCCCGCCCGAGGACTGCGGAGGCCTCTGGGGCTACGAGGAGTTGGTGCAGATCCTGGCCGACCCCGGGCATCCGGAACATCAAGAACGCCTGGAGTGGGTGGGCGGGCCGTACGACCCGAAGGCCTTTGACGTGGCCGATGCAAGCCAGGCCCTGAGCTTGCTGCGCTGATTGGCAAGGGGTCGTCCGGCTGGGGATGAGGCATCGCACGCCGCCGCCGGCATCTCGGCCCAAGCGATCGCTGGCACCGCGCTGCAGCTCGTCAGCGAGGTCGGGGTCGGGGTCGACGGGCTGACTATGCGCCCATTGGCCGGTCGGCTCGGGGTCCGTGCACCGTCGCTGTACTACTACATCCGCAACAAGGGCGACCTGCTGCACTTGGTCGCACGGCACGCCTTCGCCTCTTTCGGACCAGCCATTCACGCCTACCAGCGAGTTCGATCTTTGGACGACTGGATCGCCGTCACACGCGCCGGCGCCCTCAAGGTCCGAGCGTTCTACCGCAGCACCCCGGGTTGGCCGCAGTCATGCTGGCCCAAGCGCGCCCGGGCCGCGACGCAGGCGAGGGCACACGCCCAGAACTCGTGCCCGCCGAGCTGCAGGCGCTGATCCGCCTCGGCGTCCCCGCAAGCTGGCACATCGGGTCTTTGGAAGCCGGCGCGCGTTGGAAACTCGCGTCGATGACCGCCGAGGGATCACTCAAGCGCCACCCGTGACGGTGACCGGTACGTAGAACCCGCCCGCGTACATGCCCCGTGACGGGGCCATATACCGGTGACACTGCCGGGATGAGCGATTTCAGTCGACTACGCCCGCGCGTTGTACGCCGACAGCAGCCGAACGGGCCCTCCTCCACCGCACTGATCAGCTCACGAACAGCCAGCCGATCGATAGACACCTTTCACGGTAAACAGCGGACCCGACAATCTGCCGGGGAAAGGCGGTCCCGGTCACGTGGCATACTCATGGCATGAATCGCACACGATTGAGTACAACCGTGGACGCCGAACTGCTGGACGGCGCGCGGAGGTCCCGTTCGGGGGCTACCGACGCCGCTCTTATTGACGAGGCGCTTCGGGCGCTGCTCGCTCGTCACCGATCCGCAGAAGTGGACGCGAGCTACGCCGCCTACGACGAGCACCCTACCGACGAGCCAGACGAATGGGGCGACCTCGCCTCGTGGCGACAGGCAGCGGCCGCCTCATGAACGCGCTGCCGGCTCGGGGGGAAGTGTGGTGGTGCGAGATGCCCGAGATCGGACGACGTCCAGTCGTCGTGCTGTCCCGCGACGCCGTGATCCCGCGGCATCGCCGGGCACTCGTCGCGCCGTGCACGACAACAATCCGAGGCCTCGCAAGCGAGGTCGTTCTCGAGCCCGGCGACGATCCGGTCCCGCGCCGTTCGGCAGTCAACCTGGACTCGGTCGAAAGTGTCTCGCTCGCGGTACTCGTCAACCGGGTTGGCCGGTTGGCCGACATTCGGATGCGCGAGATCTGCGGCGCCCTCGAGGTGGCGGTCGACTGCCACGGCTGACGCCGGTGCGCATAGGCGGATCCTCTTGCGGTCAACCGTCGGCGCGGGCGAGCTCTCGCTCGACAGCGCGGCGGATCCACTGGAAAATGGAGCGGTCTTCGTCGTAAGCGGCACGGTTGCGCAGTTGCTGCAGCACGTCCTCCGGGAACCGCACCGGGATCGGGGCGCTGAAGCTCCTGCCCGGGTGTCAGGTGGGGCGTGGTGTCGGTCATCGGTCCTCCCGGAGGCGGGCGAGGTGGTCGCTGGCGAGGTGGGGCTGAGTAGCAACGGTGCAGGATCGTGCGCTAGGCGTGGATGGTCGTGCCCCGCGACAGCAAGCCGGTCAGGTAGCGTTGGTTCTCGCGGCCGCACGCCTGTTCGCGGTGAGCACGAGCCCTTCGGCCAGCCCGACGAAGGGCATGACTGGGCCTCTGCCCGACGATTTCACGGTGGTAAGCACCGGGGAGCCGACCACCAACGGTCGCCCCTTGCCGTGGCGGCGGTAGCCCGACGCCTATGTGGCGAGGGTGGAGGCCGGAACGTAGAGCTATCGCGCTGCTTCGGCCACCGTGTAGAGCGCTGAGGAGAACCGGTCGAGCGCTTTAGGCGCGTCCCGAAGAAGAGAAGTCACGACGCTTCACCTCCTATCTCCAACTGTCGCTCCATCTTTGCCCACGAGCCTCCGACAACCCGGGGACGGCCGCGCGACGTCCATGGCGCAGCGTCGGCGTGCACCATGAATCACCTCGTCCTGGCACGCGAAGCCATCCGGCGGTAGCGGAGGGCAAGGGATTCGAACCCTTGAGGAGCTTGCACCCCTAGCGGTTTTCAAGACCGGTTTGTTGTCGACGCCTATGGTCGCGCAGGGCCAGCACGAGGCGTCTGACCTGGCCTTCTCCTTCAAGCGTCACCACCACGAGGCCATCGCGGGCCGTCCCGGGACACCGGCGGTCACCGCGGGCGTGAGCAAGTCGTGAGCAAGACCATGCCTCGTCGTGGCGGGACCTCGTCCCCTTCCAAACCGCCGCGGATGCTGGGGGACGACGGGCGGGCATTGGTCCCAGTACTCGTCCGGACGGGAGGTGTCTGATGCATGTCGCACTGTCGGTCCACGCAGCGCGCCCACCAGGGGCCGCGTGCTCCGGGCGACCGGACCCACAGAAGGGAGCGGCTATGTCCACAACCGCAGACGAGCAGCGGACCGAGTGGACGTACGCGTCGCTCGCGAACCTCCCGGCGGTGATCTCGGTCAGGGTGGCGGACAGCATCCTCGGGATCGGCGCCACGAACGGTAAGCAGTTGCGCGCATCCGGGAACTACCCGATCGAGCTCCTGCCCGGCCTGGGCCGTCACCAGAAGATCTCCACGGCCCGCCTGTTCGAGTACCTCGGCTATGTCCCGGCCGGGCTGGCGTTGCCGACCGGTTCGGAACCGCGAACCGACCGTGAGTAGCCAGGGGAGCGTCCGGCAGCGCCACAATGCCCGCTGCCCCGTCGACCCGGCCGGCGGGTACGCCCCGCACCGCTGCCGGGGTACCTGGTGGTGGGTCCTCGACCTCGGCCCGGACCCCGTGACCGGGAAGCGACGACAGCCGAGTAGGAGTGGATTCGCGACCCGGCGGGAAGCGCAGGTCGATCTCGCGGCCGCTCGGGCCGTACTCGCCGTGACGGGAGGCCGGGGCGCAGGGCTGACCGTCGGGGCGTGGCTCGACGACTGGCTCGCGAGCCTGCACACGGCTTCGCCGACGACGATCGCCCGCTACGAGGGAATCCTGCGGCTCCATGTCAAACCGATCCTCGGACAGCACCTCCTGGCCGAGCTCGCGCCCGAGCACGTCGACAGTCTGCTACGCACCGTCGCCTCGCCTGGCTACGTCGCGCCCGGGCTGGACCGGCGCCACCGGGCGACCGCCGGTCCGCAGAGCAGTGCCTCCGTGAAGCGGATCTTCGCTGTCCTGCGGCGCGCGCTCGTCGTCGCTGCCCGGAGGCGCCTCATCCCCTGGAACCCGGCCGCCGCGGTTGAGCCGCCAGAGGAGACAAACAAGCCGGGCACGGCCTGGACGCCCGGCCAGGCCGGACGATTCCTCGACAGCACGCGCAGCGACCGGTTGCGGGCCGCCTGGCGTCTCGCCCTGACGACCGGGGCCCGACGCGCGGAGCTTTGCGGGGCCACCTGGGACCGGATTGACCTGGCGGCTGCCGTCTGGCGGATCGACATCGCGGTGGTTCAGGTGGGGAGCAGTCTCCACGAGAAGAGCCCGAAGACGAGGCGGGGGACACGCCTGGTAGCCCTGGACGCCGACACCATTGCTGCGCTGACCCTCCACCGGCAACGTCAGGCCGATGAACGAGTCGCGGCCACCGCTGCCGGTGGGTGGCAGGAGACCGGGCGGGTGTTCGCTGACCCCGGCGGCCTTGGGGTTAGGCCTGACGCCCTGAGCAGCGCGTGGCGTGCGTCCGTACTGCGAGTCCGGAGGGAGCACCCCGACCTGCCGGTGGTGCGCCTGCACGACGCTCGGCACACCGCGAACACCCTGGCGCGGCTCTACGCAGGCCTAGACCCGAAAGTACTGCTGGAACGGATGGGCCACACCGGGGACCCGACGAACCAGCGGTACACGCACGTGCACGAAGGCGTCCACCGGCAGGCCGCCGAGGCGATCGCAGACGTCCTCCGACCCCACCTCGGGCGGACAGCATCGTATGCGCTGCCCGGCCTCGACCCTGCCAACTAGAACTGGCCTGGGATAGCGGGCGCGTCCGCCCGAAGATGACCACGGGACGGACAAGCAGCGTCACCCGGCGGTCGACGGGTGGGTGTCTGTCCAGCAGCCTGCTCCGAACCGTGCGCGGGACGTGCATGGCTCCCTGCCCCGTCATGAGCGCGCGCGCAAGCTCGGACCCGACCCCGACCCGGCGCTAGGCGTCCGCGGAGAACTCGCTCGCCCGGCTCGCCGCGCCGTCCACCACAGGAGTGTCCAGCAGCGCGAGCCCGCCGCCGGCCAGCATGACGGCGGCGGCCCACTGCTGTTGCTGTATCAGCTGCACGAGCGCGCCATCGAGCCGCCCAGCAATTCCAGCACAGCGCCAGCGACACCCGCAGCACCAGGCGGAACGCTGTCCGCCCGGGGGCCGCCAGCGACGTCATGGTGAAGGCGTAGCGGGCCGACGCGGGTCTCGTGGTGGCCGATCTCGTGGACCAGCACTGCCATCAACTGGTCAGCAGGTAGACGGCCTGACACGAAACTTCTGAGCGCCCCGTCGGTGACCGCGACACTGTGCCGGCCGGGGGCGCAGGCGTTCGTGCCGAGGGCGGGCTGGACGTACCAGTCGACCCTGCCGGGCCGCAGCCCACACGCGATTATCGCCCTCATAGCGACCGGCCCCAGCAGTTGCCGCTCGGACTCGCTCGGTGGCTGGAACCGGCACACGCCGGACCGCCAATCGCTCGCCCCGCACCGTCCAGAAGTGCAGCTCCCACGCTTAGTGGTCTGGGTCTGAAGTCCGTGGGGGGTCATCAGGGCCCCGGCAAAGTCGGCAAATAGGGCTGTGACCTGCGGATTGGTTGTCATGTGACCGGTGTGGCGTGTGTGACGGGTGCGGTTCTGGGGCTTCGATGGAGTTCTCACACAACCGTCGAGCTGAGGACCACACCCGTCGATGTCATCTTCACCCACGCCTGCGCCGATGACGATGGCAGCCACGCCGGGCCGCCCTGATCTGTTGACCCGGCTGGCCACGGTCGGCGACCCTGGAGCTCGACGCGGTGTGCGGCATCCGCTGCCCGCGATCCTGGCCGTGGGTTTGGCTGCAGTGCTGGCTGGTGCCCGGTCCTTCGTCGCGATCGGTGAGTGGGTCGCGTGCCAGTCCACACACACCCTGACCCAGCTCGGGGTGTCTGGACGAGGCCCCGACGAATCGACGATCCGTCGCACGTTCTCACCTCTGGAGGCCGACGTACTCGATCGCGTCCTGGGTGGGCACATGTGGACCAAGACACGGGTCGTCGGTGGCCGTCGGGTGATCGCGATCGATGGGAAGACCGTGCGCGGCGCACGCACCAAGACCACGACCGCACCCCACCTGGTCGCGGCGTTCGACCACCACGCCGGGGCCGTGCTGGGACAGGTCGCGATCGCGGCGAAGAGCAACGAGATCCCCGCCGTCCGCGACCTGCTCAGCCTGTTTGACCTGCCAGGAGTCGTCATCACCGTCGACGCGATGCACACGCAAAGCGACACCGCGACAGCGATCACCACCGCGGGCGGGGACTATGTGTTCACCGTGAAAGGCAACCAACCCACCCTGCACACGGCATGCAAGAACCTGCCCTGGGCGGACGTACAAGCCCACCGGATGACCACCACCGGCCACCGACGACGAGTCACCCGCACTATCAAAGTCGTGATCGCACCGGCCTGGGTCGGCTTCGCTGACGCCGTCCAGATCGCCCAGGTCCGCCGGACTGTGACACGCGCCGGGAAGAAGACCGTCGAGGTTGTCCACCTGATCACCTCAGCCGACCACCACGCTGCACCACCAGCCACCCTGGCTGCATGGGTCCAAGGCCACTGGGGCATCCAGAACAGTCTGCACTGGGTCCGCGACGTGTCCTTCGACGAGGACAGGTCACAAGTCCGTACGGGCAACGCACCGCACGTGATGGCGACCATGCGCAACACCGCGATCAGCCTGTTGCGCCTCAGCGGGTGGACCAACATCGCCGCCGGCCTACGACATCACGCCCGCGACTCAGCCCACCCACTCAACCTGCTGCTGACCTGGTGAAACACGACTTTGCCGGGGCCCTGCTCCCCCACCCAACCGGGACACACCGTGCGAACGGTTCTTGCACCTGTACCTTCGTGAGGGCGCCCCCGCCTCGCCAGCAGCATTACTGGCGTTTCACGACTTACCTTGTCTCGGGCCCCGATACTCGAACACTCTTCTTATTCGCCGTAGCAGAAGAGAATGGCCGTTAGCGCTCCGCAGACCCGAGCGGCCCCATGTGCCAGGAACACCTGCAGCAAGGCCGTTAAGCTGGCTAGCAATAGTGCCCCCGCGCCTATGGCGACCCAGGGCGCCCCCGGCCCTCCCTTTGCTGACATGACACCGCGTATCAGGATCACGAGGACGATGCACAGTCCCCCGAAGACCGCCGTCACCAGCGACGGCGTGTCATGGAGCAGTTTGTTGGCGAAGCCGCCGGTTCCGGGACGAAGGAGTGCACGCCCGACCCCGGCCAACAACCAACCAGCCACCCAACCGATCACAGGAGTCCACCGACCGCGCAGCAAGCCTGTCATCCGCCCCCGCCTGGGACCGGGATCAATGCACCAGCACCGCCAGAAGCCCCAGCGGCCAGGGCACCACCACCGCCAGTATCAACGCTCAGCGCTGCTGCCCTGAAGTAGCAGGCACTCGACAGAGCAGCGCCGGCTGCCGACTTGAACAAGAGTGCGTCAGCACCGGCGCTGGCGGTGCACCTCATCGGGAACTGGTCGCTGCAAATGTCTGGGTTATTGCTGCCGGTGCTGGATTGGTGTATCCGCTGTGGAGGCACTTGCCGGAGGGAGCAGCGCTGTCCACTAGTTCGGCACCGGCGTACGCGCAGCGGTTGCCCTGACGCAGGTCGAGCAGGTGTGTGAGCGAGTCGAGGCGGGTCCAGCGGTCGCCGAAAGGGTCAAAACATCGGACGCCGAACTTCGTGAGGCCCGTCGTAGCATCGGCTTCGACGCTGGCGTACCGCCAAGGATTGGCCGCGAACGCCGGTACGAGGGCGCCGAGCGGCTCGGGCAGGTCGATGGCGTCCTTTCCGAGGCGCAATGGCCCATAGCCGCCCGAAGCTGCTGCCCAGGGGTGGGGCGTTCGCGGCGGCAGATGACCCGCGAGCCGGGCGGCCAAGCACTGAGGTCCAGCAGCGCGGTGAGCTCGACGATCTCACCATTGCCGCGGGGCTCACCGTCGGCGCTGATCGCCGGGATCCAGGCGCCGGCGGGGACCCCCGCTATGGCGTCTTGGATCTTTTGATCCACACTGAGGCCGACGGAGTAGCGGACGCCCCGCTCGCGGCAGCCAGCCATGAACGCGTGGGTCGCACCGGCGCTGTCGGCCCGGATCAGGACCTGCGGACCACCGCCAGGGACGCCGGCGGTCCGGCGGGCGTGTTCGGGGAGCTGCGCCAAGGCCAGGTCCAGCACGGTGAGGTGATCAGCGGCTGTATTGCTCCCGGCGTTCCCGGGCCGCAGGATCGCAGCCAGGGCCTCACCGCCGAAGACGTCGGGGCGGCCGGGGAAGACCAGCAGCGGATGGAACCCGAAGCCGTGCTTGTAGCTCGGGGCGGCGCCTTCCTTCTCGCTGTGCGCAGCCAGCAGGCTCGCATCGACGTCCAGGATCAGGCCGGAGACGTCGGTCAGGTCCGGTCCGCCACCGGCGGCCCAGACCCTGGCCCGGGCGTCGGCTCGCGCAGCACGCAGCGCCCAGAGCTCAACGGCACCGACCCGGTCCAGGACCCGATAAGCGGTCGGGTGCGAGGCGACCGGACCGAACAGGGCGGCCTGATCCCGGAACGCGGCCAGATCCGCAAGGCAGTCCCCACCATCGGCGAGGGTGACAGCCAGGTCGGTCAGAACCCGACCCGGCAGGTGCACCGGGACCCCCTTGTAGGTGCCGAGCAGGGCGGCGGTCCAGCCCTGCGTCAGGCCCGATTCGTCGGCCAGTTCCCGCAGCAACGCCGCACCGGCATGCGACACGATCCCGGCCCCGTCAGCAGTGACAACCCGACGGGCAGCTCTCGTCGTACTCTTCACTCGCGAAGTGCCTCTCCTACAGGTGAACATGAGCCCTCGACAAGCCCATCTTCCCCTACAGAGCAGGCACTTTCGCGCTCCCACGACTCGTGTCGCGCCTGCCCGCGTGAAAACCCCGGGCTAGCCCTGGTATTGCGCGGTCCGAAAGAGGAAGATGAGGGTGGTCACCTCGTCGGACGGTGGCGCAGAGAAGGTGCAGCATGACAACCGCTATCATTTATGCCGCCTGCGTGGTCGCGCCTGCTGGGGCCTTCTGGGTCGCCCATAGGGCGCTCGTCCAGTTCACGGTCGGGCACAGGTAGCCCGCGCGCCCGTCCGGCTAGTCGAGGCAGAACTCGTTGCCCTCGATGTCCTGCATTGTGAGGCACGACTCGTTCTCCTCATCGGCGAGCTGCAGGTGGAGGCGCCTAGCGCCAAGCGCTTCCAATCGAACCGCGTCAGCCTCGAGCGCAGCGACCCTCTCATCGCCGGTGAGCCCCACCCCGACCCGCACGTCGAGGTGCACCCGATTCTTCACCGTCTTGGGCTCGGGCACCCGCTGGAAGAACAAGCGGGGGCCAACACCGTCCGGGTCCTGGCACGCCCAAGCCGAGCCCTGGCTCTCAACGGTGTCCTGCTTCGATGCACGCCGCCGGCCCTACCAGCATCCCGGTTCGGGGCACGACCCCCACGCTGTATGCGCCCCGCTAGAGGATCCCCGCGGGGCACAGCATCGAGCGTCCGCGCCTCGGCGTCGCCGGTAGGGTCCCCAGCGTGCCGGATCGTGACCCTCAAGTCGCGCTGGTCGCCGTGGACGACGCCGTGCTCGAGCAGCTCGTCGAGGCCGCGATCACCGATGCCTCGGCCGACGACGTGACTCCGCCGCTGACACCCGCCGACCCAGCGTGGACGCCGACCCGGACAGCATGGCTCCGCGACTTCCACCGTGACCGGCGTGATGGCCTGGACGCCCGGCCCGGGAAACCACGTGGGCCGTCACCCTCGATCAGCAGGTCGTCGGCTCCGTGCGACTTCAGCGCACGGAACGGGCCGGCCTGCTGGAGACCGGGGTGTGGCTGGACCGCGGTATCCGGGGGCACGGCGTCGGTCGGGCGGCCATGGCAGCAGCGCTGCGTGAGGCCGCTGCGCTGGGGTTCACATCTATACGGGCAGAGACCCCAGCGAGCAACGCTGGCGCGCTGACGCTGCTGGAGCGCCTTGGCTTCGACCTCGCCTCAGCCGATGACGGCCGCAATGTCCGTGCGCTGCTCGTCTTCAAGCCCAGTTCCAGCCGCTGCCAGGACCGCTAGCCGATCGGCAACCGGGACGGCCGCAGCTCTTCACTGCGTGCAGTCCTGTCAACCCAGCTTGACAAGACTGGCCTGCCAACCTAGGTTGACGTCATGACTGAAGCGACCACCCTGGCCGCCGCCGCCGGGGACCGAGATCCACAGGCCGGGTTGCGCGCCGTGGCGGCGCTGCGCCGGTTGCTGGAACAGCTTGAGCGCGTGCAAGTGCGCAACGCCCGCGCCAGCGGCTGGTCATGGCAGGAGATCGCGGCCGAACTCGGGGTGACCCGACAGGCCGTCCACAAGAAGCACTCGGGAGGCTGACCATGTTTCAACGGTTCACCGGCACCGCTCGTGCTGTGGTGTGCAACGCGCGAGACCACGCCGCGAAGGAGAACGCGACCGAGATCCGTGAAGAGCACTTGCTCGCGGCGTTACTCTCCGCTCCGCGTGTCGGTCCGCTACTGGCCCAGTTGGGGGTGAACGTCGCTGGCGACCCACCGGTGCTGGCGGAGATCCGGGACGCTCGACGCCGCGGCGGGCTCAGCGCCGTCGACGCCGAGGCGCTGAGCGGCCTGGGCATCGACCTGGACGCGGTCGTGAGTCGCCTCGAAACACAGCTGGGCAACCGAGTGCTCGACGACAGCCGGCGACGGCAGCGGCGGCGGCGGTCGCGGCTGGTGTTTTCAACGGGAAGCAAGTTGACGCTGCAGGCCGGGCTGCACCAAGCGGTCGCCCGGGGCGACCGGGAGCTGCGCGAGGAACACCTGCTGCTGGGGCTGCTGGCACGCCGGGGCCTGGTCGCCGACGCTCTGGGCGTCCGCGGTGTCACCACCGCCACGGTGCTCGCCGCCCTCGACACCGGTGGAACCGCCCAGAACCGCGCCTCATGAACCAGCCCGGCCGGCTCGACAGGAACTCGGGCGAAGGTTCCGCTGTTGTAAGTGCCACTCCTAGCGCAAGAAGCATAGTTTCCCTCGCTCGCATGGTGCGAGCTGAGCGGACTCGGACGGTTGCTTCCGGCACCGCCGACCTGAACCCCCGACAGCTGCCAACCGCCACCTGGATCAACCAGCCCAGCAGGGAGGCCCTTATACAGAGCGCCTAGACACAAACTGTCTCAACGGCCTTGACACGTTCCGCTATGCGCGCTTCTCGCTGATCATGAAGTCGGGCAGTCGGTCTGATGCTCCGAGGCCCTCACAGGCTTGATGGTCAACAGGTGATCAGGAGCCTCTGCTGGTGTGGCTGAACTCCGGAACGTCACCTGGACGCACTCGCCAAGCCGGAGCGAGGACATCGTGGTTGCCGAAGCACCCTCGAAGCAGTCGCCAGACGCTGCGTGCCGTCCGTCCTACGCATAGACGCGGATGCAGGGTTGTGATGGCGCCGTACCACCCATCGCCACTTGCGCCGCATCCCGCTGTGACCCCGCTGACGAGCACGAGCACCACGGGGCCAAGCCAGCCAACTCCCACAGGTGCAGTTTGATGTGCGCAGCAGCTGAGCGCCAGAGGTTCCGGGCCACGCGATCAAGGGACAGTCGTCAACCCCGAGAAGTGCCGCTCCCCTCGCTGAGATGCGGCGTTAGCATCGGCCGCGTGTCCTGCTTCCGACGCGAGCCGCAGCTGCGCCACTACGGCGACTGCTTGCGCTGCGGTCACGATTGGAGAGAGCACGCGGGCGGCTTGTTCGGCGAGGACGCCTGCGGCGAGTGCCGGTACGAACAAGAACACGAGGAACCCAACGCTCCTGCCACGGTGTGTGCTGAGGTCGCGCCCTCGGCGCCGCCGACGGCCTGGCATTAGCTGCGTTTCGCCAACCGGTAAGAAGTGCCGTTCCTGACCCCGCGTGGGGCAAGCGCAGCTGATGACCACGACGGCGCGGCGCTGCCGTCGGACGCCCGGTTGGGTTGTAGGGACACCCGTACAGTCCCCGGGTGACACCCGAAGAGGTTGCCGCCCTCGCAACACGAAGCAGATGCTCGCGATCTCGTGGTGGAACCGGTCGTCCATCTCCAGGGCTGGGTGCAGATCTGGCTTAGCGCCTCGCATCCGGCGGGTCGCACCGCCATCCTTGACACCGATGGCGTCGAGCGCCTTTCCCTAAGCCTCGATGGCTTCTGCTGGCACGAGTTCGAGTACGACGAGCAAGCGCAGGATGGGACGATCCGCGATCTTGTAGAACTTGCGTCGGCACACCTGTTCGGTCGCACGACTCTGCGGGTTACGCGGCGCTTACGGCGTTCCGTGCCTGCACTTGAGGTGCTGTGGCAGGGCAGGATGTAGGGACGGTGCGCCAGGCGCACGAGGACAGGTGGGCTTGGAAGCGGCTCGGCGTCCGTGTCCCAGCGGGAACGCACAGTCGCTGAGAAGTGCCGCTAGCCAAGATCACGACCGACGGTGCTGCCTCGCTACGGAAGCCGCTGGAGGACCAAAAACAGGGTCACGATGCTCTCGACCTGGTCCCGACTCGGCCACCGCCGCAGTCGCGGCCCCAAGATAGAGCAACCTGCCGCAGGTACGGCCCAAACAAACAATAGTGACATAATATAAATTATCGGCGTGGAGTTTTGGGCCCGAGGGAGTGGTTTGAGCGGCCGCGCCGGTCGCGCACCGCCAGAGTCACGGCGGCCCCGGCAGCGGCCAACACCCGCGCGGTCTCGGCACCCAGACCGGAGGACCCACCGGTCACGACGGCCTGGCGCCCGTGCAGGTCCACACCCCGGACCACGTCGTCGCCTGTGCTGGTTGCGTCGAAGCGGGTGGTGATCAGCGGCACCGGCACCATGGACTCTCCTTCTCCGATGCCGCCTACCAGGCACCGCACCGAAACTAGTGGTCATCGGCGTTAGTCCTTCGGGGGTCAGGCCGCGCTGAGTTGTTCGTGGGTGGCGAGGCGGTCGAGGTAGGCGGTGAGGTCTGCCTTGGTGTAGCGCCAGTTGAAGGGCTTGGCAGTCGCGTTGTATCGCGCCTCGAAGCCCAGTAGCCGCTGCTCGAGGGCGGTGAGGTCGGTGAAGTTCGCTGGCTTGATGACTTTGCGCTGCACGATCGAGAAAAAGATCTCGATCTGGTTGAGCCATGAGGCGTGGATCGGCAGGTGCACGAGGACCGCGTTGGGCCAGGGCTCGCGCATCCGCTCGACCGAGGCCTTCCCAGCGTGGGAGGAGCCGTTGTCGACGACCCAGAAGACCCGCCGTGCTGAGGCGTAGGGCTCTTGGGTCATGACCTGTTCGACGAGTTCACTGAACGCGACGATCCCCGTCGTTGGTGCGCACCGGCCCATCACGGTGGCGTGGTGCACGTCGAGCGCGGCCAGGTAGGCCAGGGTGCCGCCGCGTCGGTACTCGAACTCCACCCGCCGGGTCCGTCCTGGTCCGGGTGGTAGGTCGTCGTGGCGTCGGTGTAGAGCTTGGAGTTGGGACTTCTCATCGGCGCTGATCACGTACTCGTCCGGGCGCAACCTGCGCCCTTGCCAGCGTCGGTCATACAGGTCCAGGACCCGTGCGGCCTTCTCCGCGAAGTCGGGGGCGCGGGGAAAGATCCAGGACCGGTGCTGCCAGGGCTTGATCGCGTCCGCGTCCAGCCAGCGCCGCACGGAGGAGGCCGACAGCGTGTCGGTGATGCCCCGCGCGACAGCCTCAACGGCGAGATCGCTGCTGGACCAGCGAGACAGTGGCAGCCCATGCTCGGCGGGCAGCGCACACGCCAGTGCCTTCACCTCGGCTCTGACGGTCGCGGCGAACACCGGCGGCCGTCCGGACCGGGCCCGATCGGTTAGGCCCTTCATGCCGTGAGCGGCGAACCGGCCGCGCCAGGTCCGGACGGTATCGACGTGCACGCCCAGGCCAGCAGCGATCTGGGCGTTCGGCTGGCCGTCCGCAGCGGCCAGCACGATCCAGGCCCGCTGCACGGAGCGCAGCGGTGCCTTACGTGCGCGGGCCAACGCTTCCAGCTCCGCGCGGTCTCGGTCGGTGAGGGTGATCAGGACCGGGGAAGTGGCCATGGTCATGTCACCGTTGTCCCGCGACACGGCAGCCGTGGGGGTCCGACACGCCGGGTTGACCATCAGATCGCAGGCGACCATGCAGGCATGCCGAACGTCCCGGACTCGACCAAGTCCTCACTCCAGCAGAAACTCTCGGGCCGAGCGCGTGAACGCTGGCCACAACTAAGCAGCGTCGACGTCACCCACAGGGCCACCTATGCCTACGTCAGCGGCACCCTCAGCGATGGGGAGCAATTCCCGCTCTGCCGACTGCGCTACGGCGGCTCCGCCAGCGTCTGGGGCTTCTCGATCTACCGAGGCAGCCACCATGACTACCTACTTCGACCTGAAGAACTCCCTGGCCGAAATCGTATGCCCGACTGCGGGTGATCCGGGAGGGTTCGGGAGGGTTCGGTCTTCCGGCGTGGCCCGATCAGCTAGCCGGGGCCCCGATCTTGACCAGGTTGTGGGCGAACACCCCTTGTCCGGTCCAGATCCGGGCTCCTTCAGTGCACGGTCCAGGCGGCTGCGATCCCAGCCGTAGCCGCGCTTGAGACTGCTGATCCGGCCCTTGCTGCCGGTTCGCCACTTCACCGTCTTGCGGAACCCGCTACGACGAGCCCCAACGCACTTCGACCCGCGGGTGAGGGCGTTCCGTACGACGATCGGCTACCGGACATGATCGCTGCCGTCGCCTCGGCCGCTGACCGTGCCACATATCGCTGCGAGAACCGCACACTTACCGCTGAAGGTCACAACTCGCGGTGGCCGGCCTGCTCGTGGTGGCTACTCAAGGGGTTCTGGCGCGCAATCTGCGCGTCGGTCGCGAATGAAATCGGCTTGCGCTTCGCCCCTGCCGCACCAGGCTGCGTCACTTAGCGCCAGAATGGGGTGTACCCCAACCTGACGTCAGGAGCAGGACGGCCAGGCGCGTCAGGTTAGGGCCATAGTCCGGCTTGTTGGACACTTGTCCCTGCGGGTCCTAAGGTCCAATCGGACACCTCTCGGTCTGGAGTTTGATGAGCGGGCAGCGGGTTGGTTACACCCGGGTGAGCAGCCTGGACCAGAACCCAGACCGGCAGCTCGACGGTGTCGCGTTGGACCGGGTGTTCACCGACAGCGCCTCAGGCCGCAGCACCGCCCGGCCGCAGCTGGAGGCGTTGCTGACGTTCGTCCGGGACGGTGACACGGTGTTGGTGCACTCGATGGACCGCCCGGCCCGCAACCTCGATGACCTGCGCGCCCTGGTCCGCACCCTGACGGCCCGGGGGGTGCGGGTGCAGTTCGCCAAGGAGCAGCTGACGTTTACCGGTGAGGACACGGCGATGGCGACGTTGCTGCTGTCGGTGATGGGGGCGTTCGCGGAGTTCGAACGCTCGCTGATTCGGGAGCGCCAGCGGGAGGGCATTGCGCTGGCCCGGCAGCGCGGCGCCTACCGCGGCCGCGCCCGAGCATTGAGCGCTGAGCAGGTCGCGCAGCTGCGCGAGCGGGTCGCTGACGGCGCCGCGAAAGCCACGCTGGCGCGCGAGTTAGGGGTCAGCCGGGAGACCATCTACCAGTACCTACGCGCCGGCCCAGGAGCCGATCGGACGGGCTGAGCGCCGGTGGAGGTCTCACCGCGCTGGTGTTGTGGACCGCGTGATGGGAGCCGCCGTCGAGCCTGCGGGGGGCCAGTACTCGAGTCCCCTTCAAGCACCGACGGCCTCGCTCTGGCGCACGAGCTAGCCGTCAGGTGTCATGGACTCCTTAAGGTTACGTATGTGCCGCCGCCCGAACCGGAACTGATCACCGTCTTCCTCGCTTCACCAGGAGGCCTCTCCGTAGAGCGCGAGATCACGCGGGACGTCGTGCAGCGGCTGAATGCCAACATCGCCCAGCGGTTGGGTGCATACCTGAGTTTGATCATGTGGGAAGACGAAGTGCCACGATTCGGTCGACCGCAGGACCTGATCAATCGACGGGGTGATACTGCGGACCTGTTCATCGGGCTTGTCTACCGGCGCTGGGGCACGCCGACCGGCGCCTACGACTCCGGCTTTGCCGAAGAATTCGACAGGGCGGCAACGCGGCGGCGAGCCAAAGGGAAGCCTGAAATCATGTTGTGCTTTCGCGAGGTTGACCGAGAGTCCGTGGAGGACGCAGGGCCGCAACTGGCGAAGGTCCTCGACTTCAAGCGTGAGGTGGAGGCGCAGGGGGAGCTGCTCTACGCTAGCGTTGCAGATTCCTCCGAGTGGCGTGACCGCCTGACTGAGTGGCTAACGAGCTACCTGATAGATCGACGTAACGAATCCGCCGTTGAGCGTACGGCGGAGCGGGCCTCCGCTGTACAGCTCGAAGACCCGACAGGTAAGGCAGTCGAGGAGCTGCGGTACATGCTCGCGCGAGCAGTCAATGAATTGCCTGAGACGCAGAAGATTGTCATGACGCTTCGCTACTACGAAAACTTCCGACTTGATGAAATCGCTAATCTGCTACGGATTACAGAGGAAGCAACGGCAGATGTTCTCGATCGTGCACTGACAAACGTACGGTTGGCGCTGGGCAAGGTGGGCATCGCGACGAACGAGGACGTCATCGCGCTCCTAGGCGAAGTGGATTGAGCCTCACGCTTCGATGAGGCGGTGGAGTAAGGCTCCGAGAGGGATGCCCGCCTACAGTTCGTCTCGATCCTCCGTCCATTTGACTGGTTGCGTGCGCCACGAAGCCGTCCCGTGATCGCTCGTCTCTGGGACAGCCGCTGATGCGGCGGCAGCGCGCGGCGGGTGAGCGGGGCTAGGTCGGCCGCTCTGTAGCGGAGCTGGCGCACGGAAACTCTGTATCGGGACCAGGCCCCTTCATTTCTTTGCGGTACCTCATTCAGGTGGCTCAGCTGCTGGACCTGTATGGCTGGGGTTGCAGCGGGCGTTCGCCGCCGGGATGCTGCGCGTCTACCCGGCCGCCGACCCGGTGTTTTTCGTCGATGACCACTTCGTGCCCTACAGCGGCGCGCAGCCGCCGTTGAGAGCAAGCACCTAACGAACCGCTGGGCTGGCTTCCCCGGCGTCGGCTACACGCTCCGGCGCTGACCCGAAGGACCTCCGCACTTTTGCTCGTGGGGCGGCGAGTAGGGCTACAGCACCTGCATCCTGCTGGGGATGATCCCGGTCGGTGCCTGGCCAGCCAGGCGGAGGGCGGCGTGTCCTGGTTGCCGCTCGCGTTGGTGAACGAGCACGGCTTGGTCTGGGCTTGAGCGCCGGCCGTCGTGGACAGGAGCTTGCCGTCCGAACGACCTCACCAGTTGCTGGAGAGTTTTGATCGCTGTGACGGACCGGCTGGATGCCTACCAGCGCCGGCACGGCGGGCCGGCTACCCCATCGCGGTGCTGTACAAGTTCTTCGACGACAGCGGCGCTCACCTCGCGGCCCTGATCACCTACTACGGCTTCCTGTCGCTGTTCCCGCTGCTGCTGCTGGCCTCGACCGTGCTCAGCGTGGTGCTGCGCGGCGACCCGCACGCTCAGCAGGCGGTGCTGCACTCGGCGCTGCGCCAGTTCCCGGTCGTCGGCAACCAGCTCGCCAAGCCCGAGCACCTCAGCGGCGGTCTGCTGGGGACAGTCATCGGACTCCTCGGAGCGCTGTACGGCGGCCTCGGGGTGGCACTGGCCGGGCAGAGCGCTATGAACACCATCTGGGCGGTGCCGAAGAACCACCGGCCGAACCCGATCAAGGCCCGTGGTCGCGCGGTCGCGCTCTTGGCGTCTGTCGGTGTCGCTGTCCTACTGACCACCGGCCTGTCCGCGGTCGGAGGTGGGGCTGGCCCGTTCGGCACCGGCCTGCGCATCGTGACGCTGATCGCCGCCTTCGCCGTGAACCTCGCCGCCTTCGTCGTGGGCTTCCGGCTGGCCACCAGCCGGGCCCTGTCGGTCGGTGACGTGCTGCCCGGAGCCATCGCCGCAGCCCTGGCCTGGCAGCTGTTGCAACTGGGCGGCAAGTCCTTTGTCACCGACACCATCCGGCACGCCAGCGCCACGAACAGCCTGTTCGCCCTGGTGCTGGGGCTGATCGGGTTTTGAGCCTCGCGTCTTTGGTCGTGGTGCTGTGCGCCGAAGCGAACGCGGTCCGCGTCGACGAGCTCTACCCACGAGCGCTGCTCACTTCACTCACTCACGACGTGACGCTGACGGCTGGGGACGAACGGGCCTACACCGAGCAGGCCACCGCCCAGCGCAGCAAGGGCTTCGAGCAGGTCGAGGTCACCGTCGACAAGACCAATCCCCGGTCCTGACAGCAAAGGCCCGTCCGACCTTTCCTGTTCTGCGAGACGGCCGTATCTGCGCTGCGGCCAAGCGCAACACTCACCCCTGCCCGTTGGGGTGTGGGTGGAGTGCGCGTGCCGCGGTCTCGAGCTTGCCCAGGAGCTCGGCGACCTGGCCTTCCAGAGAGCTCAGTCGTCGCAGTACGGACTGCTGATCGTCGAACAGTTCCTGGTCGGCGGTGAGAGATGCATTGCCCTGGACCTTGGTGGCTACGGCGGTCTTGTTCCGGCCGGGAGCGGACGGGCGCTTCTTCGATGGCGGTGCCGTCGTGGGTGTGGTGGTTGCTGGGCGTTTCGCCGGCGGCGCCAGCTTCGTGGTGTTGGCCGCCTGGTAGGCATCAAGCAGTGACGCCGGCAGCCGTCCGCGGTCGCTCACCTTGACTCCCGTTTGCTTCGCCCACGCCCGTGCCTTGCTGGTTGTCTCAGATGCCATCGCGACAGTCTGCCAGGCAACCGGCTCGCCGCTGGGGATCGGCAGGCGTTGCGGAGCCGGTCTTCTGAATGCGTGCGAACATGTGACGACGTCAGGGGCGCACACCAATCTCAGGGCAATGGCACCGGGGTTGTGGACCGTCCGCCCGGTCCGCGGTCCGGTGGAGACCGCGTTGCGCTGGCGGTTAGACGATGTGCAACGGCGAGTCGGGTCCGTCGAGCTGAAGGTGTCCCGGCCGTCACCCGGGATGCCGCGGGCCGGTGAGCCGTGATCCTCGGCCGTCGGCGGCGCCTCGGACTCGGTCACGGCCAATGCCGGCGACAGGGTCACCGTGACCGCCCCGCTGCTCGTATCGACGAGCTCGACAACAGCAAGCGCGGCACGGCGCACCCACACCCCGGGCCCGGATCACGCTGCGCGACCTCGGGCAGCGCCTGGCCGTCCAGGGCCAGCGGACGCCGCTCCAGCTTCCGCGCCGGAAGTTCATCTGCAGCTCGTCATGGACCCGCCGCGGCGTGTGCGCCTGGGTCGGGCCGACGACGAGCTCGGCTCTGCACCGCCACGCGCACCCAGACGCGACGGCCAGACCCACGAAACGGTCGGAGCCGCCGCATGAAGCTGCCCAGTGAGGCGCTGCGGGCGGGTGGGCTGTGGTGTGCTGGCAGAACTCGACCGCCCCTGACCCGGAGGTAGCGCCTGACAGCTGTGGAGGTGAGCACCGGCGCGCTGGCCGGTGACCGGGAACGGGGCTGCTGGGTTCGGTGCAGCGGGCGCTGCGGGTCCTGGACGTGGTGTCCCACGCCGAGGAAGGCGTCACCGCCAAGGCGGTGGCCCGCCGGGCCGGCCTGCACCTGTCCACGACCGATCACCTGCTCAACACCCTGGTGCACGAGGGCTACCTGGTCTGGTTGGGTGACAAGCAGGGCTTCGGGGTTGGTTACAAGATCCCAGTGTTGTATCGGCAGCTGCGCCGCCACCTCGACCTCACCCCCGGGATGGCCGCGGTCGTCGCCGACGTCCACCACCAGGCGCAGGCCGCTGCGTACTACGCCGGCTTCCGGGACAGCCGCATCGTGCTGGCCCACGTGGTGGACTCCCCGCGCTGCCCACGCACCGACCTGCTCCAGGTCGGGTTCGCTGAGTCCGCGCACGCCACCGCCTTCGGCAAGCTCCTGCTCGCCAGCCGGACCCCAGGCGCCCGGCGCAGCTACCTGGCCTTGCACGGGATGCCGCGGCTGACCCCGATGACGGTGACGCACCGCTGGGAACTCCAAGCCGAGCTGGACCGGGCCCGGGTGGACGGCCTGGTCGCTGAGGTCGAGGAGTTCCAGCTGCGGTCCGGGTCGCTGGCCGCGCCGGTCCAGGACCGGACCGGCGCGGTTGTCGGGGCCATCGCGGTGTCAGTCCCGGCCGGGCAGTTCGCGCAACGCCACACCGACTTGGATCACATCGTGTGCCAAGGAGCCTCCCGGGCCAGCGCCCTGCTCACCGACACCGACTGCACGTAGGAGCAGCTCAGACGAGCAGTGCCCTACGCGGGTGGCGGGGGTGCTGCACGTCGCCCGTCCGGGCGGTGTGGTGTGCTGCACACCGCGGACCGGTCGGGCCGCCGGGTCCGCGACACCGGCCTGGACCAGGAGCTGACTGAGCGGTGGGTGGAGGCCGCAGGTCGGCGGCGGCTGAGTCAACCCAGCTGCTCCACCGGGACGGTTCGAGCTGACCTGACGCCCCACGGGACGCGGCAGCGGTGCGGTAGCAGCTGTCGGCCACCCGGGCGGGGGCTGCAGGGCCGGGCCAGAACCTGGGGTGGGCGAGCGACCGGGTGCTCATCGGTGCGCTGCCTGACCCGCCGTCAGGTGCCGTGACCCAGCTGATCCGATAGTGCCGTCGGCGCTGCCTGGAAGGGGCTGCGCCGGAACGGCGCTGCCGGGCTGTCGAGCGCGGCCTGCGGTCGCCCTCGCCGTCGTCGTGGGCAGGCGGGGTCGGACAACACCGCAGGCCGCTGCGGCCGACGACCACGGTGGCGGGGCGGGCCGCTGCCCGGCCAAGCAGCAGGACACCACACCAAACAGCGTTCCAGCCGGGCGCCCCGTCAGACGACGGGCCGCCGGGTCGAGGCTCTCGATCGACACGTACCGCATCTTCAGGTCGTCGCGCACCGCGCCCGACGGCAGACCCACGAGCAGTGCCCGCATAAGCACGAGGACGTCAGCACCCGAGCCGTTGAAGTCGGTGACGTCGAGGAACTTGTCGGGCTTCATACGTGGGTGAATGCGGATGCTGAAGACCCCGGCCGAGCGTTGAGACAACATTCTCCCTAGAAGATGACCTCGATCACAGCATATCCGTGTCCATCATGACGATGTGTCAGCCGCGCGGCCGTCATGGAGTCCACCACCTTGGTGCAGCCGCGAGTCACGTCCGACCATCGCTATGACAGTGAGTCCGTGGCGCAGCGGCCATGGGGTTTGTGGAGGCCGGAGGACCACGCTTGATCACGTGGAAGCCGTCCAGTCCCGGCCGCGCCTGCCCGGGGGCCCACATCCAGGCTGGCCCCGACGGCAGCTCCGACCCCGCCGGCGTCCGCGCCGAGTCCGCCCTGGGGCCGGGTTCTAGTCCGAGGCCTTCCACAACACCAAGCACAGGCCCCTGATGGAGGCGATTCGCAACGAGACTCCTGCCGGCGAGGGCGTCGAGCCATGAGACCAGCCGCGTTGGGGTGTGCGCACCTCGCAACCGACCGTCTTCGGCGAGACTGCCGCCTGCCCCGCGTACGCAAGGACGCCCGAGTCCGGGCTGAGGTGGGCGGACTGGAGGGGGCAGCCGGTTCTGCTACAGGGCTGTAAGAGCCCTCACTGCCTGCAGTAGCCGAGACGAACGCTCTCCGACAAATTTTTCATAGTCGTCGGTGAACAGTGCATCCGGACAGAGGGATCGGTCCAAGATCAGATGCAGCTTGGCGGCCGGGATGTGCTGCTTGTACTCGCTGGGAGCCACCCCTCCCAGGGTCTTGTTGTCACTGGCCGAGATGATGGCGAAGTTCACTAGGGCGTTGATCTCCCAGGTCTCGCGGCCCAGGCCCTTGAGATAGGCCTGCGGCATCAGGTGGTGGAACTCGTTTCGATTGTAGGCCTGTAGCACCTTTGACAGTGTTACAGGCTGCCCCGAGACGAAACTTAGCGGCTCCTGCTGGGCCAACAGCAGAATAAACGTACGGGTGTTTACTGTACCGATGGTGAACGACTGTGTGAAGAAGTCACTATCCATCGGCGCCGGGAAATCTCCGAGAGTACTGGGCCGCCCTTCACGAAGGTTAGCGGCCTCGTCAATGTCCCGGTTGAGGTTCCGGATAACTCCAGCGCTGTACCTTCTTGAGAAACAGGACCGCCAGAACCACTTGACGAGGACCTCGCGCTGGTCGTTCTTCAGCGTGAGGTTCTTGCGTGCAAAAAACACGGAAAGTGGTACCAGGCAGGCGGGGTAGGGCAGGTTAGCCCGGACGTTTCATGACGCGGCTTGCTGCGTTGAGGTAGCGCGGTCCGCTGGGGTTCCGAGCGGTGTTCGTTAGGAGGGCATGGCGCGGATCCGGCGGGGCCGGCTGGTGGTGCTCCGAGGTCCTGGTCGTGGGCTGGCGGGTGCTGGTCTGGTCAGGCTGGCCAGGGGGCAGCGCGGAGCCGATTGAAGGCGGCCGCGAGGTCGGTGGCCCAGGGCCAATTCCTGTCCAGGCGCAGGATCTGGCGTCGGCCGGTGGTGAGGAGTCGACCGGCGACGTGCAGGACGCGATAGCGCAGCCGCTTGGGTTCTAGGCGGCGCAGCGTGCCGGTGAAACAGAGCGCTTGGGTCCAGGTCGTGAGATCCGCTGCGGCCAGGGCGAGCTCGACCCAGGCTCGATTTGCATGCAGGTCTTTGCAGGGCAAGTTCCGCAGCCCACGGTCCTTGGCGTTGCGTATCCGGTCCTCGACCCGGGCGTGCTGACGGTGCCGCAGCTCCAGGTGCGCGATGTCGTTGCCCCGACCGGGGGTGTCGGTGAGCAGGACCTGGAAGCGGTGGCCGTCAATATCGGTGAACCGGTACTGCGCGCCGGGGTGGGGCCGTTCGCGGCGGCAGATCACCCGCGACCCGGCGGGCCAGGCGGCCAGGTCCAGCAGGGCGGTGAGCTCGACGATCTCACCGTTCTCACGCAGCTCACCGTCGCTACTGATCGCCGGCTGCCACGCGTCAGCAGGGACCAGCCTGATGGCGTCCTGGATCTTCTGATCGACGGCCAGGCCGACGGAGTAGCGCACCCCGCGCTGCCGGCAGGCCTTCATGAACGCGTGGGTCGCGCCGGCGCTGTCGGCGCGGATCAATACCTGCGGCCCGCCCGGAACGCTGGGGGTGGGCCGGGCATGCTCGGGGAGTTGTGCGAGTGCCAGGTCGAGCACGGTGATGTGGTCGGTGGCGGTGTTGCTGCCGGCGTTGCCGGGCCGCAGGATCGCGGCCAGGGCCTCCCCGCCGCTCACGTCGGGACGGTCCAGGAAGACCAGCAGCGGATGGAACCCGAAGCCGTGCTTGTAGGTCGCAGCGGCGCCTTCCTTCTCACTGTGCGCGGTCAGCAGGCTCGCATCGACATCGAGGATCACGCCGGCGCCGTCGGTCACGTCCGGTCCGCCACCGGCGGCCCAGACCCGGGCTCGGGCCTGCGCCCGCGCTGTGCGGAGCGCGTCGAGCTGGCTGGTCCCGACCCGGTCCAGCACCCGATAGGCAGTCGGGTGCGACGCGACCGGACCGAACAGCGCGGCCTGATCACGAAGAGCGGCCAGGTCCGCCAGGCAGTCGCCGCCATCAGCCAGGGTGACCGCCAGGTCGGTCAGGACCCGACCCGGCAGGTGCACTGGGGTGCCCTTGTAGGTGCCGAGCAGCGCATCGGTCCAGCCCTGCGTCAGGCCCGACTCATCAGCCAGCTCGCGCAGCAGTGCCGCCCCGGCGTGCGACACGATCCCGGTCCCGTCCGCGGTCACCACTGGCCGTGCAGTTCTTGTCGTACTCTTCACTCGCGAAGTGCTCCTCCGTGCGGCGAACCTGGACTCTCGACAAGCCCATTTTCCCCTACAGAGCGGGTACTTTCGCGCTTTCAGACCCCGTGTCGCGGCTACCCGCGTGAAAACCCCGGGTTAGCGAGCGTTTCCACCCGCATGTTCTTCCGCAGGAAGTCGATGGCGCCCTTGATGCCGCTCTCAATGTCGTCGAATCGGTCGCGGACGTCGGCGCCCTTGAGCTTGATGAAGGCAGTAGGGGAGGCGTCGCCACCGACGATGGCGGCGCAGCATCGGAGCAGCAGGTTCGTGTCCTCGGCGAGCTCGCTGAAGCCGTGGGGACGCAACTCCTCGGCCAATTCGGCAAAGCGCCTCTGCAGATCGAAGTCCTCGCTCCATGTCCAGGCAGTCAGCAGTTGGAATACATCTAGCCGTATACCCAGGCGGTTCACCCGCTCGAAGACGATCGCGACCTTAGATCGGTCGTCGGTCACGATCTCCTGCGTGGGGATGATCGCTTCCTTAAAGATCGACTGAACGGAGTCGATCTGTTCGGCTTGTGCATCGGAAAGGCCGAGTGGCGTGTCGGTAGGCAGTGACGTCGAAGAACGTGTTGATCGGGAAGTGGCGATCTGGATCCAGCTCGGCAGGGGTCAACGCTAGGAACTGGCTCTCCTGCAGGTCCGAGGCTGCGTCCATGTCGAAGTAGATGTGTGTCCAGGAGTCGTCTCCCTGCGCGTCGAGGTCGCTTTGGAAGACGCCAAAGATCGATGTGATCCGTTGCTGACCATCGAGGACGTAGTCAACTGGGAAGTCCGCTTGGCCATCGGGTAGTTGGAAGGGACCCAGGTCCCTCTCCGAGTTTAGCTTCTCCTTGGTGCGCCATAGGATGACTGCCCCAAAGGGGTAACCCTTGTAGATCGAGTCCATGAGATACGCGACGTGCTCGGCATCCCAAACGAAACCACGCTGGAAGGCGGGGATTCGGATTGCTCCCGACGTAACCTGCTCTATGACCTTTCTGATTGATAGACTGGCCTCTAGGAACTCCTCTGGGTTGCGGTGTCTAGGCGACCCTCCCGGGGTCGTGCGCCAGTCTTCCTCACACCAGGCGCGAAGGGGTTGTTGCTCACCTGCCACAGCCGCCATCGCTGCCAGGGACCAACGGGCGGCGGCGGTCGCTGCTGGTACAGGGCCCGGCTCGTCCAGGAGAATCAGGGCTACTGCGAACGGTCGGCCCACTTTGCTGGAGCGAGACGGAACGGTCGTGGCATATGGCCGCCGACCGGCCGCCAACGCTCGTTTGTGAACCAGTCCGGGTTCGCGCGGTCGATAGACCTGATGCGGACCGTTCGTGTGAAACTCGCAGCGGTAGTTGGCATGTCTTGCTCGCGCTGACTGGCACGTCTGGGTCAGGTCCCGGTGACGAGGGTGTCGCGGGCGGCACCCACTTCGCCTCGTTGGCCGGCAGGCAGAGGTCATTCGCGACCGGTCGGCAGCGGAGCTGGTCGACGCACGCGACGGCAGTGCCGTAGGACCTCGATGAGAAGCAGTGGTGTGCTGAGAGCCATGAGCGTTCCGGCAATCCCCTGGATCAGGCTGAGAGGTCTGAGCGGGTGGTGCCGCCATCCGCTGATGGCAATGGTCAGGCCGATTGCTTCCAGGATCAGTAGCGCGGTTCCAAGAGCTACAAGGCGCCGCCGATCCCAGGCCCTGTCCATGGCCCGGTTTATACACGTCCCACAGCAAGGTCGATCGGCCGTTGAGGGTCCCCGCAATCTTCTAGGAGACGTGGCGGACCCGATCGGCGTCCTGTGACCTGCAGCGGCAAGTGGCGCTGTTCTCGCGCCGCTATGACGCGGCCACATCTGGTCCGGGGACGACGCTCTTGTCCTGTGGGCGATCCACGTCCCGGCCGGCGTGGTGGGCTCGTTCGAAGGACTGTCGCCGGGCTTATCGTTCGCTAGGTGGACGAGGTCGAGATCCGGCAGGCGACTGTCCGCTACATCGCTGGCCTCACCGCGTCCAGCGCAGCGCTGTTCGCAGAGGACGGTGCAGCACGCGATCACCTGCGCGATCCGGCGTGGCCGGAAGCGCACGGTGCGCACTGGTGCGCCGACCTCATCGCGGATGCGAACGCACTCATCCTGGTAGCAGCCGCCGGCGAGGCCGTTGTCGGCCACTTGATCGCGACCTTTTCGGCCGCGTCGGCGATGTGGATCGCGCCGAGGGCAGAGATCGTCAGCACCTTCGTCTGCGCATCGTGGCGGGGCAAGGCCGTCGGTAGTCGCCTCGTTACCGGCTTCGTCGACTGGGCCAAGGATCGCGGTGCACTGCGACTGACGGTCAGCACGTACGCCTCCAACACTGACGCTGTCCGCTTCTACCGTAGGCACGGCCTCGTGCCGCTGTCCTTGGACCTTGCGCTTGATCTGTAGCGCGCTCGGACGCTCCTCGTGAGGAGCGGGCCGATCCGGCCACATGACGATGCGGGACCCGCGCCACTTACCGCGGCAGGTCACGGGCGTGACCTGTCTCTGCCCCACAGGCGGTGTGCCGTGCCAGTAACGACCGTATGTGACACAGTCCGGCGGGCAGAACGGCAGGGACGGCGGCTCCCCCGCGGCGAGCACTCAGCGAGCCTACTTGTTGTATTGGACCCACGGCTCGGGCCTGGCCAGGCTTGGGTCGAGGTGGCCGGCGGGTCGCTCTCTCATCGGCTGCCCGCGGCTGGTTGGCGTGGCTCTCTCATGGCGTGCGCACCGCCGGTCACCGTGACGAGGTGAGGCTCAAGAGGGGTCTGCCCAAGCTCGAAGTAGCGCTGCCCTCCTCGTCGACAACGGTTGTCGAGCACGGGAAGGAGAAGGCAGTGGGACATGTGGTGATTGGGATGGACCCGCATAAGCGGTCGGCGACGATCGAAGTCCTCGACGAACGGGAGTGTGTTGTCGCAACCGGCAGGTTCGGCACCGACCGGGACGGCTACCGACAGCTGCTGGCCGCGGGACGAAAATGGCCGGAGCGGTGTTGGGCGGTCGAAGGGTGTCAGGGCGTGGGTCGTCACCTCGCGCAGCGCCTGGTCGCCGACGGCGAGGCCGTCGTCGATGTGCCGGCGAAGCTGTCCGCGCGGGCGCGGGTGTTCTCCACCGGTCAGGGCCGCAAGACCGACGCCACCGACGCGCACTCCGTCGCGGTCGTCGCGCTGCGCACCCCAGGACTGCGGGCGGTGCAGGTCGATAACGCAACCGTAGCGATACGGCTGCTGGCGGACCGCCGGGACGAGCTCGGCGCCGCGCGGACTTTGACGGTGAACCGGCTGCACCGGCTGCTGGTTGAGTTGATCCCTGGCGGGGCGAAGAAGTTCCTGTCGGCGCCGCAGGCGAAGGCGCTGCTGGCCACGGTGCGTCCCCGTGACGTCGTGGGCAAGACCCGCCGTCAGTTGGCGGTCGAGCTGGTCGGTGAGCTCGAGGCGACCGACAAGAAGATCAAGGCCGCGAAGAAGCAGCTGACCGAGCTGGTGGAGGCCACGGACAGCACTCTGCTCGAGTTGAACGGGATCGGCCCGTCCGGTGCGGCGCGGCTGATCGGCGACATCGGCGACGTTGCGCGGTTCCCCACCCGCGGGCACTTCGCGTCCTGGAACGGCACCGCACCGATCGACGCGTCCTCCGGTGAGCAGAACCGCCACCGGCTGTCCCGCGCTGGGAACCGGCGGATCAACCGCGTGCTGCACATCATGGCGATCGTGCAGCTGCGTAACGACACCGAAGGCCGGGCCTACTACCGGCGCAAGCTCGCCGCCGGCAAGACCCCGATGGAAGCGATGCGGGCGCTCAAACGCCGGCTGTCCGACATCGTCTACCGCCAGCTCGTGAACGACCAGAAACGGCTGCGGCAGACCGTGCAGGTGACGGGCCCGGGCGGACAAGCGGGGGCGGCTACTGGCTCCAGCGCGGCCGACTCCAACCCCAACGTCGGCGCTTCGGAGAAGTCACGTCCCGGACGCGCCGCGGCGACCCTACGCCGGCCAACGTCAGGCACGCCAGACCGTTTTTCGGGCCGTTCCCGACGCCCTGTCACCGCTCCGACCCGCAGCCGGGGTCAAGCGCAGTCTGCTTGACGCCGGCGAGGACCGGCGCACCGTCGACAGGCGGGAACGACCCCTCTTGACACAGAGGGGAGCCATGAGCGGGCGAAGTTGAGCACATTAATGGCCCGTCGGGATGAACGCATAGCGGCCGTCGCACTAGAGGCGACGTCGGGCACGGGCATGAGTTCAGATCGGATCCACCAGCCACGACGGCCGTAGCCGCGGACCCGTACCGCGGAAATGCAGGCGTCGATGGTCGAGCAACTGAAAGGCGCGCCCGACGAGTACGCCAGCGGAACGGGCCGCGTTGATGACGAACGCGTGCCCCGCCGTCACCTGGCGCAAGGTGACGTTATCCTCGCGGGACTGCTCCTCGCCGTGTAGCAGGGCGACGGTGGCCCACTGACGGCCATGCGCAAGGCCGCTGCATCCTTTCCAAACCAACTGGTGCAGCTCGCCGTCGCCGACATGGTGACTGGCCGCCCGGACGATGGCCTCGAACCCTGGCTGACGGGTTCCAAGTGCCCGCTCCTCAATGCCGGACCGTGCGGCGATGTCAACGACGTCCGCGCGGCGCTCCGCGAGGGATCTCGTCGGCTGCTTGACCATGTCGAACACCTCGACGGCGTCCTTGGCATCCGCCAAGGCCAGCCGGAGTCGGCGCAGCCGACGCTCCTGCGGATGCTGAGGCGCCAGCAGCGACACGGCCGTGGCGGCGTTCTCCAGGCCCGACCGGATCAGCGTGAAGTCGGCCGACGTGTGGAGGACCCGGGCGTCCACCAGAAGGGTGCGGAGAGCGTGCAGGTCGACCGCGTGAATCAGGCTGATCGTGACCATGTGCGACACATGCAGATACTCGGTCGCTCGGTCGTCCTCGTCGAGCTCGCTCCCCGGCTGAACCTCGGCGGGCGGTGCGGATGTGCGCGCGAACCACTCGTCGATCAGCTGCACAAGCCGTTGTTGACGCTCCGCCTCGTCCTGGTTCATGGTGAGCATCCTGCAACGTCGCCCAACGGGAACCAGTCGTGCTCAGTGATCGGCACTAGCCCTGGCCTTTCACTAGAGGCCGGCAAGCCGGTCGAATGATCTTGATCTGGTGTCGGTGGTTCGCGGGCAGCGGTGCGGGCCGGCGCTGCGGCCGGTGGTCTCCGTGTGGTTGGGCGGGGGTG